>Ga0208078_1000287_pt1 | contig 13360 bp, 8 predicted proteins | sample NGESurdeep072012_3_FD_184468 | JGI IMG/M metagenome (GOLD analysis project Ga0208078, IMG submission 184468) | Arctic peat soil microbial communities from Barrow, Alaska - NGEE Surface sample 53-2 deep-072012 (SPAdes) | ecosystem: Environmental > Terrestrial > Soil > Wetlands > Peat ...
ATGGCGGTGTTCCTCTTTTGCGTCTGCGCCCTGCGCTTCCGAAAGAAGATCGGGTAGGGTCGACCGTTACGGCAGGTGGTAAAACTCCACCAAGCCTATGCCGGTGGTGCTGTCCTTCCCGCGGACGATGGCGGTATAGCTGCCGGGGGCGAGCGTTCGCACGAGAGCCGACTCCAATTCGTTCGAGGGTGGAACGGTGGTAGCCTCGATTTCGGCTTGCTGGCTGCTGCCGTCAGGTCGCGTCTTCCAATCGTCGTTGAACGCGATCGCGTTTCCATTTTCGTCGTGCAGTTCCAGCGTTGGATTTGCCAACGCGCCCGTCACGGGAATGGATGGACCCAAAGCACGGATGACGACTTTGGCCGCGCCATTGACGCTGCCGCCGCCGACAATTATTCCACCGATCATGACATTGTCGTCGGTGTCGACAAAGCCGCGCGTGCTGATGTTAGCGAGCCTGGAATCGGCGGCCTGGTCCAAGTCGTAAACCTCCACCGAGCCGATGCCCGTTTCGCCATTCCGACCTCGGAGGATCACGGTGTAGGCGCCCGGATCGATTGTGCCCCACAGGGCTGACTCGAAATCGCTGGTGGGCGCCAGCCCGCTGTCACTGATTTGCTGCCTGGTTGCGGCGTCCTTCCAATTATCGTTCGCCGCGAGGAGCTGACCCGACGGACCATGAACTTCGATGACCGGATCGATGAGCGCTCCCGGAATCTGCAACGACGGCCCAATGCCGCGCACGATCACTGTCTTCGGTTCTGTTCCAGTGATAATGAAGCCTCCGATCAGAACTTTGTCATCGGACAGCACATGGGTGCGCGTGGAAATGTTTAGCAAGCTGGGCGTGGCTTTAACGTAGAGTTCTGCGCTGGCAAGGTAGTTGTTCCCATTAGCGGTCGTATTATCACGAATAATACCCGCGGCGATTAGCACGGTGCCGTCCGGCAGCAAGGTTGCCGTATGCTGGTCGCGCCTGTTGAGAAGACTGCCGGTCGATTTCGACGTCCCGGTTGCCGGATCGTACAGTTCCGCGCTCGCGTGAGAGCCGAAAGGATAGTCTCCACCATAACCTCCAGCGACGAGCACTTTATTGTCGGGCAGCAACGTCGCGGTGTGATCGGCACGCCGGTCGCGGAGACTGCCGGTTGGCATCCAGGTTGCCGTTGCCGAATCGTAAATCTCCGCGCTCGTGAGAACGACGCCGTTACCGTAACCGCCTGCAGCGAGGACGTTGCCGTTGGGCAGAAGGGTCGATGTGTGACTCCAGCGGCCGGTGTTCAGGTTGCCGGTTGATGTCCAAGTTCCACTGGCCGGATCGTACAACTCGGCGCTCACGATAGGGGGATTTCCGCCTCCAGAGAAACTTGGGCGACCTCCCGCCACGAGCACTTTGCCGTTGGAGAGCAAAGTCGCCGTGTGATCACCGCGGGCCGTGGCGAGGCTGCCCGTGGCCGTCCAAGTCCCGGTGGCGGGATCGTAGAGTTCCGCATTCGTGATCGAGTAAACCTGATAGCCGTTGTCTTCCCGAGTCCCTCCGGCGACAAGCACCTTGCCGTCAGGAAGCAATGTCGCCGTGTGTGCACGCCGCGGGATATTGAGACTGCCGGTTGGTGTCCAAGTTCCGCTAGCGGGGTCGTAGAGTTCCGCGCTTGCCAAATCGTAGAAGAACTGTCGCCCTCCTACAACGAGCACCTTTCCGTTCGGAAGCAACGTCGCCGTGTGATCAGCGCGGTCGGTGGTAAGACTGCCGGTCGCCATCCAAGTCCTGCTGGCTGGATCGTATAGCTCCGCACTGGGAAGGGTTCTGCCGCTATCATTCTCCCCTCCGGTAACGAGGACCTTGCCATCGGGCAGCGAAGTAGCGGTGTGATAGGCGCGTGCCTGGGCCATGCTCCCGGTGTTCTCAAAGCCTGGCGAAGTGCCTCGGCACGGCTGCGCCAGGGCGAGTCCCACGCCGAGAAAAAGCAGTGAGGATGTGATCCGCGGCGGAAGAACTTGAAAGAGGGATTTCATTGCGACTTGGGGGAACTGCTTGAACCTTAAAATTGCGTAAAACGCGGACAAAATCAACTTCGAACTGCGATCGCGTTGCTCTCAGGGCGCTCCCGTGGATTTCGCGGCTGGGAGAATTGTCACGCGGCTGGCGCGTTCCTGGGCGAGATATTTTCGCGCCAGGGCGTTGAGCTCGGGAACGGTGATAGCCTCCGTGTCGGAGGTTCGGGTCCGGGCCCAATCGAGCTTCTCGGGTTTTTCCTGGGCGGGGGCGAGAACGGAGAGCCAATAGCCATTATTGCGGAGCGATTCTTTGAAAAAGGTGAGCAGAGGCAGACGAGAGCGATTGAGTTCGTCGTCAGTTACACCATCTCGTGCAATCTTATCCGCGATCTCGGCGACGAGATCGGAGATTTGTTTCGCCATAGCAGGCTCCACCTCAACGCGAGCTACGATGTAGCCGTAACCAGGAAACGTATCGCTGGCGAGGTTCTCCGCGGATGGGCTATAGCTGGCGCCGATTTCTTCGCGCACCTTTTTTCTGAGCCGATCGTTCAAGATCGCTTCAACGAGGTTGAGTCGGCGATTGCGGCGTACGTCCAAACCATCCTCTGCGGGCCAATAGACCAGGACCAATGCTTTCGGTATCTCGGAGTCGATGACATAGGATTGGGAAAACGGGTGCCTCGGAAAATTCACCTTTTTCAATTCTGGTAACGCGGGCTTGGGCTGGCGTTCAGGAAGCGCGCCGATGCTCTTCGCCACAGCGGCTATGGCAGCTTCGAGGTCAAAGTCACCGACGATGGCTACTTCGAGTGCGCCATGAGCCAGTTGCGGTCTGAGCCAGGCCTTCACCTCCTCGAGGTCCCGCTTCATGATGACTTCCTGAGGCGGCAGACCAAATCGGGGATCGCCATCAGCGAGGAGGTTCGCGATCTCACTTTGGAGCGGACCTGCGGCAGTGTGTTTGAAGGTTTGGTAAAGCTGCTCCAGTTCCTTGCGCTCCGTTCGCAATGCCTCGGGACGGTAACCGGGGTCCGTGACCTCCGCCGCGAGGAGTTGTAACTCGAGCCCGAGATCATCGCGAGTGGTGGCGCCATCGAACCGGAAAGCATCGGGACCGCAGGCGAAACGCCATCCCACATTTTTCCCTGCGAACAGGCGGCGAAGGTCATCGGCGCTGTGCTTGCCGAGCCCTCCCGCGATGAAGGTCTGAGTCGCGAGCCTCTGAAGACCGCGTTGGTCAACCGGCTGGGTGATAGCGCCGTTGCCGAGACGTGCGCTCAAGATAATCCGGCCTGCTTCGAAATCCGTTTTCTTGAGATTGAGCCGTACTCCGTTTTTGAATGTCACGAGCTCAACATCGAGATCGGCGACGTGTTCGCGTTTCACGATCTCGCCTGGGGCGCCGAAATCGGTATAGCCCCATTCGGTTGCCTTCTCGTCATTCGGCGGAGAGACAGCGACGGCGTGCGCCTTGTCATAGGCGGCGGCGATAACGGCGGGAGCGTCCCCGTCAATTTTCGCGTCACCGCTTACCATCACAAACCGGCCGTTCGCGGTGAAGGCATCCCGGAGCGCGCTCTGGCAATCAGCCGCCGTGATTTTCGCCAGCGCCGGTTTCAACAGCGCGAGATCGTCGATCGGATTTGTGAAGACCTCACCGACAGCAAGGCGATGAACGATTTCGTCGGCCAGCCGATTCGAATGGCGCGTGCTCGCCGTCTTCGCTGCCTGGTCGAGTTGGTTTGCGAGATTGGCCGCTGCTTCAGTGAGCTCTCCTGGCGTGAAGCCATGCTCGAGGGCACGACGCAATTCCTGTTCGCCCAGCGCCAGCGCGTCGGACCACCGCTCCGCTTTGCAGGACAGCTCCACGTTCGCCTCGCGCATAAAATCGAATTGTTCCGAGATCGACGCGCGCCCGAAATTGATAGGCGCGTTCTCTTTCTTCGCCAGAATGAAAAAGCGGCGGTTGAGCATCACCAGGGCGAGCGACCGCGGGAGATGCTTGATCTTGCGCGCCGCCGAGTCAGGCTCGTGCGCGTAGGGCACGATGGTGGTGAGTGAGATGTTGATGGCGGGCGCCTCCGGCTCGGCATGGAAGATCGCGCGCACGCCATCAAACTTTATCACCTTGCCTAACGAGGGTTCTCGCCGCACCGGGGCGCGGCTTTTCATGTTCGCAAAAGCGTCCGCTATCATTTTCTCGATTTTGCCGGGGTCGGGAAAATCCCCCACGATCGTCACGACCATTTTCTCCGGGCGATACCACGTGTTCCAATAATCAAGGAAGCGTTCGCGACGCGCGTTCGAGATCGCGTCCGCGGAGCCGATCGGTATCCGGCGCGGGAGAAGCGTCGTTCCCAGCATGGCTTCCGATCGAGCCACAAAGGTTCTGAAACCGACAGAGTCGCTCGCGCGTTTCTCGGAGAGAACGACACCGCGTTCCTTGTTTATTTCGTCCTCGTTGAGCATCAAGCCGCCCGCGTAATCTCCGAAAACCCGCAAGGCCTCCGCCACCGCGGGATCGTCCGCATGCGCGAGGTCGAGGCGATAGACGGTCCGGTCGAAACTCGTGTTGGCATTGGTGTCGATGCCAAAGCCCATGCCGATGCGCTGAAAGAATTCCACCAGCGTGCCGGGCGGATAATGTGTGCTGCCGTTGAACGCCATGTGCTCGAGAAAATGGGCGAGGCCGCGTTGCTCATCCATTTCATGAAGCGAACCGGCGAGAATCAAAAGCCGCAACGAAGCGCGGCCTTTCGGCTCCTGATTTGGAAGAACCACGTAGCGTACGCCGTTAGGCAGCGTGCCGAAGTGGGCAGCGGGATCCGGCTTGAGATCGCTGCTCTGCTGCGGAAAGGGAACCGTTTTCGTCGTCGATGGCGCAGACTCCGCGGCCAAAGTGGCGGCGGACAGCGCAAGAATAAGAAGGAGGCGGGGGAGCGGGCTCATAGAGGAGGAAGATAATCAATTCGCGTTTCCGGGCAGCAACCAATCGAGCGCGCTGTGAAAGTTCGCAAGGGCGGCGCCTTCGATGGGGGAATTGTGGCCGGCGCCGGGTAAGGGGATGATGCGTTTCTCTCTGGCGTAGGCATCGACGACGAGGCGCTGGAATTTTGGCGCGACGACTTCGTCGTTTTCGGCGAGAAGGAAAATCGCGGGGGCGTGGACCGCGCGGGCGTTCGCGATGCAGTCGAGATCCGCGGGAATTTTTTGCGCCATCGGTCCGGCAAAGAGCCAGAGATTCCACCAGCCGAACTGCCGCAGGATGATTTGTCGCAGAGGCGGTGGATTGTGCAGAATCAATCCGGCGATTTTCCGATGCGCGGCGATGTGCAGCGCGGTCGTGGTGCCGAGGCTCGCGCCGAAAACGATAATCGGCCGCTCGCCTGCGGTCTTCTTCAGCTCGTCGAACGCGGTGAGCGCCGCCGGCCCCAGGCGCGCGAGCCGCGCCGGCCCGCTGCTGCCGCCAAAACCGGGATAGTTCATTCCCCAAACTTCGACTGCGCGGTTATTCCACATTCCCGCTTCCGCCGCGACCCAGCGGTCCGCGCGGTCAGCATTGCCGTAAAATCGCAGGACATAGATTTCGGGCTGGCCGCGTTGATGAGCCAAAGCGGACCGCGCCGTCCAAACCTCCAGCTCTCCAGACTGAAACGGGACCGCTTTTCTAGTCGCGGCTCCGGCATCGAGCCGGTTGGTCGTCGGGAATAAAATCAGCCGGTCCGGCAATGGCGCGAGCGTGATCAAACCCAAGTATAAGACCGCATAAATGGCAATGCGCGTCCGGGCCGACGGTTTCACTATCTCGTTATTCTTCTGTAGCCGCTTCGCTGTGCGAGGCGTGAGCGGAATTCTGCGCGCCGTCCCACGCCGCCCGCAGCGCGGTGGCTACAGAGATCGCCCTCATCGCGCTTTTCTCCGGACGATTGATCAACGGAACAAACGCTCCAGCACGTATCCGATCAGCGCGGTCGCGGGCAGGGTGAAGAGCCAGGCCCAGACGATGCGCTCGACGACGCTCCGCTTCACGCCGCTAAAACGTTTCACGGCGCCGACGCCCATGATCGAGGTGGAAATGACGTGGGTGGTTGAAAGTGGAATGCCCCAGCTGCTCGCCACCTGAATGATGACGGCCGCGGTCGTCTCGGCGGCGAAACCGTGCACCGGCTGCAGTTTCACCATCTTGTGCCCGAGCGTGCGAATGATGCGCCAGCCGCCGGCCGCGGTGCCTGCCGCCATGGTCGCGGCGCACAAGACGATGACCCACTTGGCGACGACGAAATCGGGCGCGTTCAGGAATTGGAACATCGGCGGGAGATCTTTGAAAACGCCGCTCTTGGTCCCGGTGAAAAGTGCGAGCGCGATGATTCCCATCGTCTTTTGCGCATCGTTGGTTCCGTGGCTGTGCGCCATCCAGGCGGCGCTGACCAGTTGCAGTCTGCCGAAGGTCGTTTGCACAAAATGGGGCGTGAGCGACCGGAGGATCAGGAAGAGGAAAGCCATCAAGAGGGCGCCGAGTAAAAAGCCGATAACGGGCGAAGTAAACATCGGCACGACGACCTTTGGCATCAGGCCTGTATTCCATTTCAAGACCGACCAATCGGTGCCGGCAGTGGCGAGGGCCGCGCCGCACAAACCGCCGATGAGGGCGTGGCTCGAACTCGAGGGCAGGCCGAGCCACCAGGTCACCAAGTTCCAGATGATCGCGCCGAGCAATGCACAGAGAACTGTGTTCATGTTCACGAACTTCGTGTCGACGATGCCCTTGCCGATCGTGGAGGCGACGGCTGTGCCCATGAGCGCGCCGGTAAGATTGAAGAACGCGGCCATCGCGATGGCCTGGCGCGGCGTGAGGACTTTCGTCGAGACGACGGTGGCGATGGCGTTCGCGGCGTCGTGAAAGCCGTTGATGTATTCGAACGCGATGGCCGCGAGCACCACGATGATGAACAGGATCATGCGGCGGGCGTTGGGTTGCGGATCAGGAGTGCTTGAGGACCACCTGCAAAATGACGTTTCCGGCGTCGCGGCAGCGGTCGATGACTTTTTCCAGAAGTTCGTAGAGATCGCGCAGGAAAATGATCTGCTTCGTCTCGTAGTCGCCGTGGTAAAGATCGTGGAGAAGTTCGAGCTCGAGCTTGTCCGCGTCGCCTTCGATGGTTTGCAGGCGCGCGTTCATCTCCCGGGCGCGCGCGATGTCGGTCCCTTTGCGCAACTCTTTCACCATCGCGAGCACGGCTTCGGCGGCCTGGTCGAGTAACTCCAGATGCTTTTTGAAACTGCGGCCATGCAGGTCGGCCGGGAAAATCAGGATCCGCTCGCCGATTTTCTCGACGGTCTTGGGAATTTTGTAGAGCGCCGCGGCGAGCGCCTGGATATCTTCGCGTTCCAGCGGGGTGATGAATGTTTTGCAAAGCTGTTCGGTCAGCTCCTGGGTGATCCGTTTGTCCTCCCGTCGGCTGCTCACGAATTCGTCGAGGCTCTGGGGCGAATCGTGATGCTCGAGTTTCCCGAGCAGGTCCACCAGATGATGAACGCTGCTGTCGGCCTGTTGGGCGCTGGCTTCGAGCAGGTCGTAGAACTTTTCGTCGTGTCCGAAAAACTGGCGGATCGAGAACATAAGCTTGCTCCTTATAGCAGCGTGCCGCGAAGAATGAACAGCGCCACGTTGAAATAGATTATCAATCCAGTCACATCCACCAGCGTCGCCACGAAGGGCGCCGACGACGTGGCCGGATCGAGGCGGCAGCGGCGGAGCAGGAAGGGAAGCATCGCGCCGCTGATCGTACCCCATAAAACCACGCCCACGAGCGCAACTCCCACGGTGAAGGCGACCAGCCAATGGAATTTTCCGTAATCAAAAATGTGCAGGTATTGCCAGAGCGAGATCCGGAAAAAGCCGATCGTCCCAAGGATCAACCCGAGGGATAATCCCGAGAGAAGTTCCTTTCGCACCACCCGAAACCAATCGCCCAGGCGCAATTCGCCCAGCGCCATAGCGCGGATCACGAGCGTCGTCGCCTGCGAGCCGGAATTGCCGCCACTGGAAATGATGAGCGGCAGGAACATCGCCAGGATCGCCGCCTTTTCGATCTCGCCGTTGTATCCCTGCATCGCCGTGGCGGTGAGCATTTCGCCGAGGAAGAGGATGATGAGCCAGGTGGCGCGCTTCTTCACCATCCGCATCAGCGGAATCGTTGTGTAGGGCTCGTCCAACGCTTCCATACCGCCGAGTTTCTGGATGTCCTCGGTCGCTTCTTCTTCCGCGACGTCGAGCATGTCGTCGCTCGTGACGATCCCGACCAGCACCCCGTTCGAGTCGACCACCGGCAGCGCCACGCGGTCGTATCTTCGGAAGGCATTGAGCGCTTCTTCCTGCGAATCGTTCACCTTCAAGGCGACGAAAGCGCGATCGCGAAAATCGCTCACCTTGGCCTCGAATGGGCGGAGAAGAAACTCCCGCATCCGCAGGTCGTCGATGAGTTTGCCGCGCTCGTCGACGACGTAGATCACATTCAGCGTCTCGCTGTCCCGGCCGAACTCGCGGACGTGATCGAGCACTTCCTTCACGGTCCAATCGTCGTGTACGGCGATGAAGTCCGGCGTCATCAAGCGCCCGATGCTGCCTTCGGGATAACCGAGGAGCGCCTGCGCGATGCGGCGCTCGTCCGGCGTGAGGAGCTTGATCAGTTGCCGGGCCGCCGCGCTTGGCATTTCCTCGAGCAGCGCCGTGCGATCGTCCGGCGACATTTCGTTCAGGATCGCGACGACTTGCTCGTGGGCCATGGCGCGGAGCAGTTGCTGCTGGGCTTCCACGTCGAGATACTCAAAGACATCGGCGGCGAGGGCGTTCGGGAGGAGCCGGAAAATAATGACCTGCTCATCCTCCGGCAGATCGAGAATCAATTCCGCCATGTCCGCGGGCGGCCATTCGTGAAAGATTTCCCGGAGCGCTCCGAAATTACGCGCCGCGATCAGTTCCCGAATTTCCGGCTGGAGAATTTTCCCGACCATGAGGATGACAAGGTGAAGTGTTCAACTACGGGCCGCCGAGCTTTGTAACACTCCGCTTTGCGAAGCGCAATCGCGCGCCGCGACCCGCCTTTCCTCGCTTGGAATTTTCACGAATCTCGCCATTATGAGCCAAATGACGGAGACAGCGACTGGCCCCATGATTCGGCGGGAAATTGGTGACGGCGGACTTTGTATTCTGACCTTCGACCGGCCGGAATCGGGCGCGAATATTTTCGATGCAGCCACGATGCAGAATCTCCGCGAGCACGTAGACGCGATCGAAAAGGATGCGTCGATTAAAGGCGTAATCGTCACTTCCGCTAAGAAGTCGATCTTCATCGCGGGCGCTGATCTGAAGACGCTCCTGAAGCAGGCGCAAACCGGACAGATGCGCGGGTTCATCTCGGAGGGGCAGAAAGTTTTCAACCGGATCACGGCGCTGAAAGTGCCGACCGTCGCGGCGATCCATGGGGCCTGTGCCGGCGGCGGTTACGAGATTACCCTGGCGTGCGATTATCGCGTCGCGTCGGATGATCCCGCGACGAAGATCGGTTTGCCGGAGACGACGCTTGGGCTGGTTCCAGCGTGGGGTGGGGCGACCCGGTTGCCGCGCTTGATCGGTGCCGATGCGGCTGCCGAGGTAATTCTGAAAGGGAAACTTTACGGCGCGGCGGAGGCGCTGAAACTCGGGCTCGTGGATGAAGTGATTCCGCGTGATCAGCTGCTCGCGACCGCCCGGAAAAAATTGGCGGAAGGCAAACGCAAGACCGCGGCGAACCAGACGGCGATGACAGCGGCGGCGCCCAAGAGCGTCGGCAACGCGGCGCCGGGACGCGCTTATGAAATCATCCGGCGCGCCGCCAGTTCCTCGATCGAAGAATCGCTCGCGATGGAAGTCGACGCGATCAGCGAGCTGGGCGCCACCGACGCGACGCAAAACCTGATTCGGAATTTCTTCCTGGCGGACAAATATCGGAAGGGCTCGTCGAAGACCGCGCCGGAGAAAATCATGCACGCGGCGGTGATCGGCGCGGGCATCATGGGGTCCGGGATCGCGCAATGGCTCAGCTCGCGCGGCGTCTCGGTCATTTTGCGGGATGTGGATTCGGCGGCGATCGATCGCGGCCTGGCGAGCATTGAGAAAACCTATGCCGACGCGGTGAAGCGCGGGTTGATGAACGACGCGAAGGCCAAGGAAGGCCGGGCTCGCATCGTCGCCTCGACCCAGCATGTCCCTTTACGCGACGTCCAAATCGCGATCGAAGCCGCTTCGGAAAAGCTCGAGATCAAAAAGAAAATCTTTGCTGACCTCGCGGCGAACACGCCCGAAACCACAATCCTGGCGACGAACACCTCCGCACTGCCGATCGCTGAGCTTGCGGCCAGCACCGGATCGCCCGCGCGCGTCGTCGGCCTCCATTTTTTTAATCCAGTCAGCCGGATGAAGCTGATCGAAGTGGTCGCTGGGCGGCAGACCGCGCCGGAAATCGTGGAGCGCGCGCTCGCGTTCGCGCGGCAGATCGGGAAGCTGCCGGTCCTCGTCCAGGATTCGCCCGGCTTCCTCGTGAACCGGGTGCTGTTCCCGTATCTTTTGGACGCGGCCGAGATGTATCAAAACGGCGTGAGCGCCGAAGAGATCGATGGCGCGTTGTTGGAATGGGGGATGCCGATGGGGCCGCTGCGGTTAATCGACGAGATCGGAGTCGATATCACGGTCGATATTGCCGCGACACTGGAGAAGGCGTTCGGTGCCCGCGACCAGGCCTGCGAGATTTTGCAGAAGATGCTGGCGGCGAAAATGCTCGGCCGCAAATCCGGTGGCGGTTTTTACAAGTACGAAGGCAAACAGCAGACGCCGAACGAGGCGCTCCAGGAGTGGCGGCAGGAGTCCGGCGAGAAGTTCGCGCTCGAAAACATCACCAATCGCCTGGTTTACTTGATGGTGAACGAGGCGGCGCGGTGTCTCGAGGAGAAGGTCGTGGCCAGCCCGGAAGACGCGGACTACGGCATGGTCCTGGGCACGGGCTTTCCGGTGTTTCGGGGTGGGCCGTTGCGCTTTGCCGAGAGTGTGGGCCTGAAGAAGGTGGTCACCGACCTGGATGGCATCCACTCCCGGGCCGGCGAGAAATTTGTGCCGTGCGATTTGCTTCGCCAGCACGCCCAGAACGGCACTACATTCTACGGAGACAACCGGTAGAGCGGGACTCTCTCGAGCCGCGGCGGTTCTCCCCACGGCTTGGCGGAGCGTCGCCCTACCAATATTTGATTATGAAATCATCGCTCGAAGCACCGGAAAAACAGATCGCAGAAGAAACCAGCGCCAAACCGACAACGGCGGCTTCGGTTATCGACACCTCCAAGATGTCGGCGGGGAAAGCAGCCGCCCTGGAGTTGGCGGAAAGCTCGCGCGATCCGCTCGATGAGCGCGGCAGTTTCGCCAGCAACCTTTTCATCGGCCGCTTCGATTTCGACCGCATCTTCCCTTACCCGAAGCAGTCCGCGGAGGATGCCGCGCTGGCGGAGGGATTCCTCGCCGAGCTCAAGAATTATCTGCGCGCCAACGTGGATGCCGATGAGATCGATCGCACCGGCGAGATCCCGCAGAAGAACATCGACGAATTGTTCGCCATGGGTGCGTTCGCCATCAAGGTGCCGAAGCAATATGGCGGGCTCGGGTTATCGCAGGTGAACTATGGCCGGGCGGCGATGCTCCTCGGCAGCTGGGACGCGAACGTGACCGCGCTCGTCTCGGCGCACCAGTCCATCGGCGTGCCGCAACCGCTGTTGATTTTCGGAACGGAAGAACAGAAGGCGAAATATCTGCCGCGGGTGGCGCGCAAGGAAATCTCCGCCTTCGCCCTCACGGAAATGAACGCGGGTTCCGATCCGGCGAACATGAGTCTGCGCGCCGATCTTTCGGAAGACGGTGCCGCCTGGGTCCTGAACGGCGAGAAACTTTGGTGCACGAATTTGATCAAGGCCGGCGTGCTCGTGGTGATGGCGAAGACGCCACCAAAGATGGTGAACGGCAAGGAGCGCAAGCAGATCAGCGCCTTTATCGTGGATGTCGATACGCCGGGCCTCGAGATCACGTATCGCTGCCACTTCATGGGGCTGCGCGCGCTCTACAATGGCATCGTGAAGTTCACGAACGTCCGCGTGCCGCGCGAGAACCTGATCGCGAAGGAAGGCCAGGGATTGAAAGTCGCGCTCACGACTTTGAACACGGGCCGCCTGACGATCCCGGCGGCGTGCGTCGGCTTGTCGAAACGGCTCGTGGAAATTTGCCGCAAATGGTCCGCCGAACGCGTCCAGTGGGGCGCGCCGATCGGGCAGCATTCCGCGATCGCCGGCAAAGTCGCGGAGATGGCGGCGAACACGTTCGCCATGGAAGCGATCACCTTTCTGACTTCGGCCCTGGTCGATCGCAAAGCGGGCGATCTGCGGATCGAAACCGCCATGTGCAAAATGTGGTGCACGGAAATGACTTGGAAGATCGCCGATGACGCGATGCAGGTGCGCGGCGGCCGCGGTTATGAGACCGCCCAATCGCTCGCCGGCCGCGGAGAGGAACCGATCCCGGTGGAGCGGTTCCTGCGGGATTGCCGAATCAACCTGATCTTCGAAGGGTCGAGCGAAATCATGCGGCTCTTCATTGCGCGCGAAGCGCTCGATCCGCATCTCAAGGTCGGCGGCGCGATCTTCAATACGACATTGCCGATGACGACGCGGATCAAATCAATGTTCAGCTCGGGCTCGTTTTACACGCGCTGGTATCCGAAACAGTGGTTCGGCGGCAGCGCCGGGAACCTCGACAAGCTCCACGCCGACTTACGCGAGCACGTGCAGTACGGCGCGTCGACGAGCAAGAAGCTCGCGCGGGGTCTGTTCCACGCCATGATGCGTTTCGGGCCGAAGCTCGATCGCGAGCAGCTCCTGCTCTCCCGTTTCGTCGGGATCGCGACCGAGCTATTCGCGGTGAGCGCGACCTGCGCGTTTGCGCAATCGAAGATCGACGCCGGGGAACCGGCCGCGGAAATCCTTTCGCTTGCCGGTTACTTCTGCCGTTCCGCCCGGATGCGGATCGATCATCATTTTGCGGGAACGAGCGAGAACGCGGACAAGGCAGGCTACGCGCTCACGCAGGAGCTGCTGGCGGGGAAACATGAGGAACTTCGTCGCGGAATCGTTTAACGCTGTAGTCGCGGCGCTCCGTCGCCGCGCCTGACCAGAGGCCCAGAGGCGGCGACAGAGCGCCGCCTCTACAGCGCGCACGACCAGGCGGCTAAATCATCGCGATCAGGACCGGGACGACCTTCTTCACCGCAATATCGAGGACGGTCAG
>Ga0208078_1000288_pt1 | contig 13360 bp, 16 predicted proteins | sample NGESurdeep072012_3_FD_184468 | JGI IMG/M metagenome (GOLD analysis project Ga0208078, IMG submission 184468) | Arctic peat soil microbial communities from Barrow, Alaska - NGEE Surface sample 53-2 deep-072012 (SPAdes) | ecosystem: Environmental > Terrestrial > Soil > Wetlands > Peat ...
CCACGTGCTCGATCGCAAGCTCGGCGGCGCGGCGCTCCACCGCCCGTGAGGAGCGCCCCGAGATGATCGCGGTCTCGATCGCCTCGGTGATGCGCTCGACCTCATCAGGCACGACCTCGGGGCCGTTGACCTCGAAGCCACCGCCATGCAACAGCGCCACCAGCGCGGGCCCGCTCTTGTCCACCCGCGTGCCGTGAAAGACGCCATCGCTAACTGTGATTACGTGAGCCTTGCTCAATGTGCGGCTTTGGCGCTCGTTCGTTTCCAGGTCCCGGACCGTCCGCCCGACTTCTCGAGCAGCCGCACCGACTCGAGGTAGACGCCCCGCTCGACGCCCTTGGTCATGTCGATGAGCGTGAGGCCTGCGACGGCTGCGGCTGTGAGAGCTTCCATCTCGACGCCGGTCTGACCCACCACCCTGGCCCTCGCCAGGACGCGTACCGCGCCCCGGACGAACTGGAAATCGAGGGTCACGCTCGTCAAAGGCAGCGGGTGGCAGAGCGGGATCAGCTCGGAGGTGCGTTTGGCGGCCATGATCCCGGCGACTCGCGCGACCTGCAGCGCATCGCCCTTGGCGGTGCCTTCCTTGACCGCGCGAAGGGTGCCTGGCGCCATTCGCACAAAACATTCGGCCAATGCCTCACGCACGGTGGTGGGCTTATCGGCAACGTCGACCATCCGCGCCGCTCCGCGCTCGTCTAAGTGCGTTAATCGCCGGGCCACGCGCTCAGGATATGCGGATGCCCAACGTGGATGCCGTCCTCTTCGATTACGGCCGGACGCTGGTCACGTTCGCCTACCCGACCGAGGACCTGCTCGAGGTGCTGCGTCGCTTCCGCCCCCGCATCTCGGCAGCGTTGGGCACGCAGGCGCCCGAGGCGGAGGCGATCCTGAGTGACGTGCTGCTGCCGCTCGAGGCTCATATCGAGAGCCCCGGCGAGGATGAGGTGAGGTACGTCGACGTGTACCGCGCCACGTGGCGGCACGCCGGTCTGGAGCTCCCCGACGACCTCCTGTACGAGATCCTCGACCAAGAGCAACTGTGCTGGGACCGAGCCGTTCGGGTGGACGCGGACGCCCTGCAGGTCCTGTCCTGGCTGGGTGCGCACGGCATCAAGCGCGCCGTCTGCTCGAACGCGCCGTTCCCGCCTGAGATGATGCGGCGCCAGGTGGACAGCAACGGAGTCGGAGAGCTCACGGAGGCGGTGCTGTTCTCGAGCCAGCTCGGCAGGCGCAAACCGGCGCCCGAGTTCTATCGCGCCGCGCTCGACGCGTTGGGAGTCGATCCGGAGAGGGCGTTGTTCGTCGGCGATCGGGTTCGCGAGGATTACGACGGCCCGCGCGCGGTGGGCATGCGCGCGGTGATCTGTACCGCTCATGCGGCGGAACCTCCGCCGGACGGGATCCCGACAATCGCCTCGCTGAGCGACCTGCCTGGGTTGCTGTGAGCGAACCCAAGAAACGGCCCGGCCCCCTATGGCTCTTCTTCTACGGCCGCAGGCGGAAGGGTTTTCCGGGGCTCCTCGTGATGGTGATGGTCGCGATCGTCGTGCTTGCCTTCTCGTTCGCGATCCCCGGCGGCGCCGACATGTGGCGCACGGTCGCGCCCGTCGTCTTCGGCTTACTCATCCTGTGCGCGTTGGTCGCGGCGATCGTCGCCGCCCTCCGGCCGCGCCGCCGCCGCTGAGCGTCTGGGAACCGTGCCGCGCGCCTTCGCTGAAGGCAGCCGGCTGTGCGCACGAGCATGCGCAGCACGCGATGCCACGAGCACGGCGGCCGCCCCGGCGCCGACGCCATTGTCGATGTTCACCACGACCAGCCCTGTCGAGCACGATTGGAGCATCGTGGTGAGGGCCGCCTCACCGGCTCCGCCCCGCCCGTAACCGGTCGAGACGGGGAGCCCGATCACCGGGAGGTCGATCAGACCGCAGACCAGACCGGGCAGCACGCCGTCCATGCCGGCTGCGACGACGAGCACGTCGGCGCCCCACTCGAGGGTGGATGCCAGCGGCCCGACAAAGCGGTGCAGGCCCGCGACGCCGAGATCGGCCTCGAGCCTGGCTTCCAGCCCGCACGCCTCGACGACCATCCGTGCCTCCCCTGCCACCGGCACGTCCGAGGTTCCGGCCGTCAGGAGTCCCACCTTGCCGGCGAGAGGCTCGGGGCTGAACCCAGCGCGGAGGACCCGCGCGGAGTCCGTGTACATCAGAACCTGCATGCCCGCGGCGGTGGCCGCATCCTGCAACGCCTCCAGATGTGCGTCCGACATGCGGCTGATCAGGCCCTGGCCTTGACGCTCAGCCATCGCCACCACCAGCCGAGCCGCTTCCGCGGGAGACTTGCCCGGGGCGAGCACGACCTCGGGAATGCCGCGGCGCAGGAAGCGGCCGAGGTCGAGCCTCGCGCGCCCACCGAGCTCCTCCAGCTGGAGCGTGCGCAGCTCGGCCAGCGCCTCGCCTTCCGTCAGGTCGCCGGCGACCAGCCGGCGCAGGACGTCTCTCACAGCCCGGCCAGGACCTCGCGCATGCGCTGCCAATGTGTCCCCGCCCAATAGATGCGGCCGCAGTCGGGGCATTCGGAGTACCGCGACTGCGTGAGGCGCACAAATGGGGGCACCCGCTCGGCGACGCTCGCCGCCACGCGTGACTGCAGCTCGGAGTTGCACTCGATGCAGCGCGTAAGCGCCTCCTTGAGCTCGAGGCCCAGCTCCGCGAACACCTGGCGCAGCTGCTTGGTCACCTCGTCGTCGCGAATCAGGATGGCTCGGACCACGCCTGTCTGGATGACGCGCCGCTTGGTGAGGTCCCGGTCGCGCGTCAGCAGCACGCGGCTCTCGGCAGCCGCTTCGCGCACGAGCTCGGCATCGCCGATGCGCGCGTGATACGAGGCGTCGTAGCCCAGGGCGCGGAGCCAGCGCGCGAGGCGCCCGACGTTGCAGTCGGCGAGGAATCGGGGCTTCACCAAAGCAATCTTAGAATCGTGGCGATGGCCACTACGGACGAGCTGATGACCCGCCTGCGTGGCGAGGCCACCGATTGCTACTCGTGGTCGAACGGGCCGGGCGACCGCTACGCGCCTCACAGCCACGGGTATGAGAAGGTCCTGTACTGCTTGGACGGCTCGATCGCATTCATCCTCGAACGAGAGGGCCGGCGGCTCGAGCTGACGGCCGGTGGCCGCATGGTGCTGCCGTCAGGGACGGTCCATTCCGCCGAGGTCGGGCCGGATGGCTGCACGTGCATCGAGGGCCGGCGCTAGGCAGCATTCCCGCGGCGTAATATGGGCCTCGCGATGAGCATCATCGAGTTCATCCGCGATCGGGCTCGGTTCTACAACTGCCCGGTGTGCGGGCGCAGCCTCAAGGGCTGCGATGTGCAGGTCCTCAGTCACGAGGAGGAGCGTTTCCACCTGCAGGTCACGTGCGCCCAGTGCCAGGTGACGTTCATCGTCGTGCTCGCGATCGCGGGCGGCGCAGTCGAGGAGGTAGAGACGGTCGAGGCCATGGGAGAACCGGTCGCGGCGCTAGAGCCGATCAGCGTCGACGAGATCATCGACCTTCACATAATGCTCAAGAACTTCCAGGGCACTTTCACAGAGCTCATCCAGCAACCCGACCACAGCCGCGGCTGACCGCACGGAGCCCATCCCTGCGCGCGCCCTTCCCGCGGTGACGCGCATCTACCTCGACGATGCCGGCTCGGCGCCGGTTCTGAGCGAGGTCCTCGAAGCGATGCGGGAACTTCCGCGAGGCAACGCCTCAAGCCTTCACGCTGAGGGCCGCGCCGCCCGTTCTGCACTCGACCGTGCGCGTGACACCGCAGCGCTCGTCCTCGGCGCCGACCGCACCGAGATCACATTCACCTCCTCCGGCACCGAGGCCGTCAACCTTGCGATCATCGGCGCCGCGCGTCGCCTCTCCAAGCGCGGGCTGATCGTGACCTGGGCAGCGGAGCACCAGGCCGTCCTCGGGGCCGTCCGCCGCCTCGAGTCGGACGGTCACGCGGTCGAGGTGGTCGGGGTCGACCATGACGCGCGCGCCGATCCCGATTCCATCCCGCGTGGCGCGGCGATCGTCTCGATCGGCCTGGCGAACAATGAGGTCGGGACCGTCCAGCCGGTGCAAGAGGTGATCGCGCGCGCGCACGACCTGGGCGCCCTGGTGCACGTGGACGCATGCGCGGGGCCGCGGTGGATTCCAATCCCACATGGCGCCGACCTCGTCTCTTTCAGCGGGCACAAGCTCGGCGCGGATCGCGGCGGAATGCTGTTCGTGAGGGAGGGCGTGCGCCTCGAGCCTCTGCTGTACGGCGGCCCGCAGGAGTGGGGCCGCCGCGCCGGTCGCGAGGATGTGCCCGCGGCTGTCGCCACCGCCACCGCCCTGTCCGTCTGCGCGCGCGACCGTGAGAACCGAGCGCGGGTCGCGGCTGCACAAGCCGCTTCTTTGCGCAAGCTCCTGCAGGAATTGGGTGGGCGCCTGACCGGGGCCGCTCCATTGCTGCCCAACTTCGCTACCTGCGCGTTCGCGGACCGCCGTGGTGAGGACCTCCTGCTCGCCCTCGACATCGCGGGGCTGGCCGCCTCGAGCGGCTCCGCATGCGCTTCCGGCTCGCTCGATCCATCCCACGTGCTGCTCGCGATGGGTCTGGGCCTCGACGAAGCGCTCGGCAGCCTGCGGCTCACCACGGGATATGCCACGACCAACGATGAGCTCACTCGCGCGCGCGCGATCATCTCTTCGGTGCTCATGCGCGCCGGCGCCCGTGCGTAGCGTCGAGGAGGAGCTCGCCCGGCACCTCTCCCTCGGGGAGGAGGTGCTTCTCGCGACCGTCATCAGGCTCGACGGGCAGCCGCCCTCCCAGCCCGGCGCGAAGCTTCTTCTGTCACGCACGGCGACCATCGCCGGCACACTCGGTTGCAGCGAGTTCGACGCCGCCGCCATGGCGGACGCCGGCGGGATCGCCGAGGCGGGCGCGCCGGTGCTGCGCACCTACCATCACGACCTTGGTTCGATCGAGGTCTACATCGAGCCGTACGCTCCCGCTCCGACCCTTGTCGTATTCGCGGCTACGCCGGTGGCGAAATCCCTACTGCGCTGGGCTCCAGAGGTGGGCTTCCGGACGGTCCTGGTGGAAACCCGGCCAGAGCGGCTCATGGGCGCGGACTGGCCTTCAACGATCGGATCGCTGAGTGACCTTGCTGCAGCGCTCGGACCGGAGGTCTACGCGGTGCACACCGACCACGACGCGCCCGACCTCGTCCAGGCGCTCGAGACTCTCCTGCCAGCGGACCCGCGCTTCATCGGTCTCGTGGGCAGCCGACGCCACACCGGTCATCACCTGGAGGCATTGAGAGAACAGGGAGTGCCGGAGGAGGTCATCGCCCGGATCCAGAGCCCGGTCGGCCTGGACGTCGGCGCCATCACGCCTGCCGAGATCGCTCTCTCGATCCTCGCCGGCCTGGTCGCCATCCGCAGGCGAGGGCGCGGCGGATGGAAGCACGACGTGGATCGGGGCGGGATGGATCCGGCCCACCGAACCTCATAATCAGGCCCCGTGCCGATCGAGCCAGGAACCAAGCTGGGCCAGTACGAGGTCCAAGAGTTCATAGGCCAGGGTGCCATGGGCACGGTGTACCGCGCTTATCACGCGCAACTCGCGCGCACCGGCGCCGTCAAGGTCATGCAGGCGATATCGCCGGACCGGGACTCCATCGCGCGCTTCCGGCACGAGGCTCAGGCGATTGCGCGGATGCGCCATCCAAACATCCTCAACGTCTTCGATTACGGCGAGTTCGAGGGAACGCCGTACATGATCGTCGAGTACGTTCCGGGGGGAAACCTGGCCGGAAGAATGAGCCAGGGGCTGCTGGACTGGTCCACCGCGTTGAGGTTCCTCCGCGGCATCGCGGCCGGCCTCGATTACGCACACTCGCAGGGCATCGTCCACCGCGACGTCAAGCCCGCCAACGTACTTCTGGAGAGGGACGAAACCCCGGTCCTCGCCGACTTCGGCCTGGCCAAGATGATCCAGGGCTCCTCGGTGAAGTCGATGACCGGCGTAACCACCGGCACGCCGGCCTACATGGCGCCGGAGCAGGTGACCGGCGACCTGGTCGGCCCTGCAGCAGATCGCTTCTCACTGGCGACGATCGCGTACGAGATGCTGACGGGATCGATCCCGTTTGAAGGCCTGGGCGTGCTCGAGCTGCTGTACGCGCACGTCCACCTGGACCCGGCACGGCCGACCTCACTGAAGCCGGAGCTGAACGAGAGCGTCGACGCGGTCGTCATGCGCGGGCTCGCCAAGGAACCCAAATCGCGCTGGAGCAGTTGCGAGGCATTCGTGACTGCCCTGGCCGCAGCCCTCGGAACCAAAGCCCCGCCCCAGGTCGAGCGGACGATCGCCGTTGCAGCCCCCGCCGCGGAGAGCGCCGACAGCATGCTGCCGTTCGCTTCACCCCCGATGACGCCGAGCCCCCTTTGGCCTCCCGCCATCGCCGCCAGACGGAGGTCGCGCACACAGCGCAACGTGGTCGCGGCGATTGCAGTCCTGGTGCTCCTGGCCCTCATCGTCGGGGTGGTCGCCTTTGTGTTGGCCGACGTATTCAAGCCGACGCTCTCACTGTCTTCTCCGACCGTTCGTGCCGGTGGCATCGTGACGGTGAGCGCGAAACATCTGCCGGCGAACCAGGGCGGCGAGATCGAGCTGTTCAGCGTGCTTCAAACATTTCCGTTCACCGCCGACGGAACCGGCAATGTCAGTGCGCAGGTCACTGTGCCGCCTGATAGCGGGATCGGCGATCACATCGTGCGCCTCTGTTGGAACGGCTCCTGCCCGGTAGAGACGGTGCTCCACGTGACCGCGGCACTCGTGCTCCCGTCGCCGAGCCCCTCACCAGGCGCGACGCGGCCGTCGATCACGATTTCGACAAGCACGGCCAAGATCGGGGGGCCATTGACCATCTCAGGAGGAGGCTTCGACCGTGCCAAGCCCGCGTCATTGGCCATCCTCCAGGGCACGAAGCGGCACCTCCTCGTCAGCAGGCCGATCGGCGTCCGCTCAGACGGCACCTTTGTGGTCACGATCACAATCCCATCGAGTGTGAGTCCGGGTGCTGCGGAGATCGTTGCATGCATCTACAGCGGATCGACCGTCCAGCCAACGGCCAGCCAGTGCGGGGCAAAGCCCGTGCTCGTGCGGAGGTAGTCTCGGTTAGAAGACCTCCGCTGCGACGAGGTCGTCCAGAGTCTCCCTCCGTCGCATGACGCGCGCCTTGCCGTCCCGGACCATGAGCACCTCGGGACGCGGCATGCCGTTGTAGTTGCTCGCCATGGCCAGACAGTAGGCGCCGGTCGCGGGCACGCAGATGATGTCGCCAGGCTTGAGGTCGGGCATCTCGATGTCCGTGATCAGGATGTCGGTCGACTCGCAGTACTTGCCGGCGATCGTCACCTTACCCTCAGGCGCGCGATCGGGAGCGGAAGCAAGGATCGCCTCATAGCGGGCGCCGTAAAGCTTGGGGCGGATGTTGTCGCCCATCCCGCCGTCAACCGCGACGTAGCGGCGGACACCGGGTATGTCCTTGATCGAACCCACGGTGTACAGCGCCACACCGGCCGGTCCTGCGATCGACCGGCCCGGCTCGACGACAAGCTGCGGAACCTTCAGACCACGGGCTGCACAGCCGGAGTCGAGCGCATGGCGCACTGTTTCCACAAAGTGCCGCGGCGTCGGCGGATCGTCCTGATGCGTATAGGCGATCCCAAGCCCGCCACCCGCGCCCAGCTTGCGCGGCTCAAACTTCACCTCATCGCGAAGCTGGACGAGGAGGTCGAGCATGATCTCCATCGCGTCCTCGTATGCGCCGAGGGCGAAGATCTGCGACCCGATGTGCGAATGAAGGCCGACCAGATCCAGGCGCGGATGGCGCAACGCCTCTTCGACGGCCTTGCGCGCGGCGCCTGATTCGATCGAGAAGCCGAACTTCGAGTCGAGCTGGCCGGTCGAGATGTGGTCCAGCGTGTCCGGCTTGACGCCGGGCGAGATACGCAGCATCACAGGAGTCCGTTTGCCCTCGGGAACGATGTCGCCCAGAAGGTCGAACTCATGCGCGCCGTCGATGACGATGGTCGCGCCCGCCCCATAGGCGGCCTCGATGTCCTGACGGCTCTTGTTGTTGCCGAGGAAGTGCACGCGGTCCCGCGGGAATCCGGACCTCAGCGCGAGGTAGAGCTCGCCGGCCGAGACCACGTCCAGACCCAGCCCCTCCTCTGCGACGACCCGTAGGAATTGGGGAGAGGCGAAGGCCTTGGCGGAGTAGAGAACCTGGCCGGCCGAGCCCATCGCCGCGACGTACTCGGAAGAACGCTGTCGCACAGTCGCCTCGTCATAGACGTAGAGCGGCGTTCCGTGTTCGCGCGCCAGCTCGACGAGGTCGCACCCGCCCACCTCCATGTGGCCGGCGGCGTTGACCCGGTACGTGACCGGGTACAGCAAGTTAGTGCGTCAGTTCGGGCCGGAGCCGCAGGAGCCGCACGAGCCTCCGCAGCAGCCGCCGGAGCTTTCTCCGCTCCCCATGTCGAGAGCCTGAGACGATTCGCCGGCGCCTCCGAAGGCGAAGCTCGAGACGAGCACCCGGGTCTTGGTCGACTCGCATGCCGGGCACACCTGCGCCTGGTCCCTCTCCGCGAACCGGGTCAAAACATCGAACTTCCCAGAGCAGCTTTCGCACCGATACTCGTAGATGGGCATCTCGTGAACGATTCTAAGCTGGTTGAGCTCGCAAGAATGATCGCGGAGTGGCCGGGTCTCGTGGCTCAGCCCGACCCTGGCCTGATCGAGGACTGCCTGGTGCTCCTCGAGCACCTCGGGGACGCGCGGAAGGTGGTGGATGTGGGCTCGGGCGGGGGTCTCCCAGGCCTCCCCCTGAAAATCTTGCGGCCCGAGCTCCAACTCACCTTGATCGAGGCCGACCAGGCGAAGGCCGCGTTCCTGATTCATGCATGCGCGACGCTCGGCCTGGAGGGGGTTGAGGTCGTGGCGAGGCGCGCGGAGGATGCGGGCCACGATCCGCGCCTGCGGGAGGCGTTCGACGTCGCGGTCGCCCGAGCGCTGGCGCCGATGCCGGTGCTGGCGGAGCTGTGCCTGGGGCTGGTCAGGGTCGGCGGGAGGCTGCTGGCGCAGAAGACGGATGCCGAGGACGTGCGCGCGGCCAACCACGCCATCGAGGTCATGGGCGGAGTGTTGGTTGCAGTCCACGCGTCGGCGTCTGCGGCCCGACGCTCCGGCACCGTGGTCGTCATCGACAAGATGCGCCCGACGCCTGCCGCCTATCCCAGGCGTCCCGGCGTCCCAAACCGCAAGCCTCTCCAATAGAAAACGGCGCGGGCCCAACCCCGCGCCGTCGAATCGCTGCCGCTGTTTGTCTAGCTCAGAACGGTCTGGCCTCCAGCCTTGATCAGCTTGAGGTTCGTCAGTGCGAGGTTCTGCACCGCTGTCGGCAGAGGTGCGTACTGAAGGCTCGATCCGACAGCCTGGCCGTCGGTGACCAGCCACTTGAAGAGGTAAGCGATCGCCTTGCCCTTGTTGGCGTCGCTGTACGACGTCTTTACGATGAGCCAGCTGAACCCCGCGATCGGGTACGTGTCATCGCCGGGCTCGTCCGTGATCGAGAAGTTGGTCGGGCTGACGTTGGAGCTTTGCGCCGCCGCCGCCGTGGCGCCCGCCACGCTGGCCTGCACGAACTTGCCGTTCTTGTTCTTCAGGAACGCCTGAGTCATGTTGGTCGAGACGACATACGCCAGCTCGACGTAGCCAATCGCCCCCGCGGTCGACGTCACCGCTTGCGCAACGCCCGGGTTTCCGCTACCGCCGATTCCGACCGGCCAGCTCACCGACTTGGACGTCCCGACCTTGGTCTTCCACTCGTCCGAGACCTTGGCAAGGTAATCCGTGAAGTGATACGTCGTGCCGCTGCCGTCGGAGCGGTGAACCACCTGGATGTCGCTGTTGGGAAGAGTCACGCCGGAGTTCAGCGCAGCGATCGCCGGGTCATTCCACTTCTTGATATGGCCGAGGTAGATGTTGGCCAGCGTCGGGCCGTCGAGCTGGAGCTTGCTCACGCCCGACAGGTTGTACGCGATGGAGATGACGCCGAGCGTGGCGGGGATCTGCGTCAGGGTGTCAGGGCCGCCGGCCGAGGTGATGTCGGCAGCCGCCATCGGCACGTCGCTTGCGCCGAAGTCGACGGTGCCTTTGATGAACTGTTGGATCCCGGCGCCCGAGCCGACCGGCTGGTAGTTCACGGTCACCTGGGGATACTGCTGCGAATAGGTGAAGAAGGCCTTGGTATAGAACGGCGCCGGGAACGTAGCCCCTGCGCCGATCAGCGCCCCGCTGCCGACGGTGGATGCTGGTGTGCTTGTGCTGCCGCACGCGGCGCCGAAGATGGCGGCTGCCACGCCCACGAGCAGCGCCCGTCCCAGAGGTCTCATTAAAGGCATTGAATCCCTCCCATAAACGGTTTCATGACGCCATCCACGTTATGGCTCGCCGTTTAAGCCGGGGTTAACCGTTCTTTAAGCCTCCGCGTCACCGCAGCGCTCATATACTCCGGCCGTGATCTGGGATCGGCGGCGGCGCTTCGACGACGTGAAGCCCACCGTGCCGCCGGTGAACTCGTTCGCGGATGTCCTGGAGGGCGCTCCCGTCATGGCGCTGCTCATCGATGCCGGAAGGGGCGTGATCGACGCCAATGACGCAGCTCGCACCTTCTTCGAGATCGACCATGAGCGCCTGCCCGCCAGCCTGGTGGAGGTCACGCTCGAGGCCCGATTGGTTGACGTGCTCGCCGCCGCAGAGACAGATGCGGAAACGCACCTGGTCCACCACCGGCGCATCGTGCGGTGCAAGCTCGTGCCCGGCCCGCGCCCGGGCCAGACCCTCATGTTCCTCGCCGACGTCACGGAGCTGCGCCGTCTGGCGACCGTGCGGCAGGAGTTCGTCGCCAACCTCGTCCACGAGCTGAAGACGCCCCTGACGTCCCTGCGCCTCGCGGCCGAAAGCCTGCTCGGTGATCCAGCGCCGAAAGACCGCCTCCGTTTCGCGGAGAGAGTCGTCAAGGAGGCGGACCTGCTGACGAAGATCATTGACAACCTTCGCCAGCTGGGCGACATCGAAGCCAAGTCCATGGCGCTAGAGGCGACTCAATTCGACCTCGGCGAGCTGGTGCGCGAGAGTGTGGTGCGGATCGGCATCGACCGGCCGGTGAACACTGACATCCCGGCCTCATTGACCATCACGACCGATCGGCCAAAGCTGGTCCAAGCGCTCGACAACCTGCTCGACAATGCCGCCAAGTTCTCCCCGCCGGGCACCCCCATCGACGTCCATGCCGAGATCGCCGGCGACGAGGTCCGGGTCAGCGTTCGTGACCGTGGTCCGGGCATCTCGCCGGAGCACTGGAGCCGGGTGTTCGAGCGCTTTTACAAGGTGGACCGGGCGCGCCCGCGCGAGGCGGGTGGTTTCGGCCTGGGGCTTGCAATTACCAAGCACCTGGTGCAATTGCTCGGCGGCCGGATCTGGACTGAGACGGCGCGCGACGGCGGGCAGGTATTCACGATCGCCCTCCCACGAAACTCTTAACAAGCGCATAAACGGCCTTTAACCCACCCGTGCATATCCTTGAGTCGGGGTGGCGGACTACAGGCCCATGATTCAGCCGATGGCCCAGATTGGCAGGCCGGACCTCAGGACCGTGCCCGGCGCGGTCCCCACCAAATTCAAGGTGGACAGCCTCTCCTTCTTCTATGGCAAGGCACAGGCGCTCAAGGACGTCACCTTCGATATCCCTGAGAAGCGCATCACCGCGATCATTGGACCGTCGGGTTGCGGCAAGACCACCCTGCTGCGGGTCTTCAATCGCATGTACGACCTGGTTCCGAGCGCGCGGGCGCAGGGATCGGTGCTCCTCGACGGGGAGGACATACTCACCACGAGCAACCTGCTCTTGCTGCGGCAGAAGGTCGGCATGGTTTTTCAACGCCCAAGCCCCTTCCCCATGTCGATCCGGGACAACGTTGCGTTCGCGCCACGGCTGCTCGGGTGGAACTCAACCAAGATCACCGACATCGTCCGCAGCAGCCTCGAGAGCGCCGCACTTTGGGACGAGGTCTCGGACCGGCTCGATGCGCCGGCCACCTCGCTGTCGGGCGGGCAGCAGCAGCGACTTGTCATCGCCCGATGCCTGGCCGTCCGCCCGGACGTGATACTCATGGACGAGCCGTGCTCCGCTCTCGACCCGGTGGCGACCCTGAAGATCGAGGACCTGATGGTGCAGCTGGCGCACGAATACACCATCGTTATCGTCACGCACAACATGCAGCAGGCGGCCCGCGTGTCGGACTTCACCGCCTTCATGCTCATGAACACCGACCACCGCTACGGCGAGCTGATCGAGTTCGCGCCCACGGCCCACCTGTTCAACCAACCCAAGGACAAGCGCACAGAGGCCTACATCACCGGCCGGTTCGGATAGAGATCGCGTGCCCCGACTGACTTTCGAGAAGCAGCTCGCCAGCCTTCGCGAGGCGCTTGTTCGCATGGGAACGCTGGTCGAATCGCAGATCGAAGCCGCCCTGGATGCTCTTCGCCGGCGCGACGGGGGGGCAGCGGAGAAGGTGCGCACCCAGGACCAGTACCTCAACGAGCTCTCCCGCCAAATCCGCGAGCAGGTCTTCATGGTCATATCGACCCAGCAGCCGGTGGCCCGCGACCTCCGTCACCTGATGGGCATCCAGTACATCGCCACGGAGCTCGAGCGAATGGGCGACTACGCGGTCCGAATCGCGCGCATGACCGGTACGCTGGTCGGGCTCCCAGACCAGCCGCTGCGCGCCGAGTTCGGCATCATGGCCGAGCTCGCCATCAGGCAGGTGCACGACATCCTCGAAGCGCTGATCGACGAGAACGAGCTTCACGCCCGGGAGGTCGCCGGTCGCGACAACGAGATCGACCGCCTGTACCACCGTGTGTTCGAGGAGCTGGTGGCGGAGATAGGCAAGGGCAAGACAGACTCCGATGGCGCGCTGCGCGCCGTCACACTGCTGCTGGTCGCGCACAACCTCGAACGCATCGCCGACCGCGTCACAAACGTCGCCGAGGACATCGTCTTTCTCGAGACCGGGCAGGTGGTGGAGCTGGGATGAGCCGCGGACCTCACAACGGCACGTCTGGGCGCGTGCTGGTCGTGGAGGACGACGAGGGGATCCGCGAGATGCTGAAGTACAACCTCGTCACCGCGGGGTTCTCCGTGCAGGAGGCAAGCGACGGCGCTGCGGGCCTGCGCACGGCGCGCACCTCAC
>Ga0208078_1000289_pt1 | contig 13359 bp, 12 predicted proteins | sample NGESurdeep072012_3_FD_184468 | JGI IMG/M metagenome (GOLD analysis project Ga0208078, IMG submission 184468) | Arctic peat soil microbial communities from Barrow, Alaska - NGEE Surface sample 53-2 deep-072012 (SPAdes) | ecosystem: Environmental > Terrestrial > Soil > Wetlands > Peat ...
GGTCGGGCAGATGGCAGCGCTATCAATGCCATCGCTCGAGAGGAGCTGAGCAAGCAGGGGTGAAGCTGCGCCAAGGCTCTGCGTTCTCTGCTCAGTACGGGTGGCCGCTTCGTAGGATTACAAAGCCCGAGCTCGCGACGACCCTCGCAAGCTCGGGTTTTGTCATTCAAGTGTACCAGCAGCAATGATGAGGATAACCACCATACGCAGAGAATCGGCGTAGCCGCATGAATTCGCACGCGCTCAACGTCATTGAGTTTCCGCGTACTCTCGCCCTCATTTCCGAGAGAGCGACGTCTCCGCTCGGCGGCGAGCGGGTGAGAGAGCTGCGCCCGGCAACCGACCGGGACGTCATCGAAAGAGAGCACGCGCGGGTGGCGGCCGTGCGCTCGCTCGTGGCGGCCGAGGAGCCGTGGCATCTGCACGGCGTCCCCGACGCGCGCTCGGCGCTCCTGCGTCTGCGCGTCGAAGGCGCCTCGCTCGCCCCACCGGATCTCCTTGTCCTCGGCGCGCTCCTGCGCAGCTCGCGCATCACGCGCGATTCCTTGCGCGGTGAACGGGCGTCGCCGATTGTCGCGGCTGTTCTCGCCGCGCAGATCGAGCCCCTCGTCGCCAACAAGAACATCGAGGACACGATCGAGCGCGCGATCGACGAGGACGGCCAGGTTCGCGATGACGCGTCTTCGACGCTCAAGAAAATCAGGCGCGAGCTGAAGGGCTCCCAGGGGGAGCTGGTCAAGCTTCTCGAGCGCGCCATGGCCAAGCTCGAACCGCACCAGCGAGTTGCCGACATGTCCGTGACGGTGCGGAACGGGCGCTTCGTGATTCCGGTTCGGCGCGAAGCGCAGGGCGTGGTCGGTGGAATCGTGCACGACGCGTCGGCAACGGGCGGAACGCTGTTCGTCGAGCCGCCGGCAGCGGTCGAGGCAGGGAATCGCATTCGTGAGCTGCAGATCGAGGAAGTCGAAGAGATTGACCGGATTCTTTCGGAGCTGACGGAGAAGCTTCGCCCGCACCGCGAGGCGCTTGGAGCATCGCTCGAAGCGCTGATCACGCTCGATTCCCTCGTCGCGCGCGCGCGTTACGCGATCGAGTTCCGCTGCGCTCCGGCGGAGCTGTCCGATCCAACAGAGGGCTTCGCCGTAGTCGAGGGCCGCCACCCGCTGCTCGTTGCCCAGGGAATCGACGTCGTTCCCTTCAATCTCGAGATGCTGCCGAACGAGAGGACGCTTCTCATCTCTGGCCCGAACACTGGTGGCAAGACGGTGTTGCTCAAGGCGCTCGGGCTCTTCTCCGCGCTGGTGCAATCCGGGATTCCGGCGCCGGTTGATGTGGGATCGCGGATCGCGATCTTCGACAATATCTACGCCGATGTCGGAGACGAGCAGTCCATCCTGGCCAGCCTCTCGACGTTCAGCGCGCATCTGAAGAACCTCGCCGAGGTGTTGAGCTCCGCTACCGAGCACTCTCTCGTTCTCATCGACGAGCTGGGCTCCGGCACCGATCCAATCGAAGGCGCGGCGCTGGGCGGCGCGATTCTCGAAGCGCTCACGGCGCGTCGCACGCTCTCGATCGCCACCACGCACCTCGGCGCGCTGAAGGAGCTGGCGACAGAGGTCGAGGGCGTCGTGAATGCGTCGCTCCAATTCGATCCCGTCGCGCTCGCTCCGACGTATCGGCTCACCAAGGGGGTGCCCGGTCGCTCCTACGGAATCAGCATTGCCCGGCGGCTGAATCTCCCGAGTGCGATTCTGGCGAGGGCCGAGGAACGGATTCCTGCCGACGAGAGGAAGGTCACGGCGCTCCTGGGGGAGCTGGAGGCGCGCGAGAAAACGCTGGCGCTGACCGAACGGGAAACGAGCGAAATCGCCGAGGACGCGAAGGAGCGCACCCACAGGGTGGCGGAGCGCGAAAGAAATGTCCGGGAGCGGGAGCGCGAGGTCGAACAGGCGTCACGACGCGAGGCGAGACAGTATCTTCTCGAAGCGCGCGGCGAAGTCGAGCGCACAATTCGTGAGCTGAAGTCCGCGTCCGAGCTGGGCGAAGAAGCGGCGCGCGAAGCGAGAAAGCGGGTGGAAAGCCTCGCCAACGAGCAGGGTCGCGAGCTGGATCGTCTCGGTCGCGAAACGGAGAGTGAGCCTGAGCGGCGCGACCCCGCCGAGGTGAGCATCGGTGATTTCGTCGAGGTGGAGACGCTTGGTGGTCGAATCGGACGAGTCGTGGAGATCCGCGACGATGATGCGGTCGTGGCGGTGGGCGTGATGAAGCTGGCCCTGCCGCGAAGTTCACTGCGCCCGGCCCAGCGCGAGACGGCGGCTCCGGAAGTCGCCGTGGCGGTTCGTGGTGATCTTCCGGAAGTCGATGCGGCGAGCGAGATCGATCTGCGCGGGCTGCGCGTCGGCGAGATCGAGGCCATCGTTATGCATGCCGTCGACGCAGCGATCCGCGCGGACCTCAAGTCGATTCGCATCATCCACGGCAAGGGTACGGGGGCACTTCGCGAGCGCGTGGCCGAAATGCTGCGCAAGGAATCGAGGGTTACGAATTTTCGGATTGGAGCCTGGAATGAGGGCGGGGCGGGCGTCACCGTGGTGGAGCTGAAGTGATACCTGACGAAGTCGTCGAACAGGTGCGCGATTCGGCCGATATTGTGCAGATCGTCGGCGAATACGTGAACCTCAAGCGGCAGGGCACCGACTTCCGCGGGCCGTGTCCCTTTCATCAGGGAACGCATCGCAATTTCTCCGTCTCTCCCAAGAAGCGGATGTACTATTGCTTCGTCTGCCACGAGGGCGGAGATGTCTTCCACTTCCTGCAGAAGCGACTCGGCGTCGAATGGCCGGCGGCGGTCAAGATGGTCGGGGAGAAATCGGGCATCGAGGTTCGCGAAGTCGACACGCGACGTGAGGGACCGGATCCACGCGAGCCGCTGTGGGAGGTGAACGCCACCGCCGCCGGCTACTTCCAGAAGATTTTGTGGGACGATCCCCTCGGAGCTCAGGCCCGGGACTATCTCACCCAGCGCGATATTTCGCGCGAAGTCGCGGATCAGTTCAATATTGGATTCGCTCCGCGCGAGATCGGTCTGCTGCGCAATTACATGGGTACCCTTGGCTTCGACGAGACGCGCATGGCGGCCGCTGGACTTCTGATTCAGGGCGAGGATGGAAGCGAGCCGCGCCCACGCTTTCGCGGACGGCTCATGTTTCCGATTCTCGATTCGATGGGGCGAAACATTGGCTTCGGCGGTCGAATCCTCGGACAGGGAGAACCCAAGTATCTCAATTCGCCGGAGTCGCCGGTGTTCTCCAAGGGGAAGACGCTCTATGGACTCAACTGGGCGAAGAACGATATCCGGCGTGAGGACCAGGTGCTGGTCGTCGAGGGCTACTTCGACGTCGTCAGGCTGATGGCCGCCGGCGCAACGACAGTTGTCGCCGCAATGGGCACCGCGCTCACGGATGCGCAGGCGGCGGCGCTGAGGAAGCTCACGAAGAACGTCTTCCTCCTCTATGACAGCGACAAGGCTGGATTGCAGGCGACGTTTCGCTCCGGCGACGAGCTGTTGCGACAGGGCGTCGCGGTTCGTGTCGTGACGCTGCCCGAGGGCGATGATCCCGACACTTTCGTCAAGGCGCACGGCGCCGCCGCTCTCACCGCCCGCCTCAGAGACGCGATCGACGTGTTCGAGCGAAAGATTCAGCTGCTCGAGCGCGCAGGAATGTTCGGCGAGCTGCATAAAAAGCGGCGCGCTCTCGACCGCCTGCTCCCAACGTTGCGCGCGACCGCGGACGAGATCATGCGCGACCTGTATCTATCGAGGGCGAGCGAGGTCAGCGGAGTTGCCCGCGAAGTTCTCGAGCGGGAGATGCGCGGCAAGCCGACTCCAGCGATTTCCGTTTTCTCCCCGCCACCGGCGCCCCGGATTTCTCCCGCGCTGCGCGCGCGTCGCGGCGAGAGGCGAGTGCAGCGATCCGAGCGGGGTGACTCGGCCGAGCGTGAGATCATTCGCGCGATCCTCCTCAACCGGTCCCGCCTCGAGCAGATCGCGGAGAAGCTGGGCGCGCAGAGTCTTCGCGATCCGCAGTACCGGGCGATCTATCGCGCGCTGATAGCGGCCGATCCCGACTCAACAATTGAGGAGGTCACTGCGAATCTTGATGAAGACACGATCGCGACCGTCGAGGACCTTCTCGCCGAAGGCCCGATTCAGATGGATCCTGAGCGCACGATCAGCGACAGCTTCGCGACGCTCAGAGCGCGCGACCTCGATCGGCGCGCGGAAGAGCTCGATCGGATCATTCCACTGGCCGACGGTGCGGAGAAAGACAAGCTGATTGCGGAGAAGAAGGAGATCGGGAAGGAGCTGGAAACAACGGGCAAAAGATATTTCAAGAAGTTCAGACGAACGGGGGCTCGATGACGACTCAGAAGTTGGATAAGACAGGAATTGCGGTGTGGGTGACGACCAGGGAGTTTGATGCGACGGGAGGTGGGGCGCTGGTGACGACTCGGAGGTTCGATGTTACAGGAAGTTGAGGCGCTGCTTGCGCTGCAGGAGGACGATCTGAAGATCCGTGAAATCGAATCCCAGATCCGCGCACTCGACCCGCAGCTCGCGGAACTCGACAAGAAACGGGATCACGCGGCCGCCGCGTTGACGCGCGCGCAGACGGTGATCCAGGTGGAAGAAAAGAAACAGCGCGAGCTCCAGGCGCGACTTTCCCAGCACAAGACGCTGCAGGAGCGAAATCTCCATCAGCTCGAGGACGTGAAGCGGATGCGCGAAGCGACAGCCGCCACGGCGCAGGTTGAATCCACTCGTCGCCTGATGGCAGAGGATGAGGGCGAGCTCGCGATTCTCGGACGCCGAATCACCGAGATGAACGCCGCGATAGTGGCATCGAAGCAGGCGCTGGCCGCGGTCGAGCACGAGCAGCAGGAGGCTCGTCCCGAGATCGAGTCCAAGCGGGCAGCGCTCATTTCACAGATGGAGGATGCAAAGCGTGACCGCGATGGAAGGGCGGGCGCGGTTTCGCGTCCAATGCTCGGCAAGTACGATCGGATCAGGGGAAAGAGGGTGATGGCTCTCTACGCGCTCCGGGGCGGCTCGTGCGGCAACTGCGACACCTCCATCCCGCTCCAGCGCCGGAACATGATGGCGGGCACCGGAGAAATCGAAGTGTGCGAGGCCTGCGGTGTGCTGTTGTACGCGGAAGTGGGATGACGACGGTCGCGTCCGACCGGCCCGCTCGACTTGCGCGCTGGATTCTTCCCAAAGCCCCGGACGAAGAAGCGGTCAGGGCGCTCATGACGGCGCTGTCGCTGCCGGAAATCGTCTGCCGGCTGCTGCTCATCCGAGGTCACGTGACGGCCGAGGAGGCGAAGCTCTTCCTTCGCCCGAAGCTCGACCGGCTTCACGATCCCCTCGGCTTCCTCTCGATGGACAAAGCCGTCGAGCGCCTGGCGCGCGCGGTGCGCGAGCAGGAGCTGGTCTTCATCCACGGCGACTACGACGTGGATGGCATCTGCTCGACGACGATCCTCACGCGCGTGATCCGCGGATTGGGCGGGAAGGCGATGCCTTTCATTCCCCGTCGGATCGAGGACGGATACGACCTGAGCGATGCTGGCGTCGATGCCGCGATCGCGGCGCAAGCGAAGGTCGTGGTCACATGCGACTGCGGCACGGGAGCGGTTGCGCCAGTCGCGCGGCTCTGTGGATCGGGAATCGACGTCATCGTCACCGACCACCACCTTCCAAGTGGTGAGCTGCCGGATTGCCTCGCGGTTCTTAATCCCAAGCGGCCCGGCGACGCTTATCCGGACAAGGACCTCGCCGCCGTCGGCGTAACCTTCAAGCTCGCCCTCGCTCTCGCCCGCGAGCTCGGCGCCAACGACAACTTCGTATGGGCGATGCTGGACCTTGTCGCGCTGGCGACGATTGCGGACGTTGCGCCGCTCCGCGGTGAGAATCGCGTTTTCGTCCGCTACGGTCTCAAGATGCTGGCCGATACGCGCAACATTGGAATGCGCGCGCTGCTGAGGGCCGCCGGCCTTGATGGAAAGCAGCTCACGGCCGGCAGAATCGGTTTCATACTCGCGCCCAGGCTCAATGCGGCGGGCAGGCTGGGGCACGCGATTCGGGGAGTGGAGCTGCTGCTCACGGAGAATGAGCACGAGGCCAACACGATCGCCCGCGAGCTCGAGGAGCTCAATCAACGGCGTCAGGACATCGATCGCGCGACGCTGGAGCAGGCGCGCGAGAAAGTGCTGGCGATGGACCTGGACGAAATGTTCTCCATCGTTCTGGCCGACGACAGCTGGCATCCGGGAGTGATCGGTATCGTCGCTTCGCGCCTGGTGGAAGAATTCGGAAGACCGACGGTGCTCATCGCGCTCTCGGGCGACCAGGGCAAAGGATCCGGCCGGTCGATTCCGAAGTTCGATCTTCACGGCGCGCTCGGCCAGGCGAGGGAGTACCTGCTGCGATTCGGCGGACATCGGGTTGCTGCCGGCGTGACAATCGCGCGCGACAAGGTGCCGGAGTTCGCGGCAAAGTTCAACGAGATAGCTCGGTCGGTGCTGACGCCAGCCGATCTCGTCCCCGAGATACGCGTGGATCTCGAGGTGAGCATCGATGGGATCGACGGCCGGCTCGAATCACTGTTTCGTCACTTTGAGCCGTTCGGAATCGGGAATCCGACTCCCGTTCTACTCGCGCGCAACGTCATTATCGCCCGGCCACCGCGCACGGTTGGCAAGGACGGGCTCAAGCTGGTGCTCGACACCGGAACCGGATCGCTCGACGCGATTGGATGGGGCCTGGCCGGCCGCGCGGCTGAATTCCAGCCGGGCACGAAGGTCGACGTCGCGTTCAGGCTCGAGCGCGACGATTATCGCGGAGAGAGCTTCCTCCAGGCGAGAGTCGCTGACATTCGACCGAGCGACGCGTGAGCGATCTCACGTGCGGATAGTCGCGGGACGGTGGCGCGGTCGGAAGATCACCGCGCCCCCCGGCTCCGACGTGAGGCCTACGCTCGACAGCGTTCGCGAAGCCTGGATGAGCATCCTCCAGCGCGACCTCCCGCATGCGCGCGTGCTCGATCTCTACGCCGGCACTGGCGCACTCGGCCTTGAAGCCCTGTCCCGCGGAGCAGTCAGCGCCGACTTCGTGGAGAAGGATCCCGGTAGCTTTCGCACCCTCCAGGAGAACATCGAGACGCTCGGCGCTGGTCAACTCGCGACAGTCCATCGAAAGCCGGCGCTGGCGTTCGCGGAAGCCCTCGACGCGTTGGCTTACGATGTAACGTTCGCCGATCCACCTTATGCGAGCGGCGAGGCAGTCCGACTGACGGAGCGCTGGATGAAATCGCCTTTCAGCAGAGTGCTGAGCGTCGAGCACGCGGCGAACGCCGAGATGCCCGAGGGGGGAGACACGCGCAAGTATGGCTCGACGGCAATCACTTTCTACCGCAGCGAGGAATGACGTGGTAACGACGGCGATCTATGCTGGAAGCTTCGATCCCATCACGCGTGGGCACGAGGACCTGATCCAGAGGAGCTGCGAGTTCGTCGATCGTCTCGTCGTCGCGGTCGCCGTGAACTCGTCGAAGCGAGCGCTCTTTACCACTGAAGAGCGCGTCAAGCTCATACGCGCGGCTACCTCCGACAACAAGATCGTGGAGGTGACTCAGTTCGAAGGACTACTCGTCAATTTCGCGAAAAAGATGGGCGCCAGGCTCAACATTCGCGGACTTCGCGCCGTCAGCGATTTCGAGTACGAGTTCCAGATGGCCCTCATGAATCGCCACATGTCGGAGGACTTCGAGACGGTGTTCATGGTCCCGTCGGTCGAGACGACCTACATCAGCTCGAGCGTCGTGCGTGAAGTCGCTCAGCACGGCGGCAATCTCGACGGACTCGTTCATCCAGCGATCGCAAAGGCGCTCGCGAAGAAGTTCAAGAACGGGCCGATCCGCACCAAGGACTGACCGGTGTTCAAGTTCGTTGAGGGAATCCAAGATTTGGCCGCGCTTGACGTTCATTGAGCGAATCCGCCAGCGCGCGACCGCTCTCAAGCGGCGGATAGCCTTCCCGGAAACCGGCGACGAGCGAATCCTGTCCGCCGCGATCGAGATCGCCAAAGCTGGAATTGCGACTCCACTCATGGTCGTCGACGGCCCGCCGCAGGCTGAGGCTGCCGCACGGGCTGGCCTCCAGTCGATTCAGGCCGAGAACGGCACGGCGCTCGAATTCGCGCATCGGCTGGTCGCCGCGGGTGACGTGGACGCGTGCGTCGCGGGCGCGGTGTACACGACCAGCGATGTCCTGCGCAGCGCGCTTCACAACATCGGTGTGGCTCCCAACGTGCGCATGGTTTCGAGCGCGTTTTATATGGTCTCTCCGCCGGGGGCCAGCGTGAATGAAGTGCTGACCTTCACGGACTGCGCGGTCATTCCTTACCCGACGGCTGAGGACCTCGCCGACATAGCGATCGCCGCGGCCGCCGACCGCAGGCTCATCGTCGGCGACGAGCCGCTCGTCGCCCTGCTTTCCTTCAGCACCCTCGGCAGCGCCAAGGGGGCAAGCGTCGACCTCGTGCGTGACGCCCTCCGCATAATCAGGGCACGCGCGCCCGATCTCGCGGTGGACGGAGAATTGCAAGGTGATGCCGCGCTGGCTCCCGCGGTTGCCGCCCGGAAATCACCGTCCAGTCCGGTCGCGGGAAGAGCCAATGTGCTGGTGTTTCCGTCGCTGGATGCGGGGAACATCGCCTACAAGTTGGTGCAGCGAGTTGGCGGTGCGCAGGCAGTGGGGCCGATCCTTCAGGGTTTCGCACGTCCTGTCTCCGATCTCTCGCGCGGGGCCGAGCGGGAAGACATTATTAACGTGGCCGCAATTGTAGCGCTACAATCGGCCGGGCGCGACGAGCAGCACGCGCCTTGAGCGAGCAGAACCACACTGGAGATTACTGAATGAGTTTCTCGATCAAGAAACAGGGAGAGGTCGTCGTGGTGGATGTCGAAGGTCAGCTGATTGTGGGGAACCGTCAGGAGCTGAAGCAGAAGGTCCTCGACGAGCTCGAGAAGGGGGAGAAGAAATTCCTGATCGACTTCAGCCAGACCGGCTACATCGACAGCTCAGGCCTTGGCGTGCTCGTCTCGTTGTCGAAGAAGATTCGGGAGCAGGGCGGCGAGCTGCGTCTGGCCAATCTCAATGACGATCTCCAGACGCTCTTCGAGCTGACCAAGCTTGACACCCTGTTCCAGATCTCCGACACCCGGGAGCGCGCGCTAGAGAGCTTTTAATGGCGGAATCCCGGGTCGCGTTCGATCTACGGATCCCGAGCGATGTCGAATACATAGAAGGCGTAGTGGAGCTTGCGAGGCAACGCTGCCGCGAGCTCAAGATTTCACCCGCCAAATGCTCTCTCAACATTCCCGTGGCGCTGTCCGAGGCAATCTCCAACGCCATCCTGCGTGGGAATGAAGCGACGGGCGGCAAGCACGTTCGGGTCAGGGCGATCATCAGCGACACGGATCTGGTCTTCGAAGTCGTCGATGACGGACCGGGATTCGACGTCGACGAGTGCACGCGGGACTGCACTACCGAGGAAAACCTTACCAAAGAGGAAGGCCGCGGGCTGTTTCTGATGCGGCAGTTGATGGACCGCGTCGAGAGCTTCCGGGACAAGGGCAACGTCGTCCGCCTGACGTTGTACCGGGAGTGAAAGAGCTCGAGGCGGTCCTCATTGCGTTTCGCGAAGGGACGCACTGTGAGGCCGCCGTTTGGGGCACCGCCGACGGCCGCTCGAGCCCGACCGTCATCGCTCGTTCCAGCCCCAAGGTTCTGATGCCGGACGTCCTGCCGGACGAGCCCGGTCAATCCATTCCGACGAATTTCGGAACGCAGATCGTAACGCGCGTTCCATCCGTGAAAAAAATCTGGCTGACGGTCGGGCCGTGCGATCCATCGTTCTCGCCGGAAGATCGCCACATCAAGCTGCTGATGCCGGTGGTGACGCAGTTCACGCAGGCCGCGCTCGAGGTCGAGCACGCAGCGACCGAGCTCGCCGAACGCTACGAGGAAATCAATCTCCTCTATACCATCGGCGAGATTCTCGGCCGAACCGTCACGCTGGAAGAGGCGGCGGCGACGATCCTGACGGAGATCTCGGAGACCGTAGGCGCGCGCGTCGCGTCGATCCTCGTCCACGACGCGCGGACGAACACGCTGCAGGCCGTCGCCGCGCTCGGAGTTCCAAAGGAAGAGATTCCGCCGATCAGCGCCGACGACCCGGTGAGCGTCTCGGCGCGCGTGTTCCGCACGCAGCACCCGCTCATCGTCGTCGGTAAGGGCGTCACATTCGGGACCGAGTCACCCTACGGCCGTGGCGAGATGCTCTCCGTGCCGATCATGTGGACGACCCCAACCGGTGGTCAACCACTTGGCGTCGTGAATCTGGCCGACCGGCGGTCGAGGCAGCCCTTCACCGCCGGCGATCAGAAGCTCGTGACCGCGATCGCCACCCAGATCGGAACGGCGATTCAGAACGCGCGCCTGGTTAGTGCCTCGCTCGATCGGCAGCGGTTGCTCCAGGAAATGAGTCTCGCGCACGACCTGCAGATGAAGCTGCTGCCTTCGACCGACGTCGTCTCGCCCGAAGCGGAAGTGACCGCCCGCGTCGTGCCTGCCGAGAGCGTGGGCGGCGACTTCTACCAGCTGTTCAAGCTCCGCGACAAGGGAACCGGCGTGATGATCGGCGATGTGTCAGGCCACGGGTATCGCGCCGCTCTGATCATGGCCCTCGCCATGAGTGCCTCGGCCATCCACGCGCAGAATTTCGTAAATCCTGGTGAGATGCTGGGCGCCCTGGTGCACTCGTTGCGCGAAGAGCTCGAGACCACGGAGATGTTCATCTCGATGTTCTACGGCGTCGTCGATCCGGAGAAGGGAAGGCTCACCTACGCCAACACCGGTCATCCCCACGCGTTCGTCATCAGCGAGGAGGGAACGTCCACTCGCTTGTCGGCCGTGAATCCGCCGCTCGGCATGCTCGATGAGGTTCCGAGCACCGCCTCGCTCAGCTGGGTCGGCAGGAAGGACCTGCTCGTTCTTTTCACGGACGGCGTCAGCGATGCCCGCAACTCGCGCGACGAGCGCCTCGGCGAGGAGCGCGTACTCGAGCTAATCAAGGAGAATCGCGAGAACTCTACCAAGGTGATCGTGGACAGAGTGTTCAAAATGCTGGAGGTCCACACGCGCGCGGTGCCGTTGCGGGACGACCTTACGCTCGTGGTGGTCAGGAGCTGAGCATGCCGCGCGCGCCCGGCGGGCGTGGCCGGCATCCGCCGGCGCTCAAGAAATTCGGGCAGCACTTTCTTTCCGACGAGAAGATTCTTACGGCGATCGTCGATGCGCTCGCGCCCACGCCTGCTGATACAGTCGTAGAGATAGGGCCCGGCCGCGGATCGCTTACCGACATCCTCGCTGAGCGAAGCGGAAGACTGATAGCGGTGGAGATCGATCGCGCGCTGGCGAAGGAGCTGCGCGTCAAGTACAGCGGCCGGCCGAATGTGGAGATCGTCGAGGGAGATTTTCTCGACGCCGATCTGCGCGGAGCCGCGGGAGATGATTTCCTGCTCATCGGCAACGTTCCGTACAACATCACGACCCCGATTGTGTTCAGGTCGCTGGAGCCGCCGATTCCGAGGCGCTCTGTTTTTCTCGTTCAGCGCGAGGTGGCCGAGAGAATGGCGGCGCGCGAGGACACGGAGAGTTACGGAGCGCTGTCTGTCAATGTCGCGGTCGTCGCGAATGTTGAGATCATGCTGACCGTTCCACCCGGTGCGTTTCGTCCGCCGCCCAAGGTTGATTCTGCGGTCATCAGGTTGACTCCGCGCGCACAGCCGCTTATCGCGATCGAGTCGTTAGCACCTTTTCGAACATTTGTACAAGCGGCATTCAGCCTTAGGAGAAAGCAGATGCAGCGGGTGCTGCGGACAACACGCGGACTATCGGTCGAAGAGGCGCTAGAGGTGCTGAAGCGGGCGGGAATAGAGGCATCGGCCAGGCCAGAGGTGGTTAGCCCTGCGCAATTCGTGCGATTGTTCCAGTTACTCGCCACGGTTGCTTAGCGCAAACGACAGCCCTTCCAGCTCCATCGCCATGTTGACGTTCCTGACGGTTACGTCCGATGGAACTGACAACTGCACCGGCGCAAAATTGAGAATGGCCTTGATCCCCGCGCGCACGACCTGCTTCGCCACGGCCGGCGTGTTCTCCGCCGGAGTCGCCACCACCGCGATGTCGAAGTCCTGCTTCGTCGCGTCCTTCTCGAGCTCGGATATCGGTCTGACGGTTAGGTTCTCCCATCGCTTTCCGATCTTCGCCTCGTCGCTGTCGTAAACAGCGGTGACGTTGAATCCGCGCTCGGCGAACCCGCGGTAGCGGGCGAGGGCGGCGCCGATCTTTCCGGCGCCGATGATGCACACGCGCCATTGCTTTCCGAGGCCGAGGATCTCGCGCAGCTTTCCGGAAAGCTCGGGCACGGAGTACCCAAGGCCCCGCTTGCCGAAGGAGCCGAAGAGCGAGAGATCCTTTCGCACCTGAGCGGACGTCGTCCCGCCGAGCCGCGCGAGCTCGTCGCTCGAGATGGTCTTGAGACCCTGGCGGTCGATCCCTTCGAGGAAGCTCAGGTACAGGGAAAGTCGCCTGACTGTCGATTCAGCTATCCGCTTCAATTTGGCGCTTGTGAATTAGTTCACAAACTAATCGGAATGGCCGGGTAGGGGCAAGAAAGACAACTGCAACTGAACGTGATCCGAGACCTGAGAAGCAACTGCAAACTGAACGTGATCCGAGATCTGAGAAGCGTAGATACCAGGGCTTAGGAACCACGCTGCGACATATCTGAGTGGCGCTATGGTACAGGCGGTGGGTAGTGGTAGGAGGGGCGCCCGATACGGTCGGAGCGTAGTGCCTACCTACTGAGATCTATGCCTCTGAGATCTCGGATCCCGTTCTGTTCGCAGTTGAGATCTCGGATCCCGTTCAGTTCGCAGTTGAGATCTCGGATCCCGTTCAGTTCGCAGTTGAGATCTCGGATCCCATTCAGTTGCGGTTGGCAGTTCTATCGAAGGTTATCTTCTACGGATGCCAGTTCACGTCACCTCCGAAATCGGTGCGCTCCGCACCGTTCTGGTCCATAGCCCCGGCAACGAGCTGCTCGCGGTAACACCCAGCACCAGAGCGGATTTCCTGTACGACGACATCGTCGACGCCGATCTCGCCAAGCGCGAGCACCGGCGCTTCGTTCAGGTGCTCGAGCGCTTCTGCGAGGTGCTGCACGTGCGC
>Ga0208078_1000290_pt1 | contig 13358 bp, 8 predicted proteins | sample NGESurdeep072012_3_FD_184468 | JGI IMG/M metagenome (GOLD analysis project Ga0208078, IMG submission 184468) | Arctic peat soil microbial communities from Barrow, Alaska - NGEE Surface sample 53-2 deep-072012 (SPAdes) | ecosystem: Environmental > Terrestrial > Soil > Wetlands > Peat ...
AGAATACCGGCTGGTAAGAACATGTTGTACAAAAGGCCCTGGTACTTCACGTACCAGGGCCTTTTTTTTCAACGATCTTCTTCCTTACCGTTTCGGGATGGTGAACGCCTGGAAGGTGTCACCGCTGTTCGCGACGATCACAGCCTTTCCGTTCGGTGTGTTGATGAGCGCGAGACCAACGGCGTTAAACGGAGCTAGAAAGCCGCTCTTGGTCGGCGGCACTGGCGTGAAATGGCCCTTCCCATCTCCCTTGAGCCACAGCCCATTGCCCGCGTTACCGTTTCCTGATCATGAAGGTCTGAAGACTGTCCCCGCTGTTGGCGACGATCAACACCCTGCCCCTCACCGTCTTCACGATGGCAAGACCCGTGACGTCAGCAGGAGCGACGAGACCGCTCTGCCACGGCGGCACTGGGGCGAAGTGGCCCTTGCCGTCGCCCTTGAGCCAGAGCCCGTTACCAGCGTCGGCGCGCGGGGTGTTGGGCTCGGCGTCGTACATGTTTCCCGCCACGATCAAATCGAGGTTTCCGTCGCCGTCGACATCCTGCGCCAGAATCGCCTTGATGGGAGCGATCTGCGCAAAGCTGGGCAGCGGCGTGGCGCTGAACTTCCCGCCGCCGTCGTTGTGCAGGTACATGCTGGCGAACGTATTCGCCTGATAGTGTAGCGCCTGCTTCAGCGCCGCCTCGCCGAAGGCCTGATCCATTGTCGTGTTGGCAAAGGATCCGAACGTCGGGAACCGTATTCCCAGCTGATAAATCGCGTTCGCCAGCTGCGCGATGCCGGCGTACGGATAGTCTTTCCCGCCCATCTCCTGCGTGAGAATCACATCGGTCTTCCGCTCGCCGCTGAAGTCGCCGGCGTAAATGCCGAAGTGGGAGTCTTTGCCGGTGGTGTACGCGTAGTTGAGCCCGAGGTTGCCGGCGACGAGATCCTGGCGTCCGTCGCGGTGGAAGTCGCCGGCAGCGAGACTGAACCACCACCCCCGCAACGGGGGCAAACCGGTGGACTGGGTGACATTGCGCAGCCGGCCTCCTTCGTTCCGATAGAACTCGATCGGCATCCACTCACCGGTGGTCACGAGGTCGAGCCGGCCGTCACCGTCGAAGTCGATCCACTGCGCGTCGGTGATGAGACCACCGGGCTTGATCAGGTCGGGAGCAACCTGCGCTGTCACGTCGGTGAAATGCCCGCCGTCGTTGCGAAGGATGTAGCTGCGGGTGGGCATCGGATACTGGCCTGGTGTCAGTCGACCGCCAACAAATAGGTCCAGCCGCCCGTCGCCATTGAAGTCTCCGGCGCGAACGGTGGCGGTGCTGGTCAGCATCACCGGGAGCGCTGCGGAATCTCTGACGAATCGCCCGCCACCCTTGTTGATGTAGAGGCGATCCTGCAGCAGCGGGGAGCCGGGCGTGAGCTGATAGCCGCCGCTGGCGACGTACAGGTCGGGCAGCCCATCGCCGTTGGCGTCGAAGAAGAGCGCGCCCCAATCCTCATACGCCTTGTCGGCGTCCCATGGCTGCGACTGCGCGTCGGCGACGAAGCTCCCGTCCTTCTTCTGGATGAGAAGCTTGCGCGCCGTACCCGCCGCGCCGCCGATGAACACATCGTCGAGACCGTCGCCGTCGACATCGCCGACGGCGACCACCGGCCCGTGACTGGACAACTCGTACGGCAACAACGGCTGGACGCTGTAATCCGGCCGCGTCGCTTTCGCCTCGCTGTAGGCGAGGCCTCTTCGCGCGTCGAAAGGCTGGAACGCCAAATTCCCGCTCGGCACCGCCGGACCGACGCTTCGCTTCCCCGAGGCATCTGAGTGTCGGAGCACCAGCTCTCGATCCACGCCCGGATTGGTCAACACCTGACATCTGCCGTCGGGCCAGACTATCTCGAGACTGTCGATGCTCCTGGCCGCACCGAGTCCAAAATGAAGCCGGTCATCGACAGTGGACATGAAGCCGCGGTACGGCGACTGATAGAGGTACTGCTTCCGTCCGCCGGCGGTTAGCACGACGCTCGAGCCGATGCCGCGACGGTTGGTGGAGTCGCCCTCCAGCTTGATGCGCAGGAAGTGGTGCTTGTCGTCGACGGCCTGGACGTTCTGATAGATGAACGCCGGCGCATCGATGTTGTTCACCACGAGATCGAGCCGGCCGTCGTTGTCCAGATCGGCGTAGGCGGCGCCGTAGGAGAAGCTCGGACGCTCGAGGCCCCACGCTTTGGTTTTGTCGGTGAACGTCAGGTCGCCGTTGTTGACGAAGAAGTAGTTGGAGACATCGTACGCCGGCAGCTGATCGACGAGCTTGAGTGCCGCCGCGGCATTTCCTCGCCGCCGCGCCCCGTTCGCCATGGCCATATAGTCGAGATCGTTGACCGCCTTGGGATAGCCGTTGCCGATGAAGAGATCCTTGTTGCCGTCGTTGTCGAAATCGGCCAGCAACGGACTCCAGCTCCAGTCGGTCGCGGCGACACCGGCGAGCGCCGCGATGTCGCTGAACAATACATCGCCGCTGCCGATCATCCCGTTATTGATCTGCAGCGCGTTGACGCTGTAGTCCTGCCGGATGCCCTGGCTCAGCAGCCGCTGAACGCCGCCGAGCGTCGCAAGGCCGCTCATCCGCTTCCTGCGACTCAGGTCGTGCGGCGCCATGTCGACCTGCGCGATGTCGGGCCAGCCATCGTTGTTGATGTCGGCGGCGTCGACGCCCATACCCGCCTGGCTGGTGTGCTTGAGCCACTGGCCGCGCTTGTTGGTGAAGGTTCCGTTGCCGTTGTTGACGTAGAGGACGTCGCTTGGCGTTATGTCGTTGGAGACATAGATGTCTGGCCAGCCGTCCTGGTTGAAATCGGCGACCACGACGCCGAGTCCGAATCCCGCCTCGCTGAGAATGCCCGCCTGCTGCGACACGTTGGTGAAGCCGCCGTGGCAGTTGTTGTGATAGAGGTGGTTGTGGCTTCCGGGCGTCTCCCCGGCCATGCCCGAGGGGTGGCTGGGGAGGCTGCTGCGTGAGAAATCGCTGGGCGAGTTCTCGAGCAGGAAGAGGTCGAGACAGCCGTCGCGATCGTAGTCGAGAAAGACGGCGTGGGTGGTGAAGCCCGTGTCGGCGACGCCGTAACGGGCGGCTTCTTCGGTGAAGGTGCGGTCGCCGTTGTTGATGAAGAGAAGATTTGCGCGCTGTTCGCCCTTCGACCACGCCGGTCCGGAGACCGAAACGTAGATGTCCAGAAAGCCGTCGTTGTTGACGTCGGCCATCGTCACACCCGTGGCCCACCGATTGGTGGCGACTCCGGCGGCCTTGGTGATGTCCTCAAACTTCATGTGCCCCTTGTTCAGGTACAATCGGCTCGAGACCATGTTGCCGGCGAAGAAGATGTCGGGCAGTCCGTCGTTGTCGATGTCGCCGACGCCGACGCCGGCGCCGTTGTAGATGTAGACGTCGGTCTGAACGTTTAGCGAGTCGCTGGTGGTGATGGTGTTAGCGAAGGTGATTCCGGTCTGATCCGCGCTCAGCAGCTTGAAGACCGGATGCTCAGCCCCCCGATTGCAACCGGCTGACGCCATTATGAGGACCAGAGCTGCGCACAGTTCCGCGCGGCGCATGCGCAGGGACCCCCGGCGGGGGTGCGCTGCCGTCACAGCTACAGCCAACGCCGCACGCTTGCGCAGTAACGTTGATAACCATCGCCAAATACGGCGCCGAGACGTCGCTCCTCGACTGGAATTACAACGAAGTTGATGTAAGCCAGCAGCAGGGGCAGCACGATGAGCGGCCAGATCTCGAGGCGAGTTCCAGCCACGCCCACGTAAATCAGCGTCAGTCCCAGATACATCGGATTGCGAGTGAATCGGTACGGGCCCGAGGTGACGAAGGTCGACGGTTTCTCGAACGGTATCGTTGTCGTGTGTACTCTCCGGAAAATCGCCTGCGCTGAAAACGCGACGAGTATCCCGATGGCTACGAGGACCAACCCGGCAACGCGAATGCTGCCCGCGAATTGGTCGAGGCGAAGCCGTATCGGGAAAAGGACCTGCGCACCTATACCAATGAGATAGACCAGTATGAACACCCATGGCACCGGAATGTGCATCACTGGGTGAATCGGTGTCGCTCCGTCTTTCGGTTCGCCCTTCACCAACCTCCCTGTTGAGTGCGGCCACAATCTGGAATATCTGGTGCACGAGTGCCAATTTCATCGCATGACAACTGCCCTGCCGATTTCCCGCGTCGTTAACCTGATCCCGCAAGACTCCCAGCGCTTCTGGGCGATCGACGAATCTGAAGCGCAGCGCAGGTTGCTCGCTAGTGACGTCGGTCAGGTACTCGCAATCGACGGCTCCTTTGCAATCGTCGCGCAGGACGGGGAGCGAGTCGTCCTGGCGCGAAGCCTTGACCGTCCACTCCGATATTTCCTGGCGAAAGCAGTCGACGGGCCGGTCCTGATCGTCGCCGAGAGAATCGACGAGATCGCCGCGGAACTGGCCCGCCATGGGTGGGAAGCCCAATTCCACCCGTCGTACACCCGGATGGTGCCGGCGCATCACGTCACCACGCTGCGGCTGGTGGGCTGCCCGGATCCAAATCCCGTGCACCTGCGCTTCTTCGATCCGCCGCGTGCTACGCTGCCTGGTGATCTCGATCAGATCGGCCGGCACTACATCGAGGGCGTTTACACCGAGCTCCGTAAGTGGCTCCCGCTCCACGACCGCGGCGCGCCAATCGGCGTTCCGTTTTCGGGCGGCATCGACAGCGGAGCGGTTCTGCTTTGCCTTTACAAGCTTCTCTTGAACGAAGGGCAGGCTCCCACGCGTCTCAAGGCGTTCACTCTCGACGTGGATGGTGAGGGCGATGATGCGCGACAGGCCCGCGAATTCCTGAGTCGGACGAATCTCGAGATGCTCCGCGAGACCATCGAGGTCTCCTCGAGCAGCCTCGATCCACTCCGCGCCGTCAGCGTGATCGAGGACTACAAGCCGCTCGACGTGGAGTGCGCCGCGGTAAATCTCGCTTTGCTCGCCGGCATTCGTGAGCGTTATCCATCTTGGACTCTGCTCGTGGATGGCGACGGCGGCGACGAGAATCTCAAGGACTACCCGATCGAAGCGAATCGTGAGCTCACCATTCGGAGCGTGGTCAATAACCGGATGCTCTACCAGGAAGGCTGGGGCGTCGACTCCATCAAGCATTCGCTCACCTACTCCGGCGGCTATAGCCGCGCCTGCGTGCGAAGCTTCGCCTGCGCTCGTGAATACGGTTTCGAGGGGTTCAGTCCTTACACTCGTCCCTCCGTCATCGAAGTGGCTGAGGCGATTCCGTTCGCCGAGCTGACCAAGGGATCGCACGAACGACTGTACGCTTTGAAGGGAGAGATCGTCGCGCGTGGTATTCGATCGGTGCTGGGGCTCGACATGCCAGTTTTTCCCAAGCGCCGGTTCCAGCACGGATCGGTCTCGGCGAAGCAAGTCGCGCGACTCTTCCCGCAGGACGAGGCGCGCTACCGCCGTCATTTCGAGAAGCTGCACGCCGCCGTCGTGTGAGCACGTCGACAGTGCTCGCGCGCCTCGCGTGACCTCGACCTTGGATTCATCCGTGGGGACGACTGTCGATGTCGATCGGCGAATTCGGAGCCTCCGGCCGCCTAAGGCGCGCGTAGATCCTTACGTGGCGCATGGATCGGTGCTCGAGGACGAGCGCCGGCCCGGCGGAAAGGTCGAGCGGGCGCTCACGGTATTTCTCACTGGCGCCGAGTGTCCGTTCACGTGCTCGTTCTGCGACCTGTGGCAATGGACTCTCGACGGCCCGACGCCTCCCGGTGCGCTGACCCGGCAGCTCGAAAGTGTTCTCGAGGCGCGCGATGAACAGGCGCGCGACGGCGAGACGCCGGATCGGCTCAAGCTTTACAACGCGAGCAACTTCTTCGACCAACGAGCTGTCCCCTCCGAGGACGTGCTCGGCATTGCGAAGTTGGCAGCGCCGTTTGCCGCGATCACAGTAGAGTCCCACGCCAATACAATCGGGGCGAAAACGCTCGAGTTCGCGCGACAGATCCCGGGACGGCTCGAAGTCGCGGTGGGACTCGAGACGATTAATCCCGTCGCTGCGGCACAACTCAACAAACGCCTCGACCTCGCGCGATTCGATTCGGCGGCGCGGTTTCTTTCGGACAATGGCATCGATCTCCGCGTTTTCGTTCTGCTCGGCGCGCCGTACGTGCCTGTCGACGAAACCGTCGCGTGGACGGTGCGCACCGTCGAGTGCGCGGTAGAGCGGGGCGCGTCGGTCGTATCGATCATTCGTGTCCGCGGCGGGAATGGCGAGTTGGAACGGCTTCAGGGATTGGGGCATTTCACACCGCCGACGTTGTTACAGCTCGAGGAATCGCTCGACCTCTCTCTGCGGTTCACGAAAGCAGTCGTAACCGCCGACCTATGGGACGTCGACCGCCTGCCGGCGTGCGAGCATTGCCGCGCCGAGCGCGTGGAGCGGCTGCGACGCGTGAATGTCAGCGGCCGCGCGGAGTCACGAGTCTCCTGCGGCTTTTGCGGAGCGGAGTGAAATGAGCTCGTCGATTTTTGCGCTCGCATCTTCGCGGTCGGCCGTTATGAAATCGTGCGAGGTGGCTATCGTCGGCAGTGGATTCGCCGGATCGCTCCTGGCCCGCATACTCGCCGTGCAAGGGTACGACGTCGTCCTGCTCGAGCGCGGCACGCACCCGCGCTTCGCGATCGGAGAGTCGTCAACTCCGCTCGCAAACCTGTCGCTCGAGCGGATTGGAATTCGGTACGGACTGCCGGACTGCTATCGGTTGGCGACGCACGGCCGCTGGCTGGCGCATTTCCCGGAGCTTCGTCGTGGGCTGAAGCGCGGCTTTACGTACTACAGGCATCATCCCGATCAGCCGTTCGCCAATCGCGGCCTCGATTCGGAGCGTCTGCTGGTCGCGGCGAGCCCGCATGACTCCCTCTCGGACACGCATTGGGTGCGGGCGGACATCGATCACCATTTCGTGCGCGAGGCAATCGCCGCGGGTGTCGACTACAGGGACCGCGTGAACCTGACCAGGGCGGACATCGCACCGGATTCCGTCCGCCTGAGCGGCACGCGGAACGGCACGCCCTTCGAGCTGCGCGCGAACTTCCTCATCGATGCGTCTGGTCCAGGCGGTTTTCTGGCGCGCCAGCTTTCGATTCCGTCGGGCCTCGATGCCACCGAGACCCGCTCCGCGCTCGTCTTTAGTCATTTCGACGGCGTGCAACTGATGAAGGACGCAGTGCCCGGCATGCCGGAGGGTCCCTACCCCGACGATTGGGCGGCCGTGCATCACATCATCGACGAAGGCTGGATGTACTCGCTGCGCTTCGACGACGGCGTGACCAGCGCTGGATTCCTGCTCACGCCAAGCGGCATCGCGTCGTTGCTATCGTCGGACGCTAAGAGCTTGGGCGCCAACGCAGCACCTACCAGAGCTGCCGCGCCGAGTTCATCGGGCACCGTCGATGCGGCGTCACTCTGGCGCAAATTGCTCGAGCGATACCCGACACTCGCGGCCGCGTTCGCCGAGGCGACGCCGCTTATGCCAATCTCGTTTCTGCCCGCGATACAACATCGTCTCACGCGCGCTGCCGGTGAGAGGTGGGCGTTGATGCCCCACGCATACGCCTTCGTCGATCCGCTCTTCTCGACGGGAATCGCTTGGGGCTTGAGGGCCGTCGAGCGGCTCGCACTCGCATTCGAATCCGCGGCGCGCAATCGACGCGTTCCCGATCCGGACGTGCTCACCCGCTACGACGCCGCGCTCAGTGCGGAAGCGGATCAGATCGACCTTGTCGTTGCCGGCGCTTACGAGGCGATGGCACATTTTGATCTGTTTGTTGCTCAGACAATGCTCTATTTCGCCGCTGTGTCATTCGCCGAAGCAAGCCAGCGACTCGTCCCGCAGGAATCCGTGGCGTGGAACGGCTTCCTGGGAGTTGGAGATCCGGTGCTGGGACCGCTTCCGCGCGAAGCGCTGGGGCGGCTCAGGCAGATCACACAGCGTCGCGGTGAAGTTGGGACAGCAGGTGAGCGGCGGGAGTTCGTGGACTGGATCACGCGAGCGATCGCTCCCCGCAACATTGCCGGACTCGCTGACCCGAGCCGGAAAAATCTCTATCCCGTCGATTTCGACGCGCTGACAGAGCAGCACGCCCTTCTCGGAATGACCCGCGCCGAGGTTCTCGAGGCATTGCCCGCGCTCCGGGGGATGGGAGCTGAGCCCCCACTTAGCGGCGAGTCATCCCGCCAGCGCGGTCTTCCGCTCCCGCACGCCGAGCTGCTCGGCCGTGATCGCCTCTAACTGGCGGTTGCGAGTCTCCGGGCCGAAAAGGGCAACGGCCCCTGCGGCGAGCGCCATCGGGAGTGCGCCGATGAGCGCTGTGCCGGCGATCGAAGGTGGCGCGACTGCAATGGCCACCAGCGCAATGATCAGCACACCCCCCGCCTTGCTGATCCCCGACGCCAGCCCGGTGCCGCGTGACCGCAGACGTGTCGGGAAAATCTCCGTGCTGTACGCCGAGAGCACCGCGACCACCGAGCTGATGCCCCAGATCGGCATGATGAGCAAGGTGTATAGCAGGACTCTGTTTGTCGCCACGGAATTGCCGGCCACCGCAAACCCGAACAACGACAGCGCGGTCAGGGCGGTCACCAGAATCAGAGTCCGCTTGCTGCTCCAGAACCCGTACAGCCACGCGACCAGAAAATTGAGCGGAAATCCGATGATCGCGGAATTCCGGAGCAGCCGGTTCGCGTCTGCTTCGCCGAATCCCAGCTTCTGGAGATTGGACGGGATCCAGAGCTGAAACCCGAACGACACCAGGCCAATGCCCAAACCCAATAGCACGACCACCATTGTTACACGAAGAAATGGCGGCCGGAGGAGTTGCCAAATTCCGCTGCCCACCGCGGATTCTGCGGCGATCTCGCTTTCGGGCTCACGCACGATGACGGCGCCGTATCGCTTCATGACGCTCTCCGCCTCGTCCGTTCGTCCGTGCGCGAGAAGAAAGCGCGGCGACTCGGGAATCCAGCGGCTCAGAAGAATCAGCAACAGGCCAGTTGGAAAACCGATCAGCCACAGGATGCGCCAACTGAGAGAAGGCATCAGGGAGGCGGCCAGCCAGCTCGTGATAATGTACGCACCGGCCACGTCCCCGCCGATCAGCACCAGCAGCCAACCTCGATGTCGCGCGGGAATTGTTTCCGCCATGATCGTGAACATGATCGGCAACATGCCGCCCACGCCGAGGCCCATGACGAAGCACATGACCATGTTCAAGGCGAAGCTGGGCATCGAACCGCAAATACTCGTCGCGATGAACGTCATCGCCGCCATGAGGATGGAAGGACGCCGACCCAGGCGGTCGCCCAGCCAACCCCAGAGGAACGAGCCGAGCACGGTGCCGGTAATCCCGGCAAGGGGCAACAGCGCCGCCGGAATGCTTCCTGTTGGGTGAAGGGGTGATCTCAGCCCATACTCCCGAGTCATGCCCGGCAACACGAACGCCAACGTCGCCGGCTTCATCACGTCGATCGTTACGGCGGCCGCCATGACGAGCATGAGCGCCACGTGCGAGGCGCGTATCGGCACCTCGTCCAGCGCCCGCACCCGGATGTGCACGTCGGACGCCAGCGCATGTAGGTGATCCCGCGGAATCAGGCCCCAGATGGTCCCAGCGAGCCCAGTCACTATCAGTACCATGCCGACGATCATCCCCACGTCCAGCGGCATGCCCGCCAAACGGTATCCCATATCCCGGGCTTCCACGTACATCGGCAGATGAAGGGTTACACCTGCGATCACGGCCACGACGCCAGCCCAAAAGACTCCGGGACGCCCGAACGCAGTGCTTCGATCAGTTGGCTCCATCGGCTACAAAGTATCGGGCGGGGCACACGGCCGCCACGACAGATCTCAACTACAGACTGAACCGGAGCCGAGATCTGAAACTGCAAACTGAACGTGATGCGAGATCTGAGAAGCGTAGATACCAGGGTTTGGTAACTACGCTGCGACATATCTGGCTGGCCTTACGGTACAGGCAGTCGGATGTGATAGGACACGCGCCGAATACGGTCGGAGCGCGGTGACTAGCTACTCAGATCTGAGCCTCTGAGATCTCGGATCGCGTTCAGTTCGTAGTTTTGATTTGGTCTTGAGCTACCCGGGCCCCCACGACCATATTCTTGGGCGCCGGTCGACAGTTCCACCCGCTGAGACGAAACCGGGCTCGACGTCACACCAATCGACAGCGAGGACTTGATGCAGAATCCCGAGTACGATGCGATAGTCGTTGGGTCCGGAATTTCCGGAGGGTGGGCCGCCAAGGAGCTCACCGAAAAGGGTCTTAAGGTGCTCATGCTCGAGCGCGGCAAGAACATCGAGCACATCAAGGACTACGTAAACGCGACCAAGGGTCCGTGGGAGTATCCGCATCGCGGCGGTCGAACCCGGGCGATGGAGGAGCTCTATCCGGTCCTCAAGCGCGATTACCCGCTCAACGAGACCAATCTCGACTACTGGGCCTCTGACAAGGACTCGCCCTACACCGAGGTGAAGCGCTTCGACTGGTATCGCGGATACCACGTCGGCGGACGCTCGCTGATGTGGGGACGTCAGAGTTATCGCTGGAGCGATTTCGACTTCGAGGCGAACGCCAAGGATGGAATCGCCGTCGATTGGCCGATCCGATACGCCGATCTCGCGCCCTGGTACGATCACGTCGAGAAGCACGCCGGCATCAACGGCACGCACGAGAACATGCCGCAGCTGCCTGACGGACAATTCCTGCCGCCGATGCAGCTCAATTGCGGCGAGCAGGCCGTCGCGACCATTGCTAACAAAAAATTCGGACCACACCGGCGCATCATTCCAGGCCGCAGCGCCAATCTCACCCAGGCGCATGCAGGCAGAACGCAGTGCCAGTTCCGCGATGCCTGCTGGCTTGGCTGCCCTTACGGCGCGTACTTCAGCACCCAGTCTTCGACTCTGCCTCCCGCGATGGCAACGGGCCGACTTACGCTCAGACCGTGGGCGATCGTCACCGAAGTGCTCTTCGACAAGGACAAGAAGCGCGCGACGGGCGTTCGGGTGCTCGACGGACTCACCAACAAGACGACGGATTACACCTCGAAGGTCGTCTTCCTCTGCGCCTCGACGCTCAACAGCGCGTGGCTGCTGATGCGCTCGGCGACCGACGTGTGGCCTGGTGGATTGGGAAGCAGCTCGGGCGAGCTTGGACACAACCTGATGGATCACCACTTCCGCGCCGGCGCGGGCGGCAGGCTCGAGGGACTGGAAGACAAGTACTACCACGGCCGGCGCCCGAATGGCTTCTACATTCCGCGCTATCGCAATCTGTTCGGCGACAAGCGGCCGTATCTGCGCGGCTTCGGTTATCAGGGCGGAGCCGGACGCGAGGGCTGGGGACGCGGCGTCGCCGAGCTGGGCGTCGGTGGTGATTTCAAGGACGCGATGTCGCTGCCCGGTGAGTGGACCATTGGCGCGACCGCGTTCGGCGAGATGCTGCCGAATCACGCCAACATGGTCTCGCTCGATCAGACCAAGAAGGACAAGTGGGGATTGCCGGTGCACAAGATCGACTGCGCCACGGGCGAGAACGAGCGCCTGATGCGGCGCGACATGCAGGTCGACATGGCGGAATTGCTGGAACAGTCCGGAGTAAAGGACGTCAACGTTTATGACGCCGGATCGTTCCCCGGGATGGGAATTCACGAGATGGGGACGGCGCGGATGGGCAGGGATCCAAAGACTTCGGTTCTCAACTCCCACAACCAGGTATGGGACGCACAGAACGTTTTCGTGACCGATGGATCGTGCATGGTCTCGACCGCGTGTCAGAACCCTTCACTTACCTACATGGCGCTCACTGCCCGCGCGGCTGACTACGCGGTGCAGGAGCTCAAGCGCCAGAATCTCTGATCGGAGCGATCATGACTGACATCGATATCCTGGACGAATACAGTCCGGAGCTGATCACCCGTCGCGAGGCCGTGGCGCGGGTGGCCGTACTGCTGGGCGGCGTGGCTCTAATCGGTGGGAGTGCCCTGATTACCGGGTGCCGCACTGAGAAGACGACCGTAGCCTTCACGCCGTTCACGCCGGACGAGGTCGCGTATCTCGACGAGATCGCCGACACGATTCTGCCGACGACGAGCACTCCCGGTGCGAAGGCGGCGAAGACCGGTGAATTCATGGCGCGGATGGTGACCGACAGCTACCACGACGAGGATCAGAAGATTTTCCGCGAGGGGATGCGAAAGCTGGACGACGCGAGCAAGGACAAGAACGGCGGCAAGACCTTCATGCTGGCAACGCCGGACCAGCGTCTGGCACTGCTCAAGACCCTCGACAAGGAACAGGCCGACTTCTCGGCGAAGCAGCGCCTCGACGGACTCAAGAGGTCGAAGGAGTTTCTTGCCCAAGGGGTCCAGGAGAACGCGCCGAAAACGGAATCGAAGGAGGCGACCGTGGCATCTACGGAGCCGCCCAATCGCTATTTCAGAATGATGAAGGAGCTGTCGCTACTCGGGTATTTCACGTCCGAGATCGGCTGCAACCAGGCACAGGTTTACGAGGAGTCTCCCGGAAAGTACGAGCCCTGCATTCCCTACAAGCCGGGCCAGAAAGCGTACGCCGGCCACGCATAAAGGAGGCACACGATGAATCGATTTATCGTCCTGATGGTTGTCGCCCTTGCTTCAGGCGGCGCAATCTTACCGAGCGTCCAGCCGGGGGCGTCATCGGCGCGTGACGTGCGGCTGATTGGACGATGGGACATCACCGTCACTACACCGACCGGCAGTGCGCCGTCGTGGCTCGAGATCGATTCCTCAGGGCGTGAAGCGTTGGTGGGGCGCATAGTTGGAATTGTGGGTAGCGCGCGCCCAATCACTGAGATCATCACCGAAGGCGACTCGCTGCGCTTCGCGGTGCCGCGGCAGTGGGAAAACGGCGATGGTGACCTGCGCGTGGTGGGTCGCCTGCAAGGTGACCGCCTCGTTGGCCACATGACTTTCCCCGACAATACCACGCTCAACTGGCAAGGCGTTCGTGCACCGCGTCTCGCGCGAGCGCACTCGCCGGTCTGGGGCGCGCCGATCAGACTTCTCAATCAAAACGATCTCAATGGTTGGCTGCCAATGGGCTCGCCCAATCAATGGCTCGTTCGCAACGGCGTGCTATCCAGTCCCCGTTCCGGAGTGAACCTGCGGACGTCGCGCACGTTTGACGACTTCAAGCTTCACATAGAGTTCCGTTATCCCAAGGAAAGCAACAGCGGCGTGTATTTGCGCGGCCGG
>Ga0208078_1000291_pt1 | contig 13354 bp, 7 predicted proteins | sample NGESurdeep072012_3_FD_184468 | JGI IMG/M metagenome (GOLD analysis project Ga0208078, IMG submission 184468) | Arctic peat soil microbial communities from Barrow, Alaska - NGEE Surface sample 53-2 deep-072012 (SPAdes) | ecosystem: Environmental > Terrestrial > Soil > Wetlands > Peat ...
CGGCGGATCGCTCGGCGTCGGCGGAGCAAGCGTCACGTTGAGCGAGCCACCGAGCTTGATGTTCGCTTCCGACGACCGCAGCCAGACGTCGGGACCGATGTCCACCGCGACGTTCTCGAGTCTCAGGTTCCGCGCCACCGCTTTCGGCGCGCGCGGCATCACCTGCCGGTTTGCCGCGAGCAGCGTATCGACCATGTCCAGGAACTCGGGATCGTTGAGATCGATGATCCTCTTCTTCACGACGTCGGGGATGTAGATCGTTCCGCGCTCGACGCGGATCGTGCCGCGCATCACCGCATCCTGCGTCGATCCCGTCAGCGTCACCGGCGACCCCGTCGAGATGTCGAGCGCGGCCAGCCCCGGCTTGTCAATCGAGTGGAAGTTCGATGCGTTCGCGACGAGCGAGAATGACGGGTTGTCGTAGTGCTCGAAGCTGACCGTGCCTTCGACGTTCAACACGCCGCGGCGGTCCTTGTTCGTCTCCGCGGAAAGCTGCTTGACGTGAACGGTGTCACCCGACAGCGCGATGTCCGCCCGAATGTGAATGAAGCGCGTCCCAATGTTGGAGAACGCCGCGGTGCCGTCGGCGAGAAAGATCTGCCCGAACAGCCTCGGCTGCTTGATGTCCCCCCGGAATTCGACATCTCCCACGATTGCTCCGCGGGCATCCACCAGTCCCGGCACGAACGCGCGGAAGAGCCGCATGTCGACGCTGTCGGTGCGGACGTGCCCCCTGATGGAGTCGCCTTTCAGCTGCACGTTCTCGACGATCAGCTTGGCCTTGCTGCTGTGCTGAAGGATGAGCGAGTCGAGTGTGAGGAACCCCTTCGAGAAAACGACGCGGCTCGGCGCCTGAAGGCGATAGCGATTGTCCGCATCAACCAGCACCGCCGCGCTGTCGAGTCTCACCACCGTCGTGTCTTTACTGCGCGTAAGATTTCCCGCCAGGTCCGTCTGGACGCCACTCTGACTCAACATTGATGCGCTGAAATGGCCCGACGTCGGCGAGGCGAGCGCCACTGAAGCTCTGATGCTGTTGAAGCCGACCGGCCCCAGCGCGACGGTGTCGGCGCCGAATATCAGCGATCCGGTCGGCTGCTTGGTGACGTCGGCGAGGAGTATGGTTCCGCGCACGCTCCGGACACTGCGCGTGCCGAGCTGCACGTCGTTCGCGTGAACGATTCCGTTGAGCGAAAGATGCTCCGCGCTTCCTGTCAGCTCCCCACTCAGCTCGGCGCCGCCGCCCAACGAGTCCAGCTGCGACGTGGTCGCCAGCCCCGGCACCAGCGCGCGAAGTCGCGACAACGAATCCATCACCGCCGAGAATTTGAGCGAGCCGGTGTGAGCGCCAATGAGCCCGAACGTGCCCGACGCCTGCGCCTTGAGTCCCGCTGCGTTCAGAGCGAGCGTGTCCACCGTCACGACCCCGCCGGCGAAGTGCACCCGCGCGACAGAAGGATCGACGCGGAACCCGGCGAGGGTCGATTGCTCGATCGATGCCACCGCCTTGCCGGTGAGGGAGGCCAGATTTTCGCCCCGCAGATCGAGATCATACTGCCCGGTGAGCTGCGAGTGCGGCAGCGCGTTGTTCTCCAGCAATGTTCGCAGATCGAGCGCCGTCGAAGTCGCGCGGCCGCGAGCCGCATACTCTTCAGGATCCGCGTCGACCAAGCCGCTGTACCCGAACGTCCCCGCCGGCCCCGTCAACGTCGTGTTGACCAGGAGATTGGGAGACATGCCCTTCACCTGCACGGGGCCAGTGTAGCTGCCCCGCAGCGGAAGCAGCGGGTACGAATGCGTCAGTGCGGTGAAAGACAGCGGCTGCGCCTGGAGCGCGAGATCGTAGGTGAGATACTTGTCGCCCCACGTCACGCGGCCGTTGCCCGTGACGTGCGAGATCGGCTCGTTGCCATCGTGATGCAGGAGATCCGCGTTCTTGAAACGCACGTCGAGCCATGAAGAGTCGAGCGTCGCGGTGCCCGAAACCGTTCCCTTGATTTTGGGAAAGAACTTGTTCAGGTACTGGAGCGTGCGCACATCGAGCGTCGCGACATCGACGTTGAAATCGTGGAACGCCGTGAAGGCGGGAAAGAGGATGTCCAGCTCTCCTTCGCCGCGCGCTTCGGTGACGGCGCCGGGCACGTGCGCATCCTCGAAGATGAGCGCCGACTGCTCGACCTTGAAATGATTGAGCGGACCGCCGGACGCCTTCACGGTGCCGGTAATCTTCCCCTGCCAGTCGTAGGGAAACGCCTTTCCATTCAGGGTGCGGAGCAAATCGAAATCGACAGGCGTCGCCTGGAGATCGACGTTCTTGACCGCGAGCACCGGGCCGCCGGTGCCGAACGTCATCTGTCCCAGCAGTCGCGAGCGCGTAGTGCGCACATCCATGTTCGTCAGGATGTAGTCGAGGAAACGCGGGTTCCGCTCGCTCCTGATGTCGAGCACCATCTTGCCGCCACCCGTGGTGGGCAGCGTTGGATAGACCCACGCGACGTCGGACAGAGACACCGAGTCGCCGATGATGTGCAGATAGTAGCGAATCGGAAGATCGCTCCCCCATACGACGCTGCCGTGCGCCTTCCCGGTCGAGCCGGGCAGGTCGAAATGGTCGCTGTCGATGAACACGGAATCACCGAGGTTGAGCGCCGTGCCCGAGACATTGCGAAACTTGAACGGAGGATCGGTTTCCGTGAAGCTCGCCTTTCTGATTCTGACGAGGCGACCGACGGTGTCGGGATCCGCGAGCCGGGCGAATCCCAGATTCGCCTGCGCCTGGGTCCATCTCCAGGTCCGCGCGAATCCTTCACGCGTGCGCCGTATCTCGTGATCGGAGCGCGTGAGCTCGAATCTGAGGGCGCTATCGCGCTTTGCTCCGCGCAGCGTGTCGGACGGATGCCACGGCAGCGTCAGCGTGACAGTCGCGTCGCGGATCACCGTCGAATCGACGACGATGTACTGTCCGAATCCGCGCTCGTTTCTCTTTTGCTTCTCGACGCTCGCCGGGAAGATTCTCCTCCAGTTCCAGTCACCGTTCTCGTGCTGCCGCAGGTGAACCACCGGACGGTCGGCCTCGAGATGGCTGAGAAGAATCCGGCGGTCGAAGAGATCCCGCGGATCGTACGAGACGGTGATCGGCCCGGACGCGAAGAAAACGGAATCCTCGTCGTCTCTCATCTCGACGGAGTCGATCGTCACACCGGTAAAGAATCCGCCGCTCATCTGGCCGACATAGACTTTCCCCTTCACGCTCCCCTCGAGCATCGTCGACACCATGCGGCGCACGCGCTCCTGACCGAAGCCGGTGTGCGTGACACCGACGACGCTGAGGATGACGATCAGCAGGAGCCCCACCAGCACGATGGCGCTCGCGATCACGATGCGGAGTCGGCGTGTCATGGGAGGCTAGAACGCCTGGCCGATTGCGAAGCTGAATGTCAGCTTGCTGCGAAGGCTGTTTTGCTTGGCGGGCTGGTATGTCGCGGGACACACGCCCGATTGCTGATGAATGATGACGTCGGAAGAGTTCGGAACGGGAGTTATCGTCACGGGCAATAAGTTGCCGGGGCTCACGCACACGAGCTCGCCGCCTTCGTTCGTGGCCTCGTAATACAGGGGTCCGGTAGGGCGCTGGTACGGGTTGTATCCTATCGCCACTCGCACTGGGCCAACGGGAGAGAACGCGGTTACCTGAACGCCCGGAGTGACCTTCAGCTTTACGCCACTCAGCGTCGCGGTGCTGCCACGATTCCAGACTTCGCCCGCATCCGTGAACAGAGTGAATTGCAGGAGCTCGGGCAAAAACGGACTTCTGAGGCGCAGCTCCATGTTGCCGACGACCAGACTGTTGCCGCCGACCGGAACGACTCTTCGCGTCAAACCGCTGCTGTCCCGAAGCACTGTTATCGGTTGACCAAGGCTGTCGACCGTTGATATCTCCTGGCGACCGGGCGCAATGTAGATCAGCGAGCCGAGCTCATTCTGTGAGAATCCACGAACGGTCGTAGGACCACCGGCGTACAGCCGCTCCTGCGGTGGGATGAACGCCGTCGCCGACGCCACGTTGCGGCCGAAGACGCTTCCGCCGCGGATTCGGAATGCCAGCACGTTTCCACCGCCGGCGTTGATGTACCGCGACGCATCTCCAACCAGCTTGTTGAACTGAAGATCCTTGTTGGAAAGAATGGCCGGCGACGAATGCCGCGCTTCGAGCCTGATGATCGACCCGCGCGTTGGCGAGAGAAGATTGTTCGAGTTGTCACGCGTCACGGCCAGGCTCAGCACCGCCAGCGTTTGGGTGCGCTGGATTCTCTCGCGCTCGGCCGCCTCGCACAGGTTGAACACCGCGCAGAAGAGCGCGGGCTGCGCCTCGGTTCGGCCGAGGTCCATCGAGTACGCCAGGCTTACCGGCGTTCTGGTGAGGCCCCGCCACACCACCGATGCCACGCCTCCAATCGCCGTCGTCCTCAGATACGCGTTGTACTCCGACACGCGCTGGCTGTATACCGTGATCGTCGGAACCGTTCTCAGCCCGAGGAACGTCGGCTGCCTGAGCGTGGCGCCGACGTAGTAGTTCAGGCGGTTGCTGAAAACGTCCTTCTTTGCCGCCGGACACAGGCCCGGCGCGCCGTCGAGCGGCCTCCCGATTCCGATCTTCGAGACCCGCGCATTGAGATCGAACCGGCGCGCGCCGTTCAGAAAATTGTAGTCGGTGAACTCGGTGGTCAGTCGAAAGCAATCCAGCGTTCCGTATCCCGCGCCCGCTCTCGCGGCATGCATTGGAGCCTCGGCCAGATTCGTGTACAGAGTGACCAGAGTATCCGAGGCCGAGTCGGGCGTTATCGACACGTGCTGATACGCCTCGGTCTGATAGAGGGCGCGCTGAGCGTCGATGATCTCGTCCTCGCGGAAAAGCTCACCCGGCTCGAGCCCCATGATGCGGCGCACGATTCTGGTCGGTATCTGCTGGCCCTTTGCAGAATCGAGCGGTATCACGTTGATCTTGATTGCTCCAAGCTTCGTCCTCGGGCCGGGCGTCACGTAAAGGGTGTCCCACGCGCTCAAAGTGCTGTCGTTCACGCTGAAGCGATTGACCGCCTCAGCCCTCGGGTATCCATCGTTGTGCAGTCGCTGGCGAACCGTGTCGGCCGCGGCATCTATCCCAAAGCGGTCGAATCTCCCGCCTTCGCGCACAGGCACACCACGGCGGATCTGCGCTTTTTCCGGAACCGAATCCAGTCCGCTGACCACGAAGGACCTGAGTATCATCGGGGGTCCCTCGTTGATGTCGAACCTGACCTCGACCGCTCCTGGTGCCAGCACTTTTACGACGGTGTCGACGGTCACTTTCGGATACCCCCGACGGCGATAAAAGATTATCAACCGGGCCCGATCGTTCGGGAGTTCAGCTCGGTCCAGACAATGTTTGACCGTGAACGGCAGGTATAGGTAACGCCGCGCCCACGCCGATGGCGCGGTGACAATCGTCTTGGCAAGATCAGCGTCCGAAAAGGCCTTGTTCCCCTCGAACACCAGTCGAAACACTTCGAGGTCGCCACGCTGGCACTCGATGTCCTGCGCGCGTGCGCTGTTGACGCCGGTAAACGCTGCGAAGAACGCGAGTGCGGTGTAGACCCCGAGTCGTATCCGGGGAAACTTCACCCTTGCGGCGCGCGCGCGCCTGGTGGCTGCCCGGGCGGCAGCTCGCGAGCGTAGTGCGTCTCTGTTTCAGGCTCGGTCCGTTCGCCCAGCATTCTGGTGGGGGGTGTCGTCGGCGAACGAGGTTGCTCGCCCTGCGGAACTAGTGGTGTACGCTGGATTAAGAGTTGCACAATGTAGAAAGCGGTCATACCGGCGGCGACGCCGACGCCAACGGCAGGCAGTAGATCCTTGGCGCCAAGTCGGCGGCGATAATAGTATTCTGCGCTCACGGTGAGGCCTAATTCGGGGTGCGCGAAAGTTCTCGTATTTCGCCCCTTCATGTCAACCGTCAGAAGACACTCATGCGGCGACTCTTCCTCCTCGTATTACCCGCTATTCTCAGCTGTGGCGGCGGTGAATCTGCTCCTTCCCGCAAAACGATCATCGATTCGCGCGACACGTATGACCCGCGATCGATGGACCCCGCACTATCGACCGATGTTCCAACGGGACGCGCCGTCACTTACGTCTTCGATGGACTGACGCGCTTCACTCCAGACGCGAAGGTAGTTCCGGGACTCGCGAAATCGTGGGACGTGAGCGCCGACGGCGTCACCTACACGTTCCATCTTCGCAGCGGCGTGAAATTCCACGACGGCCGCCCGTTCTCGGCGAAGAACGTCGTGGCGACGTTCCAGCGCGTCCTCGATCCCAAGACGAAGGGCGGACGCGGCTGGCCGCTCTATCCAATCAGAGGAGCCGAAGATTTCGCGGCGAGCAAGGCGACGACCATCAGCGGCCTCGCGGCTCCCGATGACTCGACCGTCGTGATCACGCTGAAGGAGCCCTTTTCGATCTTCCCGAAGCTGCTGGCGATGCCAGTCACGTCGATCGTCCCGGACAATCCGCCCGCCGACTTCGGACAGAAGCCGATTGGAACGGGGCCGTGGAAGTTCGTCGAGTGGAGACACGACGACTACCTGCGCTTTGCGAAGAATCCCGACTATTTCGATGGGCCGCCGAAGGCGGACTCTTTGATGGCGCGCATCATTCCGGAGATGAGCACCGCTACGGCCGAATTCGAGGCGGGGAACGTCGACGTGCTCTCCGTTCCCGATGAAGCAGGCAAAGGCTGGCAGTCCGATCCGGGGAAGAGCAAGCTCCTCTCGTCGGCGCCTGCGCTTCGCTTCTGGTACGTGGCAATCAACACCACGCGCGGGCCGCTCAGTGACGTGCGCGTGCGGCAGGCACTCAACTACGCGGTGGATGTCAGCACGACGCTTAGCGCGGTGATGGCGGGACGTGGAACTGTCGCGAACGGTGTGATTCCGCCGACTCTGGGCGGCGCGGATCCGAATCGCAAGGGATACACGCACGACATCGCGAAAGCCAAGGCGCTGCTCGCGGCCGCTGGGCACCCGAATGGAATAGACGTCGAGCTCTGGGCCGGGACGACGGATCAGTCGCCACGACTATCGCAGACGATTCAGGCCAATCTCGCGGAAGCGGGAATCCGCGCCAAAATCATGCAGCGCGATGCGTCGTCAGTGCGCGAGGCTGCGCGAAACGGACAGACCGATCTCGCGCTCAAGGAATGGTGGGCTGACTATCCGGACGCGGAAAACTTTCTCTACCCCCTGCTCCACAGCAAGAACAAGGGCGCGGGCGGCAACGTCTCGTACTACTCCAATCCACACTTCGACGCGCTGGTGGATCAGGCGCACCGCGAGCAGGACGAGTCGAAGCGCAACGCGCTCTACACACAGGCCGATCAGCTCCAGTTCAACGACGCGCCGATGATCTATCTCTTCTTCTACAAGGACATGTACGCGGTGCAACCCTGGATCAAGGGCTTCACCGTTCCGGCTGTCTTCAATGGGCAGCGCTGGACCGATGTGACCATCAGCAAATAGACAAGTGCTGTCTTTCATCGTTCGGAGACTCTTGCTTTCGATTCCGACACTGTTCGGAGTCCTGGTAGTGGTGTTTCTGCTGCTCTACGTCGCCCCCGGCGATCCGGTGCAGGAGATGGTCGGCGAGCGGGCAGATGCAGAGACGATTGCGAGACTGAGAAAAGAGCTGCGCCTCGACGAGCCGCTATGGAGCCAGTTCACACACTATACGGGTGGCGTGCTGCGCGGTGATTTCGGCAACTCGTACATCACCCAGCGGCCAATCATGAGTGACATCCGTGAGAGATTTCCGAAGACGCTCCTTCTCGCCGGATCCGCGATGTTCCTCGCCTCGGTCCTCGGCATCACCCTCGGCGTCCTGAGCGCGCGGAATCCTGGTGGCTGGTTCGACCGCCTGGGACTTGGCGTCGCGTACCTGGGGATCTCGTTTCCAGTGTACTGGGTTGGACTCATTCTGATTCTCGTATTCGCGGTGATGCTGAAGTGGCTGCCGCCTTCCGGCTACGGCGGCATCAAGTATCTCATACTTCCGGCGTTCGCGCTCGGCTCACGATCGATTGCGTTTCTCGCGCGCGTGACGAGGTCGGCGATGCTCGACGTGCTGAGCGGCGACTTCGTCCGCACCGCTCGCGCGAAAGGATTGACGGAGCGCGTCGTGGTCGTGAGGCACGCCCTCAGGAATGCGCTGATTCCGATCATCACGGTGCTCGGCCTCGACTTCGGATACTATCTCACCGGCAGCATTCTCACCGAGACGATCTTCAGCTGGCCCGGGCTCGGGCGCTACGTGGTGAATGCAATCACGCGGCGCGATCTGCCGGCGATTCAGGGATCTGTGCTGTTCCTGAGCGTTGTATTCGTGCTCGTCAATCTCCTCACTGATCTCGCCTACGCCAAAGCGGATCCCCGCGTAGCATACTCCTGATTTCCCCGATGCCGAAGAAGGAAGGGTCCTCGCCGCCCACGACGGAGATAGTGCCGCGCGAGCGCGCGCTGCGAGAGCAGATCGAGAAGATCGAACAGGAGTCGGGCGCCAAAGCCATCGCCGTGGCCCTGCGCGACGCCGAAACCGGCCTCGAGCTCCACTACCACGGCGACCGCTGGTTTCACGCCGCGAGCACCATCAAGGTTCCGATCCTCCTCGGCGCCTTCGCCGCGATCAATCGCGGCGATCTTCTGCCGCATTCCCGCGTGCACGTCCGCAATCGCTTCCTGAGCGTCGTCGAGAACATCCCGTTCCGCGTCGAGTCGGGCCGCGATGCCAACTCGGCCGTACACAACGCAATCGGCAAGATGATGCGCGTCGATGAGCTGGCGTATCACATGATCACGACCTCCAGCAACCTCGCCACCAATCTCCTCCTCGGCGTGATTGGATCGGACGCCGTCAATCGGACGCTGAAGGAGCTGCATGTCGACGAGGGAATCGAGCTCAGGCGCGGGGTCGAAGATGAGCTGGCGTTCGAGAAGGGCATCAACAACATGGTGACCGCCGATGGACTGCTGAGAATTCTCATTATGCTGTCGGAGGGAAAGGCGTTCTCCCCCGCCCTGTCGCGGCGGATGATGGACATCCTCCATGGCCAGGAATTCAACCAGGGCATTCCCGCCCGGCTACCAAAGGGCACGCGCGTCGCTCATAAGACCGGAGAGATATCAACCGTCGCCCACGACGCGGGCGTGGTCTACCTGCCCAAACGGAAGCCTTACGTGCTCGTGATCCTTACCGAATGGGACCCCGAAACGACCGGCCGCTCGCGGACGATCGCCGCTATCTCACATACCATATACGAGTACCTCACCCAAGGCCCGGTGGATGAATGAGCGACCCCGCCAGTTTCGCCGAGACCCCGGGTGTGAATGAGGCCCCGAATTTCCCGCTTCGGGTCGTTGACGGGCTTACCCTCCCGCCTGAGTATCGAAAGGCGCTAAGGCCCGGAGAGGAGTGGAAGGACGCGACCGGGTTTCCCCGTCAGCTCCCGCGCTATTTCTATGAGATCCCGTCATGGGATTCAGCCATGAAAATCGAGTTAGCCTCGCATTTCCTGCTCTGGGAGTTCATCCAGGTCGATGTCCGGGAAGCGCCGCCCCTGAGGACATTTCCCCGGTACGTTCCGTGCGCTATAACGCTGTTGGCAGTGTGCCTGGAGCGGTTTCGGGATGCAGTTGGGACGCTTGTCCATATCTCCGCAAATGGGGGTTATCGATCGCCCTCTCACCGCTTCTCCAAGAACGCGACTCCACACGCCTGGGGAACGGCCGCCAACATATACCGTATTGGCGACACCTACCTGGACAACCGGGGCGCGATCGAGCGGTTCAGTCTGATCGCGCGCCAGACTTTGCCGGGCATCTGGACCCGCCCTTACGGAGCGCCGACCGGCTTTGCGGAAGACCACCTCCACCTCGATCTGGGCTACGTCTTGTCGGTACCGCGGGATGTAAAAAGTTGACGAAGCTATCGCACGATTCAATAAGTGAAGATTCAGGACTCTGGCTAAAAGAAGAGAATGACGCTGAAGAAGAAGAAAGGACCGGAAAACAAATCATCCACTCGCGAGCGGATCCAGCTCGCGGCGATCGGCATGGAAGCCGAATTCGCCGTGATCGTGGACGGCGTGCAGGTGAAGCCGGAGGACATCTTCGGCAGCCCGCGCAAGTTCATCCGTGAGAAGATGATGCACCGGAAGGGCAGGTCGTATCACCTGCCCACCGGCAGCGCGGTCTATTTCGACACCGGCGTCATCGAGGTCGCTACTCCAGTGATCGAGATCGAGCGTGGCTGCGCCGCGCGCGCCGGACGCTCACTCTGGGAAGCAATCCTGTTCGTCCGGCAGGAGCTCGACGCCTGGGAGCAGGCGCACGACAGCGATGTACAGCTCGCCGGCTTCAGCACCCACTACAACATCTCCTTCGAGGTGCCAAAAGAGGAGCAGGGCCCGACGAGAACCGTCGACCAGCTCTCATATCTGCTGGCCCACATCCTTCCCGTTCCCGTGATGCTGCTCGCGGCGAACCGCCGCTCCACCGGAATCGGCGTCAGGCCCCGCGGGGACCGCATCGAAGTTACGGCCGATTTCACCCCCGACGCGCCCCTCATGATCGCGACCGCCACTCTAATCGTCGGGATCGTCCGCGAGGTAATGCGTTGGCCGAGCTACGAGATCAGCGCGCTCGATGAGACCGATATCCCGATCATCAGGGGATTTCGTCCCATGCCGCACACTACTCGCAAGGGATGGCTGGCGCGGTTCGACTGCTTCCCCGAGAACCCCTTCACCTGCGACATCGACGAGGACAGGTGGCCGACCACTCATGGACATTTCCTCTCGCTGCGGGAGATCGCCGGCCAGATCACCAAGCACTTCTGGCGCAATATCCGTCGCTACTCGGATCCTTTCACGCTGCGCCTCATCGGCTCGGTGATGAAGGGACGCGCCCCGTCGCTCCTCGACCTCGATGACCGCCCTCCCGGCTACGAGGACGTCGGCCGGTTGTGCACGTGGGACAATCTCTTTCCCGAGCGTGTCCTTCCGCGCTCGCAGTACGAGCGCGTCCTGATCAGGGCGATCTCGGGCGACAAGCTGCACATGAACGGCGAATGGTACACGCCCACCGGAATGCGCGGCTGGTCGCGCGTGATCTTCCGCCGCAAAGCCGACAACTCGCGGCACATCTTCTCGCTCGACTATCTGCTGGCTCACCTGCGGGAGTGGGAGCGACCGTACCGGAGCACGAAGCGCGGACCGGGCCAGCGCAATCGAGAACACTCCGCGCGCGCGTAGTGACGCGGGAAGAATGTGCGCTCGCGCCTGTTGCACGCCCTCGCTAGGTTGTTGGCGTGTCAATCACTACTGACGGCTCCCTCTGACAACTCACATCGCGCTGCTCCGCGGCATCAACGTCGGCGGCCACCGGCAGATCGGCATGACCGACCTGCGCAATTTCATTACGCAGGTCGGCCTTCAGGATGCCAGATCGCTGCTTCAGAGCGGCAATCTGATTTTCACGAGCAAGGTGCGAACGGGCGCCGAGCTCGAGCGTTTCCTGGAGTCAGAAGCCGCGGACAGGCTCTCGCTCGAAGTTGATTTCTTCGTGCGCACTCCCGAGGAGTGGAAATTACTGATCCGGCAGAATCCCTATCGCAAGGAAGCCGAGCGGGATCCAGGGCATCTGATAGCGCTCTTCCTGAAGAGCGCGCCCAATGCCGAGGTCGTCGCCGCACTCCAGGCAGACATCAAAGGGAAAGGCCCGGAGATCATAACGGCAAAAGGGAAGCAGGCCTACATCTTCTACCCGAACGGAATGGGCCGCTCCAAGCTGACGCATGTGATGATCGAGAAGCGACTGGGTCGCGGCACCGCCCGTAACTGGAACACGGTGCTGAAACTCGGAATCATCGCCAAAACCGGATCGGCGAAACTGACGCCGGTTGCGCCCCGACGCCGGATCTGACCGACAGTCGCTGACTAGGGCTAAACTCCGAACTGCGGACGCCGATTCGATTGAAAACTACGCTGCCGACTGGGACCCTCAACCCGCGCCCAACGCGTCAAGCAATTTCTGGTGGATGCCGCCGAACCCACCATTCGACATGATCAGCACCACATCCCGCTCCTTGAGCCTCGGCGACAAATCCTTGACGATGGCGTCGGCATCCTTGAGCTGCTTCGCCCCTTTGCCCGTCGAAGCGAGATCGCGTACAAGCTGGTCGAGGTCCAACGCCGTTTCCTTCGTGTACCGATCCGGCCGATAAAGCGCCGCGAAAACGATCTCGTCCGCACCACGAAAAGCCTTCACGTATTCGTCCTGAAATTCCCGCCGCTGCGCCGTGTAGCTGCGCGGCTCGAACACCGCGACAATCCGCCGCCCTTTGTACTTCTGCCTGATCGCGTCGATCGTCTCCCGAATTGCTGTCGGATGGTGGGCGAAATCGTCGATCACCACGACGCCGCGGACTTCTCCGCGCACCTCCATCCGCCGCTTGACGCTGGCGAACGTGCGAAGCCCCTCGCGCACACCGTCCGGGTCCGCTTTCACCGCTTCCGCTGCGGCGATCACCGCGAGAACGTTTCTAACGTTGAACGCGCCGGCGAGCGGCGTGTCGACCAATCCCCATTCCTTGTCGGACCGGAACGCGCGGAACCGGGTGCCGCTCTCGCTGAACTCGACGTCGCGCGCGTGCCAGTGCGGCTGGCCCGCCGGAGGCTTGGTCTCGTCTCCGTAGGCGAACGACTCCACCGGCGCGAATGATTTGGGCGCCAGCTCGCGCATGATTGGCGAGTCCCAGCCCGCGATCAACACTCCGTTTTTCGGAATGAGATTTATGAACCGCGCAAACGCGAACTTGTACGCCTCTTCATCGCGATAGATGTCGGCGTGGTCGAACTCGATATTGTTGACGATCGCGGTGTCCGGCAGGTAGTGCCACATCTTCGGGCCCTTGTCGAAGTACGCGGTATCGTACTCGTCAGCCTCGATCACGAAATAGTTGGAGTCGGTCAGCCTGAACGAGGTCCCGAAGTTCTCAGCGACTCCGCCGATCAGGAAGCTCGGCTTGAGCCCCGCCGACTCGAGCACCCACGCCAGCAGCGATGTCGTCGTCGTCTTCCCGTGCGTGCCGGCCACCGCCATCGAGTGATGGCCCCAGATGAACTCCTCTTTTATGGTAGCGGCGGCCGAGGTGTAGCGAAGCTTCTGGATCAGCACTGCTTCCAGCTCCGGGTTTCCTCGCGAGATCGCGTTACCGACGATGACGATGTCCGGCCGCGGCTCGAGGTTCTCCGCGCGATACCCTTGGG
>Ga0208078_1000293_pt1 | contig 13325 bp, 8 predicted proteins | sample NGESurdeep072012_3_FD_184468 | JGI IMG/M metagenome (GOLD analysis project Ga0208078, IMG submission 184468) | Arctic peat soil microbial communities from Barrow, Alaska - NGEE Surface sample 53-2 deep-072012 (SPAdes) | ecosystem: Environmental > Terrestrial > Soil > Wetlands > Peat ...
GTGGCCGTGCTGCCGGAATCGACGCCAGTCTGCACCACCGGAAGTACCGCTCCGCCCCTCAGCACGGAAAAGCTGTCGGTAATTAGCGGCGAGGTGGTCGCAACCGGAATGGTGTTGGCCCGCTGAAAGTGCAGACCGCCAGAGATCTCGGCGATGAAGTTATTCTTGAGCGTCGAGTTCAGACGGACTGCGTAGTTATGTCCGCCTGTCTCTTGCGTGCCATTGAAGGCGTTGATGTCGGAGCCATATCCGGAAACGTTGTTTAGCGCGCCCGTTGCCAGAAATCCCTTAACCGTGGTGAAATCGCCAAAAGTCGAGAAGGTCAGGGTGTTCTTATTATTGACCGCCCAGGTTACTTTGCCGGCATAGAAAGGAATGCTCACTTTGTTCTGCGCGGGCTGGAAGAAAGTCTGGGTCAAATAATAGTTCGTCCGGCGCTGCGGATTGAAGGCGCCAAAGAACCAAACCTTGTCCTTGATGATTGGCCCGCCGATGTCGCCGCCGATATCAGTCTCTGAGAATCCACTCGCGGTAGATCCAGTGAATGGAAAATTCTTCACGGCGCGAACCAGGCCCTTGGTAGTTCCATAGCCAAACAGGTCGCCGTGAAATTCATTGCCACCACTCTTGGTGATGACGTTGAAGATACCGCCAGTGGACTTGCCGTACTCGGCGCCAAACGCGCCGGTCTTGATTTCAACTTCCTGAACAAACTCAAACGGAAGGTTGGCGCCCGATCCGCCGAAAGCCGGGTCGGTCGTGTTAACGCCATCCAGAATGTAGTTGTTCTCGGGACCTGACGATCCCGACACCGCCGGATCGCGATCGCGACCCGTCGCGTCACGTAATCCAGACCGGGTAATGGTTGGGGCGATCGTATAGAGCCCCTGGACCGTACGTTGGGTCGGGAAGTTCGAGAACTGCTCGGTCGAAACATTGTTGCCGGTTGTGTTCGCTGCCACATCCACCGCCGCGCCGCCGGTGACCGTTACGGTCGCGGTCGTGGTGGCGAGGGCGAGCTTCGCGTCAACGCTGGAAGTTCTTGACAAGTTGACCGACACTTCGTCTTGCTGATACTTGCTGAACCCTGGGGAGTCGATCGTGATTTTGTACTTGCCTGGCGGCAGCGCGCTGATCAGGTACCTGCCCTCATCGTTGGTGGTCGCCGTTTGCGGCGAGATCAGATTAGGACTGGTCGCCGTTACCGTGGCGCCTTTGACCACCTGCCCGTTCGGGTCGGTGACGGTTCCTTCAACAGAACCTGTCGTGCTCGACTGGGCCATTGCACTGGTCGCGAAAAGCGCCAGGCTCAGGGCCGCAACGAACATAAAAACTTTTTTCATCTTCTCTGTCCTTTCGTGAAGAGCGCCCCGTGAAGGGCCTCTAATTGGTCTTAATTAAGTCAACAGCCAACAAACCAAAAACCTCTGACACTCTGGCATTGCTGGCCTTCATTATTCCGATTTCGTTGGCGGTTATCGGGCCTTTGCTTCGCTCGCCCAAAATTGGTTCGTCCCAATACATCCCGCCAGAGATTCGATTCCGCTCGTTCTTAGGCAATGGGGGTGCCATAGACGGCCCTCTGTCGGCTAGCGGGAAAACCTTTGATTTAGGGCGGTTTCGTGCAATCGGTAAATCCGAAAATTCGGTTTTACTCCGAAATTCCGGAAAATGTCCGAGCCCGCTTTCGCAGGGACCACCCGGTGGCTGCCTTTGCCGCGGCTCAAAGGGCGCCATGTGGTAGACTGCCGAACCCAATCCATTGAATAGGTTCGACAGCTTGTCTCAGCGAATTTATCGCGATCCGGTTCACAACATCATTCCTTTGCGCGATGACACCGCCGAAGGCCGGCTGATGATTCGTTTGATCGACACGCCTGAATTTCAAAGGCTGCGTCGCATCAAGCAACTTGGCCTTGGTCTGTACACCTATCAGGGAGCGGAGCACTCGCGGTTCACCCACAGTCTGGGTGCCCTGCATCTGATGACTCGCATTCTCGACCAGCTAAGCGATCGCTACGAGATTGGGTTGGCTGATTACGCCGCGGCGCGCGCGGCAGCACTCTTACATGACGTGGGACATGGTCCGTTCTCGCATGCGATGGAGAAGGTTCTGGGCGTCCATCACGAGCAATTGACAATGCTGGCCGTGACGTCGGAAGAGACTTCTCTTTGTCAGGCACTCCAATCACATTCCGCAGAACTGCCGGGGCGCGTGGCATCAATAATCGAAGGCACGTTCAAGCCCGCGGCGTTGGCCCAACTGGTTTCCTCGCAGCTTGACGTAGATCGAATGGATTATCTCTTGCGCGATTCACTGATGACCGGAGCCAAGTATGGTCTGTACGATCTCGAGTGGATCATCAACGCGCTTCAGATCGACCAGGAAGGCGATCGAATCTACGTGGCCGCGCGTGGCGTCTTTGCAGTTGAAGAATATCTTCAGGCGCGCTACTACATGTTTCGACAGGTCTACTTTCATCGGACCCTGCGATCGGCTGAGGCAGTGCTCCGATCCGCAATGCGTCGAGCGCTCGATTTAGTTGAGAAAGGCGAGCCGGTCTGGTGCGCCCCCGGCACGTCGTTTGAGAAGATCCTGCGTCGACAGCCACTGAGCATCACCGAACATCTTGAGATGGATGACTCGGACGTCATCTTTCACATGAAACAGTGGCAACGTTCAAATGATCCGGTGCTAAAGGATCTAAGCCAACGGTTCGTAGGCCGCCGGCTTTTTAAGGCTATCGATCTCGACATGCCTGAGGCCGAACGAAAAGAGTTCCTGGACGCTGCTCGCGCCGTAGTCGTCCGTGGCGGTTTCATGCCCGAGTACTATTTCATCGAAGATCGCGCGAGCGACGTGCCCTACTATGGTTATTACACGCCAGAAGGCGTCGAACCACGCACGCGGATTTATGTTGAGGATGGCTATGCGCGTCCGCGGCTGCGCGAAATCAGTGAAGTCAGTGAAGCGGTGCGCGGCCTGGGGCGTGGTTATGAACTGCATCGAATCTGTTTCCCCGCGGAAGTAAAGGACGAGGTTTACCGTCTTTACCACAGCGCGACTCCCGCTCCTCGCGCCGCGGCGACTCCCGGCAATTAGAACGCGGGCAACAAGATCGTTGATTCACTCAGTTTCACAGTTTTGCCAACGAGCGTGTGCGGGGCTTTTATTCGCGTCGCTTTGCCTGCTGCTGCTCGCGTCGTTGGGTATCTCTCAATCCCGGCCAACCCGTCTGGCAGTCATCGATCTCGGGAATGCGCCGACTGGTTTACACGCCGCCGAAGCAATCCGGAAAACACTGCACCCGCAAGAAGTTGAGGCGCCGACCAGCCGCGAGTTCGCGGTTATCGATCGAGATCAAACGCGCGCTGCCGCACTCGGCGCCGGCTTCGAAGGATCGTTGAACCTGACGATCCAGCAAGCGCGAGATCTCGGCGCCGCAATGGGTTGCGACTTCTACTTTATCGGTGAAGCGCAAACGCTTGGAAGATCTCCATCGACCAAACCGCTCTACTACGAATCCTTTGCGACGATCTTTCTGGTGAGCGCCCGCACGGGCAGGCTGATCTTCTGGGAAAGGCCAACCGTGCAGCGCGATTCTCCGGCGGAATCCGAGAAAGCGCTGCTGGCAATTTTGTCTTCCGGCGAAACTCGTCAACGTTACATTCTGACGATGCGCCGCGCGCAGGAAGACGAACGGGCTGAACGAGTGAACGCAGTTGAAAGTGGGCCTCAGATCATCGAAGTAATGTCCGATGAAAACAGCGACACAAACCAGGAAATTCGTGCACCTCGTCCCTATCGCCGATGGAAACCGCCTTATCCGGAAACCGCAGCCGCGGCCGAAGTAGAAGCTACCGTCGACGTGCTGGTGGATATCGACGCTCGCGGTGAAGTCGGACACGTCGAACTAGCTCGCTGGGCCGGCTATGGTTTGGATCAGTCAGTCATTGACACGGTGAGACAGATGCACTTCTTCCCCGCCATGCGCGACGGCATAGCAATTCCGATGCGCGTGTTGCTCCGCTATAACTTCCGCAAGCCGCCACCGGATAAGACCGCTCAATAGACTGCCGTGCGGATAGTTCTTGAGAGAGAGTATTCGCGTGAGCTGGTCGGCGCACTCTCACCCGTTCTTTCCCACACTTTACCTCGTGTTATCATCCGGTTCGATCGCGCAGAGAGCGTGAATCCGAAACCATGCTTTATCTTTCGCAAGTGCTTGGTCGGCCTATCCTCGACCTCGACGGTGAGCGTGTGGCAACGCTCAGAGACGTCATCGTGCGTTTGGGCGAAGACGAACATCCTCCGGTAGCCGGTTTTGTGGCCCGCTATCGGCGGCGCGATTTCTTTATGTCGCGCTGGCGGATCTCACATTTCGGCGAGGACGGCGTGCGTTTGAAGTCAGACATTCTTGACCTGCGTCCATTCATGCGACGCGACGGCGAGGTCCTGCTGGCGCGCGACGTGCTCGACAAACAATTGGTCGACGTTGACGGCAAGCGCGTGGTGCGGGTGAACGATGTACAGATCATTGAAGCCGCAAATGAATGGCGCGTGACGGGAGCGGATGTCGGCCTGATGGGATTGTGGCGGCGGCTCGCGCCCGCGTTCCTGCGCAGCAATCGACCCGTGGAAGTGATCGACTGGGCCGACGTCGGCTATCTCGCCACTGACGCCGCGACGGTGCAGTTGAAATCTTCGCGCGGAAAACTTTTGCGCCTGCATCCGGTGGAAATTGCGCGACTCGCTGAGGCCCTCTCCTACCAGCACGGCGCCGAAATTGTCGAGTCGCTCGACGATGAAACGGCCGCCGAAACCCTGGAAGAGATGGCCGCCGAACGGCAAGCGCAGATTATCGGCGACATGGATGAAGAGCGCGCGGCAGACATCCTCGAACGCATGGCGCCGGACGAAGCAGCGGACGTGCTGGGCGATCTGCCGGAAGAGAAGGCGGAAGATTTGCTCAACCTCATGGAGGAGGACGAGCAACTCGAAGTCGCCGAACTCCTGACTTATGCGGATGACAGTGCCGGCGGATTGATGACGACTGAGTTTGTCACCCTGCCGCGTGATTTGACGGTCGGCGAAGCCCTGGCGCGTTTGCGCGAGATGGCCGAAACGCCGAACATGATCTACTACCTGTACGTCGTGGCCGCCGAAGATTCGTGGAAACTGGTCGGAGTAATTGCGTTGCGCAGTTTGATCCTGGCTGATTCGTCTGCTCCGCTTGAGCGCGTCATGCGCAGCGTTCTGCAAGTTGCGCATCCCGACGACGGTGCGGCCGAAGTGGCGCAGAAGATCGCCGAGTATAATCTGCTGGCTCTGCCGGTGGTCGACGAGGCCGGCGAGATTCTCGGAATCGTAACCGTTGACGATGCGATTGAAATTCTGCTCCCGAAAGGCTGGCGGCAAAGACTGCCGAAGTTATTGGGATGAGAGCAATGCCCATTGCCAATTTACAATTGCCGAATGGTTCTCAAAATCGGCAATCGGCAATTAGAAATTGGAAATGACTGAGGACCCTCCAAGTGGCAGAGCAACGAAAAGACGTGCGCAACGCGGGACGCCGGCTCTTGCGCCGGAGCGCCCAGGGTGTGCGTCGCACTGTCGCCCGGCGCCCGCGCATGTTTGCTTACTTCGCCATCCTCGGCCCGGGCGTGATCACCGCTTGCGCGGGAAATGACGCCGGCGGAATCGCCACGTTTGCTTCGGTTGGCGCCGATTACGGCTACAGACTCCTCTGGCTCTTAATTCCCCTTACGTTCAGTCTGGGAATCGTTCAGGAGATGTGTGCCCGCATGGGCGCGGTAACCGGGAAGGGCCTCTCTGACTTAATCCGCGAGCGTTTTGGCGTGCGCTGGACTGCGTTCGTCATGCTGGCATTGCTGATCGCCAACGGCGGCGTTACCGTTTCAGAGTTTGTGGGAATCGCGGCCGCGATGGAACTGCTGGGAGTCGCGCGTTATATCTCAGTGCCAATCGCGGCGATCGCGATCTGGTGGCTCGTGGTCAAAGGAACCTATCAGAGAGTTGAGCGCGTGTTCCTGGCCATGTCTCTGGTCTTTCTCGCTTACGTGGTTTCGGCCTTCCTCGCCCATCCTCCCTGGTCGACCGTCGCGCGCGAGTTGGTTCACCCACATTTTGATTTTACGCCGACCTACCTTTTTACTTTTGTGGCGGTGGTGGGAACGACGATCTCGCCTTACATGCAAGTCTTCATTCAGTCCTCGGTCGTCGAAAAAGGGGTTCGTCCGGAGAACTACCGTAACACGCGCATCGATGTTTGGGCGGGAACAGTGTTCGCAATCTTGATAGTCTTCTTCATTGTGGTTTCGACCGCCGCAACTCTGAACATTCACGGCGAACACGTTGACTCGGCCGAGCAGGCCGCCCGCGCCCTGCGGCCGCTGGCCGGGGCTTACGCGGAAACGCTATTCGCAATCGGACTCTTCGGAGCTTCAATGCTGGCCGCGGGCGTCTTGCCCCTGGCCACAGCCTATTCGATCAGCGAAGCGTTCGGATTCGAGAAAGGCGTCTCGAGCAGCTTTCGCGAGGCGCCGATCTTTCTGGGTGTCTTCACCTTCCTGGTGGCGGTGGGCGCGTTTATCGCCATGATGCCCGGGCTGCCTCTGATTCGCGTATTGATCGTGACGCAGGTTATTAATGGAATGCTCCTGCCGGTCATTCTGATCGCGATTTTGAAACTGGTTAACAATCGCGAATTGATGGGCGCACACGTGAATGGACGGCTATATAACCTGGCGGCCTGGCTGACCACGATCATCGTTTCCGCGCTGTCAATACTGCTAATAGTCGTGACGATGTTTCCCAACATTCTATCTCGCGCAAGATAATCTCCGCCGCGGCCTCTTTCCGGGTCGCGGATCTCAAGCGAAATCTCTCCAGACTCGTTGCCGGTGAGATTTTCACTCTCGCCAAGCGAGGAATTTGGTGGTAAAAGTACGTTCGCTCGCTAAGCCGTCTGCCGCAACCAGTGAAATGATTAAATGACTGCTGATCGCTCAAGTCACAAGAATAGAATTTTCGTCCTCATCATCGCGATCGTGGTGGTGGCGCTGGGACTTTACGTTTTCTACCATTGGATCGAGCCGGTCCTTCGCGCGTCTCTAGATGCGCGCATGGGCGCCCGGGCCACGGAAGACAGTCTAATCAAGATCCCCCAGTTAATCCTCTGGTCCATCCTGGCGTTTCTGGGCGTGCGTGCATTGAGTACTCTCATCTTCGATTTGTTATTCCGAATCCGCCGCGGCTATGAAGCGCCAACGCTCATTCGCAATATCTTTTCACTGGTATTGTTCACAATCATCTTCGTTCTAATCTTTAACAAAATTTACAGCGAAGTTAATTTGGGCGCGATTTTTACCACGTCCGCGATCTTCGGCGTCATCATAGGTCTCGCGTTGCAGGACACGCTGGGAAATTTCTTCTCAGGCATTTCGCTGCACGCCGATCGTCCCTTTCAAGTGGGCGATGTAATAACCGTAGGTCAACAGAAGCACACTGGCGTAGTGGAGGGCATTACCTGGCGCGCCATCAAGATTCGGACCTTCCAGAATCACATCGTCCTGGTCAGCAATAGCAACGCTGCAAAAGAAGCGATTGAAGTTTGCCCGCGCGACAACTTGAATGCGCGCTTAGTCTTCTTTGGGACGCTCTACACTGATTCGCCCGCTAAAACAATTCACGTCGTCCGCGAATCAGTGCGTGACGCCGATAACGTTTCAGAGAAGATTACGCCGATCGTGCGTATCCGGAACCTCGGCGACTCTGCAATTGAATGGGAAATCAAGTACTGGCTCGAGGATTATGCCAAGTACAACGACACCGACGCTTTGGTGCGTCAACGAGTGTGGTACGCGTTGCGCCGCAGTGGCCTCACATTCTCGACTCCTACACTCACTCTTCACACCCAACGCAAGGCCGTAATCAGGCCGACCACCGCTGAAGAACAGATCGCGGACCGCTTGTCCGCCGTGGATGTTTTTTCCCCACTATCGCCAGAAGAGTTGAAACAACTCGCGACGGCGACAGTGGGTCACGTCTTCGCTCCCAGCGAGACGCTGATTCGCGCCGGTGACGAAGGCTCTTCAATGTTCGTCGTGCACAACGGCCGGGTAGCAGTCCAAGTAGCCGACAAAGGCGGCCCCCGGACAGTTGCAGTCTTAAGCGAAGGGAACTTCTTTGGTGAGATGGCGCTGTTCACCGGCGAGCCGCGCACCGCCAACGTGGTTGCTCTGGAAGAAACAGAAGTGCTTGAGATCGGCCATGCTGCAATGAAACACATCTTCGAGACAAACCCCAGCCTCGCCGAATCCATCAGTTGGACCATCGCCGAGCGCCAGGCTGATCTGGCAGCGGGCTCTCTGCAAGCCTCTCAAAACAGCGTCCACGAATCGGCCGGCGTGCTCGCCTCGATAAAGCGCTTTTTTGGTTTGCGCTAACCAACCCCAAACCCAGCGCGAGTCACGACCCCGATGACCCCGGCCGAGTCTGGCTAAAACGACCGATTCGATTCTAGCTCCTTAAAAATCGGCCTCTGCGCCGCATCGTTTGAGACTTGACAAGAAGAGACTCAGCCTTTATTATCGCCTCGTGCTCAGGGCTAAATGGCCGCAGAAATTGCGCCAACTCTCTGGGCAATAAAGCCATCAAGAATTCAGGAGGTTTTCGTCATGAGTATCGTTCGTTACGACCCGTTTCGCGATCTGCGAACTCTCCAGGAGGAAGTCAACCGTCTTTTCACCGGGAATGTGGCCCGCGCCTTCGACGACGAAGGTATTGCACGCGGTTCGTGGAGTCCTAACGTGGACATCTATGAGAACAAGGACCAGATCGTGCTCGAGGCTGAGTTGCCCGGTATGAAACGTGAGGACTTTGATCTATCGGTTGAAAACAACGTAATCACGCTTCGCGGCGAGCGTCACTTCGAAAAGAGAGACGAGACCGACAACTATCATAGGGTAGAGCGGGCCTACGGCAGTTTCCTGCGCTCGTTCACTCTGCCGAATACGGTTTCGGCCGAAGGCGCTACCGCTGATTACCGTAATGGTGTTTTGCGAGTAGCGCTGCCGAAGCGCGCGGAGACGAAAGCCCGCCGCATCGAGGTTAAAGACGGCGAGCCTGCCAAGACAATTGAGGCCAAAGCAGAAACTTCGAAGGCCACAGCCAAGTGATCGATTTGAGTCGGAGTACGTGCGGCGGGACTAATGGCGCAATTAACCAGGGCCTTGCCTGTTTTCAGCTGAAGCGATCACGTAGTTAATTTTTCTTATGCGTTTAGACAGATTCACACTTCGAGGACAAGAAGCCATCCAGGCGGGAATCGAACTCGCTGAGCGGAATCAGAATCAGCAGGTCGAGCCCGAGCATGTGCTCAGCGCGATGCTCGAACAGCCGGAAGGAATTGTCCGCCCGCTGCTCGGCAAGCTCGGCGCTAACGTTCAGGTTGTGCTCAACGATTGCCAGGCGGCGGTCGCCCGTTTTCCGCGGGTCCAGGGTGGTCAACAATATTTCAGTCCTCGCTTGACGCAAGTTTTTACGGCCGCCGAGAAGCAAGCGGAGAAGATGCAGGACGAGTACATCTCGACTGAGCATCTACTGCTGGCGATTGCCGACGAGAAAGACGGAGCGGGCGGAAAGCTCCTGCGCCAGCACGGAGTGAATCGCGATGATCTGCTGAAAGCGATCGAGCAGACGCGCGGTGGCGCTCGCATCACCGATCAAAATGCCGAAGCAAATTATCAGGCGCTGGCAAAATACGCCCGCGACCTTACCGATTTGGCGCGCAAGGGCAAGCTTGATCCGGTCATCGGCCGCGACGACGAAATTCGCCGCACGATTCAAGTGTTGTCCCGCCGCACAAAAAATAATCCCGTGCTGATCGGCGAGCCGGGCGTCGGTAAAACCGCGATCGTCGAAGGGCTGGCTCAACGCATCGTTTCCGGTGATGTTCCCGAGACCTTGCGCAACAAGCGCCTGGTCGGGTTGGACCTCGGCTCGATGTTGGCCGGCGCGAAATATCGCGGCGAGTTTGAGGATCGATTGAAAGCCGTGCTGAAAGAGATCGAAACAGCGCAGGGCCAGATCATTCTGTTTATCGATGAATTGCACACACTGGTCGGCGCCGGCGCAGCCGAAGGAGCGATCGACGCTTCGAACATGTTAAAGCCAGCGCTCGCCCGCGGTGAGCTGCGCTGTGTGGGCGCAACTACGCTGAATGAATACAAGAAGTACATAGAAAAGGATGCGGCGCTCGAGCGTCGTTTCCAACAGATCTATGTTGGCGAACCGACCGTTGAGGATACAATCGCAATCCTGCGTGGGCTGAAAGAACGCTACGAAGTTCACCACGGCGTTCGCATCAAGGACTCGGCAATCGTCGCCGCGGCGACGCTCTCAAATCGCTACATCACCGATCGCTTCCTGCCTGACAAGGCAATCGATCTGATTGACGAAGCGGCCTCGAAGCTACGAATTGAAATCGACTCGCTGCCGCAGGAAATCGATCAGGTCCAGCGGGAAACCATGCAGCTCGAAATCGAGCACCAGGCCCTGCAACGGGAAGAAGATGAGCGCTCGAAGAGCCGCCTCCGCGAGATCGAAAAAAAGATTGCGGACTTGAAAGAAAAGTCTTCAGGCATGAAGGCCAAGTGGCAGTCGGAAAAAGAAGCGATCGAGCGCATGCGCAAGGCCAAGGCCGAGTTGGAACAGCTGCGACTGCAATTGGATCAAGCCCGCAATGCCGGCGATCTGGGGCGGGCTTCTGAGATTCAGTACGGGCAGATTCCAGAGCTGGAAAGAAAGTTTGAGGTCGAACAGGCCAAGCTGGCTCAAATCCAGACCGACGGCGTCACCCTCAAGGAAGAAGTTGACGAAGAAGACGTTGCCGAAGTTGTCGCCAAATGGACCGGCGTGCCCGTTACAAAGATGCTCGAAGGCGAGATGCACAAGCTTCTCACTATGGAGGACCGACTACACCAACGCGTTATTGGCCAGGATGAAGCACTCGAAGCCGTTGCCAACGCCGTGCGAAGAGCGCGCGCCGGCCTGCAGGATCCGAATCGTCCGGTGGGATCGTTCATCTTCTTAGGCCCCACGGGTGTCGGCAAGACTGAAACTGCCCGCGCGCTCGCCGAGTTTCTATTTGACGATGAACGCGCGATGATTCGACTCGACATGTCTGAGTACATGGAGAAGCACGCCGTAGCGCGCATGATCGGCGCGCCGCCGGGCTATGTTGGTTACGAGGAAGGCGGACAGCTAACCGAAGCAGTGCGGCGCCGTCCCTACAGCGTTGTCCTTTTCGACGAGATCGAAAAAGCGCACCCGGACGTTTTCAATGTGCTGCTGCAAATTCTTGATGATGGCCGGCTGACGGATTCGAAAGGCCGCACCGTAGACTTCAAGAATACGGTCCTGATCATGACTTCCAACCTCGGCTCGCGCGAGATGCAGGATGTCAGTGAGGATGAAAAGCAAGTGCGCGAAGCAGTGACCCAGGTCCTGCGCGAACATTTCAAGCCGGAGTTTCTAAATCGCATCGACGACATCGTCATTTTCCATCGATTGTCACGCGAACAAATCACCCTGATCATCGATGTGCAGCTCGAGCGTCTGCGCACGATGCTGCATGAACGGAACGTCTTTTTAGAGTTGAAAGACTCCGCGAGGGAATTGCTGGCCCGCGAAGGTTACGACCCGAATTTCGGCGCCCGGCCGCTAAAACGAGCGATCCAAACCCTGATTCAGAATCCGCTGGCAATGAAGCTCTTGCGCGGAGAAATCTTGCCGGGACAGACCGTGATCGTATCGACTCGTAACGGTGAGATGGAATTCGCGACCGAGGTTGCGGTCGCGGCCGCGTGAATGTTACGAGAATAGGGCTGGTTTGGGAGATGCCCCGTGCTGGCAAGGTATTTGCGTAGGAGAAGGCAGAGAGATTCTTGTTGCACTGAAACGCAACGATGAATATGCTCTGCACATCAAAGCGGTGCGCGCCTGATTGGATTTCGGGCAATCTGAAACGGACGGCGCCTCAGGAAGAAACAAAACAAGGCAATGAGAATGGCCGACTTGGAAGCATACAAAGATAAGTTTGGCGAAAGCGGGCAGCGGGTCCTGCAGAACGCTTTGGGCGAATCAAGGCGCCGCGATCAAAATTACATCGCGGTCGAACACATCATCAGTGGCCTGGCAAAAGAAGAACCCGATCTCTTTAACTCGACCATGCGCAGCCTTGCTCTTGATCCCGCAATGGTGACCAGAGCTATCGATAAGCGTTTGGACAACACGCGTCAGCATGTCGGCAAGGGATTCAGGATAGCTCCCGACACGACCGACTTGTTCAAACGAGCAATGGAGCGGGCCCGCTCGCGCGGACGAAAGACGATCGAGGCCACCGACATCTTCGACGTGCTTTCGAACTACGACAGTCTTTTTGTCGAAGTGCTGCTCAACCTGGGCGCGACTCCGGAAGCGGTTGTCGAAAAGGTCCGTACCAACGTTGACGAACGCGAGCAACAGGAAGAGCAATATCGCAAGAAGTTCGAGTTGCCTCCTTACCTGAAGCACTTTGGTGTCTCGTTGAACCGCATGGCCCGGGCCGACAAGATTCCGCCCACCATCGGACGCGAGAAGGAAATCCAGCAGATCATCGAGATTCTTTGTCACCGCGAGCGCGCCAATTCACCAATGCTGGTGGGCGAGCCAGGCGTTGGCAAAACGGCGGTGGTCGAGGGACTGGCGCGGATGATCGAGCTTGAGCCGCATAAAGTCCCGGCGCGTCTGCGGAACTCGCACGTGGTGCAACTGCAAATGGGCGGCATTGTGGCCGGCACCATGTTGCGCGGCATGTTCGAAGAACGCATCAAGGGCATCATTGATGAAGTTAAAGAACGCGATAACCTGATTCTCTTTATCGACGAGGCGCACACGATCATTGGCGCGGGCGCGGCGATGGGAACATCTTCAGACGCAGCGAACATGTTTAAGTCGGCGCTCTCAAAAGGCGAGCTGCGGATCCTCGGCGCGACGACGCTGACCGAGTACAAAGAATACATTGCCGAGGACGAAGCACTGGCGCGCCGCTTCCGGCTGGTGAAAGTTGACGAGCCGACAATCCTTGAAACCCGTGAGATTCTTCTGGGCGTGCGGCCGCGCCTGGAACGTAACTACTCCGTTCAAATCTCTGACGAAGCAATTAACACCGCGCTGGAAATGGCGCCAAAGTACATTCGGAATCTGCACTTGCCGGATAAGGCCATCGGCTGGCTCGACACAGCCTCAGTCAAAGTAGAAA
>Ga0208078_1000294_pt1 | contig 13307 bp, 13 predicted proteins | sample NGESurdeep072012_3_FD_184468 | JGI IMG/M metagenome (GOLD analysis project Ga0208078, IMG submission 184468) | Arctic peat soil microbial communities from Barrow, Alaska - NGEE Surface sample 53-2 deep-072012 (SPAdes) | ecosystem: Environmental > Terrestrial > Soil > Wetlands > Peat ...
CGCGCTCGGCGGAGACGACGGCGTTCACCCAGGAGCTGTCGGCGCCGGAATTCTCAGGCAAAGTCGTCATCCATCACGACCAGGGCGATCCGACCTGCTCGCTCGACCTCAAGCCGATTTTGGCCGAGCGCCGCAACCGCGAGCATCTTTATTGCTGCGGACCGCGGCCGCTGATGGAGGCCGTGCGCCGCATGACCGACCATTGGTCGCCGACTGCGGTGCATTTCGAGGCGTTCAGCGAAGCGGCGCTGGTCGGCGGTCTCGCCGACTGGTTTGCCGTTGTCGCGCTGTTCCGTCATCCGGGCGGCATACCGTTTCCGCACACGGCGATCGTTCCGAACAACAAGGACCGCATCGGCGAGCAGCTCGGGATCTTCGTCGAGCAGAACTTTCTGACGCCGAGCAACATCGCGACGCGGCTGCGCGAGCTCGACCTCGCCCGCCACGTGCTGAGCTGGTTCGCCGTCCCCGACAACTGGCGCGCGCTTTTCGCGACCGCCCGCGCACTGGTACCGCGCCTGTTCGACGCCGTCGACGACGCCGAGGTGCGCACCGTCATTCGCCGCGTCGTCGCCGAAGAGGTCGAGCACTTGGATGTGGCGCGCGCCGCCGGCTCGGTACTCGCGATCGTGACCGCCGACGGCGCGCACCAGCGCATCCTCGCCCGCGTCCTCCCGATCGTTGCCGCGTGGCTCGACGGTCAGCGAGCCGAGATCAAGCGCCGCTTCGCAAAGCGCTCGCTGCTGACGCCGGGCTTCGTCGACGCGTACATCGTGAACCGGTTCGTCGACGGGATGATCGACCTGATCGGCGAGGTCGCGAACACGCCGGAGCATCCGATGCGCCGGCAGTTCGATGAATATCTGCGCGAGCTCGTCGTGCGCTTGCGCGACGATCCCGAGATGGAAGCGCAAGCCGAACGGCTCAAGGCCGCGGTGGTGCGGGGTTCGGAGCTCGACGAGCTGGTCGCCGCCGGCTGGGACGCGCTACGAACGCGTCTCGAGCGGGAACCGGCCGATCCGGCCCACCCCGCGATCGCGCGGTTCAGCGGCATCGCCGCCAAGATCGCCGCGAGCATGCTCGAGGAGCCGGCGATCGTCGAGCGTCTGAACGCCCGGATCTGCGACGCCGTCGAAGCGGTGCTCGGGCGCTTTCAACAGCAGTTCTCGCTGCTCATCACCGAGATCGTGCAGCGCTGGGACGCCGAGATGATCACCGAGAAGATCGAAACCGAGCTCGGCCCCGACTTGCAGTTCATCCGTCTCAACGGGAGCTTGGTCGGCGGCGCGGCGGGCGTGGTGCTGCACGCCGCGCTGGTGGTCAGCGGCGCGGGCTAGCGGCCTCGGCCGTACGCGATCGCGAACGGTCCGTTCGGAGCGAACGGCGTGAAGGTGCCCGCGGGCTGCGCGAGCCGGTCGGCGACCGCCCACAAGACGGCCGCGTTCGCGCCCAGCCCGACGTGGCTGGCGCCAATGACTTCGACGTTCTCCGCGTGGTGGTTGGCCTTGAGCACCGACGAGCGCCAGCTCACGATCCCGTCGACCTTCGACCAGATCGAGGTCGCGGGCATCGGTAGATCTTCGCGGATCTTGTCGAACTCATGCGCGATCTGCTCGCCGTTGTCCCAGGGGCCTTCGCCGCTGACGAACTCGTAGACGTCGCTGATGTTGCTGGCGTTCGGATCGCGCGAGAACGGGCTGCCGAGCGTGATCACCGAGCGGACCGCGTTCGGCATCGCCAGCGCGAGATCGCGAGCGTACACGCCACCCAGGCTCCACCCGATGAGGGTGACCTGTTTGCCGGTGCGCAGATGGATCTCGCTGAGCCGTTCGCGCAGGCGCTGCCGCATGCGCGCGACGCCGCCGAAGTTCCGTCCCAGCTCCCAGCCGTGCGCATCGTAGCCGAGCGCCTTCAAGTAGCGGCGCAGCAGCGTCGTCGAGATGTCGCTGACGAGGAAGCCCGGCAACACCAGGACGGGATGACCGTCGCCGCGCGGCGCGCTGAGCAGCAGCGGCGAGGCGGTGAGCGAGAAGCCGAGCTCCCAGAGCGCGCGGTACTCGGTGAGCCAGAGCAGCTTCGAGGGAGGACGGAGCCTCCGTTGTTGGTCGCCGGCGTCTCCGGCGAAATCCCAGCTGGCGGTCGTCATGCGAACAGTCGTCCTCCCAGCCGGTTATTCCCGGCCTTCCCTCTTGCAAACCGCAGTTCGCACCCAGACGTTTCGCCAAGCGGGCAGGCGCGCACTCCTTTTCACATCGAGTTGATCGATTGGCCGCCGTCGACGACCAGCGCCTCGCCGGTCATGAACGCGCCTGCGTCCGATGCCAGCAGCAGCAGCGGTCCGGTGAGGTCGCGCAGATCGCCGATGCGGCGCTGCGGCACGCGCTTTAGCGACGCCTGCGCGTAGTCCGTCTTGAGGAAATCACTGTTGATCTCGGTTTCGAAATACCCCGGGCAGAGCGCGTTGACGCGGATGCCGTAGCGCGCGAATTCGAACGCCATGCTGCGCGTCAGATGGATCAGCCCCGCTTTGCTCGCCATGTACGGCGCGAGCGCGGGCGAGACGCGAAGGCCGAGGATCGACGCGATGTTGATGATGCTGCCGGGCCGCTTCGCCGCGACGAGCCGCCGCGCGGCCTCGCGCGCGACCAGGAACGGACCGCGTAGGTTCACGTCGATCACGCCGTCCCACTCCGTGGTCTCCATCTGCAGCAGCATGTTCGACCCGCTGATGCCCGCGTTGTTGACGACGATGTCGCAGAGGATCTCCGTCGCCGCGAGGCGCTCGAACGCGCCGGCGATCGACGCTTCATCGGTGACGTCCATCGCGATCGCGCGCGCGCGCTCGCCGAGCCGCGCGGCTTCCGCTTCGATCCGGTCGACCCGCCGTGCCGCCAGCACGACGCTCGCGCCCGCAGCATGCAGCACGCGCGCGAAATGCTGGCCCAAGCCGCTCGACGCGCCCGTGACGAGCGCAGTGCGCCCGTCGAGCGCGAAACGCGGCGTCACGTCGGCCGCCGTCATGAGCTCGCCTCGAGCGTGCCGAGGCCGTACGCCGCAGCGCGCGCGCGGAATCGTGCGACGTCGAGGCTCAGGATCACCAGATCGTGGGTGACGCCCGCGCCGTCCTTGACGTGGTCGCGCAGCAGCGCTTCTGCGCGGTACCCCATCGTCTCGAACACGGTGACCGCGCCGGTCTGGTCGGGGGTCATGTGCGCGACCAGCTTCTCGATCCCCGTCTCGACCGCCAGGCGGCCCACGTCCTCGCTGAGCATGCGGCCCAAGCCTTGACCGCGCACCGTGCGCGCGACGACGACGCGTAGCTCGCCGACGTGCGGAGACCACGAGAGCGGATCGCGCACGAGCGTCGCGCAGCCGACGACCTCCGCGCCGCGGAACGCCAGCAAGCTCGTCAGCCTGCCGCGCTCGATCTCGTGCATCCAGGCGTCCAGCACCTTTGGCTGCGTGATGTCGCGCGGCAGGAAGAGCAGGTCGTGCGGCGGCAGCTCGCGCGCGAACGCGAGCACGGCCGACTCGTCGCCGGCGCGCATGTGACGCACCTCGATACCGGTCATACCGAACGCACTCCGAGCCACGCATCGAGCCGTGGCCACAGCCGCTTCACCGCGTTCGGTCCGGCGACTAGGCTGACGTGCCCGCCTTTCAAGACGATCTCTTCTTTGTCAGCCGATCCGACGTGGTCGATCAGCGGCTTCGCTGCCGCGTACGGGACGATATGGTCGTGCTCCGCCATCGCGTGCAGCAGCGGTGCGGTGATCGACCGCAGGTCGGCGCGGCGGCCGCCGATCACCAGTTCGTTCTTGTGCAACCGGTTCTCCCAGATCAGTTCTTTGATTGTCTCGCGGAAGTACTGGCCGGCGAGCGGCAGCGTGTCGGTCGACCAGCGCTCGAACGCGCGGAACGAGCGGACGAACGACTCGTCCCACATGTTCTCCCAGAGCGTAATCTGGCCGGCGATGCGCGTCGCCGGGCGCAGCATCTCGAACCCGGTGAAGATCAGCTCGGAGGGGACGTTGCCGGTCGAGTCGACGAGTTTGTCGACGTCGAAATACCGGCGGTCCGACCACTTCGCGAAAAGCTCCATCCGGCTGAAGTCGATCGGCGTCGTGAAGCAGACGAGGTTCGCGGGCTGGTCGTCCGGGTGCAGCGCGGCCCACATCACCGAGAGCACGCCGCCCATGCAGTAACCGATGACGGTGACGTCGCTCTCGCCGCTATCATCGCGCACGCGCTGCACGCACTCGGGGATGAAGCGCAGCGTGTAGTCCTCGAAGCGCAGCTCGCTGTCGGCTGCGGTCGGCGGGCTCCAGTCGATGAGGTACACGTCGTAGCCTCGGCCGATCATGTACTCGACGAAGCTCTGCCCCGGTGCCAGGTCGAGGATGTAGCCGCGGTTGCTGGTCGCCATCACGATCAGGATCGGAATGCGGTAGATCTCGTCGGCGACCGGCCGGTAATGGTACAGGTGCAGCGTCCCGCGCTCGAAGACGACGTCCTTGGGCGTGTGACCGACCACCGGCGCGGGCGAGGAGAAGTACTCGAGACCTTTGATGCTGCGCTGGATCGCGCGCTCGACCTCATTTTGGATGCGGTCGGCGGTCGCGCTCACGCCGAAGGCTCGGTGCTCGGCGGGCTCTTGGTGCGCGGCGGACGTGGCCGTGACACCGCGGGCGGTGCGGTCGCCTGGCCGGGCTCCTTCGCCGCGATGCGTTCGAGCAGGACGGCGATCCGGTCGAGCCGCGCCTCGACGCCGCCGATGCGTTCGGCGATGCCGAGGACTTCGGTGCGGCTCGGCAGGTTCGCTGTGGCGAGATACGCCGCCATGAACTGGCGCATCGTCTCCTGCATCTTGAGCGTCGCGCCCATCGCGCCGTTCATCGAACTGCTGTACTCGTCGGAGCCCATCGTCCGGTTCGCGATCGCGTTGACGTTCTGCTCCCACTGCGAGAGGAGATCGCGCCACGAGGCGAGTGGGTCCTTGTCCTTGTCCGCCATCTTAGACCCCCGCGGTCGCGGCGGCTCGCCGCTGCGCCTCTTCTTCGTAGAGCGCCGTTTTGAGGATCTTGCCGACCGCGGTCTTCGGCAGCGACTCGCGGAACTCGATCACCTGCACCATCTCGTGCTTGCCGAGCTTGTCTTTGAGGAACTCTTTGAGCTCGTCGATGGTGAACGGCGCGGCGCCGCTCCGCAGCGCGATGAACGCTTTCGGCGACTGTCCGCGGTACTCGTCGGGGATGCCGATCACGGAGACCTCGGCGACGCCGGGATGCGTGTAGATCGCCTCTTCGATATTGCGCGGGTAGACGTTGTAGCCTCCGCACAGGAGCATGTCCTTGATGCGGTCGACGATGAAGACGTACCCGTCGGCGTCCATGTACGCGACGTCGCCGGTCCGCAAGAAACCGTCGGCCGTCATCACGTCCGCGGTCGCCTGCGGGTTGTGCCAGTAGCCCTTCATCACGTTGGGGCCTTTGATGCAGATCTCGCCGCGTTCGCCGAGCGGCACGTACGTGGCCGGATCGGTGACGCTCGCAAACTTCAGCATCGCTTGCGGGACGGGGATCCCGCACGAGCCGGCCTTACGCTTCCCGTGCATCGGGTAGAACGTCCCCGACGGCGACGTCTCCGTCATCCCCCAGCCTTCGTTGAGCTCGCAGCCGGTCACCGCGCGAAAGCGGTGCTGCACCTCGAGCGGGAGCGGCGCGCCGCCCGAACCGGCGTACTTCATCGAGGTCAGATCGAGCTCGGCGAGACCTGGATACGCGAGCAGCGCCGTGAACATCGTGGGCACGCCCAAGAAGATCGTGACGTGCTTCGCCGCGAGGTCGTTCACCACGGCCTCGAGGTCGAAGCGCGTGTGCAAGATCATCTCCGCGCCGAGCCGGACGCACAGCAGCATGCACGCGGTGAGCGAGTAGATGTGGAAGAGCGGCAGCACCAACAGCGTCCGCTCCTCGCCGGGGACGAGCACCGGCGGCTCGACCTTCGTCGTCTCCATGAACTGGCTGGTCGCGGCGGTGAGGTTGGCGTGCGTGAGCATCGCGCCTTTGGGAAGACCCGTCGTTCCACCGGTGTACTGCAGCACCGCGATCGTCGCGCTTGGATCGCCGATCGGATGCGGCTGGTACGCGCCGTCGTTCGCGAGCAGCGCCTGGAACGGCACGCGCCCTTCCTGCGACACCGCACCGCCGGTGCCGACATCGGCGTACGCGGGGAAGGCCGCCAGATCGGCGAGCCCGCCGACGACCAGCGTCGTGAACCGGCCCGTGCCGAGCAGCGCTTCCATCTGCGGCAGCAGCGTCGGAACGTCGAGCGTGACCAGCACCGAGGTCTCGCTGTCGACGACCTTGTGCGCGAGGACCTGCGCCGCGTCGAGCGGCGAGTAGTTCACGACGGTTCCGCCGGCCTTGAGCACGCCGAAGAAGGCGACTAGGTAGTGCGGCGTGTTGGGCAGGTACAGGCCGACGTGGACTCCCGGGCCGACGCCGAGCTGCTGGAAGCCTTTGGCGGCCCGGTTCGCGAGGGCGTGCAGCTGCCCGTACGTCGCGCGTTTCCCCATGAACTCGACTGCGGGCCGGTCGCCGAAGCGCTCGGCGGCGTCGTCCAGGAGCGCCTGGACCGGGCCCAGGTCGAGTGGTGCGTCCCAGCGCGCCGGCGCGGGATACGATGCGATCCAGGGGGTCTCGGACATCGGTACTGCTCCGTTCACGGGTCTCGTCGAGGTTCGGACGCGGAAGCGTGCCGGGCGATCGCGTCGACGATCCGTGGCCACACTTCGCGCGGCATCCAGTGTCCCATGCCGTCGATCGCGAGCAGGGCGGCGCCCGGGATCGCGCCCGCGGTGTCGGGCCCCGCCGCGAAGGGGATCAGCGGATCGCGGGTGCCGTGGATGACGAGCGTCGACACCCGCAGCTCGCGCAGGGCTTTTTTGCGGTTGCCGGACGCAATGATCGCCAGCAACTGCCTGGCGACGCCCGGCGGGTTGATCCCGCGGTCGTAGCTCGCGGCGCCTTGCCGCGCCATGCGCTCGGGGTCGAAGGGAAATCCGTCGCCTGCGATCACGGACCACATCTCGACGTAGCGGTGGATGAAGCCGGCCCGGTCGAGCGGCGTCTTCTTGGCAAGGGCCGCCATCGCTTTCGGCTGCGCTTGTGGCAGCTTCGGGTCGCCGGTCGACGACATCAGCGAGGTCAGGCTCCGCACGCGGCCGGGATATCCGATCGCGAACTCCTGCGCGATCATCCCGCCCATCGACGCGCCGACGAGGTGCGCGCTCGCGATCCCGAGCGCGTCCATCAGTCCGGCGGTGTCGGCCGCCATGTCGCGCAGCGTGTACGGAACGCGAAACCGCAGCCGCGTCGCTTGCGAGAGGATGAGTTCGGCGATGCTCGGCGTGCGGGCGTTCGGGAACGTGGTCGACTTCCCCATGTCGCGGTTGTCGAAACGGATCACCCGGAAGCCGTGCGCCGCGAGCAACTCGCAGAAATCGTCGTCCCAGCAGAGCATCTGCATGCCGAGCCCCATGATGAGCACCATCGGCGGATGCGCCGGATCGCCGAACGTGTCGTAGCAGAGCCGGATGCCGTTCGCCGGCGCGAACGCCGCGGCGCCGTGCGTCGCCGTCACGGCGACGGCGCCGGTTCGTGAGAGCTCAGCGAGAGCACCCAGCGGACCGTGCCGCCGTCGGCCTTTTCGATGGTGAAGCCCGCGTGCTTCGCGAGCGTTCCGAACGGCGTGTTCTCGCGCAGCGCGCAGGCGATCAGGCGCTGATAGCGCCGTCGTTTCAGCTCCTCGATCAGCGCCTCGAGCATCGCGGCGCCGACGCCGTGATGGCGCTCGCCGCGCGCAACGACGATCGCGAGCTCCGCGGTCCGCTCGTCCAAGAGCGCGGCGTGCGCGGCCCCGAGCGGCGCCGCGCCTTCGAACGCGATCATGCCGATCATGTCGGGACGCTCCTCGACGAAGTGCCGCACCTCGTTCGGATCGAAATGGTCGACGGCGTGGAAAAACCGGCAATAGCGGTCCTCCGCGCTCGTCGTTTCGAGGATCGCGAGGTACGCGGCTTCATCCGACGGTGCGATCGGCCGTACGAGCATCCTGGGAGGATTCACGCCGCGGCACAGGCCAACCTAGCAAGCTCGATATGAGCGTGAGGCCTCCCGTCGGCACCGTTGCGGTGGTCGCGCCGATTGCCGGGCGCGTGGTGAGCGTCGACGCTGGAGTCGGTGAGAAGATACGTGCCGGCGCGGGCGTCGCCGTGCTGGAGTCGATGAAGATGGAGCACGTGATCGCTGCTGAGGTGTCCGGCGTGGTGCGCCGGATCGCCGTGGAGCCCGGCGCGGTCGTCGCAGCCGGCGACGCGGTACTCTTCATCGAGCCGGCCGACGTCGACGACGATCCGGCGGCCGGCGGCGAGCACGCCGGTCCGAACGCTGCGCGCGCCGACTTGGCGGAGCTCTTCGCGCGACGCGGCGCGCTGCACGATGCAGCGCGACCGGAAGCGGTCGCGAAGCGGCGCGAACGCGGTCTGCGCACGGCGCGCGAGAACCTGGCGCAGCTCTTCGACGGCGGCGACTTTCTCGAGTACGGCGAGTTCGCGCTCGCCGCGCAGCGGCGCCGGCGCGGGATGGACGAGCTCGCGAAGATCAGTCCCGCCGACGGGCTGATCACGGGGATCGGTCACGTCAACGGTGACGTCTTCGGCGACGAACGCTCGCGCTGCGTCGCGCTGGCGTACGACTACACCGTGCTGGCCGGGACGCAAGGCTACTTCAACCACCTCAAGACCGACCGGATGCTCAACCTCGCCGAGAAGTGGCGCGTGCCGCTGGTGATGTTCGCCGAAGGCGGCGGCGGGCGGCCGGGCGACACCGACGTCGACATGGGTTCGGGCCTCGCCGTTCCGTCGTTCGCGAGCTACGCGCGCTTGAGCGGTCTGGTTCCGGTGGTCGGCGTCGTCGCCGGCTACTGCTTCGCCGGGAACGCCGCGTTTCTGGGCTGTTCCGACGTCATCATCGCGACCCGCGGCGCCAACATCGGGATGGGCGGGCCGGCGATGATCGAGGGCGGCGGCCTCGGCACGTTTCTTCCCGAGCAGATCGGACCGATCTCCGATCAAGCGCCGAACGGCGTCGTCGACGTCGTCGTCGAGGACGAGGCCGAGGCGACCTCGACCGCTCGGCGCTACCTCTCGTACTTCCAGGGTCCGACGCCGGACTGGACCTGCGCGGATCAGCGCGAGTTGCGCGACGTCGTGCCCGAGAACCGCATGCGCGTCTACGACGTCCGCGGCGCCGTATCGCTGCTGGCGGATACCGGCTCGGTGCTGGAGCTGAGAGCCGACTACGCGCCGGGGATGATCACGGCGCTGATTCGGATCGAAGGCCGCCCGGTCGGGCTCATCGCCAACAACGCGCTGCACCTCGGCGGAGCGATCGACGCACCCGGTGCCGACAAAGCGTCGCGTTTTATGCAGCTATGCGACGCGTTCGATCTGCCGATGGTCTCGCTGTGCGACACGCCGGGGTTCATGGTCGGACCCGATGCCGAACGCACCGGCCAAGTACGGCGCGTCAGCCGGATGTTCGTGACCGCGGCGAGCATGACCGTGCCGTTCTTTTTCGTCGCGCTGCGCAAGGGCTACGGTCTCGGCGCGCAAGCGATGGGCGCGGGAAGCCTGCACGAGCCGTTCTTCAGCGTCGCATGGCCGACCGGCGAGTTCGGACCGATGGGTCTGGAAGGCGCGGTGCGCCTGGGTTTCCGCAAGGAGCTCGGCGCGATGGCCGATCCGGACGAACGGCAGCAGCTGTTCGACACGCTGCTCGCCAGAGCGTACGCGCAGGGCAAGGCGCTCAACGTCGCGTCGATGGTCGAGCTCGACGCCGTGATCGATCCGCGCGATACCCGCAACTGGATCGTGGGCGGCTTGCGCGCCGTCCCCGCGCCTGCGCCGCGCACGGGCAAGAAGCGGCCGTCGATCGATACGTGGTGAAACAATCCCGTCAGCCATCGGGTAAGACGGCAAACAAGACGTTGCCGTAACCGACGGAGCTCACCGTGATGAATCGCGCCGTTGAAACATCGCCGCAGGTGTACGCAAGACTTGGCGGGTGGCTCTATCTCGTCGTGTCGGGAGATGCTGCGGCTACAGCCGAGATAGCTTAGACACCCGACGACTCACCCTTTCTGGCAGTTAACGCGTTGGCATTCGATGACCGACTAGCAATTGCGTTGTGTGGTAGCAAGCTCTTCGATTAGGGCAAGCTGCAGCGCACTCGCTGCGATCGAAACGGCATGCGCCGCAGCAGCGCACGATGCCGTGGTCTCTCTGCATGAAGTTTCAGAGGCGACCAGCGCATTATACGTCGACTGCTGCGCCTGAACCGCCTTTTGAGCAAAAAGTTGATCTCGGAGCGTTGTCCCGCGACCCTTGTTCGTCGCTTCCCACATCTTCAGGTTTTCGAGTTGCTGCGGCGTCAGCACGGCGCGTAATCTCGCGCGAAACTTCCGCTGGTTGGCGCAGATGTCGGCGATACTAGCGCGGCTCATCGCGTCTGCATATGCCCGTACTTCCTGCTCCTGCGACGCCGTGAGGTCGAGCCCACGTGCAACGCCGCCGCCGGAGGAAACGGCAGTGGCCGAGTGGGGCAGCATAGTCGTTTTTGGGTTATCGTCGCTTGCGGATCCCTGGAACGGGAAAGCCGCTGCCACGATCAACGCGACAATCGAGGTGAAACGAAGCCACACAGCGTACACTCTCCTCGGTACCCGGTACGACCGATCTAGTCATAGCAGTACGTTCGGCCGGTGTCAAGCGAAGTTCCGGTGAGACTGCAACCTCGGGCTGCTTCGGGAAGGCTAGCGCGTGTAGCGCGCGATCAGCGGCCCGAGGTGCGGATACGCCGCGGTCAGCATCGAGCGCGTCGTCAGGTGGAAGTCGGCGAACTCGAACCCCGGCGCGACGTCGCAGCCGACGAATGCGTAGCCGTCCTGTGCGTCGACGTGCGCGGCGAAATGCGCGCCCCCGACGATCGTCGTCTGGAGCGTATCCCCGCCGAGCGGGCGCGATTCGTGGACGCCGCTCGCGGCGATGATCTCGACCGTGACGGGATCGCCGCGGTAGAAGTGCCACGTTTCGTCGGACGCGAGCCGGTGAAAGGCCGAGAACCCGGCGGAGGTGAGCAGAAAGTAGATCGACGTCGTCGCGCTGCGCACGGTTCCGCGCGAGGTCGTCACGCGTTCGGCGCTGCGGTACGTCTCGCGATACCAGCCGCCTTCGGGATGCGGCTGCAGCCGGTACGCGGCGATCAGACGTTGGGCCTCGGGATGCACGACCGGGACTTCGCCGATTGTGCCGCGGTACCGCCGCGGCAACGCGATCGGCCCTGGCGCGAGCGGCCGGGGAGGCGTAGAGTGGAGTCGCGATGATGCGCTGGACGGCGGCCGCGCTCGCGGCATTCTCGTGGCATTGCCTGCTCGCGGCGCCCGCGGCCGGGGATGGCTTCGTCCCGTCGCGCACGATCGCGGACGCCGTGCAGCGCTACGAAGGGGCGCGCGCGAAGGTCGAGGCCGAGCTCGGCGTCGACGTCGCGGCCGACTTCCACCGCCGGCTGTTCGACGACTTGGAACTGCAGCAGACGCCGGCGCCGGAGCACTACGCGCCGGCCGATTGGGCCGAGACCGTGGCGGCGATCTCGAAGCTCGACATGGAAGCGGTCGACCAGCTCGTCTCGGGGACGCCGGCGCCGCTGCGCGCCGTGCCCGGACTGCACGAAGTGCTCGTGCCCTCGCGTGTCGACAAAACATGGCAGCTCGTCGCCGTCTACGTGCCGCCGAACGCGAAGCGGCAGCGCGCGCCGCTCGCCGTCGTGCTGCACGGCAACCCGCAGACCGAAGCGGAGCTGCTCGGGCAGCCGTATCTCCGGCGGCTGGCCGACCGCACCGGAACGATCGTGATCGCGCCGTACGGGCGCGGCATCTACGACTATGCGGAACCGGCCGCGACCGATGTGTACGATCTGCTCGGCGCGGCGCAGGACGCGTTCGGCGCCGACCGCGGCCGGACGTATCTGGCGGGCTACTCGATGGGCGGCTTCAGCGTCTTCAAGATCGGTCCGCGCGGCGGGTACCGCTGGGCGGGCGTGCTGTGCATCTCCGGCGCGATCCTCAATAGCGGCGTGCGGCCGGTCTCGATCGCGTGGCACGACATGCGGCTCTACGTCGTCACCGGCGCGCACGACGCGAGCATCCCGACCAAATACGGCGAGCAGACCGCCGGCTATCTGGCGGGACTCGGCCTTCCGGTCAGCTTCTACGAAGAGCAAGCCGGAACGCACGCGCTGCGCACCCTCACCCAGTCGCTCGAACGCGCCTGGGACGACATGCACGCGGGCGTCACGCACCCCGAGAGCGTGCCGCTCGCGCGGTCGGGTTTCTCGTTGCCCGCAGGCGCACCGGCCGGCACGCTGAAACCCTGACGCCGGAGGTTTGCCGAATGCTGCGTCACGCCCTCATCTTCACCGCCGCGCTCTTCGCGTTGTCCGCCGTACCGCTCGCGAGTTCGGCGCAGGATCCGTTCCCCGGCACGTGGCACGGTGCCGCCGCCGTCAACGGGATGAGCTGCACGTTCGACCGCGTCATGACGACGACCGGCACGTACAGCGAGACCGAACGCTGCGGTTCGCTCGCGACCGGCCAGTCAGGGACCTACCACGTCTTCCCGAATCACACGGTATCGTTCGTCGTCACGAACTATTCGCCGACGCGGCGCTACGTACTGGACAACGGCTACAGCGGGCACTACGAACCGAACGCGAAGCCGCCCGGCGGGACGTTCCGCTACACGTTTACGACGCCGGACACGCTCGTGTTCCGCGACGTCAACTACGGTGGAACGCTGACGTACCGCCGCCTGCGCTGAAAGCTTAGGCGCCGGCTCGCAGATTGCGATCGCTCGTCAACGCGGTATCGGCCCGCGGCCGCGGTGCTTGTCGGCATCTTCACGTTCTATACCCCATGAAAACCGGCTCGGCTGGCAGGATGGCCGGTGGGCTCAGCGGCGAAACGCGATGACATGCGTGCGCCGGCGGTCCTCGCATCTCGCTACTGCGACGTGTGCGGCGGGATGCCGTGGTGGGCACAGCCGCTCCTGATCGTGATCGGGTTCGCCATCGCCATCGCAATCCTCGCCGGGTTCGTCCGTCTTTCGGCGTGGCTCTCGCAGCGCCGGCTGCCGCCGAAGTGAGACCCCGATGCTCGCGACAGACGCGCACGCGCGGGAAGGGGGCTCT
>Ga0208078_1000296_pt1 | contig 13281 bp, 11 predicted proteins | sample NGESurdeep072012_3_FD_184468 | JGI IMG/M metagenome (GOLD analysis project Ga0208078, IMG submission 184468) | Arctic peat soil microbial communities from Barrow, Alaska - NGEE Surface sample 53-2 deep-072012 (SPAdes) | ecosystem: Environmental > Terrestrial > Soil > Wetlands > Peat ...
AATGGTGTCGATCGTCTACCTGGGTGAGCATTACGTGGTCGACGCGCTCGCGGGGATGGTCTACGTCGCCGCCGCCACCATAATCGTCCAGGCCGTCAGCCACCTACGAACGCGTCGCGCCGAGAGAGCGGCAGCAGCTACGCCTGCCACACCTTCCGCATGATCGAGCGCGCGAGTTTGTCCGGGTCGTGGTGGGAAGGCACACGAACGTTGACGACGTCCGCCCCAATGAAGCGGACGCCGGGGTGCTTCGATGAATCCTCCGGTCGGAAGATCACCTGTGACTGCCCGCCGGTCGGCATGTGGGCATTGTTCGAATTGACGAGGACGAAATCGAAGATGTTCGATCCGATGTGCTGGTCGATCACCCGCAGGTAGTCGTCGACGTTATAGCCGTCAGTCTCTCCATGCTGTGCCGCGAGGTTACAGATGTAGACCTTGAGCGCCGGCGAAGCCTTGATGGCTTCGACCATCCCCTCTACGAGCAGGTTGGGCAGGATCGATGTGTACAGCGAGCCCGGGCCGATGACGACCAGCTCGGCGTTCAAGATCGCCTGGGCCGCCTCGGGGTTGAGCAGAGCGCCTTCTGGCTTCAGGAAAACGTGACTTATGGGCGCGTTCTGCATCGGAATCTTGGATTCGCCTTCCACCGTGTGCCCGTTGATGGAGGCAACGAGCGTCACGTCCTGCAGGGTGGACGGGATGATGGTGCCTTTGACCGCGAGCACCTTGCCGGACTCGCGGAGCGCATGCTCGAAATTCCCTGTGACGTCGGCCATCGCCATGATGAAAAGGTTGCCGAAGGAGTGGCCGTCAAGCGAACCTTCTTTGAACCGATGATCGAAGAGCTGCTTCATGAGCGGCTCGGCATCAGCCAGCGCGATGAGGCACTGCCGGAAGTCGCCCGGTGGAAGGATTCGGTACTCGTCGCGCAGCCTTCCCGATGAGCCGCCGTCGTCGGCGACCGTGACGATGGCCGACAGGTTGGAGGTGTACGTCTTCAGGCCGCGCAGCAGCGAGCTGAGGCCGGTCCCGCCGCCGATGGCGACGATGCGAGGGCCTCGGCTCTTCAACCGGAAGGCGTGGATTATCTCGACCATGCTGCTTGAGCTGTTGCCGGGAAGGAAGGGACCGAGGACCGATTGCGTGAGCTTCAAGTAGCTGAAGATGAGCACGCCGATTCCCAGGGTGCCGAAGATGACCGCGCGCAGCCAGTAAGGAAGGAATTGGAGGGTTATGTAGTAGAACTGGTGAGGCAGCTCGGCGGTCGTGTAAAGGGCCTTGAGGCCGTAAGCGAATCCAAGGACCAACACCAGCTCCGCGAACATGAGGAGCAGAAGCCAACGCTTGATCTCAAGACCAGGCGTCAACCATCGGAGAAGGCGAGTCGTTGATTGGAGCCTTGTAGCCATTTACCCCGCTAGCGACAACGGATTCAAAACATGCAAGGTTACAGTGAACTACGCTTCAATTGAAGTATGGGGACTTTGCGAGGGCTGCGTCGGCTGATCCGGATCACGGCCGTAGGTTTGGTAGTGGCGGCGGTTGCCACCGAGCTTGGCAAACCCGAGGCGGAGCGAACCTGGCACGGGCGGGTGATTGGCCTCGTGCCTTACGACTTTCGACCGCCCACGTTGGAGCGGATCCGCGACGCCTACTGGAACCCGGCGTCCGACCGCCTCTTCAGCGATCGCGTGTTCGGCGTCGGCTGGGCGGTCAATCTCCACCGGGCGAAGACGCTGCTCGAGGCTGGCTTCGAGCGCCTGATGGGAACGCCGCCTCCGCTCTCGATCCGAATGAGATCGCGACCGCAAACCGTGCGAGGGGAATCGGGGGCCGAAGACACTCTGGAGTAGAGCCCAGCCTGTGGATTGGCGGGTACAAGGCGGCGCCTCGCCAGCTCCCCCGCTCTGAGCGGAGAAGGCCACCCGGGGCGCGGTAGCTTGCACAGGGGCCATCGGTAGGCGACTGGACACCGGCAGGCGACCAAAAGCAAGCCTGGGGAGAGGATGTGGAAAACCCCGGGACGGGGAGGTCCGGCGAGGAGCCGGGCCGTTCACCTCCCCGCTTGGCGGGGAGGACGCGCGTTAGCGCAGGGTGGGGCGTATCGGGCGTCGCTAAAATAGGCGGCCGACCCAACCCGTTGGGGAGTGGCGCAACGGTAGCGCAGCTGACTCTGGATCAGAAGGTTGAAGGTTCGAATCCTTCCTCCCCAGCCAAATAGCCGCCAGTCAGGACCCAGTAACGGCGGCTGGGCGTCACGACCACAACGGCCCCCCGCTGACCTATCGAACCACGAGGTGGAGGTCGATTGCAGGCGCGTCGTCCTGTTTGCCAATGATTACGAGGGCAGCGCCTTCAGCCGGACCGATGGTCATCGTGGTCGAGTTGTTGAAGAAATTCTGGTTTCCACCAAGTCTTCCTTCGGTGTACGCAGGTAGAGATCCAACCGCCTTGTCCTTGGCGCCAAGTGACCCTGCGACGGTCAGGTTGCTATGGGTGAATGGGATTCGGACCGACGCTCCGACTCCCACGCCGGCGTTGAAGAGGCTAAGCACGATGCCCACCGTGAGCACCAGGAGGAATCCCCCACCGCCGCATCCGCAACCTCGGCTGCGATATCGAGTCTGCCAGCGCGTCCGGTCGCCCCTCGCCTGATCGTTCATGGAACCCTCCTCAAAACCTGGTGCTGGCACCAGGCGTAGAGCGCGTCGTACAGCGGGGTCTCGAGGGCGATCTTGCGGTGATCCTCTTCGCCATGCACCATCGCGAAGCCATGGGCGATGGCCTTGAGTCCCGCCGCCTCGGGCGTGACTCCCAGGTCGGCTGATACGTCGGCGCCGTGCACGATCAACGCGAGGCGGTCGAGCGCCGCGTCCTTCAGCCCGTATTTCAGGATGATGGATTCGAAGCTGCACCTGCCGTCGACGTGACCGAGCTCGACCCCGCCGACGTCATATGGGATGGCGCCGTCGCGTTCGGCGACCGCGGCGACATCCGGCACAGGCACGTAAAGGAACTCCGCGTCGGGGTCGATGAAGCGTTTGATCAACCACGGACACGCGATTCGATCGACACTGGCGTTCTTTCGGGTCACCCACTTCATCGACATTCCTCCAGTTGGCATCGTCGGGATCGTTCATTTATTCTCGGGCCCATGGCCGACCTGCTCTTGGGCTTGCAACTGGCAATCGAGGCGGCGTTCGTGCTTCTGGCCCTCGCCGCGCTGGTCGACTGGATGCGGCATCGCGACACTCGCCGCAGCCACCTCGCCGTGGCGTTCGGCTCGCTGACGGCTCTGATCTTGATCTCGCCCGCCCTCGACCAGGCCGGGCCCTTCAACCAGCTCTCGACGGACGTTGCTGTCGTCTTCCTCCTACTTTCGGGCTACGCGCTGCTGATGTTCCGCGCCTCATTCATTCCGCTGGCCGCGACAACACTGCGCGCGGTCAGGATCGCGATCCTGGCCGTGGCGGCGCTCGCTATTGTCGCCCAGCTTCCAGCCGATCCCCAGCAGCCGCACGGCCTGCTTCAATCGGTCGCTCTAGTCGCGGTGCTGGTCACGTGGAGTCTCTGCATCCTCGAGCCGATCTTCCGGCTGTGGCGGGCCTCAAACCGCCGCCCGGCTGTCGAGTCCGCTCGGCTTCGTGCGCTGAGCCTCGGTTACGCCGCCTTGCTCGCCGAGATCGGGGCGGCAACGTTCGCAGGCTCAGTGGCTCACCATCCTTATTTCGAGCTCGCGACCGCCCTGGTCACGCTGAGCATCGTCCCCCTCCTATATGTCAGCTTCTCGCCACCGAGCTGGCTCCGGTGGGCCTGGCGGCAACCGGAGGAGGACGCGTTTCGCAACGCGCTCCACGACCTGCTGCGGTACAGCCCTGATCGCGCCACGCTCGCGCACCGAGCGCTTGGTTGGGCGACGCGCCTCGTCGGCGGCGCGGGAGCCTTCATCGTCGACTCCGACGGTTCGATCCTGGCTGCGCGCGACATGACGGTCGACCAGGCCGCGAAGGTCGCGTCCGGCGCGAATGCCGCTTCGCCAACGCGCCTCGCACTCCTGTTACCCCGGCTCGCAAACAGGCTCGTCGTCCCGCTTCAGTTTCAGCAGGGCGACGGCGCCATGATCGTCCTTTCGGGTCCGTTCACGCCGCTGTTCGGCGATGACGAGATGCTTCGTTTGCGGCAATACGCCGGCAGCATCACGGCCGGCCTCGATCGCGTGTCGCTGAACCAAAGGATCGCGTCTCTCGAGAAGGCCAAGACCGAGTTTCTGAACGTCGCCTCACACGAGCTCCGAGGACCCATGACGGTCATCAAGGGTTATCTGACCATGCTCGAGGCCGGGTCTCTCGGCGATCTCCCGACGCAATCGATGTCCGTGCTTCACCTGCTGATCGCGAAATCGGACGAGGTCAACTGGATGATCGAACAGATGGTGGAGGCGGCACGATTGGAAGAGGGCCGGCTCGCACTCCGGAAGCTGCCGGTGGACCTGGTGGAGCTGACCAACCTAGCGATGGAAAGCGCCAGCCAGCTTCTCAGCAAGCACCATCTGAGCGTCGACCGGCCTCCGCAGCCCATCCACGCTGAGGTGGATCCGGATCGCTTCCAGATCGTGGTCAGGAACCTCCTCAGCAATGCCGCCAAGTACTCGCCAGCGGGCGCGCGCATCCGCGTGCAGGTCAGCGGCAACGGCGTTGGAAAGGTCGCTGTCACAGACGAGGGCATCGGAATCGCCGAGGATGACCAGGTGCGACTGTTCAGCCGCTTCGTTCGCATCGAGACGAAAGCCACCGAGCGCGTGTCCGGCACAGGCCTTGGCCTGTGGCTGTCCCGCGAGATCGCCCGCATGCACGACGGTGATCTCACCGTGGAGTCGACGCCAGGTCGGGGCAGCACCTTCACTCTCCAGCTTCCGCTGAGCACGTAGCCGTGGCGGCGGATGCCCACGCGCGTTTCGAGCCGGGCCGGCCGCTCGATCTCGCCCTGACGCTGGGTCCGATCGGCCAGGGCCCTTGGCTGCGCCTGTCAGACGGCGAGGCCTGGCGCGCCAGCCAGACCCCCGACGGCGCGGCCAGCGTTCACCTGGTGCACTCGGGGGTCGCCGTCGATGTCGACGCGTGGGGCCCTGGCGCGGCCTGGGCGGCAGCGCATGCACCCGCGTTGTGTGGAGAGGAGGACGACGACGCCGGCTTCAACCCCGTCCAACCGCTTCTCCTCCAGGTTCGCAAGCGAAACCCCGGGCTGCGCATCCCGAAGACTCTGGCGGTCTTCGAGGCACTGGTGCCGGCAATCCTTGGCCAGAAGGTCACCGGCGAAGAAGCTCACCGGTCCTACCGAGCTCTGGTGGAGGCCCTGGGCGAGCCGGCTCCGGGGCCCGCCCGCCTGACCGTCCCACCGCCGCCGAGCGTTCTGGCACGGACCCCCTACTGGACCTTCCACCGATTCGGGATCGAGCGCCGGCGCGCCGAGGTGATAATCGGCGCGGCCCGCAGCGCCAGGAGGCTGGAGGAGACCGTGGCCATGGACATCCCCGCTGCGCACCGAAGGCTCGATGCATTCCCAGGGGTGGGTCCCTGGACGGCGGCCAAGGTCACCCTCGTCGCACTGGGCGACGCCGACGCAGTGCCTCTGGGCGACTACAACCTGCCACACAGCATCGGCTATGCGTTGGAAGGCACCCCGCGGTCGACCGACGAGCGCATGCTCGAGCTGCTCGACCCCTACCGCGGCCATCGCGCGCGGGTGATCCGGTTGATCGGCGTCGCCGGCATCAGCGCGCCGCGATTCGGCCCGAAGATGCCGATTCGGGACTTCAGCCGCAGCTGAGCCTCGCTATTGCTAACGCGGCAAGGTTGGCCGGGGTCCCCCCGGCTATGACTTTGTTCCTAACCACTCCCAAGCGTGGCGGGGAGAAACTCTCCTAAAACAAGGCCCATCGATATACCGGAAAGAGAGCAGCGCCTGCGGCAAAGCCGCACGCGCGATGAGAGGGAACCATCCGGGTTCCCTCTCATAAGGCGGGTCGGAGACCCGCCGTCAGCGTGGCAAGGTTGGCCGGGTCCCCCCGGCCATGACTTTGTCCCTAATCCCTCCCAAGCGTGGCGAGGAGAAATGGCTCTTCAATAAAAGCCCATCGATATACCGGAAAGAGAGCAGGCGCGCGCGAAGCGCCCGGCGATGAGAGGGAACCATTCGGGTTCCCTCTCATAGGACGAGCTTCGCAAGCTCGTCCTCAACCAGAGTGATCAGTTCGCGCATGCCGGCACTGTCGAAGATCAGGCGCGCGCCGGCCGCTTTGAACAGCTCGGGCAGCGGTTGAGTTGCGCCCAGCGACAGGCCCGCTCGGTATTTCCGGACCGCCTCCTTCCGGTCGCTCAGACTGTTCCGCCACACCTGCAGAGCGCCGAGCTGGGCGATCCCGTATTCGATGTAGTAGAACGGGCTGGAAAAGAAGTGGGGCTGCTGGTACCAGCGGGCGATGCGTTCCTTGTCGAGGCCGCTCCAATCGACCCCATCACCCTCGAAGCGGCGGCGCAGCTCGAGCCACTTGGCGTCGCGGGCCTCGGCGTCTCGTCCATTCTCGTTCGTATAGATCCACTGCTGGAACGCATCGACCGATGCGCAGTGAGGAAAGAAGAGGACGATCCCTTCCAGGAACTCGGCGCGCGAGCGGCGCTCCTCGTCCTGCGTGTAATACCCGCCGCTCTCCTTGTCGATGAACGGTGACGCGAGCAGTTCCATCGCCATCGACGCGACCTCCGCCATCTCGGAGCCTGGATGGCGCTGGAACAGTAGTGGCAGCCGGGCCGCCTCGAACGAATGGAAGGCGTGGCCCGACTCGTGCAGGAGAGTGCGCACGTCGTCGTCAACGCCGACCGCGTTCATGAAGATCAGGGGTTGCTTTCTGAAGGAGAGGGTCTGGCTGAAGGCCCCGGGAGCCTTGCCTTTTCGGTTCTCCAGATCGAGCAGCTTCGCATCCACCATCGTTTCGTAGTAGCCGCGGAAGTCGGGATCGACGTGGCCAAAGACGGCCGCGGCACGGTCGATGAAGGTCCCGATGTCCGCGAACGGCTTGAGGGCCGGCCTTCCCTTCGCGTCGACCGTTGTGTCCCACGGCCGCAGATGGTCGAGCTTCATCTGCCCGCGCCGCCGATCCTGGATGCGCCGCGCGGCCGGCAGGACCGCTTCTTCCACCGCCTCGTGGAAGCACATGCAGTCCTCGGGCGTGTAGGCGAACCGGTTCTTCTCCTGGTGCGCATAGTCGCGGTAGTTGTCGAAGCCTGCGTTCTTGGCTGTCTGCTGCCGGAGGTCGTACATGTGGTCGAAGATGCCTGCGATCGCGTCACGCTGTTCGATGTACGGCTTGGCTCGAAGCTTGAACGCCCGCTCGCGAACGCCGCGGTCAGTGGACTCGAGGAACGGGAGAAGCTGGGAAGGGGTTTTCTCCGCGCCGTCCCACTCGACTGTCATTGCCCCGATCAGCTTCGACCATTCGGTGGTCAGCCGCGAAAGCTCGGCGGCCAGGGGGACATTGGCCTCGTTGAAGATCTGCATCTGATTGCGAAACCGTTCCACGACGGCTTCGAGGCCGGGGCGAATGTATCCGAGCTGCACGAGCCGTTGCTGGAGCCCCACCCGCTGCTCTTGAGCTTTGGGCGAGATCTGGGTCCCGAATCGCAGCTGAGCCGCCTCCCGCTCCGGGTTGGAGGTGTCGCACGAGTACGCGAAGCTCGCCAGGGCCGAGGCCTCCGACAGCAGCGACTCGAAGCGAGACCAGTCCGCCAGCCACTGCTCGACGTTTTCGGTGTCAAGAGGCCGAGATGCCAGCTCCTCGTAGAACGGGAGGACGTCCTCCCAGACCGCCTCCTTGAAGGCATCCGGCGACTCAGGGATCTTCTTCACCACACCCAAACCCTCAGAACGAACAAACGCAGCCATATCAATCCTACAGGGCTACTCTTCAGCACTCGATCGACGGTTCGAGGTGCTTGTTCGGCGAGGGGGCACCGCGGCTAGAACCGTGTCCACGGCGCGCCAGCAGTACCAGGCTGCGATCGACCGGTAGGGCCTGAAGCGATCCCCCTCGGGCTCGAGGGCCCGAGGAGTAAGGGGCTCGTTGAGCTTGTGTGCAAGCGACCAACCCTTGCGTACCCCGTAATCGTCCACCGGCCATACATCCAGGCGCTGCAGCTGGAACATGAGGAACATCTCGGCGGTCCAACGGCCGATTCCTCGGACCTGCACGAGCCGGGCCACCAGGTCGTCGTCGGACAGCGAATCCACATCGTCAAGAGGGACGGTCCCATCGCCCACCTTCAACGCGAGGTCGGCGACCGCGGCTGCCTTCGATCCGCTGAGGCCCGCGGACCGCATGGCTCCTTCCGGGAGCGCGAGCACGGCGGCGGGGGAGAGGCCATCAGCGAACAGCTTCAAGAAACGGCCGTGGATGGTGGCCGCTGCAGCCCCCGCCAGCTGCTGGTACATGATCGAGCGAACCAGCGCAGCGAAGCTGTCATCCAGCGTGTCGCGAAGCATGACCGGGCCGGCAGCCTTGATGAGGCGAGCCATAGCCGGATCTCGGCGCGCAACGAGTCGAGTGCCGCGAATCAGGTCCGGCGAGGAGCCGGACCGTTCTCCTCCCCGCTTGGCCAGGGGGGTGTGCCGGGAGCTGGCTCCGCCAGGCCCGGCACCCTCAGGGGGGACTTCCCCCGTCAACCGGAGGCCGCGCGAAGCGCGTGTGGGTCGGCTTGGGTGGGCTGCGGGTCGGGCGATCCAGCTTGAAGCGCGCCCCTGGCAGGGCTCAGGCGAATTCGGACATGAAGATGTCGAAATCGTCGCGGCTCATCCGCAGGTCGTCCTCGCCCAGGTCCTTCAACGGACGTTCAGGGATCTGCTCGGTGGTGGCGAAGTCCTGAATGGTCGGGTTCACGTAAAGGAGCCCGGTCACGAGGTGGCCGGCTGCGCGGCCCTCTTCGATGACCCTCATCGCCGCGCGGCGGTCGGACGGGTCGTGATCCTCACCCAGCTTCTTGAGCATGATGTGCGACCCGTCGTGGAGCTCGACGTCGCGAACCGTGCCCGGCTCGTAGTCGACGTGGACCTCCTCGAAGAACGGAATGAACGACACATCGGCGATCGACTCCTCGTGGTCCTTGACCCAGCTGTAGCTCTTGGTCGAGCCGTCATGGTCGTTGAAGGTGACGCACGGGGACACGATGTCGAGGATGGCCGTGCCGCGGTGGGCGATGGCGGCCTTGATCAAGGGCACGACCTGCTTGCCATCCCCGCTGAACGAGCGCGCTACGAACGAGCAGCCGAGCGTCAGGGCGACGGCGCATGGGTCGATCGGCTGGAACGTGTTGACGGCTCCCTTCTTCTGGACCGAGCCGAGGTCGGCGGTGGCGGAGAACTGGCCCTTGGTGAGGCCGTACGTGCCGTTGTCTTCGATGATGTAGGTGCAGTCGATGTTGCGGCGGATCATGTGCATGAACTGGCCTAAGCCGATCGACGCCGTGTCGCCATCGCCCGACACCCCGAGCATGATCAGCTGCCTGTTGGCGAGCTGCGCGCCGGTCGTGAGCGACGGCATGCGTCCGTGCACGCCGTTGAAGCCGTGAGCGGTCTCGACGAAATAGGCGGGCGTCTTCGACGAGCAGCCGATGCCCGACATCTTCGCCAGGCGATGGGGCTCGATCCCGAGCTCGTATAGCGCCTTGATCATGTGGTTGGTGATCGAGTTGTGTCCGCAGCCGGCGCAGAGCGTCGTGGCGGCGCCCTTGTACGCATCCCGAGCCAGGCCGATCCGGTTGACGGTGACGCTCATGCCGGCACAGCCTCCGACTGCAGCAGTGGCTCCGAGATCGCGATGGCCGGTATGGGCTGGCCGTTGTAATGGCGGATCGAGCGCACACGCCCCACGAGCTCAGGTGGCAGGTCGAGCCGGATGAGGTCGAAGACCTGGCCGTCGCGATTCTGCTCGACGACGTAAACGTGCTCGTGCCGGGCGACGAACGCGCTCACCTCGGCTGAGAGCGGCAACGCCCGCACGCGCAGGTAGTCGACCGGCCGCCCGGCCGCGGCCAGGGTCTGGCGCGCCTCGAGCACCGCCGCGTGGGTGGAACCGAATGCGATCAAGCCCACCGTCGAGCCCGACGTCTCGTCCACGATCGGAGCAGGCAGCGCCGCGCGCGCGGTCTCGAGCTTGCGCGAAAGCCGATCCATGTTGCGCGCGTACGCGTCGGCGTTCTCTGTGTACCGAGCGAATTCGTCGTGGCCGGAGCCTCGAGTGAAGAAGCCGGCGGCGGGGTGATCGGTGCCGGGCAGGGTCCGGTAGGGCACGCCGTCGCTGTCGACGTCCTTGTAGCGGCCCCACTCGCCGGCCAGCCGCTCAAGGTCTGCCTTCGAAAGCACCTTGCCACGGTCAAACGGCTTGTCCGGGTACTTGAAAGCGGGCGTCATCCACAGGTTCATGCCGAGGTCGAGGTCGGAGAGGACGAACACGGGCGTCTGGAACCGCTCGGCGTAGTCGAAGGCGTCTCGCGCGAACTCGTAGCACTCCTCGACGGTCCCGGGCAGCAGCACGAGGTGCTTGGTGTCGCCGTGAGAGAGCGTGTAGACGAACCCGACGTCTCCCTGCGAGGTGCGCGTGGGCAGCCCGGTCGACGGCCCGATACGCTGGATGTCGAAGATGACCACGGGCACCTCGGCGTAGTAGGCGAGTCCGGCGAACTCGGCCATCAGGGAGATGCCCGGGCCCGACGTCGATGTCATCGAGCGCGCGCCCGCCCAGCCCGCGCCGAGCGCCATGCCGACGGCCGCCAGCTCATCCTCGGCCTGGACGATGGCCACGCGCTTCTCGCCCGTCGCCGGGTCGGTACGAAATCGATCGGTGTAGGCGATGAGGTACTCGCACACAGACGAAGAGGGGGTAATCGGGTACCAGGCCACCACCGTCACGCCGCCCATCAGGGCGCCCAGCGCGGTGGCCTGGTTGCCCTCCACCAACACCTTGCCTTCGACGAGCCCGGTCATCGACTCCAGACGGTACGGGTCGGTTTTCGAGAAGTTGTCCTGCCAGTAGTCGAGGCCGACCTTGATGGCGTCGAGATTGACCTGCACCGCCTTTGGCTTGGTCAAGAACTGTCGCTTGACGCCGTGCTCGAGCGCCTCCCATGGGATGCCGAGCAGACCCGCGACGACGCCCACGTAGATCATGTTGGCCAACTGCTTGCGCAAGGTGTCGTTCTGGATCTTCGACTTGGCCAACTTGGAGAACGGAACCGGGTAGTAGGTGAGATCCGAACGCACGTCGGCGTTCGAGAAGGCCTCTTCGTGGATCACTGCGCCTCCCGGCCGCACGGAACGGAGATCGTCGCGCCAGGTGGCTGGGTTGAAGGCGACGAGGATGTCGACCTGGTCGGTCCGCGCCAGGTGCCCTTGCGGCGTGATGCGGAGCTGGTACCAGGTCGGCAGGCCCTCGATGTTGGATGGGAAGACGTTCTTGGGCGCGACGGGGATTCCCATCCTGAAAATGGCCCGCGTCAGGACCAGGTTCGCCGTCTGGCTGCCGGATCCGTTGACGGTCGCCGCCTGGATGGTCAGGTCGTTGATTATTTGTTCGGTCAATTCGTTTCTTGTGGCGGATTTAGAAGTTTACGCGCCTGCTGGGAACGAACAAGGTTCGGTCGCCGATCGCGGCGAGTGGGGCGGGGGCCGCAGCCATTTCCGTTACAGTCCTCAAGCTGTGAGGGTCGCAATCCCCAAGGAGCGTGCTCAGGATGAGCGACGGGTGGCGCTCGTCCCGGACACGGCAGCCAAGCTTATTGCGGCTGGGCTCGAGGTGAGCGTGGAGGAAGGCGCCGGCTCTGCCGCCTTCGTGACCGACGAGGCCTACGAGAAGGCGGGCGTCAAGGTTGTCAAGGGCGCGGCCGGCCTGCTGAAGGACGCGGACGTCGTTCTCAAGGTCCAGGCGCCGGATGCCGCCGAGGTGGACCTCCTCCAGAAGGGCGCGGTTCTCATCAGCTTCCTGCAGCCCGCCACCCAGGGCGACATCGTCAAGGCGCTCGCCAAGCGCGGCGTCACGGCGTTCAGCCTGGAGTTGGTTCCGCGCATCTCGCGGGCGCAGTCGATGGACGCGCTCTCGTCGCAAGCGTCGGCCTCGGGTTACAAGGCGGTCTTGATGGCGGCGGGCCGCCTCGGCAAGTTCTTCCCGATGATGATGACCGCGGCAGGCACGGTCGCCCCCGCGCGTGTGCTGGTCATGGGTGCGGGAGTCGCCGGCCTCCAGGCGATCGCCACGGCGCGCCGTTTGGGCGCAGTGGTCTCGGCATATGACGTGCGCCCGGCAGTGAAGGAGGAGGTCCAATCGCTCGGTGCGACGTTCATCGAGCTCCCTCTCGAGACCCAGGAGGGGGAGGGCGGTTACGCCCGCGAGCAGTCGGAGGAGTTCCTCCGCAAGCAGAGGGAGTTGATCGGCGAGCACGTCGCAAAGTCCGACGTCGTCATCACCACGGCTGCCATCCCGGGCAGGAAGGCACCTCTGCTCGTGACGGCGGACATGGTCAAGGGGATGCGTCCTGGCTCGGTGATCGTCGACCTGGCGGCCGAGACGGGCGGTAATGTCGAGCTGACGCGAGTGGGGGAGGACGTCGAGGTCGACGGCGTCACGATCATCGGCACCCGCAACGTGCCGTCCACGATGCCGCTGCACGCCAGCCAGCTCTACGCACGTAATGTCGCCAACCTGCTTCTGCACCTCGTGAAGGACGGCGCCATCAGCCTGGATTTCGAAGACGAGATCACCAAGGGCTCCTGCATCACGCACGGCGGGGAGATCGTCAACGAGAGGGCCAAGCAGCTGGCCGGAGCCACCCAGTGAGCAACGAGCTCCTCAACGAGGTGACCTTTTTCGTGCTGGCGATCTTCGTCGGCATCGAGGTCATCTCTAAGGTGCCGACGATCCTGCACACGCCCTTGATGTCGGGGACCAATGCAATCCACGGGATCATCCTGGTGGGCGCGATCGTGATCTCCGCCGGAGCGAACTCTCCGGTCACCGTGGCCATCGGCCTCGTGGCGGTCATCCTCGCGACCACCAACGTCGTCGGAGGGTTCGTGGTCACGGACCGGATGCTGGAGATGTTCAAAGGCCGGCAGGCGTCGAAGGCGCAGCAAGCGACGAAGACGCCGGAAGCGACGAAGACGCCGGAAGCGACGAAGACGCCGGAAGCGACGATGGCGCCGGAAGCGACCAAGACGCCGGAAGCGACGAAGACGCCG
>Ga0208078_1000299_pt1 | contig 13217 bp, 15 predicted proteins | sample NGESurdeep072012_3_FD_184468 | JGI IMG/M metagenome (GOLD analysis project Ga0208078, IMG submission 184468) | Arctic peat soil microbial communities from Barrow, Alaska - NGEE Surface sample 53-2 deep-072012 (SPAdes) | ecosystem: Environmental > Terrestrial > Soil > Wetlands > Peat ...
CCGAACGGAGAGGCCATGAACGTCGAGAGCGTTCTTCTCGAGATCGATCGCCTCGCCGGCGGCCGACATGGCGACCACACGATCTCCGAGGAGATGCGCACTGATCCGAAGACCCGCCGGGTGTTCGTGGCGATCACCTGGTTGCTGGCTGCCGGGCTCTTGCTGGGGATTGCCGCCGTGGTCGTCGCGGTCGTTCTTCACGGGCGGGGCGAGCACGTCCCCTTGGTGGTGTGGATGCGCCTGGTCGTCGTGCTCGCCATGACCATGACGCTGTTCTACTTCGCGTGGCGTGCCCAGGGTGGCTACTACTGGGCGTACTCGCGGCTGAGGCTGTTCAGCAAGATCTTTCCGATCGTGGCTCTGGTGACCGCGGCCATTCCAGGGCTCTACCCGCTGTGGATGATCACCGAACAGATCTGCTTCAGCCTCATCCTTCTTGGTATTGCCGAATACCTCTCCACCGATCACATGCGCGCGGCCTACGCCAAGCCGGTCAGAGCCCCAAGAGTTTCCAAACGTGTCAACCATTAGCCAACGGGACCTCAGGTCGGGTCCCGCAGGACCAAAGCCTCTGTGCCATCGTCAGTATGGCTGGGATGCTTTGGCAGACGCTCAAGATCACGCTTGGGTCTGAGGAGGAGCAGGATGCAGTCTCGACCCAAGGTCGTGATCGTCGGCGGTGGCGTCAGTGGTCTGGCGACGGCGCACTACATTCACAGCCATCTTGGTGACAGCGTGGATCTGACTCTGGTCGAGAGTGGGCCGCGGCTGGGTGGCAAGGTGGCCAACCAGCAGTTCAGCGGGCACCTGGTCGACACCGGACCCGATGCGGTGCTCGTGCGCGCCGAGAGATGCAGCGACGTGTTTGGCGGCTGCGAGTTCGAGTTTGTGGCGTTGGCCGTAATCAAACGAGAGCGCGTACGGTTCGAAGCCGCTGTCGCGACAGATCGCGAGCGTTGTCGCCGAATCGAGTCCGCCGCTGAGCAGCACCACAGCGCGCTTCATCGCGCTTCGGGAAACTCGGCGCGGACCGTCAGCGCGATCCCGCCGCGCGCCGAAAATTCCGCGGTCACGACCGCTTCACGCGGCGAACAAGCCCGGACGAAATCATCGAGGATCCGGTTGGTGACGGCTTCATTAAACGCGCGTTCGTTTCGGTAGGAAGCCAGGTAGAACTTCAGCGACTTGCTTTCGACGCAGAGTTTGGCGGGAACGTATTCGATCGTGACCTGCGCGAAATCCATCTGGCCGGTCACGGGACAGAGCGAAGTGAAATCGGCGGTCTCGAAGCGGATTCGGTAATTGCGTTTGGCGGGATTTGGGAAGGTTTCGAGGCGCGCGTCCGCGGGTGACGAGGGCAAGCGAGTTTCGCTCTTGCCGAGAAGGGTGAGACCGGGCGGTTTGGTTCGCTGTGCCATTGGGGAAATTAAACTCGGTCGCGCGGCAGGCAGCAATGGCTTTCGATCACCCGCCTCCGCTACGTTTCGGCGTGGCAGGCGAGCCCGGTTGCGAGAATCAATCCGGGTGTCGTAACATCGGATCAGCAAGCGCGCGCTCGCGGTCGCCGGGCTTGTTGTAGTTCCAATAGTCGACCTTCAGGCTGCGTTTCATTTTCAGCCGGCTGCCATCCGCGGCGTTCCAACCGCGCAGCAGATTAGGAAAATCGCGATCGAGAATGAAGTGGTCGGCGCCGCCAGCGTGTTCGACCGCGACGTCGATCTCGCGCTCGCCGGCTTTGAAAGAAATTTTCGCTGGCTTGAAAACGAAGGAATCCTTCTTCGAATTGATCGTCGTGCCGGCGAGCTGCACTTCGAATGGCGTGCTCGGTTTTGAGAAATCGATTGTCCGCACGAGCCACGGCAGCTCGTCATAAAAATAGCCGTTCGCCGGGACGGTGACGTTTTCTTTTCCATCGGCCATACCGTCCCAGTAGGTGTGATATTCGTAGGCGAACTTGTCGCCATCGCGCCGCGCTTCCTTGAAGGTGTTGCCGCAACTGTCGTTGCTCGTGAGGGAGAACTTGAGGAGCTGCGCGTTGTCGACCCGCCAGAAGTTCGAGTGCATTTGCTGGTAAACGTAAAGACCGGTCGGCACGTGGAGGATCTGGTTGAGCTTGAGCACCGCGACCGCGCCGGCCGCGTTCGGATCGTCCGGTTTGACGAGCTGTTTCGGATCGAACGGTTCCCGCACCAGGATGTGTAGGACTTCGGTCGGACGCGGGATGCCGTAGCGCGCGATTTGCGCGTCGTAGATGTTGAATTCGGCTTTGCCGTCGTTCCAGTAGCTGTTGTTTTGCAGGAAAGCCGGGGTGAACTGGGCGAAGGCGCTCGTCGCGATCAGCAACGGAATCAATTGCAGACGAAACATCGTCTAGACTATGGCATTAGCTGAAGCTTCTGCCATTCGGCATTGGACGTTGGGGGTTGGACGTTGGACGTTTTCTTCGATGAGGGAAGATCAGGAGCAGGATCATGATCATGAGCAGGAAGGGAAGCGCACTGGGGTGGCAAATCCGGCGGTGATAGATCTCTTTGGCGTTGACGGGAAAAGCGGCGAGGTGGTTCTGGCGATGAACGAGCCGCGGCCTTGGGACGGCTCCGACGAGCGGCTCCACGAACTACAGGAAAAATTCAACGCTTACGTTTCATTCCTCCTAGATGGCGAGATGATCGCGGCCCATCCCGAACTCGATGGAAAAGCGGCGCGCATCGAACTGCGTTGCGATCACATGCCGGATGAGCGCGCTCTCGGATTGCTGAATCTGATCCATGACCAAATGGCGCTGCAGGAGATCAACATGGAGGTCATCGTCGCGCAGAAAGGCTGCGGAGACGCGTGCAGCTGTGTGGAGCCGGCACGCCCTCGTGCCGGAGAGTGAAGCTACGCGGAATCCCAACGGCCTGAGGGCAGGCCGTCTCCCAAATCAGTATTTCAGAAACGAAACGACCGGCGTGGACTCGAGCTTCTGGCGTCCGTGCAAGAATTCGAGCTCGATCAGGAACTGCGCTTCGAGCAAAACGCCACCGACTTTCCGGATGAGCGTGGCCGCGGAGGCGGACGTGCCGCCGGTCGCGAGCAAGTCATCGATTAGGACAATTCTTTCTCCGCGCTCGATCGCATCGACGTGCAATTCCATCTCGGCCTCGCCGTACTCGAGCGAATACTTCGCGCTTTCGGTTTTGTAAGGCAGCCGGCCTTTTTTCCGCAACGGCACGAACCCGACTCCAAGATCGTAGGCGACGGCCGACCCGAACAGGAACCCGCGCGCATCGATCCCAACTATCTTATCGATCTCTTTGCCTCGGCATTGTTCCAGGAACGCTTCGATCGCCGCGCGAAAAAGTTTTCCGCTGCCGAGGATCGGGGTGATGTCCTTGAAAATAATTCCCGGCTTGGGAAAATCCGGCACGTCGCGGACCGCGGCGCGGAGTTTTTCGATCGAATCGGAAACCATCGCCGGGACGCTAGCGGGTCGCCCGGAAACGTCAACGGTCGCGGCATTGCTTTTGGATTGGAGCCATCATTAAGTGTTCGGATGATGAAACGAATCTTCGCGCTCCTTGCTTTAGTTCTCCTGGTAAGTGGGCCGGTCGCCCGCGCGGCCGAACCGAACGCGAAGCCGGAGGAATCCATCCGCGGTTTCTACCATTGGTATGTGACCGAACTAATCGCCAACCGCGAGCCGTTGAAAGAACGTGCCGAGATGAGGCGTTACGCGACTGAGCGGTTGCTGAAGGAAATCGACAAGATGAAAAAGGGCCCGGATGGGCTCGATGGCGATTACTTCGTCGATGCGCAGGATTTCGACAACCTCTGGGCGAAAAACATCACCGTCTCGGATTTAAAAGTCAGCGGAAAGAGCGCCACCGCGGAGGTGCGGCTCGTGGGCAAGGGAGAGATGCGCCGTCGGCTCAAGGTGTGGCTGGTAAGCGACGGCGCGTCCTGGAAAATCGACAAAGTCCAGGGGCGCGAATAGCGGTCGGGGCCGTGATTGCCAAGGGGAGCCGCCCCTTTTACAATGGCTGCTCTCGATGGATCGCCAGCTCCTCATCGCTTCCACGCTCTGTTTTTTCACGGCGCTTCTACGGACGCTCTTTGCCGCACGGGAAGGCATCTCGCTCCACGGTCGGTTTAACTTTTTTTCGATCGGTCTCGGGTTCCTTTTTCAAACGGCGTTCATGTCCATTCGCGGCCACGCGCTCGGGCGGTGTCCGCTGACGAATCTTTTCGAGGTGTTCGTTTTCCTCGCCTGGTCCGTTGCGCTGATTTACCTCGTGATCGGCCCGGCCTATCGGCTCTCGCTCATGGGCGCGTTCACCGCGCCCCTCGTTTTTCTCATCCAAACCTTCGCGCTGCTGGCGCCGATCGATATTCCGCATCCGACACGCTTGCCGGCGAACCCGTGGCTCGAGTTCCACGCTTCGATGTCCATGATTGCCTATGGCGCGTTCGCTCTCGCCTGCGTAGCCGGCGTCATGTACCTGGTGCAGGAACGACAACTCAAGACTCACAAGATCCATTCCGTCTTTTATCATTTGCCACCTCTTACGAATCTTTTCTCGGCGCTTACCCGGTTGCTCTGGCTCGGCTTCGCTCTCTACACCGCCGGGCTCATCAGCGGTTTCTTCACGGGCGGGCCGTTGCCGCGGCTGAAAATGATCTGCGCCTTCGCGGTCTGGATTTTTTACGGTGTCATCCTGCAGGGCCGGCACTTGCATCGGGTCGCGCCGAAACGGATCGCGGCGCTTTGCATTCTCGCCTTTAGCGCGGCCGTCTCGATCCTGTGGGCCATCAACTTCGTGTCCCAAAATCGCCCGATGTGATGAACCTGTTTTGCGTCGGCATCAGCCATCACACCGCGAACGTGGAGACGCGTGAGCGCATCGCAGGCGCCTGCTCCGAGGAGGCGTTGCGGACCGGGGCCCGATGCAAAGAAGCGCTTCTGCTGGCGACTTGTAACCGGGTGGAAGTCTACGCATCCGCCGAACAACCGATCGCGACCGAAGAGATCGTGCGCGCTCTGCAACAATGCGGCGCGGGTGAGGTGGAAAACGCTTTGGCGTTTTATCGCCATGATGGCGAGGCCTGCGCCGAACATCTTTTCCGGGTCGTCGCCGGTTTGGATTCGATGGTGATCGGTGAGACCGAAATCCTCGGGCAGGTGAAGAAGGCGTACGAAGGCGCACGAGCGTCGGGCACTGCCGGTCCGCTCTTGCACCGGGTGTTCCAGCGCGCGTTCCGGGTCGCGAAACAGGTGCGCAGCACGACCGATATCACGCGCGGCGCGGTCTCGGTCGGATCGGTCGCAGTGGAACTGGCCGTGAAAATCTTTGGCGATTTGCGTGAGCGAAGCGTGCTTGTTCTCGGCGCCGGCGAAACCAGCGAGAGAACAGCGCGGGCATTGAGTTCCCGGGGCGTGTCCGACATCCGGGTCAGCAACCGATCCTTCGAGCGCGCGGAAAACCTGGCGGCATCGGTCCGCGGCCGAGCGGTCGCGTTCGATGACTGGACCCAACAATGCCGCGAGATCGATATCCTGATTTCGTCCACTTCGGCGGAGGAACCGCTTCTCACGCCGCAGCTCCTGGCGCCGATGCTCCGCGGCCGCGCCGACCGGCCGCTCTTCATCATCGATATCGCGGTGCCGCGGGATGTCGCCTCGGAGGTGAATGAAATGGAGGGCGTTTATCTTTACGATATCGATTCGCTGCAATCGATCGCCGAGCAATCGCTCGCGATGCGCCGCCAGCAAATGGTGGCAGCGGAAAAGATCATCGCCGATCACGTGACGGATTTTTCGGCGCGTTTTAGCGGAGGCGATCCTCGGGTGACTTCGCTGAGCCCTCGCGCTTTGGCGCGCGAATCATAAGGCGCGGCATGAGCGCGCGCCGTTCGAAAAAGATCATTCTCGGTTCGCGCGGCAGCGAGCTGGCCCGCACCCAAACCGCCATGGTCGAAGCAGCGCTCCGGCGAGCGTGGCCGGAGTTTGAGATCGCGACGGAGATCATTACAACGCGCGGCGACGATCGACAGGCGGAGCCGATCGATCCCCGCGCGGGTCGCAAAGGTCTTTTTACCGGCGAAATCGAACGAGCCTTGTTTGCTGGCGAGATCGACATCGCTGTCCATAGCGCGAAGGACTTACCGAGCGAGATGACGCCCGGACTGGAGCTGGGTGCTGTTCTGGCCCGCGCTTCGGTTGAAGATGTTCTGATCCGAAAAACAACCGGACCGGCCGGGGGGGCGATCGCAACCGGGAGCGTGCGACGACAGCATCAGCTGCGATGGAAATATCCTGCCATCGAGATCGTCGATCTGCGCGGAAATGTCCCGACGCGTTTGCGGAAATTCGTCGAGAGCGATTGGCAGGGAGTTGTCCTCGCTCGCGCTGGCCTGGAGCGATTGGGCTACGATCTTAACGCGGGAGTGTTCGGATTCGAAGGCGCCTCCCTTCGCGCAGAAGTCCTGTCGGCCGATGATTTTCTTCCGGCGGGCGGGCAGGGGATTATTGCGCTTCAGGTACGAAGCGACGACGAGCATGGGAACAGGGTGGTGCAGGCGATTGGGCATGCCGATACGCTCTCGTGCCTGGAGGCGGAACGTGAATTTTTGCGTTTGCTCCAGGGTGACTGCGGCTCACCGGTCGGAGTTCTGGCGGTGATTGCGGGTTCGGCAATGACCATGCGCGCGCAGGTTTTCGAACCGCCGCGTATTGAACCACGCCTCGCGCGAGTCGACGGTGACGCGTTAACGCCGAAAAAATTGGCGAGGGAATTATGGGAGACGATTAATGGCTGAGAAGGCGAAGAAGGGAAATTGTTTTCTCGTCGGAGCGGGCCCGGGCGATCTCGGATTAGTGACGTTGCGCGCGAAGGAGTGCATCGAGCAGGCTGAAGTCATCGTTTACGATTACCTCTGCAATCCGGAGATGCTGCGCTGGGCGCCGGAGAATGCCGAACTGATTTTCGCCGGGAAAAAAGCCGGGACGCACACGCTGACGCAGGAGGAAATCAATTCGCTGCTCGTCGAAAAGACGCGGGAAGGGAAACGCGTCGTCCGGTTGAAAGGCGGCGATCCGTTTCTGTTCGGACGCGGCGGGGAAGAAGCACAGGCGCTCGCCGCGGCGGAATTGCCATTCGCGATTGTTCCCGGGGTCAGCTCGGCGATCGCGGGGCCGGCCTACGCTGGGATTCCGGTTACGCATCGCGGCAAAACCTCGCACGTCACGTTTTTCACCGGGCACGAAGATCCGGAAAAATCCGAGAGTGCGATCGACTTCGGCGCGCTGGCGAAGCTCGGCGGCACGCAAGTGATGCTGATGGGCGTCGAGCGCCTCGACGCGATCGCGCGCGAGATGATGGCGAACGGGATGCGGAAGGATTTGCCGGTCGCGTTGATTCGCTGGGCGACGACGGGCCGGCAGGAAACGCTCGTCGGAACGCTGGAGAACATCTCGCAGCGCGTTGCCGCCGAGGGATTCGCCGCGCCGGCAATTGCGGTCTTTGGCGAGGTCGTAAACCTGCGGGATGAACTAAACTGGTTCGAAGACCGGCCGCTTTCCGGCAAACGAATCGTCGTCACGCGGACCCGCCTGCAAGCGGGTGCGTTGACCGAGCAACTCCGTGGGCTCGGCGCGGACGTGATCGAGCTGCCGACCATTCGGATCGAGCCGCCGACGGACCTGCGCGCGTTCGCGGAGCTGGTGCAGGACGCGCACGCGTACGATTGGATCGTATTCACGAGTCCGAACGGCGTGAACGCCTTCTTCGAGCTGTTCTACAAACTCTACGACGACGCCCGCGAGATCGGCGGCGCGCGGATCGCCGCGATCGGGCCCGCGACCGCCCAACGGGTCAAGGATTTCCGCCTCCACGTTGATCTGCAACCGGAGGAATTCGTGGCCGAAGCGCTTGTCCGGGAATTCCGGAAGGAAGGCGACGTGGAAAATCTGCGCATCCTGATCGCGCGGGCGGAGCAGGCGCGCGATTTGCTTCCCAGGGAGCTATCGGCTTTGGGAGCTATTGTGGACGAAGGGCAAGCCTACCGCACGGTCCCCGAAACGCGCGACGATGTCGGCGCGCGGCGCCGTTTATTGGAGGAAGGCGCAGATTTGATCACTTTTACCAGCTCATCCACAGTCGAAAATTTCCTCGCACTCGAGTTGCCTTGGCCGGCGAAAATGCAAGTCGCCAGCATCGGGCCGATCACGTCGAAGACGGCGCGGGATCGCGGGTTGGAAGTGGCAGTGGAAGCGCGGCGTCATGACATCCCGGGATTGGTCGAGGCGATCCGCAAGTTCTTTTCCGCGCGATGAAGAGCCCGATGGAAATCAAGATCACGGATGAGTTTGCGTCTGCAATGCAGCAATTGAGCGCGGAAGCGGAGAAGACACTGCCGGAAGGGGCGCGAAGCGACCAGCAGGGTGGGGAACAGTTCGCGCAAATTCTCGCGGAACTCCGGACGCTCAACGGGCGGATGACGAGTTTCGAGCAGGCGGTACTCGGCCGGTTGGAGAAGCTGGAAAGCGCCGAGCAGAACGATTTCGCGGAGCAACTCCGCAAGATGGATGAGCACATGGTCGCGCTGCGAAACACCGAGACGGTGAACCAGCGGCTCTTCGATTCGTTGCACGACGAACTGATCAAGTATCGGGACAATTTCCTGCACGAATCGCTCCAGAAGCCGTTCATCCGCGATCTGGTGATCCTGTTCGATGATTTGAGCGGATTACTGTCCCAGCTCCAGACCGCGGTCGACGCGAAGGAAGGCAAACGGGGGGCGCTCGGCCAATGGCGGGACAATCTCGAGAACGCGATCCATTCGCTCACGGAAATTCTGCACCGGATGGAGGTGAGCGAGATCGAGCCGAAGGAAATGGTCGATCGAGCCATCCACCGCGTGATCAGCTTCGAGCCGGCGGACTTCGCGGAAGAGGACGGCCAGATCATCATGCGGGTGAAACGGGGCTTTCTCTGGCGCGATCAGGTGTTACGACCGGAAGAAGTGGTCGCGAAGCGCTTTTCCTAGGCCCGAAAAGGGCTCCGCGTCGTCCGTAAAAATACGGAGAATTGGCCCGGGGCGGGGGCATAGAAATTGCAACTACGCTGGGTACTCAACCCACCCTTCTTCTTACCGCTGAAATGACTCAACCTATCACTCGACGAAAAGTAGTCGGAATCGATCTCGGAACCACCTTCTGCGCGGTGGCCCACATTGATCCCTACGGAAAACCGCAAATCATCCCGAACGCCGAGAGCGAGCGGCTCACGCCGTCCGTGATTTTGTTCGACGGCGCCAGCGTCATTGTCGGCACCCTGGCCAAGAACAACGCGGTCGCGGAGGCCGAACGAATCGTGGATTTCGTAAAGCGCGAGATGGGCAAGCCGAAGGAACAATTTCAGCGCGAGTTCAATGGGAAGGTTTATTCCGCGGAGGAACTTTCGGCCCTGATTTTGCGGAAGCTGAAGGCGGACGCCGAAAAATATCTCAAGGAACCGGTGACTGATGCGGTCATCACCGTGCCGGCTTATTTCAACGATGCCGAGCGAACGGCGACGATCACGGCGGGTCAACTCGCCGGCCTCAAAGTTCTCCAGATCATCAACGAACCGACCGCCGCCTCGGTGGCCTACGGCCTCGACAAGCTCGACGAAGACCAGACAGTTTTCGTGTTCGACCTGGGTGGCGGCACGTTCGACGTCACGATTATGCGGATCGAGGGACAGGGCATCCAGATGTTGGCGACCAATGGCGATCACCGGCTCGGCGGCAAGGACTGGGACGACGTCATCGTGAACCATGTCGCGGAGGAATTCGATCGCGCCCATGGCGAGAATCCGCTGCTGGATTTGCAAAGTTATCAGGACCTCCAGAGCCGCGCCCTGGCCGCGAAGATTCAGCTCTCGAGCCGGCCGCGCACCGCGATCGTCCACAGCCACAACGGCAAGAGCGTGAAGGTCGAGCTGACCCGCGAAGAATTCGAGCAGAAGACGCGGCATCTCGTCGAGAAGTGCAAGACGATTTGCGAGATGGTCCTCCAGGAAGCGAAGATGGAATGGAGCGATATCAACAAGGTCCTGCTCGTCGGCGGAATGACGCGGATGCCGATGGTGCGCGAGATGGTGTCGAGCCTCTCGACTGTCCCGATGGTGGACGAAGTGAATCCGGATGAAGCAGTGGCGGTCGGCGCCGCGATCCAGGGAATTTTGTCGTTGCTGAAAGAGGAGGAAAGCACTGGAGAAAAGACGGTCTCCGAAAATACCCGTCAGCAGTTCTCATCGCGGGAAGGCGGGCTGATTCAGGTGACGAACATCACTTCGCACACGCTCGGCGTCGTGCTCTGGGATGAAGCGCACCTCGAGGAATACGTTTTTCCCATGATCCGCAAGATGACGGCGATCCCGGCGACGGCGCGCAATTCCTTCGGCACGGCGAGCGCGAATATGCAGCGCGCGACGGTGCGAATCGTGGAGGGCGAAAGCACATTGCCGGCGGAGTGCACGCCGTTGGGGCTATGCGATGTCGAGCTGCCCGCGTTCCTGCCGAAAGGTTCCCCGGTCGAGCTGACTTACGAATACAACGCCAACCAGGTGCTCGAAGTGGCCGTGAGCGCTTCCGGCAACCAGGCGAAGGTGAGGATCGAACGCAACACCGGTCTCGCGCCGGATGAAGTCGAGCGCGCGACCGCCGGTCTGGGCGCCATCGCGGTGGTGTGACATGATGCAATTGGAGGGAAGCTTTCCCGTTCCGCTTCCGGACGATCCCTACAAATGGGATGGCTGGAGCAAGTACAAATCGCCGAATTTTTACGAGCGGCTGTGTCTCGATCCGCAGGCAAACCCGAGCAACGAATTGATCGAGCAGCATTGCCGCGAGCTGATGCGGTGGTGGCAAAAAAAATTGCCGCTCAAGAACCAGCCGAGCAATCCGCTCGCCCAAATCCTGCGGCCGGGGCTCGACGAATCGTCGCGCTACCTGACGGAAGCGCGCGTGGAACTGCTCGATCCGGCGCGCCGCAAGCAGGTGGACTCGGAATTAGCGGCACAGGCGAACGAGCAGGCGGTCATCGAGTTTCACAAGTATCTGACCTTCGCGCTGGCTGATGGAGTGCTGACGGCCGAAGAAGAGAAAAGCCTGCTCCGTTTCGGGGCCGAGCACGGGCTGACCGAAGAGCAAATCGCCGGCTACATCGAGGCGGAATTAAAGGACAGCGGCGCCCAGCGGTTGGCCGCCACACCGGCGCCGGTCGCCAGTCCGGGCGAACCGCGGCCGCGCCGCGAAGAGTCGCTCGATCCGAAGGAAGATTTCATGCGGATGCTGCGGCTGAGCGGCCTCGACACCGACGGCATGGCCGACGAGACCCGGGACGCTTTCGTGAACATGGCGGAGAACCTCGGGATTGATGCCGCGGACGCCGAGGAGCTGGTCGATCTTTATCTCGAAGAAGCTGACAAGATGGCGGAACCGGAAGTGGTCGCACCGCCGCGCGTGACGGTTGTGCAGCAACCCCTCAAACCGGCGAATGACGGTCACACAGCTCCGGTTGTGGCTCCGAGCGTGGAGATGGAGCGCCATAAATTTGCGAACTACGTCAACTCCTTCGGGAGCCAGATGCTCTTCGTCCCTTCCGGCGAATTTGTCATGGGAAGCGAGGCGCCGGATGCAGGTCCCACGGAGCGGCCGCTGACGAAGGTGACGCTCAGCAAATTTTACATGTCCCGCCATCTGGTCACGAACGCCGAGTTCGAACAGTTCGATCCCAGTCACCGCCGCAAACGCGCCCCGGGCGCGGGCGATCGCCACCCGGCTGTCTACGTCAGTAGCCTTGAGGCGATCAAGTATTGCCAGTCGCTCTCGACTCGGGAGCGGAAAAGATATCGGTTGCCGACGGAAGCCGAGTGGGAGTACGCGGCGCGTGGCACGGACGGGCGCAAGTATCCGTGGGGAAATCACGAACGTCGCGGCGACCTGGCGAATTTCGCCGATCGCAATACCGTCTTCGCTTGGAGCGACCGCGAAATCGACGACGGTTATCCGGAAAGTTCGCCGGTGGGGGCGTTCCCCTTCGGCGCCAGCCCATTCGGGGTCGAGGACATGGCCGGGAACGTGTGGGAATGGTGCCTCGATTATTTCGAACCGTATCGCGGCGTCCCCAAAGTGAACCCGCACGGGCCGACGGCGGGAGCGAAGCGCGTTCTGCGTGGCGGCAGTTGGAAGTCGCGTTTCAACAGCCTGCGGGCGACCACCAGGAACTCAAACGTCCCGAATTATTCCTGCAACGATCTCGGCTTCCGGATCGTGTGCGAATGCGAATGATTTTCCTCCCCGCTCTTAATCAAGAGCAGGACAAAAGGGAAACAAAAAGGCGGTCGCCGTGGCGACCGCCTCTGAAAATCGAATCTCGCTAAATCGCGTCTTAGGAAGGATTGAAGCGGAACTTCGTCCGGCCGCGTTTCGCGTTAGCCTTGGCTTTGCGACGGCTCTTTTGGTTCGGGGTCTCGAACGCGCGCAGACGGCGTACTTCTTCCAGAATCCCCTCCGCATCGAGCTTGTTCTTCAAGCGCTTCAAGGCCCGGTCAACCGGCTCTCCTTTACGAACAATCACTTCAGGCATGTATCATCCTCTTTTCTAAAAAATGTCCGTTCTAAAAATGTCCGGTTTCCCACCGGCGCAGCCGAGCCTACTCGGGCGGCTGGCGGGCGTCAACTATTGTGAATAACTTTCGCCAAATTCCTCCTTTGGGCCGAGCTCCGGCCCGTCCAGATGCCGGCAGCAGAGGGGCAACGGATTTGATCTAACTCGTACGGCCCGTGGCAGCTGCGGCCTTTTCCGTGATTTCGCGGCGCAGGCTGGAGGCGCTGCCGCCCCGCGCCCGGGTCCACCAGAGAACGATGGGCGAAGCGATGAAAATCGACGAGTAGGTTCCTACCACGACGCCGATGATAATGGCCAGGGCGAAGTCGCGCAGGACAGAGCCGCCGAAGAAGAACAGGCAGAGGATCGGAATCAACGTCACGGTGCTGGTGAGAATGGTGCGGCTCAACGTCTGGTTGATGCTGTCGTTCATGATTTGCTCGATCGAGCCGCGTTTGCTGCTCGCCAGGCCTTCGCGGATTCGGTCGTAGACGACGATCGTGTCGTTAATGGAATAGCCGGCGATCGTCAGGATCGCGCCGACCATCGTCAGCGTCAGCTCGCGGCCGAGCAGCGAGAAAAC
>Ga0208078_1000300_pt1 | contig 13195 bp, 11 predicted proteins | sample NGESurdeep072012_3_FD_184468 | JGI IMG/M metagenome (GOLD analysis project Ga0208078, IMG submission 184468) | Arctic peat soil microbial communities from Barrow, Alaska - NGEE Surface sample 53-2 deep-072012 (SPAdes) | ecosystem: Environmental > Terrestrial > Soil > Wetlands > Peat ...
ATTGTCCTTGGTCGGGCCGGCCCTGACGTTCACATGGTCGGATTTGAGGCTGACATAGCGCGGCACCGGCAAGCCGCTGGTGGTCTGGGCCGAATCCTTGGCCGCATATCCGGCGCTGACGGAAACGCCCAGCAAGCTCGCCGCGAGCACCGTTACAGAACAAAACCGCATCAACGCCATCAACTCGTCTCCTGCCGAGAACCCAACCCGAATTCTTCGAGCTGAAAACACTAGCTAACGCCGACCCCTGAAAGCCCCGCGCCCGCGCCTTGCCCGCCGGCCGGCCGTACCCGGGGTTCTTGTCTTGGCCCGGCCTTCTGCTAGAGAGGACGGAACGCCGGGAAAACAAGACAACCCGAATTTCCCATTGGCAAATCCAGGGGAAGTATCGGGGAACCCAAGGAAACCAGGGCAAACGCCGGGATCGCGCGCCACGGCAGTGTCGAACAACCGGGTTAATGAGGTCTGAACGATCTCATGAGAGCAGGACATGTCAGTTAAGAAAAAGCCTCTCGTTGTCGTCACCCGCAAGCTGCCGGACTCGATCGAGACCCGCATGCGCGAGTTGTTCGACGCCCGGCTCAATCTTGACGATACGCCGCTGACACCAGAGCAGATCGCCGACGCCGTCCGCACCGCCGATATTCTGGTGCCGACAGTCACCGACGAGATCACCGAGGAACTGCTCAAGCAGCCCGACTGCAAGCTGAAATTGATCGCCAATTTCGGCAACGGCGTCGACAATATCGACGTGGTCGCGGCCCATGCGCGCGGCATCACCGTGACCAACACGCCGAAGGTCCTGACCGAAGACACCGCCGACATGACCATGGCGCTGATTCTGGCGGTGCCGCGCCGGCTGATCGAGGGTGCCTCCATCCTCACCGAAGGCAAGAACTGGCCGGGCTGGTCGCCGACCTGGATGCTCGGCCATCGCATCGGCGGGAAACGGCTCGGCATCATCGGAATGGGCCGCATCGGCCAGGCCGTGGCGCGCCGGGCGCGGGCCTTCGGCCTGCAGATTCACTACCACAACCGTCGTCCGGTGGCGCCCATGATCGCTGACGAGTTGGGCGCGACTTATTGGGAGAGCCTCGACCAGATGCTGGCGCGGATGGACATCATCTCGGTGAATTGTCCGCACACGCCGGCGACGTTTCATCTGCTGTCGGCGCGGCGGCTCAAACTGATCCGCAAGGACGCCTATATCGTCAACACCGCGCGCGGCGAGGTGATCGACGAAGACACGCTGACCAAGCTGATCGAAGCCGGCGAGATCGGCGGCGCCGGTCTCGACGTGTACGAGAACGAGCCCGCGGTCAATCCGAAGCTGGTGCGGCTGGCGCGGGCCGGCAAGGTGACGCTGCTGCCGCATATGGGCTCGGCGACCATCGAAGGCCGCGTCGAGATGGGCGAGAAGGTGATTATCAACATCAGAACCTTCCTCGACAATCACAAGCCGCCGGACCGCGTGCTGCCAAGCATGCTGTAACGGCCGAAGCCGTCATTGCGACGCCAGCAGAGCCGCCGCGCTCACCGGTGCCCGCTCAAATCGGTGATCACAAGCACATCGCCGTTGAGCGGATTCAGGGGATCGCGCGCATAGCGCAACGTCTCGAACCGCATCGCGCGCGCGTCCACCATCAGCAATCGCCCGACCAGGCCCTCGCCGAAGCCGACGATTTCGCGGATCGCCTCCAGCGCCATCATCGATCCCAGCACGCCGGCAAGCGCGCCCATCACCCCGGCCTCGGCGCAGGCCGGCACCGTGCCCGGCGGCGGCGGTTCGGGAAACAAGCAGCGATAGGTCGGATTGAACTGGCCGTCAGCGTTTTTCTCATGCGCGCGGATCGTGGTCAGCGATCCGTCGAACATGCCGAGCGCTGCCGTGATCAGCGACTTGCCGGCGAGGAAACACGCATCGGACACCAGATAGCGGGTTTCGAAATTGTCGGACCCGTCGAGCACCAGGTCGTAGCCGCCAATCAACTCCATCGCGTTGCCGGCACGGAGCCGCGTGGCGTGCGCCGCAAATCTGACATGGGGATTGAGCGCATAAATTCGCTCGGCGGCGGTGTCGGCCTTGCGGCGGCCGATATCGGGCGTGGCGTGAATGATCTGGCGCTGCAGATTGGACAGCGACACGATGTCGTCATCGACCACGCCGAGCGCGCCGACGCCCGCGGCGGCAAGATACATCAGCGCGGGCGCGCCGAGGCCGCCGGCGCCGATCACCAGCACGGAGGCTTCCTTCAATGCGGCCTGGCCGGGGCCGCCGACCTCGCGCAGCACAATATGGCGGGCGTATCGTTCGAGCTCATCGGCACTCAGCATGATCAGGTCAAACCCTTGTCTCATCCGGCATCGTTGTATCACGCGCTGCAGCCCCGGTCGGGCCATTGTTTCTTGAACCATTGCATCCCTGTTGCCGACCAAGCAGATGTGCTTAATTGGCGGTGCGTCAATGACCCCGAGACTTTTCATGAGATCGATGCTGACGGCAACATTGATGTTCGTGGCCGCGGGAGCTTCCGCAAATGCGCAGATGACGGCGCCGTCCACTGCGGGCAGCAGGCCGAAAACAGTCGCGACCGTTCCGATCCGCCCCGCTTTGCAGACCCCGGCCGATACCGCCAACGCGATGGCGCAGGCCGAGCGTCTGGCGATCCAGTCGGATCTGGCCTGGGTCGGCCAGTATAATGGCGCCATATCAGGCGAAGTCAGCGAGCGCATGGTCGCGGCCATCAAGGAGTTTCAGAAGGACCGGAGCGGCAAGCCGACCGGGGTGCTCAATCCGCAGGAGCGCGGCGTGCTTGCCGAAACCGCAAGGGCGCGGCAGGAAAATGTCGGCTGGAAAATCATAACCGAAGCCGGCACCGGCGCCCGCCTTGGCGTACCGACAAAGCTGGCGCCGCAGCAATCCAGCGACGCCAACGGCGCCAAATGGAGTTCCTCCACCGGCACCATCCAGATCCAGCTTTCGCGGCGCAAGCAGGCCAACCCCAGCACGGCGAAACTCGCCGTGCAGGAAAAGAAGGAACCCGCCGGCCGCAAGGTCGAATACACGGTGGTCAAGCCGGATTTCTTCGTGCTGTCGGGCATTCAGGGCCTGAAGAAATTCTACGTGCGCGGCGCATTCAAGGGCGACGAGGTCCGCATCCTCACCATTCTCTACGATCAGGCCACCGAAGGCACGGTGGAGCCGGCGGTGATCGCGATGTCGAGCGCGTTCAATCCGTTCCCGACCGGCACGGGGCCGCCGCCGCGCAAGACGGTCGAATATGGCACCGGCGTTGTCGTCAGCGAGGATGGTGCCATCGTCGCCGACCGCGAGATCACCGACGGCTGCCTCGCGATCGCGATAGCAGGCTTCGGCAATGCCGATCGCCTCGCCGAGGACAAGGACCACGATCTCGCGCTGCTGCGCATTTACGGCGCGAGCGGGCTAAAGCCGCTCGGCCTGACCAATGGGGCTGCAAAATCCGTCGTCGAGCTGACCGGCATTGCCGATCCGCAAAACCAGGGCGGCGGTGCAGCGGTGAGCAACGTCAAGGCCACCGTGGCCCAAGTCGGCGGCGGCGATCTCGTACTGTCGCCGCCGCCGTCGCTTGGCTTTTCCGGCGCGGCGGCGCTCGATGGCGACGGCAAATTCGCCGGTATCGCACTGTTGAAGCCAATCGTTGTCGCCGGACCGGCGAACGCCACGCCGGCGGCGCAGGCGGTGCTGGTGCCCCCCGATACGTTGCGCGATTTTCTCAAGGCCAATGGCGTGAATGCCGCGGCTGGATCGACGGATGCGAAGGTGTCGGTGGTACGCGTGATCTGCGTAAGGAAGTAGACCGGCACGCCTGCCCCCTGGTTTTGCATCATCACGCAAAACCCCGGATGCCTTCCAAGGGGGGTGTCCTGTTCGAGGTCAAGTGGGCTTTACGCAGATCACAAAGAACCACTCCCCCGACGCTCTCGCAATCGGGAAGCCCTTACCCAACCCGTATCTTGCCTTTTCTTCCGGCGTGTTCGTCCGATATTTTATGTTTAGCTGCTTGTCCGGAACAACTTGATAGATCCGTTGCAGCTCCTCCCGGGGCCCGAGCTCGCTGGTTTCTATTTGATAGGTCTCGGGAAGCCCGCCCTGCACCATCCGCGCAAGAATTTCCGGCGAAATTGAATTTTGCGGACATGCCGGATGAATCAGCGCGCGGATTCTTGCTGTGGAATTTTCCTTGATCGCCTCGACCCACCGCCGAGCCAGTTCTTCCGGCGTCGGTTGCGTGGCGGAGGCCCCCTGTGAAGAAAGCACCATGCAGCAGCCGACCAGGATCGAGCAAACGCGCGTCAAAAACATTCCGATCTCCCCACTCTCTGCCATTGCCATCGCCAGCTTCGCTTCCGCCTTTTCACGCCAGCCCAAATCTCACGCCCGCGCGCGCCAGCCCTCCGGCAACGCCGATCGGCGTGCCGTCCGCGCGCCAGCAGGCCGCGCCGGTCAGCCGGCCGTCATCATGGAACTGGATCGCATTCATGCCGCCGGCCACTGTCGGCACTGCCTTCACTTCATGGCCCATTGATCGCAGCTCGCTGCGAACGTCATCCGGAACGGCCAGTTCGACCTCGAGCGCATTGCCTTCGGTCCAGACCCGCGGCGCCTCGACCGCCTCCTGCAGGCTCATGCCGTGATCGATCAGGTTGATCAGCGCCTGCAGCGCGCTTGGGAAAATCCGTTTTCCACCGGGCAGCCCGAGCGCGTAAGTGAGCCTGCCGTCACGCAGCGCCATCACAGGCGACATCGAGGTGGTCACGCGCTTGCCCGGTTTAAGCGACAGCGCATGGCCGGGGCGGGGATCGTAGAGATTCATGTAGTTGTTCGGCACGGTGCCGAGGCCCGGAATCAAGAACTTTGCGCCAAACAGGTTGTTGATGGTCTGCGTGGTCGCGACCACGTTCCCCATCGCATCCGCAGCCGTCAGATGCGTGGTGTGCGCGCTTTCGAGCTGCGTCACGCCTGCGCCCCATTTTTGCGCGCGTCCGGAATCGATGGCACGACGACGCGCCTGCGCATAGTCCTTGGAAGTCAGCCTTTCCACGGGAACATTGATGAATTCCGGATCGCCGCTGGCGGCGGCGCGGTCGGCAAAGGCGATCTTCAGCACTTCGGCCAGAAGATGGATCGTCTCTGAAGTGCCGAACCCTTTTCCGGCGATGTCATAGCCCTCGAGAATATTCAGCATCTGCGCGATGTGGACGCCGGAGGCCGCGGGCGGCGGACCGAGAATTTGCCAGCCGCGATAGTCCGCGCGGATCGGCAGGCGCTCGACCGTCCGGTAGGACGTCAGGTCTTCGCGACTGACAAAACCGCCGTGGGCCTTCATGTAGTCCACGAGAATGTCGCCGAGCGAACCGCGATACAGCGCCGCCTCGCCGTGGCGCGAGATGTAAGTCAGCGTCTCGGCATATTCGGATTGCACGACGCGGTCGCCGGCGTTCAGCGGCGTTCCGTTCGGCAGATAGATCGCCGAGATCGGCTTGTCCTTCAGCATCTCAGCCGCGCCGTCGACGATGCATTCGTGCAAATAAGGCGTCGCCGCGAAGCCGCGCGCGGCATGCTTGATCGCCGGCTGCATGACATCGGCAAGCGGCAGCGTCCCGAACCGTTACAGCGTCTCGCACCAGGCCTTGAGCGAGCCGGGCACCGCCACCGCCTTCGGACCGTTGAGATTTTCATCGTCGACGGTGTCGAACACATCATGCGCCGAGCCCGGTTTCGACCGATAGCTGTCGGGCTGGACGGCAAGCGGAACGGTGCTCTGGCCGTCGATGAAACGGTGGCTGCCGTCGGCCAGCCGGATGTGCGCCATGCCGCCGCCGACGATCCCGACCATCATCGGCTCGACCACAGTCAGCGTAAACAGGGTCGCGATCGCCGCATCGATGGCGTTGCCGCCGGCGGCCAGCATCTCCGCGCCGGCGGCCGACGCCAGCGGGTGATTGCTGACCACCATGCCGCGGCTGCCCGACGCCGGCTGTTTCTGACATTGGAAAACCGTGCCCGTGCGATCCCGCCAGTTACCGGTCATGCCGCTGTATCGCCCTCCGTTCTTCGCTTCACTTCTGGCACTTCGGACACCAGAAGGTCGAGCGCCCGTTTTGCGTAAATCGCCGCACGACGCCATCGCAGCCGGCGGTCTGGCATTTCTCGCCTTCGCGGTCATAGACCTGAAACGAATGCTGGAAATAGCCGAGTTCGCCGGAAGTCTGGCGATGATCGCGCAGCGACGAGCCGCCGGCCTTGATGGCCTGGTTGAGCACCGCGTGAATCGCGGCAACCAGCCGCGTCGCATGATTGGCGGGCTCACCCTTTTTGGTCGCCAGCGTCGCGGCCCGCCGTCGCGGCGACAGATGCGCGCGATAGAGAGCCTCGCAGACATAGATATTGCCGAGCCCCGCGACCACGCGCTGGTCGAGCAGCGCCGCCTTCAGGCTGGTCTTCTTGTTGGCGCAGGCGCGCGCCAGCAGCGCGGCGTCGAATTCATTGCCGAGCGGCTCGGGCCCGAGACCGCTGAGCAAGGGCTCCTCGTCGATCGCCTTGCGGGCAATGATCTTCATGTAGCCGAAGCGGCGCGGATCGTTGAACACGACGGATGCGCCGGACGACATGTGGAACACCACATGGTCATGTGCGCCATCCCTGGCCCGCGGATGGTGGAATTTGCCCGGCGCGAGCTCGTTATCGTCCTTGACGACGCGAAACGAGCCCGACATGCCCAGATGCATCAAGAGCACATCGCCGGAGGCAAGGTCCGCGAGCAGGTATTTGGCGCGACGGCCAAGACCGCTCACGGTCTGGCCCGTAAGCCGCGCGACGAAATCGCGCTGGAACGGAAAACGCAGGTCTTTGCGCCTGACTTCCGCTTTCACAATCCTGGCCCCCTCCATGACCGGTTGCAGGCCACGGCGGACGGTCTCGACTTCGGGTAATTCAGGCATGGATGGGCGTTCACCTTGTGGTGTTGACGTGATAGCGACATTGCGGCGGGCGCGCTATGGTCCAGCCGTTGCTAGTTTGAGGGCGTAAATAGATGGATCGGCCGGGCGAAACCACGCATTTCGGCTTCAGGGACGTTCCCTTGAGCGACAAGCAGACGCTGGTGAACGACGTGTTTCACAGCGTGGCCCAGCGCTACGACCTGATGAACGATCTGATGTCGGCGGGCCTGCATCGGATCTGGAAAGACCTGATGATCAACGCGCTCAATCCGCCGCGCGGCGATAGGCCGTTCGCGCTGCTCGACGTCGCCGGCGGCACCGGCGACATCGCGTTCCGCGCCGCGGAAGCCGCGGGCGCCGGTTTTCGCGCCACCGTATGCGACATCAATTCCGACATGCTCGGCGTCGGCCGCGAGCGCGCGGCGGCGCGGCATCTCGACGACCGGGTGTCGTTCGTGGAAGGCAATGCCGAGACGCTGGCTTTCCCTGACCGCGGGTTCGACGCCTACACCATCGCGTTCGGTATCCGCAACGTGCCGCGGATCGATCTCGCACTCAGCGAGGCGTTTCGCGTGCTGAAGCCCGGCGGCCGGTTCCTGTGCCTGGAATTCTCCACCGTCGACGTGCCCGGGCTCGACCGGATTTACGATCTGTTTTCGTTCAAGGTGATTCCGTCGCTCGGCCGCGCGGTGACCGGCGACGCCGAATCCTATCGCTACCTCGTGGAATCGATCCGGAAATTTCCTAAAGCCAGCGCGTTTGCCGAGATGATCCGTGCCGCCGGCTTTTCCCGCGTCACCTGGCAGAGCCTTTCCGGCGGCATCGTGGCGTTGCATTCGGGCTGGCGTTTGTGATCTCGGCATTGACCCACATCGCGCGGCTCGCCCGCGCCGGTTTCGTGTTCGCGCGCGAAGGCGTGTTCGGCGTGGTCGATCCGAGCCTGGTGCCGCCGCCCGGGCAACTCGCGCTTCGGCTGGCGCGATTGATCGAGCGCCCCGGCGCCAAATCCGGTCCGCGGCTGTCGCGCGCGCTGACCCGGCTCGGACCGGCCTATCTCAAGCTCGGACAGTTTCTCGCCACGCGGCCCGACGTGGTCGGCGTGATGATGGCGCGCGATCTGGAAAGCCTGCAGGACCGGCTGCCGCCGTTTTCGCAAGGCGAGGCTGAAGCGGTCATCGCGCAGTCGCTGGAACGCCCGCTGGCGCAGGCGTTTGCGAGCTTCGGTCCGGCGGTCGCCGCCGCCTCGATCGCGCAGGTGCATCGTGGCGAAACCGAGCGGGATGGCGTGCGCAAAGCGGTGGCGGTCAAGGTGCTGAGGCCCAACGTGGCCGCGCGCTTCCGCCGCGACCTCGCCGATTTTTTCTTTGTCGCCCGCAATGCCGAAGCCCATTCGGCGGAAGCGCGGCGGCTGCGGCTGGTCGAGGTCATCAATACGATGTCGCGCTCGGTGGCGATGGAGATGGACCTGCGGCTGGAGGCAGCAGCCCTCTCCGAAATGGCGGAGAACACCCGTGACGATCCGGATTTTCGCGTACCCACCGTCGACTGGGACCGCACCACGCACAATGTCCTGACCATGGAATGGATCGACGGCATCGCGCTGAGCGATCACGCGCGGCTTGAGCAATCGCAGGTCGATCTGGCCGGCCTCGGGCGCAAGGTGATCCAGAGTTTCCTGCGCCATGCGCTGCGCGACGGCTTCTTTCATGCCGACATGCACCCGGGCAATCTGTTCCTCGACAAGGCCGGCCGCCTGGTCGCGGTCGATTTCGGCATCATGGGCCGGCTCGGCGTCAAGGAGCGGCGCTTCCTCGCCGAAATTCTTCTGGGCTTCATCACCCGCGACTATCGCCGCGTCGCCGAAGTGCATTTCGAGGCCGGCTATGTGCCGGGGCATCACTCGGTCGAGAATTTCGCGCAGGCGATCCGCGCCATCGGCGAGCCGATCCACAACCGCACCGCCGAAGAAATCTCGATGGCGAAGTTGTTGACGCTCCTGCTCGAGGTCACCGGCCTGTTCGACATGCGGACCCGGCCCGAGCTGATCCTGCTGCAAAAGACCATGGTGGTGGTCGAGGGCGTCGCGCGCAGCTTCGATCCCAAACTCGACATCTGGAAGGTCGCCGATCCCGTGGTTCGCGAATGGATCGAGCGCAACCTCGGCCCCGTCGGCCGCATTCAGGGCGCGATGTCCGGCGCCGGCGAGCTTGGCCGCGTGCTGACGGGCCTGCCGGCGATCGCGGCACGGTCGGTGGCGGTGCTGGAGCAGCTGGAGACCATGACCCGGGAAGGCCTGACGCTGTCGCCGGAGACGATCGCGGCGATGGGCCGAACCGAGGGCCGCAAGAGCCGCTGGCGCACGCTGGCGCTCTGGATCATTGCCGTGACCTTTATCGCGATCCTGTTTGCGGTCCGGCAGCTTTGATTGCAATGTATGCACGATATGATAGCATTGCTATCATATTTGGCAGGAAATATCCATGGCTAGCCTGACCATCCGAAAACTGGATGAGGCGATAAAGGTCTATCTGCGGTTGCGTTCGGCCAAAAACGGCCGATCCGTGGAAGAGGAGGTCCGGGTGATCCTGCGGGAGACCATCCAGGGCCGCCCCTTCCAGTTCCCCCCAACACCGTCGCAAGCCGCTTTGCCGTCTGCGGAGGCCCCCTCCCGCGCTGCCCAGCCCGCCCATGCGACGGATCAGGCCCGCGTCACCCTGATCATCGGCGGTGGCATCGCCGCCTACAAGGCGCTGGACCTGATCCGGCGGCTCAAGGAGCGGCACATCCGCGTCCGCTGCGTGCTGACCAGGGCCGCGCAGCAATTCGTCACGCCGCTTGCCGCCAGCGCACTGTCGAACGAGCGCGCCTACACCGACCTGTTCGATCCCGAGAGCGAGTTCGACGCCGGCCACATCCGTCTGGCGCGCGAGTGCGATCTGATCGTGGTGGCGCCGGCGACCGCGGACCTGATGGCAAAGATGGCCAACGGTCATGCCGACGATCTCGCCAGCGCCATTCTGCTCGCGGCCAACCGACCGATCCTGCTCGCGCCGGCGATGAATCCGCTGATGTGGAACAATGCCGCGACTCGCCGCAATGCCGCGCAGCTCGAGCGCGATGGCGTTACCCTGGTCGGACCCAATGCCGGCGAAATGGCCGAAGCCGGCGAGGCCGGCGTCGGCCGGATGGCGGAGCCGCTGGAGATCGCCGCCGCTGCCGAGCACTTTCTGCGCACCCCCCAGCCGCGCCCGCTGGCGGGAAAACGCGTTCTGATTACCGCAGGTCCCACCCACGAGCCGATCGACCCGGTGCGCTACATCGCCAACCGCTCCTCCGGCAAGCAGGGTTTCGCGATCGCCGCCGCGGCACAGGCCGCCGGTGCCGACGTCACCTTGATCTCGGGACCGGTCGATCTCGACGACCCCCCCGGCGTTACCGTGAAGCACGTGGAATCCGCACGCGAAATGCTGCGCCAGGCGCAAGCCACGCTTCCGGCTGATATCGCGATCTTCGCGGCCGCCGTCGCCGACTGGCGCGTCGCCCATGAAGGCGAGCAGAAACTGAAGAAGACCGCGGCGGGCCTGCCGCCGCTGCAGCTGGTGGAAAATCCGGACATCCTGGCAACGATTTCAAAGCTGAAGGGCAGCCGGCCGCCGCTGGTGATCGGCTTTGCCGCCGAGACCGAACATCTGATCGACAACGCCAAAGCCAAACTCGCGCGCAAGGGCTGCGACTGGATTGTCGCCAATGACGTCTCGCCGGCGTCAGGTGTGATGGGCGGCGACCGCAACACGGTTCATCTGCTGACCCGCGATGGCGCAAAAATCAGCGTCGACTCCTGGCCGGTGATGACCAAGGAAGAAGTCGCCACCGCGCTGGTAGCGCGGATCGCCGGCACGGTGGAGAAACGATCTTGAGCAACGCCGTCAAAGTCGATATCCGGCAATTGCCTCACGGCGAAGGCCTGGCGCTGCCGGCCTATCAGAGCGCCCACGCCGCTGGCCTCGACCTGCTGGCCGCGGTGCCGGCAGATTCCCCGCTGATTCTTGTTCCCGGACAGCGCGCGCTGGTGCCGACCGGGCTGACGATCGCGCTGCCTCCGGGCTATGAGGCGCAGGTCCGGCCGCGCTCCGGCCTCGCATCGACGCACGGCGTTACCGTGCTGAATGCGCCGGGCACCGTTGACGCGGATTATCGCGGCGAGATTGGCGTGCTCCTGGTCAACCATGGCGACGCGCCGTTTGCGATCCATCGCGGCGAGCGCATCGCGCAGATGGTGATCGCGGCCGTGGTCAGGGCGGAACTGGTTCCCGCGGTCGCGCTCTCGGCGACCGAGCGCGGCGGCGGCGGTTTCGGTTCGACAGGCCGCTAATTCGAGTAAAGCGCCGATTCATTTTCGGAAGAATTGCGCCGATAAAGTTTAATACCCCATATTTGTGCGCCGGGATTCGCGTTCACGGTCTGGACTCTTACCCGCCGACTCCCCTTGGGGGATATTGTCTTTTGATTCGCGCACGGTGGGGGTTCACGCCGGGCGTAAAGTCGTGCGGATTGGGGCAAACATGTCGGGCGTGATCGTTACGATGCGTCGGACCTTGCTGTCGTGCACATCACTGGCACGTAACGGCCTGATCGCACTTGCCCCCACGATATTCGGGTCGATCGCACCGGCCTATGCCGGCGATCTGCCGCTTTTGGATACAATCTCCGCCTTCCTCGATCTCAATCGCCAGGAATTCGCGGTGCTGACCACCGCGCTGGCGCCGCTCGGCTTTTCGGTGCTCGCCGCGATCCTCCTGATGCGCACCCGCCTCCGCGCGGCAAGAAGCGAGGCGCGGCTGCGCACCGACATCGGGGGATTGCAGATCCAGGCCGACCGTTTCCGCGCACTGTTGTTTGCGGAGCCTCAGATCCTGATTTCGTGGGCGGCCGGCGACAATCGTCCCGAAATCAGTGGCGACACTTCGATGCTGATGCCGCAGGAATCCCAGAATAACCAGCCGCAGCGCATCCTTGCCTTCGGAAGCTGGCTGCCGCCGGAGCCGGCGCTACAGATGGATCATGCGGTCGACGCGCTCCGCGAGGCCGGCGAAGGCTTTTTGCTCAATCTGACGACGTCGAATGGCCGCTCGATCGAAGCCATGGGCCGCGCCATCGGCGGCCAGGCCATTGTACGGATTCGCGAACTCGGCGGCGTGCGGCGGGAACTGGTGGAATCGAACCTGCGCTACAAGGCGCTGCTGGAGGAAACCGAGCTGCTGCGTGACTTCGCGGCAGCGGCGCCGTGGCCGATCTGGGCCAAGAACGCCCAAGGCCAGCTTCGCTATGCCAATGCCGCCTATGCCCGGGCCACCGAGGCCAAAGGCGTTGCGGACGCAATCCATCGCAACCTCGAACTGCTCGAAAGCGACCAGCGCGACGACGTCAACCGGGCGCTCAACGATGTCTCGGCCTTCACTGCCCGGCTGCCGATCGTGGTCGGCGGCGAGCGCCGAGTCTACGACGTGCATGCGCTGAACCTCAGCGGCGGAAGCGCCGGCATCGCCATCGACGCCAGCGAGGCCACCGCGCTGCGCGCGGCGCTGGTGCGCATGGCGGAGGCGCACCGCCGCACCCTCGATCAGCTGTCCTCGGGCGTCGCCGTATTCGACGGTCAGCGGCGGCTGGCGTTTTACAACGATTCCTATCGCCGCCTGTGGGACCTTGATCGCACATTTCTGGACGGCAACCCCGACGATTCGAGCGTGCTCGACCGGCTGCGCGCCGCGCGCAAAGTTCCGGAACAACCGGATTTCCGGGCCTGGAAGGCCAAACTGCATGAGGCCTATCGCGCGGTCGAGCCGGCCAAGGATACCTGGTATCTGCCCGATGGCCGCGCCGTCAGCGTCGTCACCACGCCAAATCCGGAAGGCGGCGTCACCTATCTGTTCGACGACGTCACCGAAAGCCTCGATCTCGCCCGGCGGTTCGACGGCCTGATCCGGGTCCAGCGTGAAACGCTCGATAATCTCGCCGAAGCGGTCGCGGTATTCGGCAGCAATGGCCGCGCGCAATTGTTCAATCCGGCCTTCGCGAAGATGTGGAAGCTGTCGTCAGAGGCGCTGCGCGAACAGCCGCACATCGAGACCGTGGAAGACTGGTGCAGACCGCTGTTCGACGACGCCGATACGTGGCGGACCATCCGCGAAGCCGTTACCGCTATCGAGAACCG
>Ga0208078_1000301_pt1 | contig 13184 bp, 10 predicted proteins | sample NGESurdeep072012_3_FD_184468 | JGI IMG/M metagenome (GOLD analysis project Ga0208078, IMG submission 184468) | Arctic peat soil microbial communities from Barrow, Alaska - NGEE Surface sample 53-2 deep-072012 (SPAdes) | ecosystem: Environmental > Terrestrial > Soil > Wetlands > Peat ...
GTGAAGGCGATGGCATTCCTGCGTCGCGAGGGCGAGCATGCACACGCGCCCCGTCCCGACCTCATCATGCTCGACCTCAACCTGCCGCGAAAGGATGGTCGCGAAGTCCTGAAGGAGATCAAGGAGGACGAGAATCTGAAGCGGATCCCGGTGGTCATTCTTACCACCTCGAAGGCGGAGGAGGACATCGTGAAGTCGTACTCCCTCCATGCGAACTGCTACGTGACGAAGCCGCTGGCGATAGAGCAGTTTATCGAGGTGGTACAGGCGATCGAGACCTTCTGGTTCACGATCGTCAAGCTCCCGCCGAGGGAATGACGTGAGCGCGACGATGCTGCGAATCGGACTCGTGGAAGACAATCCTGGCGATGCGCGTCTCATTCAGGAGATGCTTCGCGAGCCACCGGTCACGGAGTTCCGGCTCACGCTCTCTACCCGCATGGACGAACTGCTCGAGAGCCTCGAGCGCGAGCCGATCGAGGTGCTCCTGCTCGACCTCGGTCTCCCGGACAGTCAGGGGATGGACACGTTCCATCGGATCAACGATCGAGCGCCCGGACTCCCCATCGTGATTTTCAGCGGCGCCGATGATGAGCAGCTCGCGTCGGAGGCTATGTCGTGCGGCGCCCAGGATTATCTGGTGAAGGGGCGCATCAACAGCTTCCTGCTCAAGCGCGCGATTCGCTATGCGATGGAGCGCAAGCACGCCGAGGAAGAGGTCAGAACGCTGAATCGGGAGCTGGAGAATCGGGTGGCGGAGCGAACGGCCCAGCTGCTTGCCGCGAACAAGGATCTCGAGTCGTTCTCGTATTCCGTGTCGCACGATTTGCGGGCACCACTCAGGCACATCGAGGGTTACGTCGAAATGCTGCGGCGCGCGACGCACGGTACGCTGCCGGAAAAGGCCGAGCATTATCTGGAGACAATCAGCGCGGCAAGCGTGGAAATGGGACAGCTGATCGACGGCCTGCTCGCTTTCTCACGCATGGGCGCCGAGCCCATGAGCGAAATCCGGGTCGACCTCGGCGCGCTACTCGCCGAAGTCGTTCGCAGGCTGCAGATCGCAACGCCCAACAGGCACATCACGTGGAAGATCGCACCGTTGCCGACGATCGCTGGCGATCCCTCGATGCTCCGTCAGGTACTGACAAATCTCGTTGGCAACGCCGTCAAGTATTCAAAGGATCGCGCGCACTCCGTAATCGAGGTCGGTATCGCCGGTGATGAGAAGGGACGCTCGGTGTTCTTCGTGCGGGACAACGGTGCCGGATTCGACATGCGTCAGTATCAGAAGCTGTTCGGCGTGTTTCAGCGGCTGCATCGAGCAGAGGATTTCGAAGGTACTGGAATTGGACTCGCAACCGTCCGCCGGATCATCGAGCGGCACGGTGGTCGTACGTGGGCGGAGGGCGTAGTGGATGGCGGGGCGACCTTCTATTTCACACTGCAGTCGGTGCCCGACGCGTGAACCAAGCATCGAAGAGGCAATAATGCATTCTCGCGAGAGCTACAAAAATGACGAGACCATCCTGCGCCCGCCGGAAGTCGCGGTAAGCGATGCAGCCGCCATCATGGGACCCGTGCGCTTGCTGCATTTGGAGGACAATCCGAGGGATGCCGAACTGATTCACGACAGACTCGAGGTTGCGGGGCTGGCGGGCGACATCACGCAGGTGAGCAATCGCATCGGCTTCGAGACCGCCCTCGAGAACGGCCCCTATCAGATCATCCTCTGCGACTTCAACCTCCCCGATTATGACGGGATTTCGGCGCTGAGCATCGCAAGGATCAAGCAGCCTGACGTGCCGGTGATCATCATCTCCGGATCGCTGGGGGAGGAGGAGGCCGTGAAGTGCCTGCATCTCGGGGCGACCGACTACCTGCTGAAGCAGCGCCTCGAACGACTGCCGAGCGCCGTGCGTCGCGCGATCATTGCGGCGGATGAGCAGCACAAGCGACGGCAGGCGGAATCGGAGCTGCGCGCGAGCGAGGAGCGGTTCCGGCTGCTCGCGCAGCACAGTCGAGATGGGTTTTGGTTCGTTGGGCTCAAGCCAGAGCGCGTGCTCTATATCAGCCCGGCAGTCGAAGAGATCTGGGGGCGACCGGCCGAGGACTTCTATCGAGACGCCAACGTGTGGTGGAACGGCATCGATCCCGCAGATCTGGAGCGCGTGCGCGCCGCCTGGGAGGCGTGTGCCGACGGTCGCTCCCCGCGCTTCGAAGAGGAATTCCGCGTCATAAAGCCGAATGGATCCGTTCGACTCGTCGTGGACGCGGGCAACACGGTACTCGACGATGCGAGTGGCAGTGCGCACATGAGTGGACTCGTGCGCGACATCACCGAGCGCACGCAGCTGGAGCTCGAGCTGCGACAGGCGCAGAAAATGGAAGGCATCGGGCAACTGGCCGGTGGCATCGCGCACGACTTCAACAATCTACTGACCGTCATTCAAGGGAGCAGCGATCTTGCGCTGGACGGGCTCGATCCTTCGTCGCCGACGCATGCCGACATCTGCGAGATCAAGCGCGCGGCAATGTCCGCGGCGGCGCTCACGAAACAGCTGCTCGCATTCGGCCGCCGTCAGGTGCTGCAGCCGCGCCCGATCGAGCTGCGCGAGGTGACGCTCGGCGTCGAGAGCATGTTGAGCCGGCTCATCGGCGACAACATCGAGCTCGTGCTCGAGCTCAGCGACAACGGTGGGTGCGTGCTCGCCGATCCCGGGCAGATCGAGCAGGTGATCATCAATCTCATCGTCAATGCGCGCGATGCGATGCCGGATGGCGGACGCATCACGCTTTCCACCGCGACCGTCGCGCATCACCCCAAGAGCTCCGACTGGGTTGGTGGTGTGGCGAATGGAATCTGCGAGCGGCTCACGATCTCGGATTCCGGCACGGGAATGGACAAGACGACGCTGGATCGCATCTTCGAGCCGTTCTTCACGACGAAGCCGGTCGGGCGTGGTACAGGACTGGGCTTGTCGACCGTACACGGCATCGTAAAGCAGTCGGGGGGCGAGCTGCACGTCTCCACCGCGCCCGGGCAGGGAACAACCTTTACCATCTACTTTCCGCAGGTCTCGACTTGCGGCGCACCCGAGCCCGCGCGGCTTCCGCTGCGCAACGCGACCGGCACGGAGACGATCCTGGTCGTGGAGGATCAACCGGCGCTGCGCGAGCTCGTTCGGAGAATCCTACAGCAGAAAGGCTATCGGGTGCTCGAGGCGCCCGACGGGGAAGAGGCTGTGCGCGTGGCCGAGTCGACGGCGCGCCCCATTCAGCTCGTCATCACGGACGTCGTCATGCCAGGGATGAATGCGCGAGCGATGGCCGAGCGTATCCGTAAAATCTGGCCGACGGTACGCGTGCTCTTCATGTCCGGCTACCATGATGACGATGTCATGCTGCAGAGCCTTGCCAACGCCAAGGTCGATTTTCTGCAGAAGCCGTTTCTGCCGCACGATCTCGCGGAGAAGGTGCGCGCGGTGCTCGAGCGCGCGTAACGCGCGCCGCTACTCGGTCACAGTCGCAGGCGTGCGCGCGGGTGAGCTCGCGCTGGCCGGCACGGATTCGCGGGCGCGTCCCATCTCACGATAGGTGTAGTGCACCGGCGGCGGATTGCCGTCGAGCATCGCGTCGATGATCGCGCGATCGGACGTTAGCGTGCACACGGGATCGGCGCGCGTCGCATCGCCGGTGAGCGCGAAGGCCTGGCAGCGGCAGCCGCCAAAATCGACGTGCTTGCGCGGGCAGCTGCGACAGGGCTCCTGCATCCAGTCGTCGCCGCGGAACGCCTTGAAGGCGCTCGACTCTTCCCAGATCTCGCGCACGCTGTGCTCGCGCACATTGTCGAAATTAAGCGTTGTGATCTGCGACGCCGCGTGACAGGGCATCACGCGACCGTCCGGCGCAACGACGAGATAGAAATTTCCCCACCCGCCCTGACACGGCTTCGGGAATTCGCTGTAGTAGTCGGGAAGGACGTAGATGATCTGCATCTTCCCGCGGTACTTCTCCACCGCGCGATCGACGATCGCCTCCGAACGCGCGATCTGATCGCGCGTCGGCATCAGTGACTCGCGGTTGAGCACGGCCCAGCCGTAGTACTGCGTGTTCGCGAGCTCGATGCGATCCGCGCCGAGCGCGCCGGCCATGTCGATGATCTCGGCGAGGTGGTCGAGGTTGGAGCGATGGAGCACGACGTTCACGCTGAAGGCGAAGTCGAGCTCCTTGATCCATTCCGCGGCCTGATGCTTCGCGTCCCAGCTGCGCGTGCCCGCGATCTTCTCGGCGATCTCCTTTTCGGAATCCTGAAAGGAGATCTGCACGTGCTCGAGCCCCGCGTCCTTCAGGCGAACGGCGCGCTCGCGCGTGAGCCCAACGGCGGAGGTGACGAGCGTCTGATAGAAGCCGACCGTGTGCGCGTGGGCGACGAGCTCCTCGAGATCGCGGCGGATGAGTGGCTCACCGCCGGAGAGGCCGAGCTGCAGCGCGCCGAGCTCGCGTGCCTGCGTGAAGACGCGCTTCCAATCGTCGGTCGAGAGCTCCGACTGCGAGCGCGCGAGATCGATCGGGTTGGAGCAGTAGGGGCAGTGCAGCGGACAGCGGTGCGTGAGCTCCGCGAGCAAGGTGGTGGGTCTACGATCCATCGCGCACCGTCATCCGTGGAAAAGAGAGGGGACCCGCCGGAGCGGGCCCCCCTTTGCTTCGCTGCGCGCTTACTTAGCGGCGGGCGACGTAGGCGGTCACTTCCATCGTGACTTCCACCACTTCGAATTCCGGCTTGGTCCAGGACATGTTCTACTCCTGTTGGCGGTAGGTGTATGCTCGCGACCGGCACCCGACGGGAGAGAAAGTTCGCCCAAACGGGACTACTCGCGGTATCGCGACTACCGTGACTAAGGCACTGACCGTGCCGCGATGATTAGAGAGATCGTCGTCGTCATAACATGAATGAAATGAGCCACTTAGAGACTTGTAAACCTCATCGGGCGCATTGGAATCTTTCCCCCAATCGGGCGTCAGATAACCCATCTCCGGGTCATTTGACCCAGCGAACTCAACCGGGAGAAATCGTCAACCTTCCACGGCGGATGACGGCGCTTCGTCCCTCACCAGCTCCCGATCCGCGAGCTGCGACAGGTACGACTGCACGTCCTCCAGCACGTCCGCGCCGTAGCGCTCGTTGAGCGCCGCGGCGATTTCCGCGAGCGTGCGCGAGCCATCGCACAGCGCGAGAATCTCCGCAGCCGTGTCGTTCAACAGCACCGCGCCCTCCGGATACTGCAACACGCTCCGTTGCCGCGCCTCGTCGAATTGCACGCGTGCGAACTTCCAGAGCTTGGGGCGCGATGCGCTCGTGAGTGCCATCGCTGTCACTCTTCGCGGTACGCGTTGTAAATCGTGTCGATCATCACCCAGAGCATCTCGATCTTGAACGCCAGCGCCTCGAACGCGCGCTGCTGCGTCTCGACGGTGGTGCAGTACGTCGTGACGATCTCGAGGCCGTGAGTGCTGTCGCGCGGCGCCTGCGTCAAGCGACTATTGAAATAGTCGTACGCGTCCGCGCGAATCCACGGATAGTGTTTGGGCAGCGACTCGAGCCTGCGCCGCATGATGTCCGGCGCGAACAACTCGGTGAGCGACGAAGCCGCCGCTTCCACCCACGGCTTCGTCTTGCAGAAGTTCACGTACATCTCTGCAGCGAAGCGCACGCCGGGAAGTACGTGCCTCTCGTCCTCCATCTCCTCGCGCGGAACGCCGAACGCCATTCCAAGCTGAATCCACTTCTCGATGCCGCCCTCGCCTTCCTTGAGCCCATCGTGATCGATGATGCGCTGGATCCACTTGCGACGCACCTCGGGCACGGGGCAGTTCGAGATGATCGCACCATCCTTGCGCGGGATCGCGCGCTGGTACGCGAGCCGATTCGCGACCCATCCCTGCATCTGTCGCTGCGTGAGCTTGCCGTCGTGCATCAGATGATGAAACGGATGCTCGACATAGTACGAGCCATGAAAGCCGCGCAGCGCGGCGATCAGCGCCTCGGGCGCGAGCGGGCGCTCGAGCTTCGGGATTGGCGGCGCCGGCGGCGAGGCAAGCGTTGGCGCGGAAAGGAGAGAGCTGGACATGGTGAGAGCATACCGCGTGGTGGAGGGGGGAATGCACGACACGCGCGCAAAACGCGCGCCTTAAATCTCGAAGCGCATCCCATCCATGCCCACGATCATCCCCACGGTCTCCACCGCCGCGCGCTCCTTCGACCCCTCGATGAGCATCGGATTCGTGTTGTTGATGTGGGTGTAAACCTTATGCCGACACTTGAGTTGCGACAGCGCCGCCAGGCTTCCCTCGGGCCCCGAGATCGGCACGTGCCCCATCGACAGCGCCGGGCGATCGGAGATGTCGAGGCGGGCGAGCTCGTCGTCCGTCCAGAAGGTGCCGTCGAAGAGCAACAGCTCCGCCTGGTCGAGGCGCGCGAGCAGCTTCGGGCCAAGGCCGCCGCAGCCGGGCACGAACGCGCACTCCTTCCCGGTGCGCGTATCGCGAATGAATGCCGCCACCGTGTGGCCGACTTCCTCGCGTCTCGCAAAGCGTGGTGGATCGCCGCGCACGGCCTTCATCTCGATGGTGAGTCCGCTCGCGCTCCCGTCGCGATAGTCGAGCGACACCGCCTCGCCCAGGTCGACCTCGACGACCTTCACCGTCGCAAATGCCTCCGTCACCGGCAGCACGCGCGAATCCTCGGCGATCGTGTGGATGACGGCAGCTGTCGCGATGATCTGCAGCCGCCGCCCCTCGCGCAGGAGCGTGACACCGAGCGTATGGTCGAGCTCCGCGTCGGTGAGAACGATTCCCTCCACTGGCACGTGGCGCACGCCCGTGACCTCGGCGTGTGGTAGCTGCACAATCTGCTCGCGCACATCGGGGGACGCGTTGCCGAGGAACCATCGTACGCCGTCGGCGCTGAAGGCGATCGATGATTGCGAACGCGGGCGCGCGCGCTCCGGATCCTCACGCGCGACGCGGCAGGTGGGGCACCAGCAATTCCACTGCGGAAATCCGCCTCCCGCAGCCGTACCGAGTAGAGTGACGTGCATGTTGGTTTACTGAATTCCGAATTTCTTGAGACGGTAGCGAAGTGTATCGCGGCTGACGCCGAGTCGCTGGGCGGCCTGCGTTTGATTCCCGTTGGCTTCGCGCAGCGCCTGCTCGATCATCGACTTCTCCCACTGGGCGAGATCGGTTCCGCGCGGCGGGAGCGCGCTTGGCGGCATGAGCGGCGCGGTGGTGTCGCCGTTCGCATCGGAATCCACGGCTGCAGCGGGTTCGCGCGACTGCGTGTCGTCGAGCTTGGTGAGCGACAGCTGCTCCGCCTCGAGAACGCCGCCCTGGCTCCAGAGCACGGCGCGCTCCATGACGTGACTGAGCTCGCGCACGTTTCCCGGCCACGAGTATGCGAGCAGTGCGTCGCGCACGGCGGGGCTCATGCGCTTCACATCCTTGCCGTACTTCGTGCTGTAGCGGCGCACGAAGTCATCGGCGAGCAGGAGCACGTCGTCGCCGCGCTCGCGAAGAGGCGGGAGGCGGAGGAGAATGACGGCCAGGCGGAAGTAGAGGTCGCGGCGGAAGGTGCCCGCCTGCGCCTCGCGCTCGAGATCGCGATTCGTCGCCGCGAGAATGCGCACATCGATCTTTCGGTCGCGAATTCCGCCGACGCGCCGCACCATCCGCTCCTCGATCGCACGCAGGAGCTTCCCCTGCAGTGGGAGCTCGGTATCTCCGATCTCGTCGAGGAAGATGAAGCCGCGCTCCGCGGCCTCGAAGAGTCCGATCTTCGATTGCTTCGCATCGGTGAACGCGCCGCGCTCGTGGCCGAACAGCTCGGCCTCCATGAGGCTCGCGGGGAGCGCGGTGCAGTTCACTTCGATGAACGGTTTTGACGCGCGCGGCCCCGACGCGTGGATGGTGTGCGCGATCAGCCCCTTGCCGGTTCCGGTCTCGCCGGTGATGAGCACGGGTGGCGTGTCATCGAGCGCGGCGATCTGAAGCGCCTGTTGGATGATCGCACGAATCGCCGGCGACTCGCCGATCATCCCGGTGAACGGCACCTTCTTCGCTTCGCGATTGCGATAGTACGACAGCTCCTGCTTGAGCAGCGACGTCTCGCGCGCGCGATCGGCGAGGAGCTTGAGCTCTTCGAGATCGACGGGCTTCTTGAGATAGTCGAAGGCGCCGAGCTTCACGGCTTCGACGGCGCCTTCGATGCTGCCGTAGGCAGTCATGATGATGACGGGGATCGACGAGTCGAAGTCGCGGATGCGTTCGAGCAGCTCGATGCCGCCCATTCCCGGGAGGCGCACGTCGGCGAAGATGACGTCGGGGCGGAAACTCTCGAGCAGCTGCAGCGCCGTCTCCGCATCACCGGCGACCTCGGCCTCGTAGCCGGACTCGGTGAGGAAGGTCTTGATGGAGCGCGCGAGTGTGCGCTCGTCGTCGACGATGAGAACGGTGGGGCCGCTCATGCGCCGCTCACGGTAGAGTGAACCGCTTGCGGCGCGTTGGATGATGCGCCGCCGTGCGTATCGTCCTCGATGCCTGGAAGACGAATGCGCACCGTCGTGCCTGCGCCCGCGACGCTCGAGATCTCGATCGCACCGCCGTTTTGCTCGACGTAGCGCTTGGCTATCGCGAGCCCGAGTCCAGTGCCTTCGCTGCGCGTGGTGAAGAAGGGCTCGAACACTGATTCGAGGGCGCGCGCGGGGATGCCGACGCCGGTGTCTGCTATTTCGACGATCACAACGGCGTGATCGCCGGTCGCGCCGGTCGCGCTTGCCGAGATACGAAGCGAGCCGCCGTTCGGCATCGCGTCGAGCGCGTTGGAGACGATCTCGACGAGCGCCTGCTCGAGCTGCATCGGGTCGACGCGAACATCGGGGAGCTTGGTCGCGATGTCGAGTGTGAGCTGCACGCCCTTTTCGCGGAGCAGCTCGCTGAACGTCGGAAGCAGATCCTCGACGAGGCGTGCGACACTCTCGCGCAGCGGATGGTAGGGCGCGGGCTTCGAGAAGCTGAGCAGGTGACTCACGCGCCGGTCGAGTCGATCGACCTCTTCGATGATGACGGTGAGATGCTCGCGCGACGATGAGGCTTCGGGGTGGCGAAGCGCAACCTGCGCGGCGGCGCGGAGACTGGCGAGCGGATTGCGAATCCCGTGGGCGACGGCGGCGGCCATCTCGCCGATCGATGCGAGCTTCTCGGACTGGACCAGCTGCGCCTGCGTCGTCTCGAGCTGCGAGACTTTGCGCTGGAGCTCGGAGTTGAGTCGCGTGGTGCCGGCCTGCGATTGCTCGAGGCTCTCCGTCATCTGCGCGAAGGAGCGCGCGAGGTCGCCGATCTCGTCAGGGGAGCTGACGTCGATCGGGAGCTCGACTTCGCCTGCGCCGACGCGCGCCATGGCCATGCGCAGCTGACTGATCGGGCGCGCGAGCCCGCGCGAGATGAGCCACGAGGCGAGGAGCCCGGCGCCGACGGCGAAGATGAGGATCGCGATCAGCGCGTCGCGCTCGCCGGTGACGATCTCCTCGAGGCGCGAGTACGCGCCGCGCACGCTCGACTCGCGCGCCTGGCGATAGATGTCGCGATTGAGCTGCGTGAGCGCGGGGAGGAGCTGATCGCGGAGATCGCGCTGCGCCATGTGATACGATGCCTCGCGCTGCCCCGAGTCGTAGAGCGCAAAAACGCTGTCCGCGACGAGCTCGATGCGGCGCTGAATCTCCTCGGTGCTGTTCGCGAGCTGCGACTCATTGGGCCGGAGCTCCGATCGCCAGCGCTGTTGCCAATACTTGATGACGCCGCCGGTCGCGCGAAATTCATCGCGTGCGTGCGGGTCGAGCCCGCTGAGATAGCGCCAGATGATCTCGCTCTGGTTGAACATCGCCGTCTCGAGTTCGGAATACGTGCGCGTGCGGGCCATGTTCTGGCCGAGCATTTGGAGGGCGTCACGCTCGAGGACGTTCGTGCGAATCGCCTCGACCCCGATGAGCAGCGCGGGGAGAACCATGAGCGAGAAGCCGAACAGCATCTTGCGCTGAAAGGTCATCTGGGCGAGTACGCGTGGCGGGGCGAGGGAGTGGAGCGCGGGCGAGGGGCGTTGTGCCCGCGATTGAAGCTATCACGCCAGCGAGGCCGGGGGGAGAACGGCCGCGGCGGCGGCGCGAGCGCGAGGCGTCAGTAAGCGAGCCTGCCGTCGATCACCTTGGCCACCGACGTATACGGGTGCTCCTTCGCCTCGCCTTTGCCCATGATGTGCAGCACCTTCCAGTCGCTCGCCTTGAAGTAGTCGGCGATCATCGAGCGGTGGCATCGCCACCAGACGCCCTCCGCGCACATGACCGCCACGCGATCCTCGCGCGCGAGCGCCGCGAGCGTTTCCGCCGCGGCCGCGAAGGCGGGCGTGTCCATGTAGTCGGCGTAGCCGCGGAAGGAGGCGTTTATCCACTCCACATGCGGGGAGTCGGGGAGCGGAGTGCGGCGGCCGCCGAGCTCCGGCATCGGGGTGTACTCGATGCTGCGCTCGGCGAGTGATTCGCGCAGCGAGTCGGGATTGAACTGCGGGTGCGCGCGCGAGCCCGGGAAGCGGCGCACATCCGCTATTCGCGCGATTCGGTGCGCGGCGAGGATCTCGAGGAGCTCGTCGATCGTGCGCGTCGAGTGGCCGACGGTCCAGAGCGTGGCGGGCGGCTGCAGCAGCATTCGCGGATGATAGCGCGAGGGCCTCGTTTGCGTTGCCACGCGACACGCGAGACGGCAGCTTAGATGAGTGAATCAGCGTGCCGAGCAACAGACGCGCCGCGAGCCGCTCGCGCTCCGCGCGTGGGAAATAGTCCAGCGCTACGGCGACGTGCTCGCGCTCGACGGCGTGAGCCTCGACGTCGCGGCGGGAAGGAGCGTCGCGCTCGTTGGCGAGAGCGGATCGGGGAAGACCACGCTGCTGCGCTGCTTCAACCGCCTCGTCGAGCCGAGCAGTGGCGCGATCTCGGTTGGCGCGCGAAGCGTGCGCGAGATGCCGAGCGTGGCGTTGCGCCGGATGATCGGCTACGTGCCGCAGGATGGTGGACTGATGCCGCACTGGCGCATCCTTCGCAACGTCGCGCTCGTACCCACGCTGCTCGGCATTCCGAACGCGAGCGCCGTCGCGACGGAGACGCTGGCGCTGGTTGGTCTTTCGGCGGAGAAGTTCGGCGCGCGCTTTCCGCACGAGCTCTCGGGCGGGCAGCGGCAGCGCGCGGCGCTCGCGCGCGCACTGGCGGCGCGGCCGGCGGTCGTGCTCATGGACGAGCCGTTCGGCGCGCTCGACGCGATTACGCGCTCCGATCTCCAGGCGGCGTTTGACACGCTGCGCCACGAGCTGTCGTTCACGATGCTGATGGTCACGCACGACTTGGCGGAGGCCGCGCGCCTCGCGGACGAGCTGGTGGTGATGCGCAACGGCCGCATCGAGCAACGGGGCACGATCGAGACGCTCGCGTCTGCGCCAGCGACGCCGTATGTCGCGACGCTGCTCGCGCGCGCGCTCGCGGCGTCGGCGCCGCTGCGGGGGCTCGCGTGAGGAGCGCGATGGCACTCGTATGCCGGGCGATGCTCGTACTCGCTCTCGGGCCGGGCGTCGCACGCGCACAGGCTCGCACCGCACCCGTCATCGTCGCCTCGAAGCCCTTCGGCGAGTCGTACCTTCTGGCCGAGATGTTTGCGCAGACGCTCGAGGCGCACGGAATAGCCGTCGATCGCAAGCCCGGACTCGGCCAAACCCAGATCGCCATCGAGGCGCTCCGCTCCGGCGCCATCGACGTCTACCCCGAGTACACCGGCACCGGGTTGCTCGCCGTGCTGCACGACACGCTCTCCGACTCACTCGCGAGCGACCCGCGCCTCGTCTACGCGCACGTCGCTCGCAAGTTCGCCTCGCGCTACGGCATGCGCTGGCTCCCGCCACTCGGCTTTCAGAACAGCTACGCGATCGCCGTGCGAACGAGCACCGCCGCGCAGTACCATCTGCGCACGATGAGCGATCTCGCGCGCGAGAGCGGTCATCTCACCGCTGGATTCACGGCGGACTTCATCGGCCGCCCCGATGGTCTCGCGGGGCTCGCGCGCGTGTACGGCGTTCGCCCCCGCGCCGTGCGCCCGCTCGCGCCCGCAGTGAAGTACCAAGCGCTCGCGAGCGGCGCCGTCGATGTCATCGATGGCTACTCCACTGACGGCTTGCTCGCGAAATACGATCTCGTCACGCTCATCGACGACAAGCACTTCTTCCCACCCTACGAGGCCGCCGCGCTCATCGGCTCGCGACTCGCGCACGATCGTCCCGACGCGGTCTCCGCGCTCACGAGCTTGAGCGGGATGCTCGACGAGCAACGGATGCGCGCGCTCAACCGCCGCATCGAGGTCGACGGCGAAGATGTGAAGCGCGTCGCTGCCGACGCGCTCCGCGACATCGGCATCACGAATGGCGCGCACGCGACCGCCACAATGGGTGAAAATCGGGAATCTCTTAGTACTAAGGGATCTCTGCTTTCCTACCTCTGGCAGCGACGCGTCGTGATTTGGCATCTCGTCCTCCAGCATCTCCTCCTCGTCGCCCTCGCCCTGGGCGCGGCCATCCTCGTCGCGCTTCCGCTCGCTCTCGCGCTCGAGCGCACGCGCCGGCTCGCCGAGCCGGTCGTCGGCGCGCTCGGAGTTCTCGAGACGATCCCGAGCATCGCGCTCCTCGCGTTCATGATCCCGCTCTTCGGCATCGGGATAAAGCCGGCACTCGTGGCGCTCTGGATCTACGCGCTCTACCCGATCGTGCGCAGCGCGTACAGCGGCGTGCGCGACGCGGATCCCTCCGCGGTCGAGGCCGCGGAGGCGCTTGGGATGACGCCGTGGCAGCGGCTCCTCTCGGTGCGGCTGCCGCTCGCAGCGCCCGTCATCATGTCGGGGATTCGCACGGCGGCTGTCATCACCGTCGGCGCGGCGACGCTTGCCGCCTTTATCGGTGCCGGCGGGCTCGGCGAGCCGATCGTCGCGGGGCTCGGCCGGTTCGGCCCGTATATCAAGCATGGCGACGACTACCGCTCGCTCGAGGCCACGGACGACTTGTTCACCGTCGATCTCGCACGCGCGCTCGCCTTGCTCGCGGC
>Ga0208078_1000302_pt1 | contig 13088 bp, 11 predicted proteins | sample NGESurdeep072012_3_FD_184468 | JGI IMG/M metagenome (GOLD analysis project Ga0208078, IMG submission 184468) | Arctic peat soil microbial communities from Barrow, Alaska - NGEE Surface sample 53-2 deep-072012 (SPAdes) | ecosystem: Environmental > Terrestrial > Soil > Wetlands > Peat ...
AGGGAACGCGGGTTTTGTAGTCGTGACAGGTGGTGCAATGCTGGAAGCCCTGCCGCGACATCGCGCCGAGGTTGATGCGGACGTTGGTGTGGCAGCCGCTCTGCTCGCACGACGCATTGTTGGGCACGAACACGTGAAAGTCGCGGCCGTGGCAAGTCACGCACTCAACGTCCTTGAGAGCCGACGAATCAGATTTGAGGTGCACAGCGTGTCCCGCCGTCAACGTGACCAGCGTGAGCGCCGAATCGGTGCCCTTGCGCATGTGGCATTCGCCGCAAACTGCCGACGGCACTTTGTCGTGCGGCGGCACCTGCATCTGTCGCCTCGTGACCCACCAAAACAGCTCCACCGAGCTGACATACATTGGCTGACGATGGCACGCATGGCATTGGATATTCTTGTGCGCGCTCACCTGAAAGCGATTCCACGCCTTGTCCATGACGTGGCATGACTGACAGAAGTCGTTGTCATGCATCATGTAGTTGTAGCCGTATAGCCCGGTGCCTCCCACAACGAACGCGGCCACGCCTGCCGCGCCAACGAACGAGAGTTTGACTGCTGTCGGCCTCGCCAGCCACCACGCCCAGAGCTGACGCCGGTGCTTCCACGCTTGCCACACGACGATGATGCCCACGGGCACGCCGATGAGGACCCCGGCGATTTGCACCCACTGCGGAACCGTGGTCATCAGGAAGCGGGTGAACTTGCCCGCGAGCGCGGTCGTGCCGGCGATCTTTGAAGACGCGCCGCCCGCGTAGTGCACTTCAGGCCCTTGCAGCAGGAGAAGAGCCAGCACCCCGATCATCGACGGTCAGTCATCGGAGGAGATCAGTCATCGGGGTATACCACGCGGGGCCGGAAGGAAATGCTACGATCCACCCGGCCCCGCCGCTCGCCACGTCCGCCACCATCTGGTGGCCCGGCTACCGTTGTGCTCCGCCACTCACGTGTCCCCGCGGCGGGAGAATGAACTGCAGGGAAAGCGGCACCGAAATGCTCGGCGTCACGCCATAGTTTATCTGCAGCTGATTAATCGAGGCTACGAGGAGCTGCTCGATCAGGAACGGATTGTGGACGAATCCGCCCGGTGCCTGTGCCAGGGACACATTGAACTGCGCACCGAGGCATGACGTGTATGTCGGCCCGCCGAGAGTGCAGTCGCCCGGCTTCAGCGCCTTAACTTTGGCAAGCGCCGAGTTGGCCGAGGCGATGAGCTGGAGTATCCGCGTCGAGTCGGTGAGGTACAGCGTCCTGGCCACCGCCTCGGTGGCGTGGCAGCCGCTGGAGACACACGAGCGGAATGTTTTCCCGGTGATAGTGCACGATTGGTCGGTCGTCGGTACGCCGTTGGCGTCCACGCACGGGGCGGCGATGAACCGGTGCCCGGTGGCCTGGAAGACGAACTTGCCGGTGGCAAGGTCGGTAGCCGCGTACCGGGCGACGTGACACGTGGCGCACAGCTCCGGGTTTCTGGACGGCGTGCCATGTGTGCCGATGATCGAGTCGCCGGCGCTCATTCCCGGAGGGAACCAGCCGGCAAGCCCGAGGAGCGTAGGCCCTTCGGGTGAATGGACGCTGTTGCGGGTCGTGACCTGCGACGGATCCGCGCGCCGCTGGTGACATTTCATGCACAGATTGTCGTCTATGTTCGGGGCGCTGATGGAGAAGCGAAGCTGGTGCGCGTTGTCAGAACCGTGTGGGTCGTGGCAGGTGGCGCACACGATCGGCAGCGCGTTTGCCGCGGTGAGGCCATTCGTCGCGACCTTCTCCACGTAATTCTCGGTGACACCGAACTTGTTGAGCGCACCCTGGGCCGTGTGACACCCTACGCAAGTCTGATCGGCGTTGCCCACCGTTCCGGACTGAACGATCGAGTGTGAAAGGCCCCCCTCATTGGTCAGCTTCCACTCGTCGACGAATGGATTGTGCACTCCGTTGTGGCATTCACCGCAGCCATTGGTGGCGTTGGTGTCCGCCTGGATCGAAGCCAGCGGCCGGTTGGCGGCGGTGGGACTGCTGGCGTGCGTGAGTCCCGGGCCGTGGCAGCTCTCGCACTGCACGTCGTGATAGCGCGCGTCCTTGGTGGTGCGATAGCCGACCGCCGTGTCGCTGACTGCGTTCCCGAGGTTGGTGACGCTGTGACACGCCTCGCACACGCCCGTCGCCCCGCCGCTCGCCTGAAGGTCGCTCCACGCGCTCGCGTGTTTGGTAGCCGACCAACGCGTCTGGTAGTCGACGTGACACGATCCACAGACGGTTTGCTTGTTCGCAACGTCGTAGTACCCGATGAAATTCGCCGCACTGCCCGGTGGTGCCGCGAAGTTGGTACCGCTGCGATACACGATCTTTTCAGTAGTGCATGTCAGGGCGAGGGCCGACGCCGCGATGGTGAGAAACAATCGTTGAGCGCGGTTGAATCGCATCATAAGAACATTCCCCCATTAAAACCGCACCATGCCCGGCTTCCGCCGGCGATCTCCGAGTTGCGCCTCTGTGGTGGACGACGCTCGACGACCGAGTCCCTGCCAATTGCTCGCGAAGTCCGTGCCGACCGGTTGGCTGTGGCTGTGTCAACCCGAAAGTCAGAAGAGTACACGCCCTCCGCTACGATGTGGAATTTAAAATGAAACTATGGCTCGCGCTGTAGTCGAATCCCCGACAGCACGAATCCCCGACAGTATCTATCCCATTGACTCGGCATTGAGAGTCTCGCAATGAACGCTGGACACGAGCGACCGCGGGCATACATTGGGGACTGTCATTCCGTGGTATCCGCGCGGACGGTCGGTGTTTCGCTTTCGCGAATGTCATCGGCAGCATCGCGCGAAGAGGCGTCCAATGTGTCTTGGGATTCCCGGCAAGATCGTCGAGCTCCGTGACGACACGGGGCTAGCGATGGGCGTGGTCGACTTCGGCGGCGTCCGCCGCGAAGTGTGCCTGGCCTACGTACAGGACGAGGCCCGCCTGGGCGACTACGTCATCGTCCACGTCGGCTTCGCGATTTCGATGGTCGACGAGGCCGAGGCGCACCGCACCTTCGAGGTGCTCCGCGAAATGAGCCAGCTCGACGAACTCGGGTGGCTGGATGAGGTGGCGGAAGCGGCAGAAGCCTCACGTGGCAGCGCGACGACCGTGACGCAAACCGGGAGCCGCATTCCGTGAAATACCTCAGCGAGTACCGCGACGCGGCGATCGCGCGCCCGCTGATCGAGCGGATCAAGCGCACGGCTACGCGCCCGTGGACACTCATGGAAGTGTGCGGTGGCCAGACGCACACCATTGTGCGACAGGGGCTCGACGAGCTGCTCGAGGGCGCGATCGAAATGATCCATGGTCCGGGGTGCCCGGTGTGCGTGACACCGCTCGAGCAGATCGACAAGGCGCTCATGCTTGCCGCGCGTCCCGACGTGATCTTCACTTCGTTCGGTGACATGCTGCGTGTGCCGGGCAGCGACTGCGACCTGCAACAGGTTCGTGCGCGCGGCGGCAACGTGCGCGTCGTGTACTCGCCTCTCGACGCGCTCGAGATCGCGCGTCGCCACCCGGATCGCGAAGTGGTCTTCTTCGCCGTCGGGTTCGAGACCACGGCGCCCGCGAACGCGATGGCCGTGTGGCGGGCCCGCGAGCTCGGCGTGCCGAACTTCACCGTGCTCGTCTCGCACGTCACCGTCCCGCCCGCGATCAGCGCGATCATGCAATCGCCGGACAACCGCGTGCAGGGGTTTCTCGCCGCCGGCCACGTCTGCGCGGTGATGGGATGGACCGAATACGAGCCCCTGGCGATGCGACATCGCGTCCCGATCGTCGTCACGGGGTTCGAGCCGCTCGATATTCTCGAGGGGATGCTGATGGCGGTGGAGCAGCTCGAGACCGGCCGCCACACCGTGGAGAATCAGTACGTGCGCTCGGTGCGGCGTGAGGGAACGCCGGCGGCACGTACACGGGTCGAGGAAGTCTTCGAGCTCGTCGACCGCAAATGGCGCGGCATCGGCGAGATCCCGATGAGCGGCCTGCGGCTCAGGCCCGCGTTCGCCGCGTTCGACGCGGAACTGAAGTTCGGCCTCGGCGACATTCACGTGAACGAATCGCCGGAGTGCCACGCCGGCGAAGTGCTCACGGGAAAGCTCAAGCCGCCGCGATGTCCCGCCTTCGGCACCCGCTGCACACCGGAGCACCCGCTTGGCGCGCTGATGGTATCCAGTGAAGGTGCGTGCGCCGCGTACTATCACCTCGCGAAGTACCGCGCGGCCAGTGAGGCCGAGCCGGCAGGAGCGGTGTCGTGACGGCCGTGAGCCCGGTCACGCTCGCCTGCCCGGTTCCGCTCGTCGCGCACGACCGCGTGCAACTGGGCCACGGCTCCGGGGGAAAGATGAGCGCGGCGCTGCTTCGCCAACGCTTCCTTCCCGCGCTCGCCAACGAGGCGCTGGCGCGACTCGGCGACGGCTCGATGGTGAATGTCGCGGGAGTCGATGTCGTGGTCTCGACCGATACGTTCGTCGTGAGTCCGCTGGAATTTCCGGGAGGGGACATCGGGTCGCTCGCCGTCCACGGCACGCTGAACGACGTCGCCATGATGGGCGCGCGGCCCGTGTGCCTGACGGCCGGCTTCGTGCTCGAGGAAGGGTTCCCTCTCGACATCCTCGACCGAATCGTCCGATCGATGGCGGATGCGGCGAGCCTGGCGGGCGTGCCCGTCGTAGCTGGTGACACGAAGGTCGTGGAGCGCGGCAAGGCCGATGGTCTCTACATCAACACCACCGGCATTGGGGCGGCCGACGCACAATTCCGCCCGGCTCCGGAACGCGCGCGGGCCGGCGACGTGGTGATCGTGAGCGGCGCCATCGGCCGCCATGGCATGGCGATCATGGCCGCGCGCGAAGGGCTCGCATTCGAGACGACCATCACCAGCGACAGTGCCTGCCTGGTCGGCCTCGTCGAGCGCCTGCGCACGGCGCGCGTCGACGTGCACGTGCTGCGCGATCCAACGCGCGGCGGCGTTGCGAGCGCGCTCAACGAGATCGCCGCGGCATCCGGGGTCGGTGTCGAAATCGACGAGACTGTGCTTCCCGTGCCGGACGACGTACGCGCTGCGTGCGAAGTGCTCGGGCTCGACCCCCTCTATGTAGCCAACGAGGGGATCCTGCTCGCCTTCGTCCCCGCCGAAGACGCCGAGCGCGTGCTGGCGGCGCTGCGCTCGCACCCACTGGGCGCAGGGGCGCTCCAGATCGGCCGAGCGATCACCGGGCACCCCGGGATGGTGGCCCTACGCACCTCGCTCGGCGGTACACGCATCGTTGACCTCCTGCCTGGGGACCAGCTCCCGCGCATTTGCTAGGGGACCATTTCACTCCGGATTCACGGCGATTCGCGGAGTGCGGATAACCTGTACGGATATTCCTCCTTTTCCTGACAGTCAGGTCGCGCATCGTTTTGTAGGATGACGCACGCCATCCCGAGGTTCCGATGATGACTCCCTCCGTGTACGCTTGGACCGAAGACGAAACCCTAGGCCAGCATTTCGAGTCGCGCGGTGTCTCGCGCCGCGATTTCCTGAAGTTTTGCGGCGAGATCGCTGTCGTACTTGGTCTCGGCATCGCCGCCGGCCCGCGCATCGCCAAGGCGCTCGAATCGGTGAAGCGGCCGAGTGTCATCTGGCTACAATTGCAGGAGTGTACCGGCTGCGTCGAGAGCGTGCTCCGCACCGCCGACCCGACCATCGGTGACCTTCTCCTCGACGTCATCTCGCTCGACTACAACCATACGCTCATGGCAGGGGCAGGTGCGGCTGTCGAGCGGGCAAAGCAGAGTGCGATGGCCGCCAACAAGGGGAAGTACGTGCTCGTGGTCACCGGGTCGATCCCCACGAAAGAGGGCGGCATCTACACGATGGTAGGTGGGCGCACCGCCGAAGATCTGGTGAAGGAAGCGGCTGAGGGCGCCGCCGCGATCCTTGCTGTCGGCGCGTGCGCTCACTGGGGGAGCGTGCAGGCGGCGCGTCCCAACCCGACGGGCGCGGTGGGCGTGCGTGACATCATCAAGAACAGGCCGATCGTGAACATCGCGGGCTGTCCACCAATCGGGGATACGGTCACCGCGACCGTCGTGCACTACCTGACGTTCGGGCGCCTGCCGGCCGTGGATCGCGAGGGGCGACCGCTCTTCGCCTACGGCAAACGCATCCATGACCAGTGCACGCGCCGCGCGCATTTCGACGCAGGACAGTTCGTCGAGTCCTTCGACGACGAGGCGGCACGCAAGGGATGGTGCCTGTACTCGGTAGGGTGCAAAGGCCCGGAGACGTTCTCGCCGTGCCCGATCTTCCAATGGAATACGCGCACGAGCTGGCCCATCGGCGCCGGCCATCCCTGCATCGGCTGCACCGAGCCGGGCTTCTGGGACACGATGACGCCCTTTTACGGACGCCTCCCGAATGTGGGCGGATTCCCGGTGGAACAGCGCGTCGACACTATCGGTGCCGCGCTAGCAATCGGTGCGGCCGCCGGCGTCGCGACACACGCAGCAGCCACTGTGTACACGCAGATCAAGCGCCGCAAGGCGACCCACCAGGTGCCGGAAACCGGAACCGAAACGGAGAATGACGATGGCTAGAACCAGGGTTGTCGTTGATCCGATCACCCGCATTGAGGGCCACCTGCGCATCGAGGCGCAGTCGGAGAACGGGAAGATCGCCAAGGCGTGGGCGTCGTCGACGCAGTTCCGCGGCATCGAGATCATCATGCAGGGGCGCGACCCGCGCGACGCGTGGGCATTCACGCAGCGCATTTGCGGTGTGTGCACCGCCGTTCACGCTGTGGCCAGTTGCCGCGCCGTGGAGGACGCCCTGAACATCAAGATTCCGGCGAACGCGAACACCATCCGGAACCTCGTGAACGGGATGCAGTTCATCCAGGATCACGTCATCCACTTCTACCACCTGCACGCGCTCGACTGGGTGGACGTGGTGAGCGCGCTCTCGGCCGACCCTGCCGCCGCGGCGAAAATCGGGCAATCCCTGTCGCCGTGGCCCAACAACGGCGAGTCGGAACTGCGGGCCGTGCAGGTCCGCCTCAAGAAGTTCGTCGGCACCGGCCAACTCGGCATCTTCACGAACGGCTACTGGGGCCACCCAGCGTACAAGCTGCCACCCGAAGTCAACCTGCTCGCGGTGTCACACTACCTCGAGGCGCTCGACTGGCAGCGCGACGTGATTCGTCTTCACACCGTGTTCGGCGGCAAGAACCCGCATCCGAACTTCCTGGTGGGCGGCATGGCGTCGGCGATCAACATTGACAGTACGGCGACGATCAACGCCGAGCGCATCAGCGACCTCACCGGCATGATCACGCGGGCGCGCGCGTTCGTCGAGCAGGTGTACTGGCCCGACCTCGTCGCCATCGCCGGCTTCTATAAGGAATGGGGTGCGATCGGCGGCGGCGTGCCCAACTTCCTCGCCTGCGGGGAGTTTCCCGAGGGTGACGTGAGGGACCTGGACACGCTCTACTTTCCGCGCGGTATCATCCTCGACAAGGACCTCACCAAGGTCCACGAGTACGACCAGGCGAAAGTTCGCGAATACATCCACAGCTCCTGGTACGAGTATGAAAAGGGAGATGCCGTGGGGCTTCATCCCTATGAAGGGGAAACGACCCCGAAGTACACCGGCCCCAAGCCGCCGTGGAAGTATCTGCAGGACGAGACCAAGTACACGTGGATGAAGGCGCCGCGGTACGAAGGGAGGGCGATGCAGGTGGGGCCGCTTGCGCGGATGCTCGTCGCATACGCGAGCGGCCACAAAGACGTCCAGGCGATGGTAGGCGAGACCCTCGGCAAGCTGAAGGTCGGTCCCGAGGTTCTCTTCTCCACGCTTGGGCGGACCGCCGCGCGCGGCATCGAAACGGTTCTGCTCGCACGCAAGATGGAACAGTGGCTCGGGGAGCTGAACGGCCGCATTCGCAACGGCGACGTGGCGACGTTCACGAAGGACAAGTGGGATCCGGAGTCGTGGCCGGCGAAGGCCGAAGGTTACGGGTATCTCGATGCGCCGCGCGGCGCGCTTGGCCACTGGGTGCAAATCGAGTCAGGCAAGATCGCCCGCTACCAGTGCGTCGTGCCGTCGACCTGGAACTGCTCGCCGCGTGACGCGGAGGGACAGGCGGGTCCGTATGAAGCTTCGCTCCAGGACAACCACCCGCTCGTGGACCCCGAACGACCGCTCGAGATCCTGCGGACCATTCATTCCTTCGATCCATGCATGGCGTGCGGCGTCCACGTCCTCGACGCCGAGGGCAGGGAGGTCGTGGAGGTGAAGGTGCAATGACCGCCTCCGGAGGAGCAGCGACGGGAAGGCGGCGCTTCAAGTTGTTCGGCCTCGGGCGCGCGTTCTCGCGCGAGCGCGGCAACTTCACCTGGGTCTACCTATGGGGCGCGCCGATTCGTGCCATGCACTGGATCGCGGCAGCGTGCATCGCCGTGTTGATCGTGACTGGGTTCTACATCGGTCGCCCTTATTTCATGACCTCGGGAGAGGCGAGTGCCCACTTCCTCATGGGCCGGGTGCGCTTCATCCATTTCACCGCGGCAGCCGTGCTCGTGATGACCGGCATCGTGCGCTTCTACTGGCTCTTCGCCGGCAACCAATTCGAGCGATTGCCGGCGCTCTTCCCCGTGACGCCGAAGAACTTGCGCAACTTCGTGCGAACGGGGATCGCGTACGTGACTTTGCGTCCCGACAAGCAGCCGAACTTCGTCGGACACAATCCGCTGCAGCAGTACTCGTACACGGGCGTCTACTTCCTGACGGTAGCGATGGTCGTGACTGGGTTCACACTGTATGGACAGTCGAATCCGGGCGGACTCATTTTCCGCGCGTTCGGGTGGGTTCCGCCGCTGCTCGGCGGGCTCCAACACGTGCGGCTCGTTCACCACGTGCTCACCTGGGGCTTCATCATCTTCGCGATGTTGCACGTCTACTTCGCGCTCCGCTCCGACTACGTCGAGCGCGCCGGCGGAGTGTCGTCGATCATCACCGGCGGACGCTACGTATCAACAGACGAGGCGTACGAGGACTACGATGTCAGCAAGGTGCCGTCGCGTCCGTGGCCGACACACGAGTACCCAATTCGGCCGAAGGAGCCATGAGCGGCAGCGCGGTGATCGGTCTCGGGAATCCGCTGATGGGCGATGACGGCTTTGGCCTCGTGGCGCTCGCGCGCCTTCGCGACGAGTGGACGCTGGAAGGTGTCGAGCTGGCCGACGGCGGCACGTGGGGGATGTCACTCCTCCCGCTCGTCGAGGATGCGGAACGCCTCGTGCTGCTCGACGCCATCGCCGGCGGCAAGTTGCCCGGTGAGGTGGTCGTGCTCGAGCGCGACCGGCTACCGATCTACCTTAGCCGCAAACTCTCGCCGCACCAGGTCGACATGCGCGATGTTCTCGCGGTCGCCGAGTGGCGCGGCAAACTTCCGCTGGAAACAGTCGCCATCGGAGTGCAGCCGCAGTTGGTGGAGATGGGCCTCGGGCTCAGCCCGGCCGTGGATCGCGCCGTGGAAACCGCCGTCGGCGTCGTGATCGAGCGTCTGCTGCAATGGGGGCATCGCTGCGAGCCGCGCGAGCCGGCCGCGTCGTGCACGAGATGAGCCTCGCGATGGAGATCGCCCGCATCGCCGAAGAAAAACTCGGCGATGCGGCGCCGCAGCTGGTAACCGTCGCCGTTGACGTCGGCGACAACGCGGGCGTCGAGCCCTCGAGTCTCGAGTTCTGTCTCGAAGCCGTGTTCGCTACGCCGCCATTCGCCGGAGCGAAGCCGCACATCGTACGCTGCAGCGGCGACGTGCTGCGCGTGGCATACCTGGAGATCGATGATGGCCGTCCGGACGATTGAGGTTCGCGAGCGCGTGATGGCGCGCAACGACGAGTTGGCGGAACAGGTGCGCTCGCGCCTCGCCGCGCACGGGGTCACGGCGATCAACCTCGTCTCGTCGCCGGGCGCGGGGAAGACGACGCTCCTCGAGAAGACGCTCGGCACGCTGGGTGAGGAGCTGGACATCGCCGTGATCACGGGCGACGTGCAGACTCAGAATGACGCCGACCGGCTGGCCGTGCACACGCCGCGTCTCGTCAGCGCGGTCGTCACCGGTGGCGCCTGCCACCTCGACGCCCTGCAGGTGATGACCGCGATCGACGCCATCGAGCTCGATCAGACACGGCTGCTCTTTATCGAGAACGTCGGCAATCTGGTCTGCCCGGCGAACTGGGACCTGGGCGAAAAGGAGATGATCATCCTGTTCGCCGTCACGGAGGGCGAGGACAAGCCGCTCAAGTATCCGAAAATGTTCGAGAACGCGCGGCGCGTCGTCATGACAAAAACCGATCTGCTGCCGCACGTTCCATTCGACATGGATCGCGCGGTCGCAAACGCGCTGTCAGTGAACCCGAAGCTCGAAGTGTTCCGCGTCTCGGCCCTGACTGGTCAGGGACTCAGCGAATGGTTCGACTTCCTGCGCGATTCCGCTAGACCGGTCACCGCCTCCGGATGACGGCGGCGCCGGCGATCGCCGCACGGTTGCTCCGCGTGACGGGCGTCGTGCAGGGCGTGGGCTTTCGCCCATTCGTATACCGACTTGCGGTGCGCCATGCGCTGGCCGGATGGGTGCGCAACGTCGCCGGAACGGTAGAGATTCACGTTGAGGGCGGTGCGGAGGAGCTCGAGGCTTTTCAGCGGGAGCTTCGAACGGAGGTGCCGCCTGCTGCGCGGATCGATGCCCTTGAGCACGCCGCCACAGTGCCGGCCGGCGCGCACGACTTCCGGATCATCGCCAGCGCCGACGCGGAAGGCATCCGCCCAGTCACGCCGGATCTCGCGATCTGTGCGGAGTGCGAAGCTGAGCTATTCGACCCCGCGGATCGCCGCTTTCGGCACCCGTTCATTACGTGCACGAATTGCGGTCCGCGATACACGGTCATCCGCTCGCTGCCCTATGACCGCGAGCGCACCTCGATGGTGGCCTTTCCGCTCTGCGCACACTGCGAGGTCGAGTACCTCACGCCGGCCGACCGTCGCCACCACGCCGAGACCGTGGCCTGCCCCGAGTGCGGCCCCCGCGTCTGGCTCGCGCGCGAGGACGGCATCGCGCTGACGGAAGGAGACGCCGCCATCCGCGAAGCTGCCGCCGAATTGTGCGTCGGTCGGATCATCGCGATTCGCGGCATCGGCGGATTCCATCTCGCGTGCGACGCGACCAACGACATCGTGGTGCGCCGGCTCCGCCAACGGAAGCATCGCGACGCCAAGCCCTTCGCGGTGATGGTCCGGACCATCGGCGATGCCCGCGCGCTCGGTGCATTCTCCGCGCCGGAGGCTCATCTCCTCACTGGCCCTGAGCGTCCGGTGCTGCTGGTGGAGAGAGCCGCGGGGTCGCGCCTCGCGCCAGCGGTTTCGCCCGGGCTCGACCGCGTGGGCGTGATGCTCGCGTACACACCGCTCCACCACCTTCTGCTCGAGGCCGTCGGCCGGCCCCTCGTGATGACCAGCGGCAACCTGAGCGACGAGCCGATCGCAATCGGGAACACCGAGGCGCGCATCCGTCTCCATGACATCGCCGACTTGTTCTTGCTCCACGACCGGGAGATCTTCTCGCGGATCGACGACTCGGTCGCCCGCGTCGTCGACGGCGCACCGATGCTGCTGCGCCGCGCCCGGGGTTACGCGCCACTTGCGCTGAGGCTTCCGGTTGCCTCTCCCCAACCGCTCCTGGCCGTGGGGCCACAGCTCAAGAACACGTTCACGCTCGTCCGTGACGACGCGGCACATGTGAGCCCGCACATCGGCGATCTCGACAGTATCGAGAGTCTCGAGCACTTCCGCGCCACCCTCGCGCGACATCAGGACCTCTTCCGCATCGCCCCGGAAGTGGCCGTGCGCGACCTGCATCCCGGCTACATGTCAACCCGCGTGGCCGAGGAGCTGGGGCTGTCGAGAATCATCGCGGTGCAGCACCACCACGCCCACATCGCCGCCGTGGCGGCTGAGCATGGGGTCACCACACCCGTGGTCGGGCTGGCGTTCGACGGCACGGGACTAGGCGATGACGGACACGTGTGGGGCGCCGAGACGTTGATCGCCGACCTCCACGGATATCGGCGGGCGGCGCACTTGCGGTATGCACCGCTCCCGGGCGGCGACCTCGCGGCGCGCGAACCGTGGCGCGTAGCGCTCGGCTACCTGTCACTCGAGCCCGACGTCGCCGACGCCTTCGCTCTGGCATTCCGCGACATCGAGCCCGATCGTCGGGTCACGGCCGAGCGCCAGGTCGAGCGACGGGTCAACGCACCACTCGCGTCATCGATGGGACGTCTCTTCGACGCCGCATCCGCCATTCTCGGCCTCCGCCAGCACGCCAGCTACGAAGGACAAGCGGCGATGGAACTCGAATCACTCGCCGGCACGCAGCCGGCCGAGCCATTGGCGTTTCCGATGCGCGCGACCGGCGACTCTCTCGTGCTCGATCCCATTCCTTTGCTCGCCGCGCTCGGCGAGCAGCGCCAGCGCGGCGTTGACGCTGGCTTCCTGGCGGCATGCTTTCACGAGAGTGTGGCGAGGGCAGCGGCCGAGGTCGCCGGCGCAGTGGCGGATGGTGCTGGAATCGACGTGGTGGCGCTCGGTGGTGGGTCGTTCCAGAACGCGCGGCTGCTCTCGCGCGTCAGCGGGCGCCTCGAGGCGCGCGGCCTGAGAGTCCTGGTGCCGCGGCAACTCGGCCCGAACGACGGCGCGATCAGCTTCGGGCAGGCCGCCATCGCCGCGTCGATGCTCGCAAACGGGGCCTGAGCAATGTCCGCGACATCGTCGCGGTGATCCGTGCTGGAACGACTACCGGAGCCGGCGACCTGTTGCCGTATTGGGTTGCATGCTGAATATTCCTCCCGTCCGGCTCGATTCCCCCGTGTAAGACCATCTCCTCCCCATGGCCGACGCGAACATTTCAGAAATTGGCAAATACCGCATCATCGAGCTCGTAGGCGAGGGCGCGATGGGGGTGGTCTACAGGGCCCACGATTCCGTCCTCGACCGAAACGTCGCGATCAAGGTGATG
>Ga0208078_1000305_pt1 | contig 12965 bp, 6 predicted proteins | sample NGESurdeep072012_3_FD_184468 | JGI IMG/M metagenome (GOLD analysis project Ga0208078, IMG submission 184468) | Arctic peat soil microbial communities from Barrow, Alaska - NGEE Surface sample 53-2 deep-072012 (SPAdes) | ecosystem: Environmental > Terrestrial > Soil > Wetlands > Peat ...
GGCGGACTTCAACTTCATCTGTCCCGGCCAGGTCGTGCAGAGCAGCGCACCTCCGCCGGCCCGGACACTGCCCGACTCGATCTCTCCGCTCAGCCGCACTGTCGCCGTGCGTGCTCCGCGAGGTCAGGTCACCGAGCTCCACGTCAAGGCCAGGTTGCTGTACCGCAAGGCCGACCAATTCCTCATCAACTTTCTCTTCGGCAAGGAGTCTGGGCTCACGGCGCCGGTGACCGTGATGTCCGAGGATCAGAAGACGATCCGCGTGACTCGCGCCGGTGAGTAGGCGGGCAAGAGAATCGCCAGGTTGACGCGGCGGAAACGCCTGCTCGGGCTGACGGCCGGGCTCGGGCTGCTGTTTCTCGTTGTCGCCGCCGCCGTGGTCTGGCTGGTGTTCCGACCTGGTTCCCAGTACCGGCCGGGCGAGAAGGTCGAGGGGCTGACGGCGGATCTCGCGCGATCCCTCCCCAAGGACTACCCCAGAGTCTCGTTCAACGACGTCACCCGCGCGTCGGGAATCTCGTTTCAGCACTTCAGCGGCATGCGGTCCTCGCAGCTGCCCGAGGACATGGGCTCGGGAGCGGCCTGGGGCGACTTCGACAACGACGGCTGGCTGGATCTCGTCGTCGCGAACGAGGTGGGCCCACTCACGCTCTCCGATGCGGCGCGGGCGCAGTCGCCGGCGAGAACGGTGCTGTACCACAACAACCACGACGGCACTTTCACCGACGTCACGGCGCGCTCGGGCATCGATTTCCGCGGCTGGGGAATGGCGGTCGCGTGGGGCGACTTCGAGAACCGCGGCCTGATCGACCTCGTCATCACGGCGTATGGGCATTGCGTCCTCTATCGCAACAACGGCGACGGAACCTTCACCGACCGGAGTGCCGCTTCCGGAATCGGTGGACCGCGGGGCTTCTGGACCGGCATTGCCTTGGGGGACTACGACCGCGACGGGCTCCTCGACCTCTACGTGACTGGCTATGTGAAGTATGCGCGCCCGGAGCACAGCAAATCGGCGGCACGGTACAACGTGGAGAATCCGGCGAGCATCAACCCCTTGGCATTCCGGCCGGACCGCAGCCTGCTGTTCCACAACAATGGCCATGGGACTTTCACCGAGGTTGCCGCCTCACTGGGCGTCACGAATCCCACGGGTCGAGGACTGGGCGCGGCCTGGGTGGACTTCGATGAGGATGGCTGGCCCGACCTCTACGTCGCCAACGACGTGTCGGACAATGTGCTCTACCAGAATCTCGGCAAGGGGAAGTTCTTGGACATTAGTGACCGGGCGCACGTCGGCGACTATCGGAGCGCGATGGGGATCGCCGTGGGCGATTGGGACGGCGATGGCGACCAGGACCTGTACCTGACCCACTGGCTCGCGCAGGAGAACGCGCTCTACGACAACCAGTTGGCCCAGCTCACCCCGCAAGCCAGGAAACGCCGGCCGGTCCCGCTCACGTTCATCGACGAGGCAGACCGTTACGGCGTTGGCCAGGTCGCGCTCGACTTCGTCGGCTGGGGCACTTCGTTCATCGACTATGACAACGACGGCAGGCCCGACCTGTTCGTCGTGAATGGCAGCACGCTTCAGTTTCCCGAGGATTCGACACACCTAGTGCCGATGCGGAGCCAAATGTTCTGGAACCGCGGGCCGACGGAGGGCTTCTTCGACGTCTCCGCAGTAAGCGGCTCCTACTTTCGCAACGCGTACGTCGGGCGCGGGGCGGCGTTCGCCGATTACGACAACGACGGCGACATCGACGTCTTCGTCGTGAACAACGGCGGACCCGGCATTCTGCTGCGCAACGACGGCGGCAACCGCAACCACTGGCTGGCGGTGGAGCTGCACGGCACGAAGAGCAATCGGCAGGGGATCGGCGCCAAGCTGCGGCTCGTCGCCGGCGGCGTCAGCCAGGTACGCCAGGTGGGCGCGCAGAGCTCGTATCTGTCCCAGAACAGCCTCATCGAGAACTTCGGCCTCCGGGCCCTCACCCGTGTGGATTCGCTGGTGGTGGTGTGGCCGAGCGGAGGCCGCCAGGTGCGGACGAATCTGCCCGCGGATCAGCGCGTCGTGGTGGTGGAAGGCGAGGAGATGGGAACTGCGCGCGAGCGTATCCAGGATTTCTGGGCGCTGTACCGCCAAGCGACGCTCGAGCGCACCGCGGGCCAGACGCAGGCGGCTGCGGCGACGTATTCCCGCGCCCTCGCGCTGAACCCCGATCACGAGGACGTACTCTATTACTTCGGCAGCATGCGTTTTGCCCTCGGGGACTTCGCGGCCGCCGAGCGCGCGTGGCGTCACCTCATCGCCCGCAATCCGTCGAGCGCGCGAACCCACTCGCAGCTGGGCAGCCTCTATCTCTGCCTCGACGCAAAGGCGCCGTTCCAGCCAGACTCAGCCGAGACCCATCTGCGCCGGGCCTATGAAATCAACAAGGAGGAAACCGGCCCCCTGCTCCACCTTGGCGAAGTAGCGCTGGTTCGCGGAGATCGCGTAAAGGCGGGCCGGTACTTCGACGAGGTGCTCGGCTCGCACGCCAAGAGCGCCGAGGCGCGCTTCTACGTGGGCTATATTGCGCTGAAAGGGGCCGACACCGTGCGCGCTCAAACGGAATTCAGCCGCGCGACATCCGCGACTGCGCCGCCACCCGCGGCTGGCTTGCCGGGCGAAGGTGACACGAAGCACGGGGCTGCACCGCTCACGCAACGGACCGAGCGGTGCGACCAGCTTCGCACCCTGGCAACCGCCCCGCGAACCGCGAGCCCGACTGTGGAGATGCTCCGGCGCTACCGCCGGCTGGACAGCCTCCTGTCGGTTGCGCGATCACGGTTCCGCTGAGGAGCACGTCAGCGCCGCTCGCGGGGCCTTTCTCGTCAGCATCGCCACCTCCATCACGGCGGCGACACGCTCCCCTTCACCACCCGCGTGTCGTACTGACGGAGGTAGCGCTGATGCTGCGGGTCAGTCGGGTACGTCTCCGCGGCTCCATATGGGTAGGATCGCACGCCATGAAACGGAAGGGGACCCACGGTGGTGCCGAACGCCGTATTCAGATCGGAGTCCTTGATCCACCCGTCGGTGTAGAGCAGGAAGTCGCGCTTCCAACCCGGCGGCAAGGACTTCGCCGAGCTTGCGTCGAACTGAATGGTCGCCTCGTCGCCCGCAGCCATGATGACGTACATGTCGTCGGGGCTCTTGAGCAAAGGCAGGATGTCGCCGAAGCGCGTGTAGTTGCCTTCGATTGGACGCCAGGGCGAATACTTTGCGACGTCGTCATACGCAAACCAGTACGGTCCGTAGCGGCCGCCTTTGCGATACATGCGGGAGAAGCCGCGGAAGTGGAGATCAGCCGAGAGGGGCGCGAGCGTCGTGACCTTGACGGGGTTGTCGGGGAGGGAGCGCGAGACGAACGCCTCGTCCCAGTAGATCTGCATGTTGGTGCGAATGCGCACGTGATGGTCTGCAGTCGGAAACTTCCCGGCGAGATCCACGACCATCGTCTTGTCCTTGCCCGAGGGGAAACCCAGATCCGCGATCGCTATGTGCCACCTGCCCTTCGCATCCCGCACCTCGAGAGATGGAGAGGCGACCTTGATCGAAGATTGCTGCGAGAGCGCGACGTTGATGCTCGCATCGGTGGGATAGATCCAGCCGCGCAGGAACAGAGAAGTGCCGGGACTGCCCGCGTCTGCTCCCAGATCCAGAGTGAGATCGTGCGGCTCGACCACTCCCTGATACTTCGTGGGCGTGAAATTCGAGACGTAGACATCGTCGCTCGCGCGCAGCGCCGGCAGGACATCGTGGCCGCGCTCATCAATCGCGGACAGCGGCACCTCGCGTCGCGCTACCTGGAATAGCCGGAGACTCACCGCGCCCGGAGGCACGAAGCGCTCGTCGACGAACACGTCAACAGAATCGGGATGGTCGACGGCGAGCAGCTTGACCTGGTCGGCGTACGCCGTCTCCCAAAGCTCCTCGGTGAGCTGGAGCACGTAGCGTCCGTCGCGTGGCGCGAGCGCATCGCCCGGAATGCGCAGGTATTCCTGCGACGCACCCGCGGGCGCGAAGGCACTGTTCCCGCCCATGAGGCCGAGCGGCATGCCCAAGGCGCTCCGCCACATCGCATCGGTCACGAACCGGAAGCGCTTCCCGTCCCACGTGTACGCGAGCGCGCACGAGCCCTTGAGCATTTCGCGCTCGACCACGTCCTGGTCGGATCCAGGGAAGTAGATGGTCTGCGGCACGCCGTTCGGCCACTCGATTCGGAGTACGTCAGCCTTGAGGTGCGAGCCAAGACCAAAGTGTGTGACGCGACCCGTGGCTACGCGGGTCTGGTAGATATCACCCGTTCGCAGCTCGAGCCTCGACCCGATTCCAAACGCATTGTTCTTTCCGCTTCCGTCGCGCAGCCCCTTGAGCTCCACGTTCACGGCGAGGTTGCTGTTTCCGAGATCGTTGCGGAGCAGACGCGGAGTGCCGGAGCCATCGATCAGGAATAGATCTTCGTCGCCATCGTCATCGACGTCGGAGACGGCGATCGCAGATGCTCCGGCCGCCCGCACAGGAGCGGGAATCAAGGTCGACCGATCGAGAAACTTCCCGGTGCCGTCGTTCCGAAAGAGAAGCTGCGCCCCAGATCCCGTTCCACCCGCCGATCTTGCTTCCGCAGGCGATGCGCCCCCGCGCGAGACTGGTCCGCCGCCCACGATGAGATCAAGCCAGCCGTCATTGTCGTAGTCCACAAACGTCGCAGCCAATCCAGCCGTAGAGCGCAGCGCCTGCATCACGGAACCCGAGCGACGGTCGCGAGCAAAGGTGCCGTCGCCCTTGTTCAGCCACAGCGCCGGCTCGCCGCCATTCACGCTCGCGACGAAGAGATCCAGGAATCCGTCGTTGTTATAATCCCCCACCGCCGCGGCGCCCGAACCGTCGCGCGTGGCCAGGCCACTTGTCGCGGTTACGTCGATAAAGCGCTGTGCGCCACCATTGTGGAAGAGCACGTCACTGCCGTGCTCGTTCGCGATGAAGATGTCGATGCGCCCGTCGCCGTCGAAGTCGCCGACGACAACATCGCGCGCGTCATCCGTGCCCGCGAGACCGAAGCTCGTTGTCGCGTCGGTGAAGGTACCGTCGAGATTGTTGCGATAGAGGGTGCGCTGACCGTGCCCAACGAGAAGGAGATCCAGATCGCCATCGTGATCGAGATCGGCGAACAGCGCTTTGCGCGCTCCCTTGACATCGCCGACTCCGGCTTTCGCCGTCACGTCCACGAACGTTCCGTTGCCGCGGTTCCGAAAGAGGTGACCGCGCCCCTCACCACCGATGACGAAAAGATCCAGCCAGCCATCGTTGTCGTAGTCCGCAAACGTTGCGTACGTAGCGCCCTGAGGCAGAGAAATGCCCGAGCGCTCGATAGCGTCGCGGACGAATCCGCCTTGAACACGATAGAGATGCAGGACCGACTTTCGCTGTGCTGGCGACCACGACGAGACGAATAGGTCATCGGTTCCGTCGCCATCGACATCTCCAGTCGCAAGGGCGGTCGGTCCCACCTGCCCCGCTGGCGCAGTGCCAGCACTCGCGCGAGTCTCCGCGCTCGCGAGACCCGCGTCCTCCGTCGCGTCGACGAATTTCGCCAGATCGATTGTCGCCCGTTCGCGCACTCCGCGGATCGAAATGAAGGACTTCGGTGCGAACGTAAGCACCGCGCGCCCGGGAATCGGACCGTCCGTCCATTTCACATCGTCCAGCGACGCCTGATACGGCGCAGTGACCTTCATCAGGTCAACGAAGCGGTCGAGCGTCGTCCGCGACTGCGCCAGCTTTCCCGCACGCAGGAGCTGAATCGTGCTGTCCAGGTACACCCTTGCCTCCTTTGGAGGCTCTGGGGGTATCCGCCGCACTTCCTCGAGCTGCTGTACGACACTGTCAGCCACGCTGCGTCGCGCGAGCGCGTCCACGAGCTTGAGTCGAACGGCGAGATTCGCGGGCGCGACCGCGAGCACATCCCTCAATCGATCTTCGTACCTCTTGGCCGAAGCACTATCGGATTGCTGGGCCTCGAGCTCCGCCAGCGCATACAGCACATGCGCATTGCCGGTGGTATCGCGGCGGAGCCGCTCCAGCATCGCGCGTGCGTCCGAAGGACGTCCCGTAAGCGAGTAAAGCCTCGCAAGCGCGAGACCCACCTCCGTGCTCGCGGGATCCAACTCTCGCGCCCGGCGAAGCTGCTTCTCCGCCTCGGCGTAGCGACCGGCTTGCAGATAGGTGAGTCCAAGGCTCGCGTAGCCGAGGGGGTCATCGGGCGCGAGCTTGGTGAGCTTCTTGAATTCGGATTCAGCCTCCGGCAATTGGTTTCGCTGGAGATAGCTGAGTCCGAGCACGCGAGTGGTGTAGAGCTCTTCTACGGACGCCGGCTTGGGTCGACAGGCGGCGGCCGAGGCAATCAAGGCGGCACCGAGCAAGAAAATCCAAACTCGCCGGCTTGAAGGAATCAAATCCGTTGGCATGGGCAAACGATAGTCCTTCGACCGGGTGCTGGCGATAGCGGACGCCGACTTTCCACTACGCCAACTGCGACAAGAACAAGGCGAAATCAGGCTCGAGGGTTCAACCAGAGCCGGCCGTGACCGCCCGTGGCAACGTGAAAGAGAACGTGCTTCCACGACCGGGCGCGCTGTCGCACCAGATCATTCCCCCGTGCGCTTCGACGACACCCTTGGCGATCGCCAGACCGAGGCCGACTCCGCGGTGATCGTTGCGGCGTGCCTGCCAGAAATCGTCGAAGAGGTGCTCGACGTCCGCTGGCGCGATCCCGGGGCCTGAGTCGGTAACGTGAATCGCCACGTGATTGCCGTTGGCAGCCGCGCGTATCGTCACGCTCCCCTGCTCCGGGGTGAATTTGATCGCGTTGCCCACGATGTTTCCGAGGATCTGCGACACACGGAAGGGGTCGGCGCGAACGGTGACCCCATCATCCGGCGGAACCGCCTCGAGGCATATCGCTCGCTTTTCCGCGATCGGCCTGAGCATTTCCTCCGCCTGACGGAAGATCGTGACCACCGCCACATCCTCGAGGTCGAGCGTGAACTTGCCCGCGTGCATGCGCACGGTGTCGAGCAGATCGCCGATGAGCCGGTTCATCTGCCTGCCATTTCGGAGCGCGACCTCCAGCAATTCCGTTCGCCGCGTCGGCTCGAGATTTTCCTGGAGCAGCATGTCGGTGCTGGTGATGATGGTGCTGAGCGGATTGCGCAGATCGTGCGCGACGACGCCGAGCACTTCCTCACGCGCCTGTGCCAGCAGCTCCGCGACATGGCGTTTCTCGCGCTCGGCGTCGTAGCTGCGGCCCACTTGTTCGTTGAGACTCTTGAGCTCCGCTGCCCGCGATTCGGCCAGCGCCAGCGCGCGATGCAACGCCCCCATCGTCGTCGTAATCGTGGCCGCGACGATGACGAAGGCGATGATCTCGAGAGCTTCGATGCGGTCGATCAGCAGCGAGCCGCCGGGCGCAAGAAAGTTCAGATCGATCAGAAGGAGCGATAGGCCGGTCGCCAATGCGGCGGGGCCGGGCCCACCGTACCACGCCGAAATCGCGACCGCCGGCACAAAAAAGAGGAAAGCCGGCGTGGGCCCGTCGCGCCGCAGAATCAGGGTCGCGGCGAGCGCGATCGCGGTGACCAGAAGCGCCAACGCGTATCGCGCGAGTGATGATCGAAGATTTGCTGACCGCTGGTGAGATCCGAGCAAGCGCCCGTCCCGGGATTTGTGGCTCGGACCCTGCCCTCGCCCTGCTGTCCGGCTTCCTAGATGAGTACGCGACGGCTGAGGATTCCGTTGACGGAGGCGTCCTCAGTTACGTGCGATACAGGACTCGATTATCGATCTCTTCGCCGCGCGCTGGTTGTTGATGGTGTCGTAGAACTCGTCGAAATAGCGGAGGGTTTCTTTAACGGTACCGCGGTCCATCAGCTTGCCGATCGAATCGCTGTATAACGCGTAGATCTCGGGCTTCTTTTCGTTGAAGGCGGCAAACGCTTTCCCGTAAGACTCCGCATCAGTGCAGTAGCCCCGGAATAAGCGCTGCCGGACGCTCAGAAGACGAAGGGTCGAATCTGGAACGGCGTATCGCGCGTTCACGGCTCCGGCGAAATCGAAATCATAGGCGATGGGCATCACATCGCCCCGGCTACTGAAGAAGAGCTCGACATTGTGAAGCCCTGCTACCGAGAAATCGGTGTTCCCGATGAAATACTGGAACACGCCGAACAAGGCGTCCTGTAAAGGGTCGAGGTCGCTGGCCCTGGCCCCCTTCTGCGTGATCACTTTTCCGTCCAGACGCGCGGCGAGGGCGCTCGGTTCCTCCATGACGATGCCGTATCGCCGGGCGCGCACCTTTCCGTCGGCACTGTCCGCATACGCGAACTTGAGCAGCCGCGCCTTGTGACTCACCGGAGTGAGCAGCTGGTAGATGCGGTACAGCTGGTACTCCTGAAGGATGTATTGCTCGTACGAGTCCATGTCATGGCAGTAGCTGACAAGCTTGGGCTTATCGAGCTTCTGGAAGATCGTCCCCTTTGATGTCTCTTTGCTGAAATTGAGACGGAGGGGAGGGAATTCGCACATCTTCAGTCGCCAGATGCCGCGCGTACGCGCCTTGACTGGAACGGTGACGAGATTGCCCTCGGTGCCCCTGTAGGTGAGAGTGGCTGGACGCCATGGGGGATTTTCGCGCTTGTCCTCGCGGATCTTTCCGATGTTGGTGGTGAAAGTCACCTCGATTGGATCCTGGGACTGAAAGAACGCGGGGACGTCTGCGCGTTTCGCCGAGTCCGAAGTCTGAGCGCCCGCGACGCCAGTCAGGAGCGCTGCGGCGAACGAAGCTGCAACGCCAGCGAGGCGCAGCGAGGATAACAACCCGCAACCCATCGTGATACGGTCGGCTGCAATGCGCGCGCGAGGAGTCTCAGCCACCATGGGGCCTGTCTCCGAGAGGGGGGCTCGAATATCATGGTGGCGGTCGTTTTACGCAATCAAATAATCGACTCTCCTACGAAAACGGGATTCGCGTACCGCTCCAACATTGACGCGGCGTTTTGACCCTGAGAAAAGCTTTCCGGGCCGACGATCACCACAAGTCCGCCGGGCTGAACGAAGCGCTCCCGCGCGAGAACGCCCTTCAGCAGCGGAACAACCAGGAACGCATCCCCGCCCCGCGTAGACCGAAGGTCGAGCACCAGCCTCGTGGCACCCGCCGAATCTGCACTCGCGAACATCCGCTGCATGAACGAGCTCACCGATTCGATGCCATCGGACCGAACACGAGTGAACCGGACGCGCACCGTACGATCCGCTGGGGAGATCGAGAACGAGTAGTTCTGTTCCTGCGAGGCATGTGTGGAAACTTGCGGCAGCGAGAGAGGCGTCACAGGAGTCTCTCCTGAACACGCCGCCATCACCACGAGCAGCATCGGAACCCACGCGCGGCCGGCCAGGTTCTCACGCCGTTCGCGCCGTTGAGTTTTGAATTCAAGGTTTGACATACTCAATCTCACGGGAATGGACGCGGACGCGGCCAGGGCCACGGCCACGGGTCGAATGAGCGCGCGCCGGCAATACCGCGTACCGCTGCCTCGCGCATCTGCGGGTCGCTCGAGCTGAGAAGCTGAGTGAGCGTCGTCTGCGAGCTCTCCCCTGATTTCATAAGCGCGCGAATGAGCCCGCGACGGACGTGATCGTTCTTCTCCGCCTTGAGCGCGTCGCGGATGGCGGGCAGAGCGCCGGAATCCTCGATCTGGCCAAGGGCCCACGCTGCCTTGAGACGTGTGTCGGCGCTTTCGTCGCTCAATAGTCGGAGCAATCCGGCCGGTGCTTTCGTCCCATTCCCATCCATCTGGCCGATCGCCCACGCCGCCGTGCCGCGCACGTTCGCGCTGCGGTCAGCCGTGGCGGCACCGAGGATATCGATCGAAGAATGGTCGCCGATATTTCCGAGACCCCACACCGCCGTTTCACGCACACGATCTTCGGCGTCACCGCGGATCGCCGCCGCCAGTGCTGCAACGCCACGCCGGTCCTCGATGTTTCCGAGCGCCCACGCGCTCATCTCACGCACCCGCGCGTCCGCATCGTGAGCCAGAGTCTCGCTCAGCGCATCGACCGCCTCGCGCGCCTCGAGATTCCCGAGCGCCCACGCTGCGACCCTGCGCACCGCCGGTGAATTGTCCTGGCGCACCACACGAATCAGGAGTGGAACACTACTCGTCGAGTCCATGTGCCCAACGGCTGCCACAGCAGACAGGCGCACCTTCTCCGCATCATCGCCGAAAAGACCGACGAGTGGTTTCAAGGAACGCCCGTTCTCGATCCGCCCGAGTGCCCACGCCGAGTTGGCGCGGACATCGATAGAAGGATCGCGCAGAGTGCGAATGAGTGGATCGACACCGCCCTGGGCCTCTACGAGTCCGAGGCCGAGCGCGGCTACCGACCGCAGCGCCGGATCGGTCGAGCCGAGTCGCGTCACCAGCTCGCCCCCCACCGACTCCGCCTTCTGCGTTCCAATGAGGCGAACCGACAGCTCGCGCACGCACGCGTCATCAGACGATAATCCCGACAGCAGACGTTGAATGTCCGCAGCCGGCATCGCGTCCGACTCATAGTCATCATTGCCCGTCGATACGCCTGCGGGTGAGAGCGGAGTAGCTGGCGCGTCGCTCCCGCCGCCCCATCCCGAGCCGCGAACAGCCTGGGATGCGAGGAGACAGATTGCCGGCGGCGCACCCCGCGCGGCGGTCAGCAACGCGGCGACATCGATCGGCGGACCGCGGTGACGGCCTTGATCGAACACGCGCACGAAATGTTGAGTACGCACCTGAGCGAACGCGTTTGCGTCGCCGGTTGTCGCGCTGTTGGCAACAGCGGGCACGCCGTTCAATGTTGAGAAGGCAAATGTCGCTACCGCCAATCCAATTATTCGCTGCATGATTACTCCGTTCATGGTGCCCGCCTATCGTGCGGGGTAGGTTGAAAAATCAGCACTAAGGTTCAAAAGAGAGGGCGCTTATCTCAGCGCCCTCTCCGATTCTCAATCCGGAAAGGGGCGCGGCTCGGGCCAGGGGCGAGGCCACGGACCGGTGGCGTTTCCCCCCGCCAGCGCCTTAACCGCGATGGTTCTGATCTCCGGATCCTTGGACTCGAGCAATCCCTTGAGCGCGTCCACGGACCTTTCTCCGACCGCGGCAAGCGCGCGGATGTAGTCGATCTGCAGCTCCTTGTCCGGCTCGCGCGCGAGAGCCGCTTCAAGCGCAGGTATGGAAGCGGGATCCTCGATCTCGTATAGCACCCACGCCGCCAGCTCGCGCAACTCGGGATCCTTCTCGCTCAACATCGCGATGACCTTGGGTGGCGCCTGCTTCAGGTCCGAGTTGCCGAGCGCCCACAGAGCGCGCTTCCGAACCTCCGGACTGGCGTCGGATAGCGCCGCGGAAAGAGCATCTGCCGACGACCTGTCACCGACGTTGCCAAGCGCCCACGCCGCTGTCGCGCGAACCTGGGTGTTGGCATCCGTCCGCAGCGCCGCGGACAATGCCTCCACCGCTATCGATCTGTGATCGCCTTCCGCCAACGCCCACGCAGCCATCTCCCTTACGGTGGGATCAGCGTCGTGGCGAAGCGCATTGGCGAGAGCGTCCGCCGCGATCTGTGAGTCCGCGTACTCGGCCAGTCCCCACGCCGCGATTCTTCGCAAGCTGGAGCTCGTATCGGTCGCGAGGATTTTTGCGAGAAGAGCCGGACGCTCATCGCTGTTCTTGCCGGCCTTCCCACCGCCTTGGCGCACCAATTGGATGAGCGCGCTGGACGCGGCCGAGGTACCTAGCTGAACCGCCTGGTCGACGATCTTTCCGAAGTTTTGTTGGATTCGACTCCTCGTCTGCGTGTTTGTAATCGTCTGCGTGTTCTGATTCATCACCGTCTCGGTCTTCTGATGGATCTTCGAGCCGTCGATGATCTCGCGCGAATCGGGATATCCCTTCACGTCCGACTTCTGCGAATTCAGCAGCTCGATTCCCTGCGTGCGCTCTCCCTGTGCGGACACCCCTGACGACTGGGTTGCAGCTGATGCGCGCGGCAACGGCGCCGCGGCACCAACCACTATAGAGATGAGCGCGAGCGATCCGATCAGCGCCGCCGATTGCTTGCGGCTCGGGCTCGAGTGGCGAAGCTCCGGGTCCAGGATCGCGAGCATCCGCCCCTCGAACTCCTTGCGCCGCGCCATCGCGAGCGCAACCGATGGCGTCGCATCGCGTCTCACGCTAGTAACGATATCCAGCAGATGTTCGGCATAGTCGGTCGCGCGCGCGCCGCAGGCGAGTGCGAGATCGTCGCACGCCCGCTCGCTCTCGGAGCGTAGCCGTTTCGCGGCGGTCCAGACGAGCGGATGAAACCAATAGACAGCGCAGGCCAGACGGCCGAGCGTGTGTCCGACGAGATCGTGACGACGGACGTGCGCCAGCTCGTGGAGCAGCACCGCGCGCCGTCGGTCGAGCGACCACGAGTCGCACTCCGCTGGAAGAACGATGGTGGCTTTGAAAACCCCGCATGCAAATGGCATCTTTGCGTCTTCACTGCGAAGCAGTCTCGGCGGTTCGTCGAGCGCCAGCCTGTCCGACACCTCAAAGAGCGGCGTGAGCCAGTCTTCGGTGTCGAGCGCACGGGCGCGATTCACGATCCGGTGAACCATTAGCGTCGCATAGCCGAGCGACACGGCGATCGCGAGAAGAACGGCTGCCCAGATGAGGAAGACGATGGAGAGGCCGCTCAGCACCGGCGAGCCGGCGATCTCAGCTCCGAACGAGGTCGCTGGTGCAGCCTCGCTCTTTGAACCGACGGGCGTGGTAACGCCCTCGTTGTCGATTTTGCCAGCGGGCTTGGTCGAGACTGCCGCGGGATTTGACGTTACTAC
>Ga0208078_1000306_pt1 | contig 12963 bp, 15 predicted proteins | sample NGESurdeep072012_3_FD_184468 | JGI IMG/M metagenome (GOLD analysis project Ga0208078, IMG submission 184468) | Arctic peat soil microbial communities from Barrow, Alaska - NGEE Surface sample 53-2 deep-072012 (SPAdes) | ecosystem: Environmental > Terrestrial > Soil > Wetlands > Peat ...
CTTGCGCAGCGAGAGCAGGATGATGAGCTCGAGCACGCCCTTTCGGACCTGCACTTCCCACTTTTCAGTCGTGGCTTCGAGGCGCGGAGGCACGTAGGCCAGGTCTTACGAGTGAATCGTCATTGGTCTATACAATGTATAGCATAGTACCTTGCATAGCAAGGTACTATGCTATAAGCGCCCCCGCGAGGCCCCGATCGAACCGATTTTGCGGCCGAGACGTTCGGGTTCGGCGAGGTCGCCGACGACTGCCCCTGCTCTTGGAGCGGGAGGTCGCTTAGGGTCAGCGCTGGTCGCTTCACTAGGTAGTTCGGTAGTCACATCTGCGGAGGCGAACTCGCTCACTCCCGGGGCGCGTGCGCCAGGCATAGAACGCGCGCGCGAGACTCCGAGCGCCTCGCACAAGGCGTTAGGAAGCCGGGGGATGATCGTAAGTAGTCTCCGCTTTGAGCCGACGTTCACCCCGAGGCCGGTGTCACCTACCGGTCTCAGCCATGCCGTCGTCGACTGGAGCATGCGTTCGCCGCGTACGGACCGCTTATTTAGCAATCATGCCGGGCTTGCTTGACACGACCCCAGTCACTGACCGTCGACTGGATTCAGTTGGAGGAGGTAGGATGCGGAAGATCTCTGGAGTATTTGGTGCGCTGATTCTGTCGATCGGTGTTGTTTCCTGCGGTGGCGGTAGTACCGTCATGGGCACCGTAGGCGGCGGAGGCGGTGGAGGCGGCGGCGGAACCTGTCCGGTGGGAACGTTCTGCATGACGGTGAGTACCTTCGACCCAACTACACGAACCGTGGCAGTGGGCTCGACTGTCACGTGGCAGAATGCTTCCGGCGTGGGACATAACGTCGTCTGGGACAACGCAACAGGGAGCGCTGCCGCGGCAGCCGGCGACGGAACCGGCGACATGCCGAACTTTGCCGACGGCACGACGCATACCCGGATGTTCAACACCGCCGGGACGTATGCGTTTCACTGCACCATCCACGCTGGAATGACGGCGACCCTCACCGTCCAGTAAATCGCTGTCGAAAAAGAACGAGACTCCGTCCAGGGTTTTCGGCGCCGTGGATCGGATGATCAGCTCGACAAGAGTATTTCTGCTGGCCGCGCTATTCGTTGGCTGCCACCATCCGTTAGCGCCATGGGAAGAGATCGATCTTTCGAAAGCCGCGAAGGTCGAACCAAGCGCGCAATACATCGCGTGGTGGAGTGAGCTCGAGGCGTGCTCCGGCCTTTCAGGCGACGTGCACGCAGTCGCGTTCTACGAGATTCCCAACGATTCGACCATTCAAGTCGGAAGCGAATCTTACTGGGGATACTGGATCAAGAACGGAAACAGGATTGTTCTTGCAGGAGCCCACGCCGACAGCGAAAAACTTGTTAAACACGAGGAGATGCACGCCCTCCTCCAATCCGCATTGCATCCGCCGGCGTACTTCAACGGTCCGTGCGGCGATCTCACATACGCTAACGAAGGATAGAACTCGCGCGGTGAGCATCGCGAAAAAGTCGCGCCGAGGTCTTCGCCGGCGCGCCACAGTCGTCGAGCGTCGCGCAGTTCGGCGCCGTTGGAATCAACTTCCGCGCACGAAAGGCACGCGGCGAGACTGAGTGGGCGGAGGCGCTGGCGACGCTGGCGTGCGATGTGTGAATCGTGCGCAGAGACAACTCGACGACCGGATAGCGCACGTGGTGTCGCTTGTGGTGTCGATTCAGCCCGTTTTCCTACCGTTTTCTGCCCCAAGGCCGCCGGACAAATCGCGCGGATTGTCTATGAGATCCGCCATCTTGCCGGACTTGGGGCTGAAGCGTTAGCCGCCTGATAAGCGTGAGGTCGGTAGTTCAACTCTACCCAGGCCCATCAACTTCAACTAATTGTTCGGGTGCAGCCGCTGTTAGGCTGCTGATCCTCTCACTTCGAGCGGGCCCGTTCGCGCAGCGCCGCCGCGTGAGACGCTGGTCTCTCGATGGTCGGATCCTGGTTGTATGTATCCGAGCCGCCGGGAGGAATACTCAGATACTTCCACTTTTCGCCGCACAATGATCTCGCCAGGTACACGATTTGGCCCACATGGTAGCTGAGATGCGCAAGAGATCGATGGAGAGCCTCGTGTACAAGCAACGGCTGGCCTCGAATCGTGACGACTTGCCCGAGCTGCTCATCGGTCAGGTCTCCCAACGTCCGAAGGAGCACGCCCCAACCTTCCTCCCATTTGGCAAGTAGCTCAGCGCTCGTCACCACGCGGGACTGAAATTCTTCCTCTCGCTTCCGCCAGGGTTTCTCTCCATCGCTGGTCAAGAACTCTGTGAAGCGCGATCGGAAGTTGCCGGAAACGTGGAAGCAAATCGCAGCGATCGAGTTTCCACCATTGGAGCCAGGTGTCGAGAGCTCCGCATCACTGAGCTGGCCAATGGCAGCCTCGGCGAGCGCCTTGTAACGCAGGTACTCGACATGAACGGATCCAATGATGTTTCTCATTGTAACTCCTTACTCCAGCAGCCTAACGCCCTAGTTCAGCTGCAAGCACGTTACAACCATTGCGACGTAGCCGTATCCGAAAAATGCTTGTCAGCTGTAACATACGTTAGATAGCACGCGCGTCGGCAACTTGTTCATCAGGCTCGCGTTCCGCACGAAAATAGCCGATAAGGTATCTATCGCACGGTGAATGGTGTCCGTTGTGGTGTCCATTCGGATGCGCAAAATGTTCGCGGAAGTGCGCAAGATGTTCTTAAATGTGCGACATGCTGAGCAGGATGTTCGTGGAAGGCAGGCGAGTAGGAACTTCTGAGTCTAATTCGTGTTCGTATGACGCTGCCTGATAAGCGTGAGGTCGACACTGCTCGCGAAAGGCAGATGTACCGACCCCAAGATCGGTCTGTAGCGATTACCCGTTTCTTTACCCGTTTCTCCCGGCAAGGTACGACCTGAATGTCGGAGAATTCCGGCACCGACGCCCGATTCCCTATGAACACCGGCGGAATGTCGTTTTTGGTTGATGTATGTTCCTGCTCCAAGAGCAGGGGCAGTCGTCGGTGACCTCGCGGAACCCGAACGTCTCGGCCGCCAAATCGGTTCGGTAGGGGCCTCAAGGGGGCTTAGCCACGAGATACCTTGCTATGCAAGGTGCTATGCTATACATTGCATGGTCACGACGATTCACTCATAGACCTGGCCCATAATGCCGCCGCGCCCCGAAGCCACAACTGGAAGGTGGGAAGTGCAGGTCCGAAAGGGCGTGCTCGAGCTCATCATCCTGCTCTCCCTGCGCAAGCACGAGTGCTATGGCTACGAGCTCATCACCGTCGTCACGGGGGCAATGGACTTTGAACTCACGGAGGGGACGATCTACCCGCTCCTCAGCCGGCTGCATAAAGATGGATTGCTCACGGCACGTTGGGTGGAGGTGCCCGGTGGCGTGCCACGAAAGTATTATCGCCTGAGCGAGCGCGGACAGGATGCGCTCGCCGCGATGCAGACTTCATGGATCCGGCTTACCTACGCGGTCCAGCGCCTCATGGTCGACCCGGGTGCCACTCGGCAAGAACCCACTATCCGCGGGAGCGCCAAGTGATCAATCGACCCCTCGCTGGTCCGACTGACGTAGACGTCGACCAGGGCAATCCCCCCTGCGTGCCGCGAGATGCAGACGCATTGCGGCTGTGGAACGACTATCTCGATGACGCGTCGAGAGTGGCTCGTCGACTTCCGGAAACCGAGCGTCGCGAGCTTGTGCTTGAGCTCCGAAGTCACCTCGCAGAGAGCTTCGCAGTGGCCGGCGAACTGGGTGATGCAGATGAATTGGCGCGGGTCAGGGCCGCCATCGCCCGCCTGGGCCGCCCGCGTGACTTTCTGCGTCCGATCCTCGCCGACCACCTCTTGGAGCAGGGTGCCAACACTTTCCACCCGCGCCTGTTGGCAGAAGGCCTGTATCACAACGTGTTTGGCGGACTCAAGGCCGGAATAATTAGCGTCGCGTTCGCGGTGGGGTACGTGCTGATCATCGTGTTTGCGGCGATGGCGCTGATGAAGGCATTCGTCCCAAGCCACGTTGGCTACTTCGTGTACCCGAATGGGACACGCACTTTCGGAATCCTTGCCGATACGACCGGCGCGCGAGAGGCGCTCGGGTTCTGGGTCGTACCGCTCGCTCTCGCAGCGACGACGGTTCTCTACATCCTGTTGACTCTCGGCCTGCGCGCGACTCGTCGGTTTTGGGGCTGATCCTGCGTCCCAGACCATAGGAATACAAGGTATACACTCCCTTTCTTGTGAGGTTCAAATGAACATGACACTCCTGGCCGCAGCCTGCTTCGTCGGCTGCGTTCCGCTCGCAAATATCGGCGCGCAGACGCCCTCCACCCGAAACAGCGTCGTCGATCTGCCCGTCAGCTCAATATTGCCGATCATGCGTGTCTCGCTCGACGGCGATGTCGCAGTGCATAGCTGGGATCGCGATCAGGTCGAGGTCCGCGTCGAGGATGTCGTCACCGGCCGCGTCATTGGGTACAGCAACGAGGCCAAGCGGGGTCCATATGCGGTCTCGATTACCCCCACAGACAGCGGCATCGTAATCGCGCCCCGGGCCCGGCCCACGCCTGTCGCGATCGGATTCAACTCAGTGCGCGACCACCTCCGCCACGACATCTATCTCCCCGCGGCTGCGCGCATTTGCCTGCGGCTCGGGAACGGCAATGTATTGATCGACGGTCATTTCGCCTCGGTCGAGATAAGCGGTGATGAATTGCAGCACTCGATAAAGCTCGAGGACCGGGCGGCCGGCGCTGCATCATCGAAGTCGTCGTGCGGTGCCATATGATTCCCGCCGCGCCATCATCGACTTCCACAACACGGCTTCCACTCGAAGCATCGCTGCCTGATTCGGCGCATGAACACAGCGCGGGCATAAGCGCTCCGCGCGCGCGGGGGCCAAGCGAGATGACTAACCGACGCGCGCTCTTCGCCCAACTCGGCTGGTTCGTCGCGATCACATTCGGTTCGTCGTTCGCGATCGCCTGGTTGACATGGTCCAGAGGGGGGCTCGGTCATTTCCCGGGCTTGCCGCTCGCGATGCTGTGTCCAATGTTGGCAGCATTTCTTGTTCAACGCGTGATCGTTCGTGAGCCTGTGTTTCGTCGCGGGCAGCTTGGTCTGAGGGCGGGACATTGGCGCAACTGGGTCATACTTCCGGTAGCGGCAGCCGCAGTTATTGCGACGATCTTCGGTCTGACATTTCTTCTAAACCCAGCCCTGCTCGCAGATCAGAGAACAATTGCAGCGAACGTCGACAACCTGCGCGCCATACCGGGCGGCGCACAATCTGTTGGAATTCGTCTTCTTCTAGCTTATGGGATTACGCTCATAGTTGCGCCTGTCTTGAACATTCCGATCTTCTTCGGCGAAGAAATCGGGTGGCGCGGCTTTATGACCCCGCGACTCGTAAAGCTATTTGGCAAACCGGGAATGCTCATAGCGGGTGTCATCTGGGCTCTTTGGCACACGCCGTTCATTCTCATGGGGTTGAACTATCCGGTACACCCTGTCGTAGGGCACCTCATTTGGATTCCCGTCTGCGTGGCGGGTGGTACGTTACTCCAAGGAGTTGTCACTCGCTCACGGTCAATTGTCCCCGCCGCTCTATGTCATGGCGTGGTAAATCAGCTCGCCGCCCTTACTCTGAGCGTCTTTGCTGTTCAGGCGCCGTTTCGCGACCTCGTCGATGGACCGAGCGGTGTCGTGGCACTCCTGATCCTTGCCCCGCTGGCGTGGTACGTATATCGCCGCCTGCAGAGCGCAGACATCATTGATGCCGTTGGACCTCGGAGAGCGCCAAACGGCGTATGAATCGCTAGGGGACGATGCCACGAGAACACGAATCGGTAAGGCCTCCTATCTACTGGCCACCCGCGAGCAACTGAACACAGTTCCCGAGCCGTGCAGACTAACTCGTGCACCGACCCTCGACCTCACGCTCATCGGGCGCGATGTGCGCTTCTTAGCCCCGAAGACGCCTCGCAAATTTCTCAAACCCTTCGGTTATCGAAGACCTGCTCCTGCTCCAGTAGCAGGAGTTGCTAGACGCTGCTCGAGCACCCTCGAGTCAGTGAGCGACAAACCTCACGCTCATTGGGCGTGAGGTCGCTACGCAGTACCCTGATTCCGAGAATCACTCGAATGGCGTTATCCTAAGATTCCATAGAGGTAGCGCATTGCTGAATCGACTGAATTTCGAAATCGATCGGCGGTCGGTATACCACAAAACGGACTCAGTCAGCGTCTTCGCTGCGACCACGAACATCAGCGGGATAGGAGCACGAGCGCCATCGGAACACGCAATTCGCCGGAGTGTGCGTCTGTCCTTCCAACTCAGGGAAGCCGCTCCCCTCGGGTGACTGTGCCAGTCCCCCAGATAGGTGATGCGGCGGTCGGACTTCTCGTAGATCTTCGCGATCTCGCAATCTTGGAATGCATGGTCAGGCACGAAAGAGTCAACGCCGTGGATCGCTGATGGCCCTGGCCCCAGGAAGCTAGTTATCACGACCTCGGGTCCGATGATCGTAGCTGCCTGCGCTCCTGTTGCCGGAGTAGGTGGCTCGCGAACCCAGTAACCGAGGAGCACTCCCCCGGTCTCTCTTGGAAACCGACCCGCTACCTCCTCGACGATTCCGCTCCAAGCAGTTGCCGATAACCAGGCTGTGCCTGCCGAGCCGCCATCCGACAACCGGACTCCTCAGCCAGCCAGGCGAGTGAAGATTGCGTCGCGCGCTTGACATTCCGGGCAGGCAGCGTGGCGATTCAGATCCCGGACGTCGACGGACGGCAACAATTCAGTTCCATTTACGCCTCGATGCGAGATGACGGCAATGTCCCAGTCGGCGGAAGGATATCCACCTTCTTTGCCGGCGCTGAGCGTTGAAACAGCGAGGCGTACTCCGTGGAGAGCCAGCTCGGACATATCGAACCCTGCTCCGGTAAAAGTTGGGTTTGCGCACCCCGTTGGTTGAACACCGTCGACAGTCTTCGCGGCCGGAATCGGAAGCGTTTCGTCCAGCTGCGAGCACAACCAGCAACCTTGAGTTACCTGCGGGCGGATTCGAGTCACTACGCCGCCCCACCCTCCTTGAGTCCCCTTTGGTCTGAGGCTCCTCTAGAGTGGGAAAGACCGATGCCGGTATCCACTGGCGACTACCCCGCGGGCCAGTTCTGCCCCGTGATACTAGAGGAGGTGGCGGTGGGTCTCGCTTTTCGTGCGAATTCGGACACGCCGACTTTCCTGGAAGTTCTCTCTCCTGTCTGCCTGCGCGAGCACATCTCGAATCGCCACGACGGGGCGTCGATCCCGATTCGGTTGTTGGCGGGGAGTGAACTGCGACCTCGGACCAAGTAGTGTCTCGAATGGCTTGGTGTAGATCACGGCTTGCCGCTCCACTCGTGGTTGTCCGGATCTGCGGGAGGGAGAGGCTTCCATGCGCTGCGTATCTCGTTCAGTCGCCCATACAAGTCCATGCCGCAATCTACCGGCTGGTGGTAAATCTCATGGCCTGAGCAGCGAATTACCTGGTAGCCGTTGGCCTGAAGAAGGCGATCGCGCTGGCGGTCTGACGTGAACGTCTCCCTGTCGCGGTGCCACTCAAAACCATCGCATTCGACGACGATCTTTACGTCCGGGCGAAGCCCAACCCAGATCAGCAGATCAACGCGGATGCTCTTATCGTTGACCTTGAGCTTTGGGAACCCGGCCTGTGGGATGATCTGAAACGCCTCGCCCATGATGGGCTCGACAATCGTCATCATCTCCCAGTGTGCTATCTCCTCTGGCGTCATCGCCCCGTCTTTCCGAAGGTGTTCGATGTAGTCCTTGGCGTTTCTGCCTGCGACGTCCGTCATCAGCCGAACGTGACGAGCTGCGCGGAAGTTTTCCTGCTTCTCCGCGACAAGCTTGGGGGCGTCCTTGCATGGAGCGCCGATGACGATGCCGCCGGGATCAACGGATAAGAAACCAAACAGAAGCGAGTTGACGAACACTTTTTCGATCTCTGAGGCGGAGTGATCGAATACACGGTTGACATTCGTCCGGTGAAGTTCCGAGACCAGTCGGTTTATCTGACCCGCGAACGCTGGGTCTGCATCTGGAGTGGCAGCGGCCTCTTCCTCCGCCCACTTTGGTATGAGATCATCGACGGCATGGAGCATGGACTCCTTCGACAATAGGTGCCCCCGAAACTCCGCGTTCTTCTCCGCTGAAACCCTCGGCTCCATCATAGGTCGTACTCCTGACAAATGCAGCTATGATGCACACCGCACGCCCATGAGGCGAGAGGCGCACGACTCCGAATTTCGAATGTGACATCTGAGCTATGGCTCCTGCTACTGGAGCAGGAACATACATCAACCAAAAACGACATTCTGCCGGTGTTCATAGGGGAATCGGGCGTCGGTGCCGGAATTCTCCGACATTCCTGCCGTACTTTGCAGGGAGAAACGGGTAAAGAAACGGGTAATCGCTACAGACCGATCTTGGGGTCGGTACATCTGCCTTTCGCGAGCAGTGCCGACCTCACGCTTATCAGGCGACCGAAGGGGAGTAGGAAGTCCGGCAAGAAACCCGCAAATCGTTGACGGACAGCGTGATCTGCCGTTGTTCACCCTTCGGGATGCCGGATAATGTCGGACTCAACCGACAGCGGAACCGACAGCAGTGACCACCTCTTCGCGTGTTTCAAACCGACGCCACGAGTTTAAGCACTCTAACAGGAGGATCCAGCAATGAGGCGACTCGCGTCGCGCCCGTCAAAAAATCGGCGCGTCACAGGTTCGCCGAGCGAATTGCCGACGAGTGCGGCTCGCGCGCGCCCCACCCAAGCAGCCAAACAATGTTGGGGATCTCGCCGACGCCGAGCGCGAGCAGATAGTTCGACAACACAGGCGAGAGCGAGGGCGCCAGGATGGAGACTGCGGAGTTGAGCACGTAGCCCACGCCCGCCAGGATAATGGCAACACCGATCCAGCGCGGCATGAAGCGGGAGCGGACGGCAGCTAACCCCCACGGAAGGAGCCAGAGGCCCCAGAAGACTTGCGCGATGTCGAGTCCCTTCGCGTGCAATCGAACAAAAAGATAAATGAGAGCATTCACCTGCGCATTGCTAAAGGCAGACAGATACGTCGTTCCGTTCGCGAGCACGAGCGCCGCCATGTCATTCACGAGATTCACGAGTTGAATCGGAAGCGAGATCCACATGAGTAGCGCTGTCACGAGAGCTAAGTAGTCATCCACTTCGCGCAACAAGCGGTAGATCGCGATGGCGCTGAAGATGGTGATGAGACAGATCACGATCTCGGTGACGATGGATGCGCGCAGCAGCAGGGCGTTCTCACGCACCCGGTCCGCGGTAGCGGCGATGTCGCCAGCAACGAAGATGCGGCCAGGCACGAACAGCAGCGCGAAAGGGGCTGGCAGGCATTGAAGCAGGTACAACAACCCCGCGCGCCGTCCTAGCGACTTCATCGAGGGGCGCGTGGGCGAGCTCGTTGCGGAGAAGCCGGTTCTATACGGGTGTACAGCGGCAGTCATGAGTGGCTCCGGATGAAGATGAGTTCTAGGGGATTTGAGCAGCGATATGCCGGCGCTGCTGCGCGACCGCGAGCAGCGTGACGGAAGCCAGAATCACCCCCGTCCACAGCGCGGGAGAGCGCAGCAGGTTGAGCGCGGGCCAACTCGTCATGTTCGAGACGAGCGGGAGGCCGGGGGTCCAATATCGGCCCAGTCCACGATCGAACAGCGCGTGGGCGACGCTCGTCTCTCCGAATATCAGACGCTCGATCATCGCTATCACGATGAGTGGTAGAAACGCGAGCAGCAGCACAGCGCGCCGTGCCCGCGCGGAGACGAGCAGAATCCACGCGTAGACGGGCGAAGTCCATAACGCGGCCGCGAACACTTCCGCCGCGGCGGCGCTGGGAGTGGCGAGCGGGACGCGCAGTGCAACTCCGTGTCCGGCGACGGCGATACGCGTGGCGAGTTGTGCCAGCACGATCACCACGAAGGTGATGACCGGAACAACACAAAGCGGCACGCAGGCCTTCGCCGCGACGGCTGTCCCGTCGCCCACCGGCAGCGAGTTCCAGAAAAGGATGCTGCGGTCGCGCCGCTCTCCGTTCAACGCCTCCGCGCAGTACACGAACGCCACGATTGTTCCCGTGATGAGCACGATGCGGATCGTGATGTCGAGTAGCGTCGAGAGTTGGCCGACGACTGCCGCTGAAGCAGCGTGTGTCGCGCCAGCGAGTCCGGCAACGTTAAGACCTGTCACCGCGGTATCGATGGCGACGGCGCCGCATCCGACCGCCGCGGGAACGAGCCACGTCCAGCGGTGCTCCCACAGCTCGCGCCGCAGAGACCAAAGCATGGCATTCACCATGAGTCGCTCGCGTCATTGTCGACGATAGCCGTGAAGAGCGTCGCGACGCTCGGTCGGCGCAGATCACCGAGGAGGCGGAGTCGATCGCGCTCGCCCCGATCGAACATGAGGATCTTCCCGCCGATGGTGGGTCGCTCGTGCAGCGGCCCCATGGCGCGCGCAATGTCGATGTGCTCGGGATGAACGTGGATCTCCACGAACCGTTCCTCGAGTTCATCCGACGTGCACTGGAACACCACCCGGCCGCCTGCCACGAACACAACGTCCGTGAGCACATGTTGAATCTCGTCGATTTCATGGGTGGCAATCACCACGCTTTGCCCGCCTTGGGCGAACCCTGCCAGCAGCGTGTCGAAGAATCGTTTCCGGTACAGCGCGTCCAGGCCGAGCGTCGGCTCGTCGAGCACCAACAGCCTGCTATCGACGCCAAGGGCGAGAGCGAGTTGGAGCTGCGCGATCATGCCCTTGGAGAGAGTGCCAACGCGATCGCCAAGGCCGATGCCGCTGCGCGCGAGGAGATCGGAGGTTCTTTCGCGATCGAATGCCGGATGCACTCCGTCGAAATACTCCACCGCGTTCGAAACCCGTAGCCAGCGCGGTATGACTGCTACGTCAGCGACGAAGCTCACTTGGCGCATCAGCGCTGCACGGTCGCGCCAGGGATCGCGGCCGAGCACGCGCAGCTCGCCCTCCACCCGGACGAGGCCGACCAGGGCCTGGAGCAGCGTCGACTTGCCGGCGCCGTTGAGACCCATGACGCCAACCACGCGGCCTTCATCTATCTCGATATCGATTCCGTTCAGCGCCGGCCGGCCGCCGAGCGTGGCGCGAACTCCGCGAGCGATCACGCAACTCATAGTCAGCGAACTCGCGCTTTCGGGCGCGCGGCGGAAGTTCGGGAGCGGAGCAGCTCCTCGGGTTTCAGCCCCAATCGCTGTATCACCAAGCGGATGCGCGGCCACTCTTCCTTGAGGAAAAGTCTGCGCTCGCTGCGCAGCAGACGTTCTCGCGCTCCAGGGTTCACGAACAAGCCGACGCCGCGCCGGTTTTCTACTATCCCCTCATCCGACAACTCCTGATACGCCTTGAGTACGGTGAGGTGGTTGATGCGGTATTCCGCCGACACAGTCCGCACGGAGGGAAGTGCTTCGCCCTCGGCGATCGCGGCCTCCAGGATCATCGCGACCACCCGGTCGCGCAGCTGACGGTAGATCGGCTGGTCGTCGCTCCAGGTGGGATTCATTTCAGCTTCTCCAAAACCTGTTTCGCTGCATAGTTCGCAGGATTTGTCTGTAGTGCACTCTGATAATTCTCCCGCGCCATCTGCGCATTCCCGCGGTGCTCGGCGATCTTGCCGAGCCAATAGCGCGCGCGTGACGAACCGGGAGCGGTGACATCAGGCGGAGGTGCGGCGAGGAATTGGTGCAACGCCTGATCGCCTTCCTCCAGTCGCTGGCCGGTCGACCCGGCGAGGCGGCCAAGATAGTAGAGCCGCCAGGGATCGGCGGATCGTCGCGACGCATATCGAGCGATGGTGACGAACGCGCTGTCCATGCGATTCGTACGGACGTACGCGTCGGCGAGTGCCACGTATGCGGCGGCGGTGTCTGGCGCGAGTGCGACGGCCCGCTGGTAGGCTTCTACTTCGGCGACCCAGTTGTCCTCGTGACTTGCGATTACGGCGCTCGCCATCGCGCCGCGCATTGGATTTCGCTTCGCGATCTCGGACGCCTGCTCTCGTGACTTGGCCTTGTCTCCACCCATGAATCCGGGCGCCATCGCGTACCAGTCGGCGAGGCCGGCACGTGCATCGATGTTATTGGGGTCGAGCGCCACTGCGCGTTCCCATTCATTTCGGACGCGGCGCGCCATCCCCGGCACGCGCAGCTTGCTGGCGCGTGGGGCAGCTTCGTACACGGCGCGACCGAGCCAGTAGTGGTAGTCGGCATTTGAGTCATTCAGTTCGACCGCACGCTCGAGCTGGGGAATTGCAGTGTCGTAGTCGCCGGCGAGGACCGCGGCGCGTCCAGCGCTGAACGCTTGCGACGGCGTCTGCGCGGCCAGCGCGGGCAAGTGAAGTGTCAGTGCGACGATCAGCATGGAGTCGATGCGCAATGGCTTCGCGATCAGCTGGAGTGCTCCTTTCATGAGTCGGACCTCGCGGGTACCTTTGGTGGACTGGTGCCTTACTTCAGTATATCACCTACGGGGGTTGGACGCTCATGGTTTCAACCCTCGTCTGGAGCGGGATTTAACCGCCGCTACCGGCTTTCATGGTCACGTTCATAAAGGCGGACCCGGGGCAATGTGGTGGACGGGTGATATATGACAGTATATCACCTGTCGCATTATTATTATTATCAGGCCACTTGTCATAAACGTACCCCGCGTTGCTTGGTGGAGTGGTGGTATACTTCAGTATACCACCCGCGAAACTTAGTTGGCAGATCTCGCGTAGGCACCAGAGTCCACGGCCAGTTCCCGACGAGTTGTCTTAGGACGACACTCCTTATCCCGAGACTCTCATGCGAAGCCCC
>Ga0208078_1000308_pt1 | contig 12949 bp, 10 predicted proteins | sample NGESurdeep072012_3_FD_184468 | JGI IMG/M metagenome (GOLD analysis project Ga0208078, IMG submission 184468) | Arctic peat soil microbial communities from Barrow, Alaska - NGEE Surface sample 53-2 deep-072012 (SPAdes) | ecosystem: Environmental > Terrestrial > Soil > Wetlands > Peat ...
GTTGGTGATGACTCCGCGCGTCTTCCGCTTGAATGCGAGCAGCTCCCGCACCGCTTCTTCGAGCTCGCGCGTCTGGGCGCGCTCGATGAGGCCCTCGGTGTTGCCGTTCTTGGAGTCGGTGTAGCAGCTGAAGTTGACTCCACAATCCAGCTCGCGCGCACGCTGCACGATCGGCATCAGCTGATCCAGATTGTCGCGCTTGATCACGGTGTTGAATCGGATGCCGGTGATCCCGATCTCGCGCATTCTTGGAATTGTCCGCATGATCTTGCTGGTGAGGCCGGGAATACCGCGCGCGCGGTCGTGCCGCTCATCGAGGAAGTCGAGCGAGATGTTGAATTGATTGATGCCAGCCTTCCAGAGGGAGCGGGAACGCTCCGGCGAGAGCATTCCGCCATGCGTGAGGAGCGTCATGTATTTGAGCCTCACCGCGCCGTTCACCCCTGCCACCAAGTCTTCGAGGTCGCCTCTCAGCGTCGGCTCGCCGCCGGTGAATGTGATGACCATCGGGTTGAAGAACCTGGCGGCCGCAGCGAAAGAGTTTATCTCGGCAGCTTTGGCTGACGGATCAGTCTTCCAATAGTCGCAGAAGCCGCAGCGGGCGTTGCAGCGCTTCGTGACCTCGAAAGAAACGAGGACCGGACGCCGCGTGGCGGTGAGGTACGCGTACTTGGCCAGAAAGATCGGTACGTGCCACGGCTTGAACTCACTAGTGAGCATGTCAGCCGATCATCGGCAGATGCAGTCCGTGCTTGTGCGCCGTCTTGACTGCTTCCTCGTATCCCGCGTCAGCGTGGCGCGCGACTCCGGTGCCCGGGTCGTTCGTGAGCACCCGCTCGAGGCGGACGCGCATCTCCGGCGTGCCATCGGCGACGATCACCTGGCCGGCGTGAAGAGAGTTTCCAATCCCAACTCCCCCGCCGTGATGGAACGCCACCCACGACGCGCCGCTCGCGACATTCAGCATCGCGTTGAGCAGCGGCCAGTCGGCGACCGCGTCCGTTCCGTCGCGCATGCCCTCGGTCTCACGGAAGGGCGACGCGACGCTTCCCGTATCGAGGTGATCACGCCCGATCGCGATCGGCGCCGAGATCTCGCCCGATGCCACGAGGTCGTTGATGCCGACGCCGAACCGGGCGCGATCGGATTGCCCGAGCCAGCAGATTCGGGCCGGCAGCCCCTGAAATTTTATTTTCTTCTGGGCGAGCGAAATCCAGCGGCGGAGATGCTCATCGTTCGGAAACAGCTCGAGCGCGAGATCGTCGGTCCGCTTGATATCGTTTGGATCGCCCGACAGCGCCACCCAGCGGAAGGGACCCTTTCCCTCGCAGAACAGTGGTCGGATGTACTCGGGGACGAATCCCGGAATGTCGAACGCGTTGCCGAGTCCCGCGTCGAGCGCGACGGTGCGGATGTTGTTCCCGTAGTCGAAGGTGACCGCTCCGCGCTGCTGCATCTCGAGCATCGCCGTCACGTGACTCACGACCGATGCTGTCGAGCGGCGAATGTACTCTTCGGGGCTCGCCTCTCTCAGCGCGAGCGCCTGCGCGAAGCTCATTCCGGCCGGCACGTAGCCGTTCAGCAGGTCGTGCGCGCTCGTCTGGTCGGTGACCACGTCGGGCGTGACTCCGCGCCGCACGATCTCCGGGAGGACGTCAGCCGCGTTGCCCAGCAATCCTATCGAGATTGCTTCGCCTGTGTGTATTGCGTGCGAGATGATCTCCAGCGCTTCGTCGAGATTCCGCGCTTTGCGGTCGAGGTAGCGCGTCGCGAGCCGTTTCTCGATGCGCGACTCGTCCACCTCGATGATCAGCGCCGCGGCTCCCTGCATCGTCGCCGCGAGTGGCTGCGCGCCGCCCATTCCTCCGAGACCCGCTGTGAGAACGAAGCGTCCGCGGAGAGATCCGGCAAAATGCTTTCGTGCGACTGATCCCAGCGTCTCGTAGGTGCCCTGCACGATTCCCTGCGAGCCGATGTAAATCCACGATCCGGCGGTCATCTGCCCGTACATCATCAGGCCTTTGCGCTCGAGCTCGCGGAAATGCTCCCACGTGGCCCAGCGGCCGACGAGGTTGCTGTTGGCGATTAGAACGCGTGGCGCACCCGTGTGTGTGCGAAAGACGCCGACCGGTTTTCCGCTCTGCACCAGCAGCGTCTCGTCCGCGCCGAGGTTCGTCAGCTCGCGCACGATCGCATCGAAGCACTCCCAGTTGCGCGCGGCTTTCCCCGTTCCCCCGTACACCACTAGATCCTCGGGACGCTCGGCCACGTCGGGATCGAGGTTGTTCATCAGCAGCCGGAGGGCGGCCTCCTGGTGCCAGCCCTTGCACGAGATGGTTTTGCCGCGGGGCGCGCGAATCTCCCGACGACCCTGCCCGGAGACGTCGAACGCGCTCGGATCGAAACGCACTCTCAGATCGGTCATGTCACCGTTCCAATGTCGGCGAAGCGCATCTCCGAAACAGCGTTACGGAGGGCCGCGATGTCGCCGCTCAGCACGCGGTCACCCTCGAGCCTCGGCACGATCGCGCGTACACGCTGGTGCGCCGTGCGCACGCCTTTCCCGGGACGCAGCGGCGCCCTGAAATCGATTCCCTGCGCACCGCACATCAGCTCGATCGCCAGAATGTTCTCCAGATTGCGAAGCACGCGCCGCGCCTTCCACGCGGCGCCCATCGCCATCGGGACGACGTCTTCCTTGCTGCCGTCCGTTGGGATCGTGTCCACGCTCGCGGGATGCGAGAGTACCTTACATTCGCTGGCAAGCGCTGCGGCTGTGACCTGTGCCATCATGAAACCGGAGTTGACACCCGCGTCCGGCGAAAGAAACGCCGGCAAACCCTGGTTGAGATCGGGATGAACCAGCCTGTCTATACGCCGCTCCGCCATCGTCGCCATGTGGGTCAGCACGATCGCGAGGAAGTCGAGCGCCATCGCGACCGTGAGTCCATGAAAGTTTCCACCGCTCAGCGTCTCGCCATTCTCGAACACGAGCGGGTTGTCTGTCGCCGCGTTGAGCTCTCTCGAAACCGCCTCGTCAATGAAGTCGAGTGCGTCGAGCACCGGTCCGTGCACCTGCGGCATACAGCGAAGCGCGTAAGGATCCTGCACGCGTGGATCGCCATGCCGGTGGGATTCACGCAGCTCACTGTCCGCGAGCAGGTCGCGAAGCAGCGCCGCCGAGCGCGACTGACCTCTCTGACCACGAGCATCGTGGATTCTCTCGTCGAAAGCGACCGGGGTGCCGAGCAGAGCCTCGAGCGACATTGCGCCCGCGACGTGGGCGGTGCGCCAGAGAGCGCGGGCGTGGACGAGCGCGATGAGCGCAACAGCCGTATGAGCTTGAGTTCCATTGATGAGCGTGATCCCTTCCTTCGGCGCCAGAACCACCGGCTTCGCACCAATCTCACGCAGTAGCTTCGCCGCCGAGTCTTCGCGATCGCCCTTGATCAGCGTTCCCTCTCCGATGAGAGCGAGCGCGAGGTGAGCGAGCGGCGCGAGATCACCGCTCGCGCCAACACTCCCCTGCTCGGGGATCGGCGGATAGACATCGCCGTTCAGCATCTCGAGGAGGAGATCAACGAGGTCCGGACGCGCGCCGGAGTAGCCCTTTGCGATCACGTTGGCGCGGAGGAGCATCATCGCTCTCACCTCGCGCTCCGGCAGGCGGTCTCCGACTCCTGCTGCGTGGCTGCGCACGACGTTCACCTGCAACTGGGCCAGCTTGTCGGGCGGAATCGCGACCTCTGAGAGCTTTCCGAAACCCGTGGTGACTCCGTAGACGACGGAGTTGCTGCGCACGATGTCGTCCACGACGGCGCGGGTGCGGAGCATTCGCTCGCGGGCTTTCGGCGCCAGGCTGACTCGTAGCCGCTCGGCTGCCACTGCGTAGGCTTCATCGACGGTGAGTGTGTCACCGTTGATGAGAAGTTTCTCTGTCATTTCTTTTTTCGCGCGCGCCTGGTGGGGCTGCGCTTCTTCGGGGCACTGGGTTTGGTCTTTTTCGCGGCACCCGCGGCGCGAGAAGGTGGCTTCCGTGGGCTTGCCGCGGCACCCCGACGCACCAGTCGCTCGGCTGGATCCCAGCGCCACCCTTCTTCGCCCGGACTGATTTCCACTCCGCCCAGCCATCGAGTTCTGTTGTGGATGCTGTGCCAATCCCTGTTTCCCGCGAGCACTTCGCGCCCGAGTGGCGTCAGCATCAGCTCGCCCTCGACGAACTCGCGCGCTCTCTCCGAGGTCGGAGCGATCACCGGCGTTCCATCTTTCCAGGTGACGAGTGCGTCCTTCTTGCCACTCAATCTCTCCAGGTACGAATAGAAGACGATGTCTCCGAGGAAGATGCTCTCCTGTTTTGTGGCAACCTCGAGGAATGCGGCGACGGGTGTCGAATGCCCGGCCCCGATCGCGGCGAGCGCCTCACGCTCGGAGCGGGACAGTCCGTTTACCGAAGATGGAAACTCCTCGAGATGCCGTCTCAGAGCGGGGGCAAGGTACGGAAGAGCAGATGTGTTCTCGTCGAGCAGCTTCGAGATCGAAGTCGGGTCGGTCGATCCGAACGCCTTCCAGGCCCGCTTCGCCAGCTCGAGCTGTTCTTGCGTCACGCGCGGACGCGTTTTGTCCAGCTGCTTCAGCTGGGTGGCCGAGAGCGGCGGGATGTACCCATCCACTACGATCACCGAGAGCGTTTTCCCACGAGCGGCACCGCTCCCGAAAAAGTCGAGAAGCTGTATCAGCTGCAGCTGGTCGTAGAGGTCGTCCTCGAACCAGAGCACCACTTCGTCGAAGTAATCCAGGTGCCGGATCACACGATCGCGCTCCGCGAAGTTTCCGCTCACGTGCGCGAAATCGTCCCACCCCTGCTCGGAGATGAACCGCGCGCGCTCCTTGCTCAGCGCTTCGAGTGAGAGCGACGAATCAACTGGTCCTTCGTGCAGCACGTCGCGCCAGGATATGATCTTGCCTTCGACGCCGGCCTCGCTCAGGGTGCCGGCGGCGCTGTCTCCATTGGTGATGTTGAGCCGTTGGGTCAACTTCAGGGGGCTATCGGGCGGTACGTCTGCTTGTCATAGTTGAATTTTAGGTCGGGCTCGGCGGTGAGGGCAATGAAGAAGTTGAAGGCAAAGTTCCCGTTGGGAGCTTGCGTGAAGGCAAAGATCGCCTTCCAGTCGTGCAGCGCCCGCTGCAGCGTGACAACGTGGCTCCCGAACTTATGCGCCTGGAAGTCGTAGTTCGTGGTCCAGGATCCGGCCCAATTCGGCGTCAGGTGGAAGGTCATGCTCGAGTTCAGGTTGTCCCGCCCGGGCGTCCGAAAGAAAGCGCCACCGGCCGTGGCGGCCGGCAGAGGTACACCGCCGTTGGGGTTCGCGGATTCGGCCTCAATGCATTGCTGGTATATGATCGGGTTCGATATAGCCGGTGCGCACTTGACCGCCGGATTGTTGTCGATAATTGTCGCGTTGCCTGTCGGCGGGCGCTGGCGGCTCGAGCTGTACTGAAGGGTGGCCGACCAGCCCTGCGTCTCCGGAATATTGTACTGACGGCTTCTCGCTGAGATGCCGGCAACAGGCATCGATGCCACCCCGTTCGCCTGCGCGTCGTCGGGACTCTTTTCCACACGCTCGATCTGCGGGTTCGGCTGCGGGACTGCCCGGCCAAACACTCTGCTAATTGCTCCGAAGATTCCCGACTGCGAGTTGATGGTGAAGCCCGCGTCGATGCTCTCGCGAAATGGCTTGAACCGCGCGGTGTCGCTCAGGATGTCTCCCTGGTAGAGCGAGTAGCGGATCCCCCCGTGAAAGCTGGGAATGAGATCGGTCGAGAAATCGGAGTTTATCGCGTCGGTGGCGAACCCGGAGCGATGGGTCTGGCGCGCTCGCTCGAAATCGTACGCCAGAGAGGAGAAATTCATGGACAGGATTTTTATCTTCTTCGGCTCCGCCGTGCTGCTCGTATCGCTGGACTTGAGCTTCGCCTCCAGGACGTGGGACAGTCCCAGGCTCACTCTGTTCTGCGCCAGCGCGCCCAGATACCCCTGCCGGCTCGTGTTCAGCGAATGGAGGTACTCGTCGCTGATGTCCGCGGCCGGCGCGTAGCCATAGCTGATGATGGGCGTGATGGAATGACGAAACCGCGACACCGGGCCAAAACCGGGAAAGAGCGCGAAGAGCGTGGGCGACGCGCTGAGACCGATAGTGGCCCGCTTCGCCTGGTGAACCAGCTTCCCGCCGTCCAATTCTGTGCGCCGCCAATAGCTGTGTCCGTCGACGTTCCCGAACGACACCGACGGTGTCACTTTCAGGGAGCTCTGGAGGAAGGCGGGGAGGTTGATGCCGGTCTGCCAATCGATTTGGGTCGAGTATGTCTTGGCGAATATCGTGGGCGTTACCTTCGACGAGTCGTTTACATCCGTCACTTTGACCAACGCGGGAGCGTCATTCTCCTGATCGGCGAGGGTGAATGAATTGGTCCAAGTGAAGCTGCCGATTCTGATGGGTGTGTTGAGGCTCGAGCTAGTATTGCGCGAGTTGAGTACTCGACGAACGCTGTCCGGCAGTCCCGTCTGGTTCGTGAAGTACCGGTAGGGAAACTCGGCACCCTGGTCGTTGTTGAGGATCTGGTTCGTCGACACGTTGAAGCCAGGCGACCAGTCGAACCACGACACCGGCGACAGTGTCGGAACCGTGATGCTGAAGTTCGGAAAGCTCTGTTCGACCTCGGTGCGTCCCGGGTGCTGCGTTCGGGTGCCGCCCAAACTCAGTGAGGCGGGACCTACCTTCGTGTCGTAGTTCGCACTCGAGTTAATGCTGGCGAGAACCGCCGCCGGATTGAACGCCGAGCTCCTCTGAACGAACGTGTTGCTGACGTAATTGATGTTCGTGGTGAAGTGAGTGCTTTGGGAGAAAGCCTGCGAATGGCTCCAGCTCACGCTCGTGTTCTTCGAGCCGTCACCCTGGTCGTGCTGCGATAGCCCAAGCCGACCGCTAACGAACCTGTCGAGCCAGCGATACTGCATCTCTCCATTCATCTGGACCCAACCCGGGTCGCCCACGGTCGCTCGCGCTCCGCTCCGCCAGTCGAGCGCGACCTGCGCGTCCATGTAGTCGCTGATCGCGAAGTAGTAGCCGAGGTTCTCGACGTGGCGCCGGTAGGTGGGGCTGTTGCGGAACAGCTCGCTCACTCCGAAGCGCGGCGTGATGACACCGCTGCGGCGTCCCGAGCGAATGTCCTGGAAAATGAATGGCAGCCACATGATCGGCACGTCGCCGATGTACAGGATCGCCGGCCGGGCAACCATGATGTTCTTCGTGATCATCTTGATCTCGTTCGACCGAAAATGGTAATCGGGAATCGAGTCGTCGCAGCTGGTAATCGTGCCATTCCGGACGTAGAACGCGGTCTCGCGTCCGCGCGTGGTGTCGCTCACGAAGGCGGCGTTTTTTCCACCCACGAGCCAATGCTGACCCGTCTCTTCGATTGCGGTCGAGATGTTCTCGACCACACCGCGGTGATGCTCGACGTTGTACACCATGCGACCGCGTGCGATGACGTCGGCGGCCTGCTGCTGGGGATCGCGGAGTATCACGGTATCGCCCCGCGCCACGATGATCTTGGTCGAATCGTTGTAGATGATGCTGTCGCCCACGAGTATGGTCTGGTCGCGATTGACGCCCGCCTTCTTCCCCACGAGCTGGAGTGCATGGGTCTGCGCATTGAACACCGCTATGTCACCCTGATACCGGGTCGCGCTGTAGCCGGGACGGGCCATCAGGACTCGCATGACAGAATCGGGCTCGTTCCACTTGAGCAGATCCTTCGGCTTGGTGGAATCGATACCGGTGCTGTCGTGGCGAGACGTGTCCGGGCGCGCCCGAACCGTGTCGCGCCGCGACGGCGTGACCGCCCGGACTTGCGCCGAAAGACTCATTGGCGCGGACAGAGTAAGCACTGCGCACACAACGAGAGGCATGTAGCGCATCACGCCGGAGCCCCCGCGCTCTCTGACTCAGCCGCGTCGTCGGCCTCGCGCTTGGCCCGCCGCTTCTGACGCTTGCGATACGCGAACTGCGCGACGAACACGCTCACCTCGTAAAGCACGTAAAGCGGTATCGCGAGCGCGAACAACGAGTAAGGATCCGCGCCCGGCGTGATGAACGCCGCCGCCGTCAGGCACACCACGATCGCGTGCTTTCTGTACTTCGACAGGAACTGCGGAGTGATCAAGCCGAGCGCCGTGAGGGCGAGAATCGCGATCGGAACCTCGAACACGACGCCGAACGCCAGGCACATGCTGATCGCGAAGTCGAAGTACTCCGTGGCAGCGATCATCGGCGTCAGCGCGGTCGACTCGATGCTCATGAGGAACTGGAGCGTCAGCGGCAGCACGACAAAGTAGCTGAGCGAAACGCCGGCAAGAAAGAGAGCAACCATCGCGACGAGCACGGGGACTACGACCCGCTTCTCATGCGCGTACAGCGCGGGGGCCAGGAAGCCCCATACCTGCCCGACGATCACCGGCGAGGCGAGAATGAGCCCCAATACCAGTGAGGCGTTCAGCAGGATGCTAAACGAGGTGCCCGGGTGTGTGTAGATGAGCTTCTGCCCGTGCAGCAGCGGCAGGATCGGGCGCTCCAACAAGCGAATGATGTCCAGCCTGGAGAGCAGCGCGAAGGCAATCACCACACCGATGATTATCGCGCCGCCGATCCAGAAGAGCCGCTTGCGCAGCTCCTCCAGATGGTCCAGGAACGGCATTTCGTTGCCCGGAGCTTCGCTCATGCTACTACTCCGTGCTACCGGATCGACTGTAGGCGCTCGTCGGCGAGGGCGGCCTCGTCAGAGCGCGGAAAGCGCTTGATGATTTCCTGGAACAGACGCTTGGCTTCGGCGGTCTTCTTCGATGCCTGCATCTGCAACGCGCGCTTGTACATGGCCGTCGGCACGCGTGGGGAGCTTGGATACTTCGTGATCAGCGAGGCGTACTCCGCGTCGGCCGCATCGGCGTTTCGCTCGGCGGCGTACGCCTGCGCCGTGTAGAACATCGCCTCGGGAACGAGGTCCGACTTCGGATACTTTGCGATCAGCTCGCTGAACGCCGCGCGCGCCGAGACGTTGCCGCCCTTGAGAAGCTGGTCGCGGCCGGCTTGCAGGAGCTGGCCGGGACCGGGGCCAGTCACCGCCGCGCCGACACCCAAACTCGTGCTGTCGCCACCCGGAGCAGCCCCGGCCTGACTCGTCCTCTCTTCGACCGCCGCGCGCATGTCACGCAGCTGCCGCTCGCTCTGCCCGCTCATGTCCTGGAGCTGCGAGATGTCTTCCTTCATCGCCGCGAGATCCGACTCGGTGGCCGTGCGCATCGTATTGAGTTTCTTGCTGAAGGCACTGATCGAGTCGTTGAGTGCCCGAACCGAGCGAGTCACGTCGATCAGATAGGCGCGCTGTACAGAATCGGCGGCGCTCGAACCAGCGCGCGTTCCGACGATGTCCGCCTGCAGCTTGTCGAAATCCGACTTCGTCGCGAAAAAGCAGCCGCTCGAAACCAGGGCGATAGCGGCAAAAAACAATGGAGTTGTTTTCGTCATTGTGAGTATGTCCCTACTTCCGGATTGGCGAGAATCGGCGACCATGCCGCCAATCTCGCTCCCCTGCTGTGGGTGAGCTGCCGCGCGCGGCCAGACTCGGTGTCGAGAATCCACAGCTGCTTGTCGCCGCCCCGCGACGAAGTGAATACGATGTGCCGCCCGTCGGGTGCCCAGGACGGATCCTCGTTCTCGCCCTCGCTCGTGAGCTGCTTCGGAACGCGATCCCGCAAATCGATCATGAAGACCTGGAAGTTCCCATTCTGCTGCTCGTACGCGATCGCGCGTCCGTCTGGCGACCAGTCCGGGCTCGCTCGATAGCTGCGCACTCCAGCCGTGTACGGCGTAAGCAGCTGCACGTTAGACCCGTCCGCATCCATAATATACACCTGGGGCGCGCCCGACTTCCCGGAGATGAACGCGATCTGGTGCCCATCGGGACTGTAGGACGGCGACGTGTTGTCCGTCCCCCTTCCAATCGTGATTTTCTTTGGCAAGCCTGAATCAAGACCCGCCAGAACGAGATCGGTTCCGTTGCCACTCCCCTGCGAGTAAAGAATCGCGTTTCCGCCGGGCTGATAAATCGGCGTAATGTTGAGCCCAATGCGAATCTGACTCACCCTTCGCGTGCGACCGGTGCGGACATCGAGCTCCTGCACCTGTGTCCCGGCGTTGCCAAGAACGGTGAAGACGACAGACCGTCCGTCCGGGGACCACGCCGGCGACAGCGCCCCCCGACCAGTCGTAATCGAGCGCGTCTCGGCGCCATCGCTGTCGACGATTCTCAGCTCGCCATCGTTTACGTACGCGATGCGCGATTGTGCGATGCCGCGCTTCCCGAAGGTCCACTGCTCTATCTGGTCGGACACCCCATGCAGTGCGAACCGCCAGTCGCGGTCGCGCCGGTCGAAGAGAAAGTGCTCCGACTGAAGAAGCTGCCCTTTGGCGACATCGTAGGCGGCCACGTGCAGTCCCTGTGTCGTCGGCGTCATGCGAATGAGCAGAGCGGCTCCGAACTTCGCGACGAGCGCAAAGTTGATCTTCTCACCCGCGGCCGGCAGCAGGCCGCTGAGCGTCGCATCATCCAGCGCGATCACGGTGGCGCGGTCGCTGTAGTCAAGATCGCGCTGCACGATGGTCCGCAGCGAATCGTCGTAGTCGTCCTGCACTGGGAGGACGATCACACCGGGCTTGCTGCCCGCCGTGTAGCTGAGTCCGAGCCGCACACCGGGAACGGCAGTCGTGTCCTGCGCGCGCGCGACCGTCGCTGCCGCAAACGTGCCGGCGATGACGACGATGGAAACGCGCCGCGCTCTCAGTCTCATTTCAGGAATTCGGGATCGAAGCTGAATACCACGGGGAGGACGTCGTCGGGAAATCCATCGGGCAACGGGCCGAAGCCACGCACGCTCGAAGCCGCCTCCACCGCGCCCTGTGCTTCGAGGTCGAAGGAGAAATTGCCGGATTTTCTGATGAATGTGATGTCTGATACGGAGCCATCGCGATGGATCAGAAACCGAACTTCCGCCTTGAGACGCGCAGCGGGATTCCGTGGATTGAAGTTGAGGGCAATCTGGCGAACGATGTTGGTGAGATACCCTGGAAATGGAAACTCGATCCCGTCGCTACGCACCGTAGCCACGTCGGTTCCCTTGCCACCGGTCGGTCCGCCCCCCGCCTTTGGAGCCGCTGTCTTTGGCTGTGGCGTGACTTTGGCTTCAGTCGGAGGGGCCACTTTTTGTGATTGCGCAACTTTCCCCTGCGTCGGTGTTGCTCGCGCCGGAGTCTTGGGCGCGGGCTTCGCCGTCGGCAGCGGCATTTCCTTGACGGTTGACTGCGTGGCAGTCGGCTGCGTAACACTTGCCGCCGCCTTGGGTTGCGCGGTCTTCACCTCGCCGATCGCTCTCTCCCCCGGCGGAGCAGCCACGATTTCCACGCGATACATCGGCGGCAGCGCTACCTGCTTGCGCTCCTTCATCGTGTTGAAGAGGAGCGTCGCCACCGCCGCGTGAAGTATGGCCGAGAGCGTGAAAGGTGCAACGAGTCGCGACCCACTCTCTCGGCCAGGCATTACTTCGCCACTGGTGGCTCGGCCACCAATCCTATGTCTCCGACGCCGCTTGCTCGCATGATTGCGAGCACTTGTACGACCGAGCCGTACGGCACTCGATCGTCAGCCCGCAGGTAGACGCCGCCCGAGCCTCGCCGCTGCGCCAGCGCCTTGAAGCTCGATGAGAACTGGCTGACCGTGAGACGCGCGTCGTCGACGAAAATGGCGCCGCTGCGATCGACAGTCACGGTGAGCCCGCTCTTCGACTCGAGAGGCCGGGCCTGCGCCTTGGGAAGCGTGATGTCCACTCCGCCCTGCATCATCGGCGCGGTGATCATGAAGATGATCATCAGCAGCATCATCACGTCAATCAGGCTCACCACGTTGATCTCGGCGTTGAGCACGAGCCTGTCGCGACCGCGTCTGCGGCGCGCCATCAGATCATGCCCTCTCTGACCATCAGCGCGATCAGCTCCGATCCGATGCTCTCGACCTGTCCTTCGATCTTGTTGAGGCGCGCAGCGAAGATGTTGTACGCGAACACCGCCGGAATCGCGACGCTGAGCGCCGCCGCCGTCGCGATCAACGCCTCGGCGACGCCTGGAGCAACGGCGCCGATGTTTCCGGAGCCTTTGGATGCGATTCCGACGAACGCGTCGATGACGCCGAGCACGGTTCCGAGAAGTCCGATGAGCGGACTGACAGAGCCGATTGTGGCCAGCGCCGTGACCCATTTGCCGAGTCGGTCACGCTCGGATGTCGTCTCGGCGTCGAGGACCAGCTGGAGGGCTTCCACCTGCGCGCTGCTGAATCGCGCCGATCGCTCCGTCGTTCCCGAGAGCGCGGGCGTCGTCTCCGCGATGAAGCGCATCGCGCGCTCCATGATCACGGCCGGCGGTCCGCCAATGCTGCGCGCAAGTTGGGACGCGCGATCGACCGTGGGAACGCCAGCAAACTCATCCGCAAAGGAGCGCGTGATTCTCAGTGCCTTCTTCAGCTCGTACCACTTGCCGAAGATGATTCCCCAGCTGAGGAGAGAGAGCACGACGAGGATCGCGAGCACGATTTTCGTGGCGCCGGTTGAGTTGGTCACCAGCTCCATCGGTGAGCTCGGTATCCTCAGAGCGGCTTGGAACATCAGGAGACTATTCAAGTGGCGGCTCCGCTATTCTCGCGAGCAAACCATGCGAAGCTCTTCGCCAGACCGTCAGCGAGACCAACCCCCGTTTTCCGCTAGACAGATCGTCGACGACGGACACGTCGAATCCCCTGGCGAGAAAGAGGTCTGCGACGTGTGAGCCGATAAACCCGGCTCCGCCCG
>Ga0208078_1000309_pt1 | contig 12932 bp, 10 predicted proteins | sample NGESurdeep072012_3_FD_184468 | JGI IMG/M metagenome (GOLD analysis project Ga0208078, IMG submission 184468) | Arctic peat soil microbial communities from Barrow, Alaska - NGEE Surface sample 53-2 deep-072012 (SPAdes) | ecosystem: Environmental > Terrestrial > Soil > Wetlands > Peat ...
CACCCCGATCGTGTCGGCCGCGCAGAGATCGTCGTACACGGCCTGGTCCGCGAAGTCGAGCGTCCACAGATCGATCGTGTGGCCGCGCATCGTGCGCACGTACTTGAGACAATCCTGAATCAGTGTGAGCATGCCGAGTCCGAGGAGGTCGATTTTCACGAGCCCCATCGCCTCGACGTCGTCCTTCTCCCACTGAATCACCGTGCGATTCTCCATCGACGCCGGCTCGATCGGCACGATCGTCGACAGCGGCTCGGCCGTGAGCACGAAGCCGCCCACGTGAATCGAGCGATGGCGCGGGATGTTGTGCATCCCCTGCACGATGAGCGGGAGCGCCTTCACACGCGCGTCGTCGGGATCGAGCCCCGCGCGACGGAGCAACGTGCCCGGCTCCGTCGGGCGGATGGCCGTGTTCGGATTGCGACGCTCGGTGTGATCATCGCTGCCGTGCGGATCGACCCACGCGGGGATCTCGCGATTCGTCGAGCGCGCGTTGCGCTCCTGCTCCTCGAGTGCGCGCGTGCGGTTCACGACCTCGGTTCCGCGCACGAGATGACTCCCGATGCGCTCGGCGTTCGCCTCCTCGCTGTGACGGTCGACCGCGACTATGCCGTCTTGGGCGACATCGGCCTCCACCTGCATCGCCTCGGCCGTCGCGCGCGCGGAGAAGCGATCGCTCATTGCGGCGAGTGTGTCCGCCTGCTCAACTGAAAAGCCGAGCACGCGGCACGCATCGCGAACGGCGGAGCGGCCGCGGTAGGTGATCTGCTCGCACACCATCGCCGCGTGCTCGCGGCCGTAGCGCTCGTAGACGTACTGCAGCACCTGCTCGCGATCGCGGTGTGCGAAGTCGATGTCGATGTCGGGCGCCTCGTGGCGATCGTCGCTCAGAAATCTTTCGAAGAGGAGATTGAGCTTGATCGGGTCGACGGCGGTGATACCGATGCAGAAGCAGACAGCGGAGTTGGCGGCCGAGCCGCGCCCCTGACAGAGCACGCCGGCGCGATTGGCGAAGCGCACTATATCCCACACGATCAGAAAAAAGCCTGCGAGGCCGAGTCGCTTGATGAGCGCGAGCTCGTGCGTGAGTTGCGCGCGCTGGCGCGCGTTGACGGTTCCCCAGCGCTCGGCCGAGCCCTGGGCGACGAGGCGCTCGAGATATTCGTCGGCGCTGACGCCGGGCGGGAGCGGGAATGCGGGGAGCGTGGGATGCAGATCGTGCAAGCGGAATGCGCAGCGCTCGGCGATGGCGAGAGTTGCTTTCACACCATCAGGATGATGGCTCCAGCGCTTCACCATGCGCGCGGGACTCTGCAGCCGCCACTCGGCGTTGGGGCGGAGGCGCGTGCCCATCTCGTCGAGCGTGCGCTGGTGGCGGAGCGAGGAGAGCACGTCGTGCACGATGCGGCCCGAGCTGCGCGCGTAGTGGACGTTGTTGGTGACGACCCACGGCACGTTCAGCGTGCGCGCGATCTCGATGAGCGGAGCGAGGAGCGCGCGCTCTTCCTCGAGGCCGTGATCCCAGCACTCGATGGCGAGACGACCATCGAAGATCTCGTGCAGTCGCGCGGCGGCCTCGCGCGCGCCCGCTGCGTCGTCGGCGCTCAGTCTGCGAGGGACGAGTCCGCGCGGGCAGCCTGTTAGGGCGAACAATCCCTTCGCGTGCGCGGCGACGGTGCTGAGCGGGAGGGATGGGCGCCCGCGCGGGCAGTCCATGCGCGCGCGCGTGATCATCGTGGAGAGATTGCCGTAGCCCGTGCGATCCTCGGCGAGGAGCACGAGATGGTGCGGCACGCCGCCATCGCCCTCGACGGTGATCTCGGCGCCTACGATGCACTCGAGCGCGTCGCCCTCGCCGGCCTGCGCGAAGGCGACGATGCCGCCCAGCTCATCGTGATCGGTGATCGCGAGCGCGTGGTAGCCGAGCTCCACGGCGCGATCGACGAGCTCCGCGGGATGCGACGCGCCGTCGAGGAGGGAGAAGGCGGAGTGGCAGTGGAGCTCGACGTATGGAGCTCGCGCGCGAACTGCGCGCACGCTTCCCGCTTCGTTGGCGACTTCACGCGCGTATTCGGCACGCGCACGCGCTTCGGGATCAGTCATACCACCCCTGCACGAACCAGCGCTCGCGCTCACGGAAGGCGAGGAGCTCGCCGCTGTCGGATTCGCAGCGCCAGTAGTCGCGCGCGTAGCCGTCCTTCCACCAGTCGCCGGAGAGGCGCTCGGGGCCCGCGGCGCGACCGATCGTGACGCGCCGCTCGCGCCACCAGAGCGCGCACGGGCGATCGCCGTCCCATTCGACGTCGACGGTCTCCGGAGTTTCGAGCAGGCGAAGCGCGGGTGCGCGCGGCGGCTCGGCGGACTTTTCGATGACCGCCACGCGCGCATCTATTGCCTCGATGCGCGAGATGCGCGCATCGATGCGCGTGTCATCACTCTCGCACCACGCGCCGTTGCGCTCGATGCGATGCTCGTCCCGCAGCGCGGGGCGCACCACAGCCTGCGCGCCGAGCTCCGCACGCAGGCGCGCGAAGGCTGCGTCGGCGGCAGCGGGGTCGTGCCAGCCGAGCGCGAGGAGATCGCCCTGCTCGCTCGATGCGGGCGCCGTAGATGTGATCGCAACCGCGAGTCCGCACACGGGCGCGGTGAGCGTCCACGTGTCGAGCAAGGCGCGGCAGTGTTCGACCAACGGCGCCGCACGCGCGACGGGACGCGGGAGCTGCACCTGGCGCGTGACCGTGTGCGCCGCGGCGCCGGACGGGAGTGCGCTCCTGCGATCGTCGAGGGTGAGCGTGATCGCGATCGTCGCCGCGGCGCGTCCCTCGGATGCGAGCGCCGAGGCGAGGCGATCGATGACGGGGCGGAGGAGAAAGAGCACTGGCTCCATCGTCGTCGTCGGCGACGAGAGCTCCACCTCGGCCGCGTGTCGCGCGGAGACCGATGCGAGCACGGGGCGGCGCACATCTTCGCCGCGCGCGAGCCGCCACGCGGAGAGTCCGGTCGCGCCCCAGCGCCGCTCGACGTCTTCGCTCTCGAGCGCGGCGAAGGCGCCCGCGGATCCGATGCCGAGTGCGGCGAGCGTTGCGCGGAGCTCGCCTTCCATCGGGATGAGCGCGAGCGGGGCGGGCGCGAGATACGCAGCGTCGCCGCCGGCGGGGACGATGAACGATGCTTCGACGCTCGTGCGGCGGCCGGGCGCGGCCCACGTCGCCGCGCGCGCGACGACGCACGAGCTCGCGATCGCGACGCGCGCGCGCGGATGCCACGCGCCGGCGATCTCCGCGAGCGCGCGCACGAGCATCCGCTCGCCGCCTTGAGCCTCGAGTCCGTGTGCGCCGATCCACCAGAGTCCCGGCTCGTGCGCGGCCGGCGTCACCTGCGGACTCGCTACGAGGAAGTGCGCCGAGAGCTCGGCGATCGCGCTCGCGATGGACGTGTCGCTCCAGTCGAGGATCTCGAGTGCGGCGCAGCGTGCACGCGACTCGAGCGCCGTCATCCCGCTGCGCACGCCCGCGCGCGCGGCTGCGCCGGAGACTGTGCGCAGCTTGCCGTCGCTCAGCAGCGCGACCAGCGCATCATCCCACGAAGGCGGAGCTGCGCTTACGGCGTGGAGCGGTGGATGGGACGGAGTGTTTCGCGACGGGTTTTGTCGCGGGCTTAGCGCCGGCGGATTTGTCTGGGTAGGAGGTGATGGTGGGAGTTGATGGAGCGGGGACGTATGGGCGTTCCGGGTGCGCCACACCGCGGCGATCGGGAACCTCGGGATGCGCACACAGGCGACGCGCCACTGCTCTGCCATAACTCACCTCAATCGTCCGGCGTTTACCACCCTTCTCCAGCGTGATCGTGGTCGTGCGTTCGGAGCGCTTGCCGCTCCCATTCGCCGCGCGCGCCGGATCGCGTGCGGCGAGTCGTATTCGAACCGAGCTTCCCGTTGCGTCGCCACCATGCTCGCCGGTGACGACGAATGCGGCGCCGACATCGCGCGCGAGTCGTGTGAGTCGCACCGCGAGCACGCGCGAGAGCTGCGGCGCGCCGTCCATCACCACGAGCGCGAAGGCGCCGGAGCGGAGCAGGAGATCGGCGCACCACGTCGCTCGTGCGCTCGTGGTTGGGCGGATGATCCAGAGCGGCGCGCGCTCGCTGCCGACGTGCGCCCAGTCGCGCGGCGCGAGCGTGCGCGTGGCGTCGATGTACGCGATCCATCGTCCACCGCTCGCGGCGGCGGTGGCGAGCGTGCGGAGCATCGACGTGCGCCCGCTGCCGCTTGCGCCGGTGATCTCGGTGAGTCGCCCGCGCGGAATGCCGCGACCGACGAGCAGCGCGTCGAGCTCGGCTATTCCCGTGGGGAGCGGCGCGCGATCGGGGCGGGCGCTCTCCTGGATGGCGCCGAGCTGCAGCTTCAACTCCCGAACAGAAGCCGAAAGGTCGAGAGACGCGAGGACGCGCGCGGGGGCGGTCATCGTGTGATCAGCGCTCGCTTACGAGGTCGTTCGCATCGGCGAACGGGAGTGCATCGTTCGCGAAGGTGAAGGTGCCCTGCTCCTTGATCTCGTTCGCTGCGCGGACGAAGGCGCCGAGTGCGGCGCGGCTGAGCGAGGATCCGACGCTGATGCGTTTGACGCCGAGCGCGGCGAGCTGGGCGACGGAGAAGGGAGCGCCCTTGATCCCCATGATGACGTTGACGGGTTTGCTCACGGATGAGCACACCGCGCGGATGTGATCGGCCTTGACGATGCCAGGCGCGTAGAGGACATCGGCGCCGGCGGCCTCGAAGGCCTGGAGGCGGCGGATGGTGTCATCCAAGTCGGGGCGAGCGTGCAGAAAGTTTTCGGCGCGCGCGACGAACATGAACGGGAAGGGGAGCGCGTGCGCGGCTTCGGCGGCGGCGGCGACGCGCTCGGCGGCGTGCGCTAGCTCGTAGATGGGATGTGCATCATCGCCGGTGGCATCTTCGATCGATGCGCCGACGAGTCCTGTAGCGGCGGCGAGGCGGATGGTTTCCGCGGCGGCTTCGGGTGCGTCGCCGTAGCCGTTCTCGAGATCGGCGGCGACGGGGAGATCGGTTGCGTCGATGATCGCCTTCGCGTTGGCGAGCGCGTCGTCGCGCGTGACGGAGCCATCGCCGTCGCGGCGGCCGAGCACGAAGGCGAGGCCGGCGCTGGTGGTGGTGAGCGCTTCGAAACCGAGCTTGGTGAGGATGCGTGCGGTGCCCGCGTCCCAGGGATTCGGGATGACGAATGCGCCGGCGCGCGCGTGCAGCGCCTGGAATACGTTTGCTTTGTCGGCTTGCGTTGCGCGCATGGTCACGTGGTGGTAGCGGTTATGAAGGAAAGGTCGAGCTGCTGGCTCACGGGTGCGGCTTCGAGCATCGCGGGATCGTCGTCCGCGTCGTCGCGCATGCCGCGACTCTCGGGGCGCACGCCGTAGCGTTTGCAGAGCATGTCGAAGAAGCGCGCGAGTCCCTCGCGATAACGGTCGCCTACATGATGGCCGCGTGCATAGGTCGTGCGATAGCGTGCGGCGAGATGTGGGAACTCTTGCTCGATGAAGGGGAGGTAGCGCTTGCGCGCCTCGTGCTGGAGGCGAAGCGCGCAGGCGCCGACGTACGTCGCGCCGGCCTCGGCCACGCGCTTCACGAGCGCTTCGAGATCCGACGGATTGTCGGTGATGCCGGGGAGCACGGGCATGCAGTTGATCCCCGCGTCGATGCCGGCTTCGCGGAGCCGCGCGAGCGCGCGGATGCGCGCCTCGGGGGTGGGCGCGCGCGGCTCTAGTCGGCGGGCGAGCGCGCGGTCGAGGGTGATGAGCGAGAGGTGCACGGAGAGCTCGGAGAGCGCCGAGATGCGCGCGAGCACGTCGACGTCGCGTGTGATGAGCGCGCTCTTCGTGATGATCACGACGCGCAGCCCCGGATGCTCGGCGAGCACCTCGAGGATGCTGCGCGTCACCTTGAAGTGTCGCTCGGCCGGCTGATACGGATCGGTGGCGGTGCCGATGACGATGGACTCGCCTTTCAAGAGCGCGAGATGCTTGTCGCTTCCGAAGCGGAGGGTGCGCGCGAGGATGTCGGCGGCGTTGCGCTTGACGAAGATGTGGCGCTCGAAGGCAAGCCAGGGCGGAATGCGCTCGACTTGGGCGGCGGTGCTGTCGACGAGGCGGTCGGCGGCGGATGCGCGCTCCATGACGTAGCGATGTGCGTAGCGCGCGTAGCAGTACGCGCAGCCGAAGGCGCAGCCGATGTAGGGGTTGATGGACCAGTAGGGCATGCCTGTGGCGCGGGTGTCGTTGAGGATGGAGCGCGCGTGGGTGGAGTAGTAGGTGATGTCACTTTGGGCGCCGATGACGGGGAGCTGGCGGAGCGAGCGCTGGACGGCTTCGGGGAAGAGGGGGAGGGTGTGGGCGGCGGCGAGCGAAGGGGGCATCGGATCGGTTGCAGCGGGAACGGAAAGGTGGTGGGGGATTGAGGATACCGAATAAATGCCGAAGATACAAGATGGCAGAATTGCCGGGGTGGGGGGCGGGATTTTGGATTGCTGAAGGGAGGGCGGGATTGTAGACTGAATAGTCTACAATATTAAAAAGCTGAGGAGTTATGGCCACCACGACGACAATAAGAGTCGCGATTACCGATCGAAACGCGGCTCATGAGCTGGCGAAGCAGACGGGTCAATCGCAGATGGAAGTGGTGCACGAAGCGCTCGAAGCCTATCGGCGCCAGCTGTTGTTGGGATCGATGAATCAGGGATTCGCCGCGCTGCGTCGTGATCCTGCTGCATGGGAAGAAGAGATGGCGGAGCGCGAGGGCTGGGACATCAGCATGAGCGATGCAGCCAAACCCGCCTGACATCAGCTGACACATGGCGCGCCGAACGAGACCGAGCAGGGGTGAGATCTGGATCGTCGATTTGAATCCGACGCGCGGACACGAAACGAGCGGACAGCGACGCGCGCTCGTGATCTCGATGAACGAGCTCAATCACGGGCCGGCAGGGCTCGCGATGGTGCTCCCCATAAGCACCGTCGACAAAAAAATCGCGACGCACGTAAAAGTCCCGGTAGGCGAGGCGGGGCAAACAGCGGATGGATTCGTGAAGTGCGAGGAGGTGCGACCGGTGTCGATCGAGCGATTCACGAATCGCATTGGGATTGTGAAGGCGACGACGCTCGCAGCGGTAATGGGAAATGTGCGAGTGCTGCTGGGATTCTAGCGCGATGCTGCGCGACACGTTCGGAGTAGTGCTCGCCATTCTCGCGACCCTCTACTTGGCTTCCCCACCAGTGCACGGCGTCGGCAGCGCGCTTGGCAGAGTCAGCGTCGGGAAAGTCGAGGTAGTACGTGACCTCGGTGGGCTTCGTGACATCGTTGCCTGCTTTGCGCAGTGCGTCGAGCGCCGCAATCTCGCCGTGCTCCGAGGTGACGGAGCCCGTTATCTCGGGATCGGCGCTCGAGCCGCGCGTGCGCCGCAACATGATCGCCGCGATGCACGCAGCGACGATGACGAAGAGCGCCCCCTTCACGACGATACTCATCGAGATCGGCGGCCGTTACAACTTGCCCAGAATCTGTCCCAACACTCCGCCCACTTGTGACGATCCGCTGTTGTTTTGCGCGGCGGCCGCCGCCTGCTGCAGGATGCTTCCGATCCCACCGGAGCTCCCCGACGATGGCTGCGACGCCGAGTGCTGTGCGAGCGCGGCCATCACGATCGGCGCGAGCATCGCGAGCAGGCTCTGTACCTTCGACGCATCGAGTCCGGAGGCGGTTTGCACTCCGTTCTGTACCGTCGCGCTGTGCTGGCCGAGAATGCTGCCGAGCAGGCCGCCGCCGCCACTCGTGCCGCCCGTCGCCCCGCCGAGCATTCCCGCGAGTCCACCCAGACCACCGAGGCTGCCGAGAATTCCGCCGGCGCCGTGATCATCGACGGCGCTCTGGATCGCGCTCGCGCCGCCGGGCTGTTGCGCGGTGTGCGCCATGCCGCCGACGATCATTGGGAGCGCAGCGGCGATCGCGTTGCTCGTCGTCGCGGGATCGATGCCGAGGTGCTGGCTCATCTGCTGGATCTGCTCGGGGCCGAGCTTCTGCTGCACTATGTCGAGAAGAGACATGAATTGCCTGAGTCAGGGAAATCGTTTGCGTTCGCGGAGACGAGAAGATTGCAACAGCTGATCAGTGGGCGGCATGCGTCGTGCCGATCTTGCAGCAGTTGCCGGCGCAGTAACCCCAGATCGATTCGTCATCGTCTTCCCAGACGAAGCGCGCGCCGATCACCGGCTCGAGGCTGTCGTCGCTGGCGACCGTAATGTCGAGAGAGTCCTGCTCGACCTTTCCGTCGACGATGCGCACGAGCGCCGCTCCCCACTTCGATGGCGACTCTTCGTGAACGTAGATCCAACTCGTGCCGCCGTGGAGCTTGAGCTTCGGATAGACCACGGTGCCGGCCGGGAATGTATCCGGCAGCACGACGATGGCCATTGGAAGCCACCCTTTGCGAAAGTGTGCCTCGCTCTTGTACTCGCTTCCCTTGACGAGAGTGATTTGCGCGACGACTCCGGACGACTGAAAGGCCTTCTTGCCCGCGCGATCGTTGCTCAGCACGGAGAGCAAGCGCTTGTCCGTTGCGCCGTGTCGCTCGCTCGGCTTGAGCGCCGCGAGCGTCGCGCGCGTATCGCCGGTGAATGGCACGACCGATGGATTCCTGTCGTCCGGGGGAATCGGCTGGATGCGCTCGCCCTCTGCCGCGACGGCCTGCTCCGCGGCATCCCAGCGGGCCGCGGTTTCCTTGTCGACATGGATGCGACCGTGCACGTAGAGCAGCTCGTTCGGATTGTTCGTACCGCCGTGGGGACATCCCCACGACGCAGTGCCGAGTGTAGCGAGCAGGACGAGGCGCTGCGCGAATTCGCGCGCCCGCGTCGCGTTCAAAATCATCATCATCTACTCCTATCCAAAGTATGGCGCGCCTGGTCGCTCCGGCGCGCTATCGTATTCCACTCGTCGCGCGCTCGCGCATGCGCGCGACCTCGCTCTGCAAGGGGGCGTCCGCACCCGCCCACAGCTGTGATACGGCCCGTCCCCACTTCTGCGCCGTGCGCTGATCGCCGCCGTTCGCCGCGATGTCGCTGCGGAGCACCATCGCGCGAACCAGGAAGGCCGCGTCCTGCACGTGATCCAGGAGATACGAATTCAACGTCGGCAGCGCTGTGAGCGACGCGTCGAGCTGTCGTGCCGCCCCTGCGGTGTCGCCCACTTGCAGGAGGAGCCACGCCTCCTGGTAGGTCAGGTAGATGGACAGCTCGCCGGGGCGGCCGAGTGCCCGCAACTTCGCGACGGCGCTCAGCTGCGCGTGCACCGATGCCGTGTCGTGTTTGCTCGCCGCGCGTTGAATGTCGAGGAGATAGTCGCCGCCGCCTCCCGTGCGCTGCAGCGAGAGCACCGGCGCCACTGGGTATGCGAGCGTGAGCGGCACGTTGAGCACGGCCTCGCGCATCGTCGCGCGCGAGTCGCTCTGCACGTAGCTGTCGACGGCGCGATCGACGTGCTGCTTTCCGGCAACGATGCTGTCGAGCGGCGCGCCGAGCGACGCATAGCCCAGCAGCGCGCGCGCGAGCTCCGCCACCGGAGTCGGCGGCTGGACGAGATGGTTCGTCATCGAGATGAAGCGCACGGTTGGCGCCTCGGTGCGCAGGAGCTCGATGGTCCGCTGCACGCGACCGGTAAGTGCGGCCACCGCCTTGAGCGCATCTGCCTCCGCCGGAGTTGTCGCGGGCGCTCCGCCCAGAATCGAATCGCCCAGCGCGCGCGCTCCTTCGAAATTCCCAGAGACGACGAGCAGTCGCGTGGCCATGATCCCCAGTCGGCGCTGATCGACGGCTTCCGTCGCGAGTGCGCGTGCGTGGCCGAGCGCGGAAAGAGCGGAGCTGTCCTGCGCTCCGGCGACGCCGAGCCGGCCTTCGAGCTCGAGCGCGCGCGCGAGTGCCTCGAACGCCGAGGCGCTGCGCGGAAGCGCGACCGTCCATCCCGAGGCGAGCCGCTCGAGCGTCACGCGGTTTCGCGCGACGGCGGCGGGCGCGGAGGGCGGGCGGTTCACCTTCCCCGTCGCGATGTCCGCGTACGGATAGGGCACGAAGGCGAGCGTATCGTTTACGACCGCTGGATACGCGGCCCAGATCGCGCTGTCCGACGCGATCGCACCGCGTCGCAGCTCGGAGCTCTGCGTGTAGAGCAGCCCTGCCAACCGATCGAAGCCGATGCCCGCGAACGTCAAATGCGCAGTGGGTACCAGCGTGAGCGCCTTCATGTACGCCCGAATCGCGCTCTCGTAGCCGCTGCGGAAGTTGTATCCGGACGGACTCGCCGCCGACTTCACGATCACCGTGTCGCGTGCGCGGCAGTCGCCGAGCCCGTACCACACTGAGAAGTCGAGCGAGTCCTTTCCCGCGCGCATGTGCTCGTAGCGCGCGCACGCGTCCGCGAAGCGTCCTTCCGACATGTCGAGCAGCGCCGCGGCGAGCGTGCTGTCGCGCGCCGAGAGCCGCGACGACTTCGCCACCGCCCGCTGCGCGCTCGGCTGCCACTGCGCGGGATCCGTATCGCCGCGCCACGCCATCACCTGCGCGAGCCAGTAGTTCGCGTGCGGGTAGTCGGGGTCGAGATCGATCGCCTCGCGGAAGAGCGCCTCGGCGCTGTCGAGCTGCCACGCGGCCAGCGCCTCGTGCGCGCGAAAGTACGTGGTGAGCGCGGGGATCGAGCGCGACCCGCGTACGCCGTCGGAGCTGAAGGGGAGCGTCGCGCGACCGGACGCCGCGACTGGAACGAGCAGCGTGTCGGCCAGCTCGTCGAAGCGCCGCTCGGCATCGCCCAGGTCGGAGCGCAGAGTCACCGTGTATTGCTTCACCGGCTTCTCCGTGCGCACGTCGTAGATCAGCCCGCGCACATCGATGTTCCCGCGCGCCTGCCATACCTCGCCCCAGGCCATGCGCCCCGCGCGCAGCGATCGCGCCGTGCGCAGCGCATCCTTGAGCGAGAGCGGCGCGGCGTTCACACGCGCGCGCGCATCGTGCGCGCGCATGTCGTCTACCAGCGTGATGCCGTTCCAGCGGCCGAACGCCTCGTACAGCAGCTGCTGGCAGTTGTCGCCATCGAGCAGCTGCGGCGCCGCATTCGCGCGGTGCACGAAGGGGAGCACCACGTACAGGTCCGGATCGAGCGGGGCAGGCTTGAAGGCGAAGAACAGCGCGGCGAGTGCGCCGAGCCCGAGCACCGCCGCGCTCCAGCGCCAGATCGGGGGAATCACGAGCTTTGCGTTCGCGCGCGATGCACTCGAATCCTCGGCGCTCGCGAGCGCGGAGGAGAATTCGGTCATGTTCTGAAAGCGATTCGCGGGAATCGGCGCGATCGCCTTCTGCACCGCCGCGTCGACCGCCTGCGGAATCTCGGCGCGCTTCTGCCGCATCGGCGCGGCGGGCGCCCCGAAGCGCTGCGCGAGAATTGCGATCGCCGTGGGGCCGCTGAAGGGCACCTTGCCGGTGAGCATCTCGTAGACGACGCAGCCGAGGCTGTACAAATCGCTGCGGCCGTCGATGGGATCGGCGGAGCCCTGCTCGGGGCTCATGTAGGAGAGCGTCCCGATCGCAAAGCCGGCGTCGGTGAGACGGCGGCCGCCCGCGCGGCTCACGGCGTGCGCGATTCCGAAGTCGCCAACGAGTGCGTGTCCTTCGGAGAGGAGGATGTTCTCCGGCTTGATGTCGCGATGGATGACGTCGTGCGCGTGCGCGTACGCGAGCGCATCCGCGATCTCGCGCGCGAGGCGGATCGCCTCGTCGACCGGCAGCTGGCTCTCGCGCTTGATGCGACCGCGCAGCGACTCGCCGGCGATGTACGGCATCACGTAGAAGAGCGCGCCCTCCCACTCGCCCGAATCGTAGAGCGGGAGGATGTGCGGATGCTGGAGGCGCGCGAGCAGCGCGATCTCGCGGCGAAAGCGCTCGGTCGCCTGGCCGTCGGCTACTTCGGCATGGATGAACTTGAGCGCGACCTGGCGATCGTGCCGGATGTCGTGCGCGAGGTAAACGGTGGCCATCCCGCCACGGCCGATCTCTCTGTCGATCTGGTAGCGTCCGGCGATGACCGCTCCCTGCTCGCGAGATGAGGAGAGAGGGTCCGCCGGCTCCGCGTCGTCGGACATGTGAGCCGGCCTTGCGAGAGATGGGTAGCCTGACTCGCTATCTTAGGCGCCACGAGGGGAGGCGGCAAGCGTTTCCGGCACAATCTAGCCTTCGCAATGCGCCTGTGACGGCGGCATCCGCCCCACGTATCATTAGCGAATGCGGATGATCCGGACGTTACCTGCACTCGCGCTCGGCGCCGTCGCCTTCGCGGGTGCGCTGCGGATCACATCGGGAGCTGGGCCTGGGCTCGATCCGGACAGCATGTCGTACCTGCACGCGGCAACGACACTCGCGCACGACGGCAGGCTGCGCGATGTGCAGCGCGACTGGGCGAGCGCGGACAGCACGATGCCGCTCGCGCACTGGCCTCCCGGCTATCCCGTCGCGATCGCGGCGGCCGAGCGCGCGGGCTTTGGTGCGATACCGGGGGCGCGCGCGATTGGCGCGGTTGCGGCGCTCGTGTCGATCGCCGTGATCGTGTGGCTCGTGGGGAGCATCGCCGGCATCGGAGCGGGCATCGTCGCTGGGCTGCTCGTGATGGTGACGCCGGCGATCGTGCAGGTGCACGAGAGCGTGTTGAGCGAGCCGTTGTTCATCGCGCTGCTCGTGCTCGCGCTCGCGACGATGGTGCGCGCGCCGAATCGCCCGATCATCTCTGGTACGCTTGCGGGAGTCGCGAGCATCGTGCGTTACGCAGGGATCTCGGTGGTCGGCGGCGTCGTGCTCTGGCAGCTCGCGCGCGCGGGGGCGCTGCGCCAGCG
>Ga0208078_1000310_pt1 | contig 12910 bp, 16 predicted proteins | sample NGESurdeep072012_3_FD_184468 | JGI IMG/M metagenome (GOLD analysis project Ga0208078, IMG submission 184468) | Arctic peat soil microbial communities from Barrow, Alaska - NGEE Surface sample 53-2 deep-072012 (SPAdes) | ecosystem: Environmental > Terrestrial > Soil > Wetlands > Peat ...
CGCCTGCCCCACCCTGCCGGCGCCGGTGAAAATCTGGCGCGTCGCGAGAAAGGCGAGCAGCGTCCCGAGGACCGGCGGAGTGAACTGCGCCTCGCGCTTCATCAGATAATTCTCGTGGCAGCCGAAGGTGGCGCCGGTGTTGTGGTCGACGTTGTTCTTGATGAAGGAAACGCGGTCCGCCGCGCCTAAATCTTCCAGCGCCGTTTGCAGGAGCTGATCGCCGGCGAGGTCGTAGGTGACAACGTCGCGCAGATGCAGGCATTCGGGCGACGCGTACTCGATGTGGCCCATGTCGAGGTAAAGCCGGCCGCCGTTGAGAAGAAATCCGCCATTGCCGGGCGGCTCTTCGTAGTCGCGATAATGGAGGTCGATCGCGCCGGCCTGCGCTTTGCGGAAGAGATAATTCTTCACCCGCACCGGCCAGGCGTCGGTATGGGCGCGGCCTTCATCCGTGCTGACGAGGCAGCCGTATTCCGTTTCGAGCCCAGCGACGCGATCCATCCACTTCAATGGTTGTCGCGCCCTTGAAAAAGCGCAAGGCAATCAGAAGTTCGACGTATGAAGGAATTCCCAGTGCGCAGCCCGTCGGAGAAAGTGGGCGGGGTGGTTCATTTCGGCCGGATGCTCGACAAGATCCGTGTGCACGCCCGGGGCGAATTGCCCGCAGACTATCAAGCGAATCTCGGCAAAGGATTCGACGCGAAGTGCTGCGCGTTCCTGCACCTCAATTACAGCGAAGTGGTCGAGCGAGTTAAACAAGGCGCGACGGATGACGAAATGCTCGCGTGGGCGTTCACGGCGGGCCGCCGGCCCAGCGATGATGAAATCAAGATGTGGAACGAATTCATGCGCAAATTCGGCTGGCGCGATCACGCCGCCGAGATCCTGGCGCGCCGCAAACGCGAAGGTGGGATGGAGAAGCGGGCCGAGATCGAAACGATGTTTCAGTTCATCGACGCGGATGAGGGACGCCCTGTAGCCTTTCCTCTGTAGCCGCCGCCCTGTGGGCGGCGTGGGCGATTGCAGCGAATGCCATTCTCTCGCGCCTCACAGAGGCGCGACTACAGAAGAAACTGCTGGCGGCTGGTTCCGGTAATCGACGAACTTCCAGACGGCGACGACCGTGAGGATCACGACAATCCAGGCCAGGATCGTCCGGCTGCCGTTCACTCCGAAAGCGTGTCGATGCGCTCGGCGAGGCCGAAATCGAGATCGGTGAGGCCGCCCTTGCTGTGAGTCGAAAGGACGAGGCGGACTTTGTTGTAGCGGATGTCGATGTCGGGATGGTGTTCCTCATCCTCCGCTACTTCCGCCACGCCGTTGACGAAATCGATGGACTCCGAGAAGTCGTCGAACTCGAATGTGCGTTCGATGTGCTTCTTCTCCAGCTCCCATTCCGGGATCTTTTTCAGGCGTGCTTTCGCCTCGTCTGCCTTCAGCAAGTCAGCCATAACGGGGAACGAGTAACACCCTCAAATGTTTTTGCAACGGGTAATCGCCGCACTTTTTTTGCGCAGCCTCCGGGATCAAAGACCGAGAATTTTCCGAAGATTTTTTACTGAATCAAAGGCCTCGACCGCGCAATCGCGAGCATTCCGGGAGAGGCGCGGCCAATCCGCCAGCACTTCGTTCACGGCCGTTTCCGCGGTGGCGAGATCATGGACGAAACGGAAGCCGCTCTCGGCGGGAAGATATTTCCCAACGCCGGTATCCTCCGTGATGACGGGTCGCCCCATGGATAGGAACGCTGCCGCGCGATCGCTCAGCCAACCGGTGTGCCAGGCCACATCCACCCCTTTGATGGCGGTGAATTCCGCGGCCGCGCTCGCCAGATAGCGACGATAAGCCGCCGGCGTTCGAGCGACCCGATGAGGCAGCACGACCCGCCAATCGCGCGCACGCAACCGCGCGATTTCCGGATCGTCGGGATTCAAATTCATGGCCAGCTCGAATCGCGCGGACGGCACCCGGCGCGGCAGATCGAGGTATGGTTCGAAGGCGAATTTCTTCGAGAGATCGGGGAACTCGCCGTCCACCTCGACCCCCCCGCCCCAATACCACTGGCCGATGGTCGTGAATTTCATTGGCGTGCGCGGCCGCGGCGCTGGGCGAAGCAATTCCGTATCGACCAGTGGATAAAAAGTTTGCCAGTTGAGCGGCGACGGCGGCAGGCGGCAATCGCCGGCCCCGGCATTGAGACCGATCGTCCAGAATTCATGGTGATGCGACTGGCCCATCTCCATTCTTGTCATCCAATAAAAAATCTCGCTCGGGTCGAGGTCGCAAAATATCCGGCGCTCGAACTGGAGGAGAAGCGGTGGATGGATCGAATAGCTCAGGTTGAGCAGGGTGTTCGGACCGGCAAACCGATCGAGTAATTCCTGCCGCGAAAGTCCGACGCAGTCCATGGCGTCGAGGTCATGCGCGTCATTCGCCGGCGCTTGCCGCAGCAGGCAGTATGAGCCTTTCAACCCATGTTCGCGCAGCCGGCGCTGAAAAATTCGGATGCGCGATTCATCTTCACGCGAATTGTCGCTGGCGGGCAGGAGTTCGAGCCAGACCGCGTCGAGCCCGAGCCGGCGCAGGCCGAGCATCCATTGCAACGGCACGGAATAATTGCCGCCGCCCTCTGGATATTTTGCCGCGAAGCCGCAGCCGAGAAAAACAGTCACAATGCAGGAAGGATACAGTTACTCTCGGTTGACGCTCTCATGTTCCTCCGCAAATTAGCTGCTCTTTAGCACCCGTAGCTCAACTGGATAGAGCATCTGACTACGGATCAGAAGGTTTGAAGTTCGAATCTTCACGGGTGCGTTTCCCGTCGACGGCGTCCGCAACTTTGTGCTTAGTCTTGCGTTGATCATACCGGAAAGCGCAATATGCCGGGAAATCCATGGAGACCAAGACTAGCGAAAAGGGCGGCCCGGGCCGGGAACCGGATAACTCGGAGGCGAGTGGAAGAGGCCGGCAATCCGTTTACACCTGCGCGGCGTGCGGCGCGCAAAACTCCGTCGATTCCGACTGGACTTGGTTCACCTGCTGGAAATGCAATTTGCAGAAGCCGCTTCCGTTGCCCGGCCGCTGATCGAGGTCGCGCAGTCGTACAGAATTGGTAGCGGCAGACTTCAATGCGAGTAACTTCCAAAACGATGAAATGGGTGGCGCTCTCAGTGCTCTGCATTTTCCTGGCGGCCTGCGCGAATGAGCCGAGCGCCGCGGACAGCAGCGCTCCAACCAAGGCCGATCTCCAGAAGCGCGACGAATTTGCCCGAAACCTGCCCAAACCCCCGGAGCGTTAGAACACTAAAGACATGAAGCTCGCCATTCTTTTCCTGTCGATCTGCTGTGTGCTCCTGCTCGGCGGCTGCGCCGATCGCTCGCTCATGACCGATGAAGAATACGCCAACAGCCGAAAACCCGCGCCTAATTCGCCCGATCCGATGAATTACATTCCTCAGACCAACACAAGCCGGCCGCCCGGTTTTTGATTCGCTCACGCGAACCGCTCGTTAGGCCACGTGCTCGTCGAAGGCGCTCATGGCCTTGAAGAGCTGATAGCGGGCGCGAACCTCTTCCATCGTCAGGGTGCGCAATCGCTCGAGACTGAACGCTTCGACGTTGAAGCTCGCCAGAACGCTTCCGTAAATGACCGCGCGCCGCAGGCTGGCGAAATCCGGCGTGCCGGCCACGGAAGCGAGATATCCGGCCATCCCTCCCGCGAAAGTGTCCCCCGCTCCCGTCGGATCGTGGATGTCTTCAAGCGGATAGGCGCCGCAACTGAAGAATTCGTCTTCACCGAAAAGCAGCGCGCCATGCTCGCCCTTTTTGATGGCGACATATTTCGGCCCGATCTGGCGGATCTTGCGGCCGGCCTTGATGAGGCTCGTTTCCTTCGTCAGCTCGCGCGCCTCGCTGTCGTTGAGAATCAATAAATCCACCCGCGGCAGGAGCGCGTCCAGATCGGCCCGGGTGGTCTCGATCCAGAGGTCCATCGTATCGGCGACGATGAAGCGCGGGCGCTTCATCTGGTCGAGCACGTGGGATTGAAGGGCGGGCGCGATGTTGGCGAGCAGGACGAAATCGGTGTCGCGATAGGAGTCGGGTAAATCCGGGCGAAAATGCTCGAAGACATTGAGCGCCACCGAGCGGGTCTCGCGCGTGTTCATGTCCCACGCGTATTCGCCGGACCAGCGAAACGTCTTGCCGGGCACGCGCTGCACGCCGGTCGCATCGATCTCGCGCGATTTCCAGAAATCGAATTCCGACGCCGGAAAATCTTCGCCGACGATGCCGACCAGTTTTACCGGCGAGAAAAAGCTAGCGCCCAATGAAGCATACGAGGCCGAGCCGCCTAACAAATCGGCGTGTTCCTCCACGGGAGTCTTGACGGTGTCGAGCGCGATGGAGCCAACGATGAGGACGGACATATCAGAGGTCAGAGGACGGAAGTCAGAAGTCTTTTTGCGGAGCGCGCATACTCTGCCGGATCGCTGGCTTGGAGCAAGCCCGAGACGATGACGACGCGGCGCGCGCCTGCTTCGATCACTTTCGGGAGATTGTCCAGTTTGACGCCGCCGATGCAGAAGATCGGGATGCGAACCGATTCATGGACGCGAGCAATCTCCTCCAGACCGATTGGCGAATAATCGGGCTTTGTCGGCGTGGCGAAAATGGGGCCGAAGCCGATGTAATCGGCGCCTTCGCAAAAGGCGCGAATCGCCTGGTCGACGCTATGAGTCGATCTTCCGATGGCACAATCCGGACCGACGATTTTGCGCGCCGCGGCGATCGGCAAATCGTCCTGGCCCAGATGAACCCCGTCTGCCTGAACGTTTCGTGCGATCCGCGGATGATCGTTAATGATGAGGGGCACACCCTTTTCCGCGATGATCGAGCGCAGTTCGTGTCCGAGCTTTTCAATCTCCACCGTCGAATGATTTTTGGCGCGCAGCTGGAGCAAATCGACTCCGCCGGCCATAAGCGCTTCCGCGATTCTCCGGGCGTTACCCGTCTCGACATAGCCGAGATCGAGAATGCCGTAGAGCCGGCTGCGGCTGAGATCGGCGGCGGTCAAGCGAGCGACTATTCGTGCAACCGCGCCTTCACGGGTTTGATCTCGAACTCGTCCGAATTCATGACGCGTTCTACGAACCCGGTGTCGTAGATGCCGTTCCGAAAATCGGCGTTGCGCATAATGGCGCTGTGAAACGGAACCGTGGTCTTGATTCCGGTGATGTAATATTCGTCCAGCGCCCGGCGCATGCGGGCGATGGCGGAGGCGCGGGTCGCGCCCACCGTGATCAGTTTCGCGATCATGGAATCGTAGTACGGCGGGACGACGTAGCCGGTGTAAGCGTGCGAATCGACCCGCACGCCGCGGCCGCCCGGCGCATAATAAAAAGCGATCCGTCCCGGCGACGGCTGGAAATTTCGTTCCGGATCTTCGGCGTTGATCCGGCATTGGATGGCGTGAAGCCGCGGCTCGGCGTTGGCGACATGCGGCGAAAGCCGCTCGCCGGATGCGATCAGGATTTGTTCCTTCACGAGATCGCAGCCGTAAACTTCCTCGGTGATCGTGTGCTCCACTTGGATCCGCGTGTTCATCTCGATGAAGTAATAATGGCCTTCATTGTCGACGAGGAACTCCATCGTCCCGGCGTTCTGATAACCGACCGATTGCGCCAGCTTGATCGCGGCGTGCCCCATCTTCTTGCGCAGACCCGCGGAGATCATCGGTGACGGGCATTCCTCGATGACCTTCTGGTTCCGGCGCTGGATCGAGCAATCGCGTTCGCCGAGATGGACGGTGTGGCCATGCCGGTCCGCCATCACCTGAAACTCGATGTGATGCGGATTGATGATGAGTTTCTCGATATAAAGCGCGCCGTTCCCGAACGCTTTTTCCGCCTCATTTCCCGCGGCGTAAAAAGCCGGTCCGAGACTCGCTTCATTGTGGGCCACCCGCATGCCGCGACCGCCGCCGCCGGCGACGGCTTTGATCATGATCGGGAACCCGATCCGGCGCGCTACCTTCAGCGCTTCCTGTTCGTTCTCGACTATCCCGTCGCTCCCTGGCGTAACCGAGACCCCGACTTTCCGCGCACAGGCGCGCGCGGAATTTTTGTCGCCCATGGCGTGCATCGCACTCGCCGACGGGCCGATGAACTTGATCTTGCAGCTTTCGCAGACCTCGGCGAAATGCGCGTTCTCCGCCAGAAAACCGTAGCCGGGATGAATCGCATCGACGTCGCCGACTTCCGCCGCGCTCATGATGCGATCGATCTTCAAATAACTTTCCGAGCTGGGCGGCGCCCCGATGCAGATGGCTTCGTCGGCGAGTTGGACATGGAGGGAATCGACGTCCGCCTCCGAATAAACGGCGAGGGTGCGAATGCCCAGCTCCTTGCAGGCGCGGATGATTCGCAATGCGATTTCGCCCCGGTTCGCGATTAAGACTTTCTCAAACATCTGCGTGTTCGGCCCGCGGACTGATCCTGCGCAAACCGGACGTTTGCTCTACTTCACCCGGAACAGCACCTGGCCGAACTGCACCGGCTTGCCGTTCTCCGCGACGATCTCGGCGATCACGCCCTTGGTTTCCGCTTTGATTTCGTTCATGACTTTCATCGCCTCGATGATGCACACGACGGTTTCTTCCGAGACTTCCTTGCCCACATCCACGAACGGCGGCGACTCCGGCGAACCGGCCCGGTAAAAAGTGCCGACCATTGGAGAGAGAACGTCCTTGAGCGTGCTGGGGGTGGCGGCTTCGACCGCGGGCGCGGCTGCCGCAGTTGTTGCCGCCATCGGCGCCGCGGGTGCCGTTGCGGGCGAGGTGAAAACGGTCTGCTCGCCGGCGCCCTTTTGCAGCTTCAGCCGAAAACCGTCCCTCTCCATTTCGAAGACCGACAAGTCGTTCTTCTTCATCAAATCGATGATGGCTTTGATGTCTTTGAGGTCCAAGATGGTGGCTCCGTAGTCGAGGCTGGGCGTTTAGGTAACGCGGTTTTTCCCGAGAGGTCAAGTGCCTCTCCTCGTAATCGTGCTCGAATCGCGGACGATTTTGCCGTCGCGCATTTCGATCCGGCGTGAGGCCGCTCGCGCGACCTCATCGCTGTGCGTTACCACGATCAACGTCGTCAGCGCTTCGCGCCCAATCTTTTCCAGCAATTGCATGACCGAGGCGGCGGAATGCGAATCGAGATTCCCAGTCGGTTCATCCGCGATTACCAGCGCCGGCCGGTGGACCAGCGCGCGCGCGATCGCCGTTCGCTGTTGTTCGCCTCCGCTTAACTGATGGACGAAATGGTCCGCGCGTTCAGTCAACCCGACGAGGCCGATCAATTCAGCCGCGCGCTGTTCGCTTTCCGAGGGCGAGACGCCCTGGAGGAGCAAGGGCAACGACACATTCTCGCGCACGTTCATCGTCGGCAGCAGATTGAAGAATTGGAAAACGAGCCCGACCTGGCGGCGGCGGAATTGAGTCAGCTCCGCGTCATCCGCCGTCTGCAGGACAAGACCGTCGACAACGATTTCTCCGGTCGTGGGGTGATCCAGGCCCGCCAGGAGATGGATCAGCGTGCTCTTGCCGCAACCGCTCGGCCCGCTGATCGCGACAAACTCGTGCCGCGCGATTTCCAGGGAAACGCCGTCGAGCGCGTGCACGGTGCGCTGGCCGCTCGTATATTCGCGGGTGACGTTCTTGAGCGAGATCAAGCCAGCTTTATCCGCCACCGAGCCGCCGCGCGCAAACCGCACCGAATTCTCGATCGTGGCCGAGACCGACGACTTCGTGATTGTCGAAAAGCCGGCATTCCTTCTCATTCATCCGACAAAACCGGGCCATGTGCGGACGCTTTGGGGCGAGCTGAAACAATTGCTCGCGTTCGAGATCGCGAACGGCGGGCAGGTTTCCATCGTTAACCGGCTCGATCGCGAGACGAGCGGGCTGGTGTTGGCGGCGAAGAACGCCGCGGCCGCGCGCCGTTTCGGTTTGCTGATGCAGGAGCAGCGCATCGCGAAGGAGTATCTCGCCATCGTCTGGGGATGGCCGGAATGGGAAACGAATTCCGTTGATGCGCCGCTGGCCAGGCAGGGCGCCCATATGCCGTCGGCGATCTGGCTGAAGCAAGTGATCCATCCGGACGGCGCGCCGGCCCGGACAGATTTTCGCGTCGAGGAACGCTTCACGCGAAACGGCGGCGAACGCTTCAGTGTGATTCGCGCTTTTCCGCGCACCGGCCGGACTCACCAGATTCGCGTCCACCTGGCGTCGTTAGGCTACCCGATTGTGGGCGATAAGATTTATGGGCCGGATGAGAAACTGTATCTCGAATTCATCGAGACCGGCTGGACGCCGGAACTGGAGCGGCGGCTCCTGCTGCCGCGCCACGCGTTGCACTCTGCGGCGTTGGAGATCGAAGGTGGCGAGAGATGGAGCAGTCAGCTACCCGCCGATCTCTCAAGTTTTCTGTAGCCGCGCCTCTGTGAGGCGCGCGAGAGAAAGCCATGCGCCACCCCACGCCGCTCATAGAGCGGCGGCTACAGAAGAGGCTGCTACTGCGTCGTGACCTTGATGTCCGCCAGCCGGATCGTTTTGCCGTTGAAGTTGTGTTCGGTCGCAAGAGTCAATCCACCGAAGGTCTGGTATTTTTCCCACGTGGCCTGCATCCCGTCTCCGCTCGCCGGAATGTAATCCCAGGCTTTCGGCAGTTTCGTCTGGGGATCGATGTAGAGAACGTAACGATCCGTTGGCGTGAGCCCGACCTTGTCGAAACTGAGGTTGATCGTTTCCATGCTCGTCCCGCCCATGTCCTTCGGCCCGCCCGCTTCCACTTTTACGCCCTGGTCGCGAATCTTCAGCGGCGCCAGCAGCCAGTAGGAATCGTTCACCCAGCGCGCGAACGCAGTCTTCTCGTCGCCTTCCGTCGCCGGCTTCGACAGGTTCGCCGTGACATCATGGTCCTTTCCCTCTTTGTCCTTCCATTTCACCTCGTCGGTCATGGCCGCAACATTCCAGCGGTGCGCGGCGTTGAATAGCTGTTTGCCATCCTGTTCAACGACGAAATTGAAATCGATCTCCTTGATCTTCGACCAATTGTCACCCCCGCTGGCCTTCCAGAGATCGACCGCAACCGGCGGCAAACTGTTTGCCGTCTCTTCTGCCGGCGCCCCCGCCGCCATGAGCATCAGCAACGAAATAATGGACGCGATAAGAGTTTTCATAAGACCAAGCGTGGCAGAGCGCCCGATAAATTGCAATTGAACGGACTCGCAATATCGTTGCCGCGCTTTGATGAAATTTCTCCGGACCGCTCTTCTCGTCTCGCTGCCGGTCCTGGTCGCGCCTCTCGCCAACGCTTCGACCGATCGAATCTCGACGCATTTCAGTCCTTCCGAGAGTTCCACCGAAACGGTCGACGCGCCGAGCTTTGAAGTCGCCAGCGAGACCGCCTACCTCGTGGGCATCATCGGCAATCCGAACAGCTATGAGGTCGCCTCGCAATTTTTCACCGCACGCTGGCGCTGGGGCGTGATCGAAAAGGACAGTTGGATGCAGGGTTACAACCAGGTCTACGCCACGTTTGTGGCCGAGCCGATCACCCGCGGGCCGGAGAATCGCTACTTCGGCATCTCCCTCGGGTTCCGTTACAATTTCGCGAAGCCCGGCGCGCGCTTCGTCCCGTATGTCTCAGGCGGGATCGGCCTCGGCTGGCTCGATAGCCACGCCAATGTCTTCGGCGCGCAGGGCCAGGATTTCACCTTCAACATTCTCACCGCCACCGGTGTTTCCTACAGGGTGAACGACCATTGGAAAATAAACGCCGGCATTCTTTACCAGCACCTTTCCAATGGCGGCCAGACCGATCCCAATCCCAGCGTGAATCTGCTCGGGCCGCAACTCGGCGTGACTTACGTTTTCTAAGAGTGGCCCAACCCGACGAAAACGTGCTGGTCGTCCGGCGCAGCCTGTTCGACGAGCTCGGCAGCTTTCACGGCCTAAATTTCGAGCCGGAAAAATATCTGAGCGCGCTGCTCTCGCGGGGGAACAACTTCTTTCTGCCCCGCGCCCAGGCGGAGAACGACCCGACCCATAAGCAAATCATTCCTTACGCGCTGATCGCGCACGGCGACAAAGTGCTGCATTACGTTCGTGGCAAGAAGGCGGGCGAACAACGGCTCGTCGCGAAAGGTTCGATCGGGATCGGCGGCCACATGAACGACACGGACGAATCGCTCTTCGCGTGGGACGAACAGGCTTATCGCGCCGGGGTCGAACGTGAAGTGAACGAAGAGATCAAAATCGAATCGCCGTTCGAGGATCGGATCGTGGCGCTCCTGAACGACGACACCACGGAAGTCGGCCGCGTCCATCTCGGGATCGTCCACGTCTTCCGTCTGGCCGAGCCCAAAGTCCAGAAACGCGAAGCGATGATCACGAATCTTTCTTTCCTGAATCGGAATCAGCTCCTCGCGCTTCGCGACAATCTCGAGACCTGGTCCCAGCTCTGCGTCGACTCGTTAGACCGCCTTCTGAGTTAGCGCGCGACCCAGCCGCTATCCTCAATTCTCTATCCTCGCTTTTTCCTTCGCTGCTTCGGCTCCGGCGTGGGCGACGGAGTCGGGCTCGGCGTCATCTGCGGCGTTGCGGCCGGCGCCGGAGTCGGCGTGGGCGGTGGAGTCCAGACCAGCTCGATTTCGTCCACCTGGTAGTTATTCATTCCGCGAATCACCGTCAGCTTCAGGTTCGCCGACATCGTCGGATAGGTCAGCACGTTCTCAAAGGAGCCGCGCGGATCGAAAAAGAGAGACGTGAATGTGACGTTGCCTTTGGTCTCGGTCGGCTTCGACATCGCGCCGAAACCTTTCAGGAAGCCCACCATCCGGTCGCGCCATGACGGGATGTAGTTGGCCTGGGCCTGCGTCGTCATGTGGTTATTCAAGAACCGTGCGTCATAATTCACCGCCATCGTTTGCACGATCTGGTTGTTAAACTCCCGCATCTTCCGCTCCGCTTCGGCCCGCGAGGAATACAGGAACCAGAGCGCGCCCGCGAGCATGGCGAGCAGAATGATCCAAATGGCGAGGCCGCCCTCGCCCCGGCGCTGAGAATTACGACACCGTTTCATTTTCTAAAAGCCGTAGCCCGTCGCCTTGATTACCTGTCCGTCATGAATCAGGACCGTGTGCTTTTGCATTCCGGTGTAAGCGCCGAATTGGTTCAGCGAATTCAATTTGAATTCGACGAGATAACCGAAGAGCGCCTTGCCGTTTTTTTTCTCCGGGAGACTGCCGGGCCTGGGGGCTGTGAGCCACTCAATCTGGGCGCTCGGCGCATCGGCCAGCACGGTCTTGAGCCAGTTGGTGATGATCTCCTGGTAATTCTTCGGGTATTCTCCATGAAGCGCGGGATCGGCCGTGATCTGGACCTCATTCGTTTCCGCGCGCAGCGCCGCCGGCACTGCCAACGCCATCAAGACCAGCAACGTCAGCGTTTTCATTCGGCCGAGATTAGCGGCCGCGCCCTGAATGTCGAGCGTCGCGTTATTGCCGCCGGACTACGGCCGCTCGTCGATCGGGACGACCTTTTTGCCGACCGGTTCGCCCACGTATTCGCTGAGCGGGCGGTAGAGGCGATTATCCTCGAGTTGTTCGAGGACCTGGGCACACCAGCCGGAACAGCGGGCGATGGCAAAGATCGGCGTGAATAAATCGGTCGGGATGCCTAACGAGTAATAAACGGTCGCCGAATAGAAATCGACGTTCGCGTTCAGGTTCTTTTTTTCCTTCATCAACTGCGCGATCCGTTCCGACATCTTGATCCATTTCGGTTCGCCCAGTTTCTCGCTCAGCTTTACCGCCATCGTGCGCAGATGCGGCGCCCGGGGATCGAGCGTTTTGTAAACGCGATGGCCGATTCCCATGATCTTCTTTTTCTCCGCCAGCTGTTTCTCAATGTAGGCGTCGACTTTGTCTTCGCTGCCGATCTCCTCCAGCATGTGGATCACGCCTTCGTTCGCGCCGCCGTGGAGCGGACCTTTCAGCGTGCCGATGGCCGCCGTGATGGCCGAATAAAAATCCGAGAGCGTGGAAATCGTGACGCGCGCGCTGAAGGTGGAGGCGTTCATACCATGGTCGGCATGGAGAATGAACGCGACATCGAGCGTGTCGCTCGCTTCCTTCGACTGCGGTTCGCCGCACATCAGGTAAAGGAAATGTTCGGCTTCGGTAAGATCGTCACGCACCGGCGGCAGCGACTTGCCGTTGCGCGCCCGGTGAAAATAAGCGGCGATCACGCCGATTTTCGCGGTGATCGAAATCGCCCGGCGCCGATTAATTTCGGGCGTCTCTTCTTTGCCGTTGTCTGAATCGTAAAGGCCGAGCATCGAAATGGCGGTCCGCATTACATCCATCGGACCTGCGTCTTTGGGAGCGGATTTTAGGAAGTCGACGACGGGATCCGGTAGTGCACGCTGGCTGCGCAGCTCGCGGATAAATGCATCGAGTTCCTTGCGATTCGGCAATTTCCGGTGCCAGAGCAGGTAGATGACCTCCTTGTAAGTGACCTTGCCCACCAGCTCGTTGATGTCGTAGCCGCAATAAATGAGCTGGCCTTTGTCGCCGAGCACATCGCTCAAGCGCGTCCTGTTCGCGACAACGCCTTCGAGTCCGGGTGAAAATGTCATGCCTTCCCTTCCATACGCGAAATTAGCGTGTCCGCCATCGTCGCAGGAGTTTCGGCTACTGCAATCCCGGCCGCCCTAAGCGCTTCGATTTTTCCAGCCGCCGTCCCTTTCCCGCCAGACACGATCGCCCCGGCGTGGCCCATTCGCCGCCCGGGCGGCGCCGTCGCGCCCGCGATGAACGCGGCCACCGCTTTCTTGCAGTTCGCCTTGATCCACTCGGCGGC
>Ga0208078_1000312_pt1 | contig 12866 bp, 12 predicted proteins | sample NGESurdeep072012_3_FD_184468 | JGI IMG/M metagenome (GOLD analysis project Ga0208078, IMG submission 184468) | Arctic peat soil microbial communities from Barrow, Alaska - NGEE Surface sample 53-2 deep-072012 (SPAdes) | ecosystem: Environmental > Terrestrial > Soil > Wetlands > Peat ...
GCGCGGCGAGGATGAGTGCGGCGACGAGCAGCGAGGTCGAGCGCCGGCCGAGGACCCGCAGCGGGATGAAGCCGACTGCGAGCGAGGCCGGAATCTGACCGATGTTGAGCGCCGCGAGCGCGGCCCCGACGAGATTCGCTTGACCAGTCGCGTGGAGAAAATCGGGTAGGAAGGTATTCGCCCCGAAGTAGGTCATGCTCGCGGCGGACTGGTACGTACCGAGCAGCCACACGCGCCGGTCGCGAAAATCCGGCAGCCACGCGCCGTTCGCGGCCGACGCGCGATCGTTGGGCTCGCGCAGGACGCCGAGCGCGAGCGCGGTCACGACGACCGGAACGCTCCAGGCGACGAAGCTGCGCTCCCACGAGCCGCCGACCAGCGGGAGCAGGAACGGCAGCGTGAGCGATGCGCTGATCGCCTCGCCGCACAGGAGCCCGTTCGCCCAGATACCGGTGCCGAACGCGATCCGGTCGGGGAACCACGAGCGCGCCAGGGTCGGGAACGCGGGCTGGATCAACGCGATCCCCGCGCCCATCATCAGCGTCATCGCGAACAGCATCGGAATCGACGGACCGACGCCGCGCAGCGCCGACGAGATCGCGATCGCCCACAACCCGACGATGAGCGCGCGGCGCGCTCCGAGCCGCGCGGTGAGCAGCGCCCCGAACATCGACGAGCCCGCCAGCACCAGCACCGGCAGGTTCGAGAGCGCCGCGATCCCCGACTCGTTCAGATGGAGGTCCCGGTGGATCAGCGGGATCACCGGCGGCACCGCGAGGAGCGTGAGGCGAAGGTCGATCCCTGCCAGCCAGAGCAGGACGACGCGGAGGCCCCTCAACGGAGGTATCCTGGCCGGCAGATGGTTTCTACGGAGCGCAAAAGAAGCGAGCCAACCACTGAACGTGAGGGGTGATCGAGCATGAGCAGCACTGCGTCACTAGCGATCGATTCCGCGAACCGCAAGTCCGGACTGGCTCCCGGCGTGGGACCCGCCGTGATTCCCGGCGGCGCAGCCTTCACGGGTCCTGCGCCGCAGGTACCGCCGAGCACCGTGCCCGTCGCACCCAGCACCGTGACGAGCGCGCTCGGCACGATCGTGAAGCTCGTCCCCGCCGACATCGTGGCGATGTACGTCGTGGTCGTGACCGCGCTCGAAGCGCAAGGCGCGATCAACGGCCATCCAGAGTGGCTCTGGGCCTGGTTCGGCTTCGCGTTTGCGCTCACGATCGTCTTCTTCTACATCCAATTCGCGCAGTCGTATCAGCAAACGCACGGAAAGATCCCCAGTTGGCGGCTGATCCCCGCGTGGCGTATCACCTTGACGGTCGTGGCGTTTACGATCTGGGCGTTCGCCGTCAAGCCGGACGCCACGAAGGCGATGTTCTGGCAAAGCGACCTCGCGACGCTCATCGCTTCGCTTTCGATCATCGTAATCGGACCGCTCTTGTCCGCCGTGGATGGCCTGCTGAATCCAAACTAGCAGACGCGTCACGTACTCGCGATCGCGGCCGCCGCGGCGACGTCTTCGATGCCGAGTCCGAGCGATACGAAGACCGAGACGCCGCCGGCGCGCGGCCTCGCGTGGCGCGCGAGGATCGCGCCGAGCGAGACGACGCCATCCCACGACGCCGCACCCTCCTCGACCGCCAGGATCACATCGCCGGCTTCGGCGCGCGCCGCGGGCACGTCGTCGACGACCAGCGCTGACGCGCCGACGAGGCGGCCCGGGAGCTCCCGTTTCTCCGCGACGCACGCACCGACCGCGTTGACGTGCGCGCCGTCGGCGACCGACGCCGCGTCGAAGAGCGGATCCGCGCTCGCTGTGCACGTGGTGATCACGTCCGCGCCGCGCACGGTGTCGTCGGCGTCGGCGCCGACGCGGGCCTCGACGCCCCGCCCGCGCGCCGCAGCGACGAGCGCTTCTGCCTGCGCGCGGCTGCGCGACCACACCGCTAGCCGGTTCATCATCCCGGCGCGCACGAAGGCGTCGAGATGCGCGCGACCTTGCGCGCCGGCACCGAGGATTGCGTGGGCGCCGCGCGGACGCCGTGCGAGTGCTTCCGTCGCGACGACCGAGACCGCGGCCGTGCGCTCGCGGGTCAGCGCTTCCGCCTCGATCCAGGCCGACGGCTCGCCGGTCTGGGGATCGAACAGCACGACCACGGCGCGATGCGTCGGCAGCCCACGGGCGGCGTTCGCCGGAACCGCGACGACGAGCTTCGCACCGAGCGCGGGCCGCGCGCCGCCGGCCCAGGCCGGCATCGCGCCGAACCACGTCGCGCCCGGCGTGGTGAGCGCGGCGCGCACCGGCCCGCCGCCTTCACCGTTCGCCGCATCGCGCAGCGTGTCGCGCATCAGCGCCGGCAGGTCGATCGCAGCGAGCCGGCGTGCGACCTCCGTCTCGTCGAGGTGCGGGAGGTTCAGCCTTTGGCCTCTGCGCCGTCCTCGATCGTCACCGTCGTCATCACGTCGCCGGCACGGATCTCGTCGACGACCTTCTGCCCTTCGACGACGTGGCCGAACACGGTGTACTGACGGTTGAGGAACGGCGCATCGTCGAGGCAGATGTAGAACTGCGAGCCGGCCGAATTCGGATTCGAGGAGCGCGCCATCGCGAGGGTGCCCTTGATGTGTGGGCGCTCGTTGAATTCGGCGTCGAGGTTGTAGCCGGGGCCGCCGGTTCCGTTCCCGCTCGGATCGCCGCCCTGGATCACGAACCCGGGCTCGTAACGGTGGAACTTGAGACCGTCGTAGAAGCCGGCGCGCGCCAGCTTGATGAACGCGGCGCTGTGCAGCGGCGCGTCGTCGGGATAGAACGTGACGACGATGTCGCCCTTGGGGGTCGAGATGCGGGCGCGAGCGGTCTTCGCCTCGCCGGCGAGGGTGCTCAGCTCATCGCCCGAGGGCTTGGTATAGGTGGCCATCGCCGTGGAGCTACGGCGCGCGGCACCATTCCACCCCGCGCGTTTCCCACCACCCCCGTCGCAAACCACGGCAGGCCCGCGGCGGCGCAGGCCTCGGCGGCGGCGGCGCGGTACGGCGCCGTATGACCGCGCATCGTCTGCCGCACCGCTTCTTCGCGCTCGCGCTCTGCCTCGGATTGGCCGGGGCTGTCCCCGCGCGCGCCGACGTCCCCGCAGCGCCGCTCGATCCGGCGATCGCCGCGGCGCTGGCGCGCGTCTCGGCAGCGGAGCTGCGGGCAACGGACGAACGCCTCGTCGCGTTCGGGACACGCTCGACGTTCTCCGAGAACGCCGGACCGAAGCGCGGCGTGTTCGCGGCGCGCGCGTACCTCGTCGACCGCTTCCGCCGGATCGCCCGCGACGGCGGCGGACGGATGACGGTTGCGCTCGACACGTATACGCAACCCGCCGATCCCGCCAAGCGCATCCCCCGCGCGGTCGTGATCTCGTCGGTGATCGCCACGCTGAAGGGCGACGATCCGACCGGGCGCACGTACGTGATGTCGAGCCACTACGACTCGCGAAACACGAACAACGACGACGGTGAGCACGACGCGCCGGGCGCCGACGACAACGGCTCGGCCACCTCGGCGGTCGTCGAGGCAGCGCGTATCCTGGCCGGCCTGCCGATGCACGGAACGGTGATCTTCGCTTGCTTCGACGCCGAAGAGCAGGGGCTCTTCGGCAGCGGGCATTTTGCCAAGACGCTCAAAGACACGCACGTCGACGTCGAAGGCGATCTCAACAGCGACATCGTCGGCGCGTCGGTCGGGGACGACGGCGTGAAGCGCGACGATACCATTCGCATCTTCTCGGAGTCGATCCCCACCGGCGCGAACGCGGCCCGCATCAACGCGATCGGCTCGCAGAACGATTCGCCGTCGAACGAGCTGGCGCGGTTCACGAAGGAGACCGCCGACGCGTACTCGACCGGCCTGCACGGGATGCTCGTCTGGCGCGCCGACCGCTTCCTGCGCGGCGGTGACCACGAGTCGTTCAACGCCGAAGGCTTCCCCGCACTGCGCTTCACCGAGCCGCGCGAGACGTTCGCGCACCAGCATCAGGACGTGCGCGTCGAGAACGGCGTACAGTACGGCGACCTGCTGCAGTTCATGGACTTCGACTATCTCGCGAAGGTGACGCGCTACAACATGGCGGCGCTGGCGTCGCTCGCGCTCGCTCCGGCGACGCCGAAGGTCTCGGTCGACACGAAGGCGCTGACCAACGACACGCTCTTGTTCTGGGAAGCCGTCCCGCGTGCCGTGCGCTACGAAGTGGTGCGGCGCCTGACGACCGAGCCGGTCTGGAGCGCGGTGCAGGACGCCGGCGCCGTCACCCGGATCACGATCCCGCTCTCCAAGGACAACTGGCAATTCGGCGTCCGGGCGGTCGACGCCGAAGGTCACCGCTCGCCGGCCGGTTTCCCGACCCCGGTGCGCTGACCGCGGCTTAGAGCACGTCGATCGCGCTGGCGAGCGCGGCGTCGCGCTCGGTGATCGCGCCGACGTCGTGCGACCAGGTCCGAATCGTCACCTCGTTCCACGAGATCGCGATGTCGGGATGATGGTCGAGCTGGTTCGCGACCGTCGCGACCGCGTTCACGAATGCGATCGCGCCGTTGAAGCTCCCGCGATCGAACGTCTTTGCGAGCGCCTGTCCGTCGTCGGTCCAGCCGCCCGGCACGTCGATCGCCATCAGACCACTCCTTGCGCGCGCAGCTCGCGCAGCGATTCGTCGATCGCTTGCGCCGTGAACGCGACGTCTTCGTCGCCGTGCGCGGTCGAGAGGAACATCACCTCGTTGTGCGAGGGCGGGAGCAGCACGCCGCGCGCCCGCATCGCATGGTAGAACGCCGCGTAGGCATCCTGATCGTCGAGCCGCTGGTCGTCGTACGAACGCGTCGGCGGGCCGGGCCGGAACTTGAAGTCCACGATCGACTCCAGCTGCACGACGGTGTAGCCGAGATCGAGCGCGCGCAGCGTCGCGCGAATCGCGTCGGCGAGCGAGCGCGCGCGACGCTCCATCGATGCGTACAGCGAGGGGGCGCCCTCGAGATGGTCGAGCACGCGCAGTCCCATCGCGACCGCGAACGGCATACCGGCATGGGTCCCGCCCGTGAAGCACGGACCCTCGGGCGCGAGCATCGCCATCACGCCGGCACGTCCGCCGAACGCGGCGAGCGGGAACCCGCCGCCGAGGATCTTGCCGATCACGGTCAGGTCGGGGACGACGCCGGCACACTCTTGCGCACCGCCGAGGCCGAGCCGTAGCCAGGTGATCACTTCGTCGAAGATCAGCAGCGCGCCGTAAAGGCCGGCACGCTCGCGCAGACCTTCCAGAAAGCCGGGGACCGTCTCGACGAGTCCCATGTTCCCGCAGATCGGTTCCACTACGATCGCCGCAAGGCGGTCGCCGATCCGGTCCAGTTGCCGATCGACGTCGGCGAGATCGTTGTAACGCGCGACAGCGAGATCGGCGACGACGGCGCGCGGGATCCCCGACCGTTCGGCGTGCGAGGTCTCCGCCGACGCACCGGCGTCCTGGAGCGCGAGATCGAAGTGGCCGTGGTAGTTGCCCGCAAACTTCAGGATGACGTCGCGCCCGGTGTACGCGCGCGCGACGCGCACCGCACTCTGCACCGCTTCGCTCCCCGTCGTGGCGAAGCGCAGCTTCTCCATCGACGGAAGGTGCGTGCGGATGCGCTCGGCCAGTGCGAGCTCGTCCGGTGTCGTCGAACCGTAGACGAGGCCACGCGCTGCGAGCGCGTCGAGCTCGCGCGCGAACGGCGGCGTGTGCCCGAACAGCAGCGGCCCGTACGCCATCACGTAGTCGATGTAGCGCCGCCCGGCGGGGTCGAACGCGTACGGTCCCTCGGCGCGCACGCAGACGAACGGTTCCCCGCCGACGCGGCGTCCGGCGCGGACCGGCGAGCTGACGCCGCCGGCGAGAACGTCGTCGAGTCGGGTCGGTGGAATGTCGAGAATGATGGCAGCTCCTTGCCTGTAGCCTTCGACGGGCTCAGGATGACATCCGGGCATGGGTGGCCGAGGTCGCCCAAGAACCCAGCCGCATGGCGACCTCACCCGCGTACCGTGCCGACCACGTCGGGAGCTTTCTCCGACCGAAGGAGCTGCTGGAGGCGCGGCGCACCGGGGCCGATCCCGAGCGCCTGCGCACGATCGAAGACCGCGAGATCTTGCGCGTCCTCGCGAAGCAGCAAGAGCTCGGCTTCGAGCTGTTCACCGACGGCGAGTTCCGGCGCGGCGGCTTCATGACCGACCTGACCGACGCCGTCGAAGGATTCGATCAAGGCGACGGCGTGGCGCGGTCCTGGAACGCCGCCGGTGCCGCCACGACGGTCGCACCGAGCGCGGTCAAGGGGATCGTCACCGAGAAGCTGCGACAGACGCGACGACTCACCGCGCTCGAGCTGCCGTTCCTCAAGCAGCACAGCCCGGGGCCGATCAAGATGACGCTGCCGAGCGCGACGCAGTTTCCGGCGATCGCGTACAAGAAAGGGATCAGCGACGCCGCGTACCCGGATCATTCCGCGTTTCTGCACGACGTCGTCGCGATCGTGAAGGCCGAGACGCGCGCGCTCGCGGAGGAGGGCGTCGCGTACATTCAGATCGACGCGCCGCGCTACAGCTACTACCTCGATCCCAAATGGCGCGACTTCCTGCGCGCGGAGTTCGGCGAGCCCGAGGCGTTGCTCGACGAAGCGATCGCGGCCGACAACGCGTGCTTTCGCGCGGCCCGCAAGCCGGGCGTGACGCTCGCGATCCATCTCTGCCGCGGGAACAACCGCAGCCAATGGTACGCGTCGGGCGGCTACGACGCGATCGCCGAGAAGCTGTTCAACGAGCTCGAGGTCGACCGCTTTCTGCTCGAGTACGACGACGAGCGGTCGGGCACGTTCGAGCCGTTGCGCTTCGTCCCCGAAGGCAAGACGGTCGTGCTCGGCCTGGTCAGCTCCAAGCGGCCCGAGCTCGAGGATAAGGCGGAGTTGATGCGCCGCATCGAAGAGGCGAGCAAGTACCTGCCGCTCGATCGCCTCGCGCTGAGCCCGCAGTGCGGCTTCGCCTCGATGGCCGAAGGCAATCTCCTCACCGAAGACGACCAATGGGCAAAGCTCCGCCTCGTCGTCGAAACCGCCCGCACGGTCTGGGGCTGATCCGACGCTCAGCTCTCATTCGTCGTTACGGCGTGTTCTTTTTTGGGTACGTTGCACGATCATGAAAAAGACGCTGACAGTGGCAGCCCTGGCCGCGATGATGAGTTTCGGGGCGATCGCGCCGGCGCTCGCTGACGGCGCGGCGAGCACGCGCAACATCATCATCGGCGGTGCGGCAGCCGCGGTCGTGATCACGAACTACAATCACAAGGTGCGCCAAAAACGCGCGGAGCAGCGGGCGGCTGCTGCCCGTCGTCAGGCGTACCTCCGCCGGCATCCGAACGGCTAGAAGCTATCGCTTGCTGCTCGGAGTCTCGACGTTTAGCGGGCAAATGCGAGAGTAAGAGCGGTGAGCATCTTCGCCGGCAGCGGGACGTACGCGCGGCGCGTGAACACGTCGTACCGGTTCGCCTCGATACGATCGAGTATTCGCCGGTACAGCGAGAGCGCGAGAAGAACGGTGTACCGCGACTCCGGCGCGAGCAGCACGATCCCCGGCTCGGCCTCCGCGTACATCGCTCGGACGCGCCCGATCTCGAAGCGCATGAGCGCGCGGAACCGTTCGTCGACGGCGCCACCGGCGATCGACGTTTCCGTGCACCCGAAGCGGCGCAGGTCTTCCAGCGGCAAGTAGATGCGGTCCATGCGCGCATCCTCGCCGACGTCGCGCAGGATGTTCGTCATCTGCATCGCGCGGCCCAGCGCGATTCCGTAGCTCCTCGCCGCCGGCGAGACGGTGCCGAGGACCGGCATCACCAGCAGCCCGACCGTCGACGCGACGAGGTAGCAGTACTCACGCAGGTCGTCGTAGGTCTCGTAGCGGCGAACGGTCACGTCCATTCGCGTCCCGCGCAGGAGCGCCAGCGCCGGTTCGATCGGAATGTCGAAGCGCCGCGCTGCATCGGCGAATGCGATGTAGATTGGATCGCCCGCGCGCCCGTCGTAGGCGTCGAGCAGCCCCCGCTCCCAGGCGTCGATCGCGTCGAGGCGTTCGCGCGCGGGAGCGACGCGGTCGACGATGTCGTCCGCGGTGCGGCAGAACGCGTACATCGCCCACACCGCGCGCCGCTTTTCCGGCGCCAGGAACAGCGAGCTGAGATAAAACGTCTTTGAGTGGAAGCGCACGATCTCGCGACACGCCCGATAGCAGTCGTCGAGGCGTTCGACGGACGGCTCGCTTGACGAAGTCGTCGCAGGGACGCTGCGCTCAGGCGCGAGCACGGGAGCCCGCGAGGACGGCGTCAACTGCCAGGCGCGCGCTGCGGACGGCGCCCTCGACGCTGGCCGGGAACTTCGTGTCGACGTAGCAGCCGGCGAGAAAAAGATTGCGCACCGGCGTGCGCGAGCCGGGCCGCAGGCGCTCGGCGCCGGGGCTCGCGCGGTAGACGCTCTTCGGTATGCGCACGAGTTTGGCTTTGACCAGATGCCGCCGCGTGGCGAGGGGATAGAGCTTCGCGAGGTCGTGCATGACGGCGCCGATCACGGACTCGTCGTCCTTGCCGATCAGGTCGTCGGCCGGCGCGATGCACGCTTCGAGGAACGACTTCTCCGCCCACTCGTAGCCGGGGGACGCCATGCCGAGATCGGCGTGGACCGCGAGCAGCGTGCCGGGCGAGAACATCAGGTTGGTGAAGCGCGAGATCGGCCGGTCGAACCACAGGTGCGCGTTGATCACCGGCGAGCTCTCGAGCTTCGCCACCCCCGCGATCGACGGGTCGCGCTGCATTGCGTCCGGCAGGAGCTTCTTGGCGTCGTGCACGGGCGTGGCGAGGATGACGTTCCGGGCCTCGAACGTACGGCCGTCGCGCGTGCGCACTCCGGTGCAGCGGTCGCCGCTGAACAGCAGCTCGCCCACGGCGGCGTTCGTGGCGATCATCGCACCGCGCGCTCGCACGTGCTCGGCGAGCGGCTCGACGAAGCGCGGGCCCGGTGGTCCGTCGAGAAATCCGGCGCGGCTGGCATCGCGCGACGACGCGAAGTAGGCCATGACCCGCAGCATCGCCTCGGCCGAGATCTGATCGACCGCGGTGAAGTTCAGCGCGAGCGCCAGCGGAGCGAAGAACGTGCGCAGCATGTGCTCCGACATCCCGCGCCGACGGTGCCACTCTGCGTACGTCAGATCGTCCTGCGCGCTCGCGTACGCGTGATCGCCGAGCAGCACCGGCAACGTGCCCTTCGCGAAGAGCAGCTTCTCCCAATGGTTGAACACGTAGCGCGCATTCAGCACCGCGCCGATCCCGTTGTACGGCGAAGGCGCGTCGGCGAAGCGGAACTCTTCGTACACCGGCGCGCCGTTCCAGCGCGGCGAGAAGCCGGGCGGCATCGCCCAGGTCAGCGCATGCGGCTGCCACAGGACGTGGTGCGCGATCCCGACCTCTTTGAGCAGTGCGTGCAGCGCGGTGTAGCCGCCGAAGAAGGCATGCAGCCCCGTCTCCAGGATGTCGCCGTCGCGGTCGCGCCACGAGGAGAGCTTGCCGCCGAGAATCGGCCGCTTCTCGAGCACGAGGGCGCTCCGTCCGGCATCGGCGAGGTAGCGGGCGGCGGCCAGTCCTGCCGGTCCGCCGCCGACGATCAGCGTGTCAACCATCGCCCCGCTCAGCCGTGTCGTAGTGCCGGGTCGATACGAGCCGCGACGGGACGCACCGCGGCGCCCCCGAACCCGTGTGCCGGTACCCCCGCTTGTCCTCCGACGAAGGTTGCAGCTCCCGCCTCATGGCCCAAACCGAGATCAGCCCCCGCACCAACATCCGCGAGATCGTCGCGGAGCTCTCGATCGCCGAAGAGGTGCTGACCGAGTTCGGCCTGCACTGCGCGGGCTGCGGGGTCAACAAGTACGAGACGATCGAGCAGGGAGCGAAAGCCCACGGCCTGCGGGTCGAACCGATCGTCGCCGCCCTGACGCAGGCGCGCCTCTCGGGCCGTGTCCCGACGATCATGAACGAAGACAAGACCCCGGTGCGCCGCGCGCCGGGCGAGTTCGCGCGCCGCGCCCGCTTCAAGTACGTCGTGCCGATCATGTCGGGCAAGGGCGGTGTCGGCAAGTCGCTGACCACGGGTTTGATCGCGGTCGGCCTGCGCCGCGCCGGCAAGAAGGTCGGAATCCTCGACGCCGACATCACCGGTCCCTCGATCCCGCGCCTCTTCGGCTTGACGACGCCGCTCGGCCTCGAGCCCGATCCGTCGACCCCGCCCGGTCAGCAGCCGAAGCCTCTGATGGTCCCCGCGATGTCGCGCTCTGCGATCGAGATCGTCAGCTCCAACCTGCTCACCGACAAAGAAGACACGGCGATGATCTGGCGCGGGCCGATCCTGTCCGGTGTCATTCGCCAATTCTACGAGCAAGCGCTCTGGTCGGATTTAGATTATCTGCTGATCGATCTGCCACCGGGGACGTCGGACGCGCCGCTTACCGTGCTGCAGTCGCTGGCGGTCGACGGGATCGTGCTGGTCACGATGCCGCAGCGTCTGGCGACGATGATCGTGCGCAAAGCGGCGAACCTCGTGCACCAGCTCGGCAAACCGATCGTCGGCGTGGTCGAGAACATGTCGTACTTCATCGCCCCGGATACCGGCAAGCGTTACGACGTCTTCGGCTCCTCGTACGCGGATGAGGTCGCCACGCTCGCCGGCGCACCGATGCTGGCCCGCCTGCCGATCGACCCGAATCTCGTCGCGTTAGCCGACCACGGTCGCGTCGAGGAGATCGACGACCCGGTCGTCGACCAGCTCGCCGAAAAGCTCCAAGCCGCGATGGCAGCGCGTCCTGCGAAGCCGGAAGAAACGATCTCGTTGATCTAACGCTCGCGGCAGATCAAGTTGCGCGCGGTGTCGATCGTCGTCGCTGCGCCCAAGAAGCTGACGGGTTCGACGAAGAGCCGGGTCTGGACGCGGTGGAAGAGTCCGCAATGTCACCGGAAAAGTCGGGAACATAGCACATCGGGTGATGCACCAGCGTCTCCTTGACGCGTCCTGATAGCACATCGGCGGGATCCAACGCCGCGCCCTGCTCGCCGAAAGCAGGACAACCTGTGCGACCGTGAGGACGCGGAGTTGTGCGGCGGACAGCGCGCCCGCGCAGATGCTCCAGACATCCGTCGACTAGGTCGCGTTCGTTCACGGCGTCCTCCGGAAGCCGATCAGAAGTCGGGACAGCGGCCTGTCAAACCCATCGATGCCATCCGCACGTGGCTGACGATAACGGTTGCTGCGAAAACCGCGACCAGCAACGCCGTGACCGCTCCTAGCCGGACGAGCGGCGACGCTCGCGACAGCACGCCGTACGCGAACAAGGGCGCGACGATCACGATGCCGACAGCAACGAACCTCGTGCTGAGAAGCCACGTCGGCCCGAACACGATGACGATTGCGACCTCCGAGAGCAGACCGCACTCAGGCTGGAAGAGGTATCCGAACATGATCTGGACCGCCATCGCGATGATGAGCCCGACCGTCGCGAGCGCGACCCTGTACGCGGCCCGTCCCGCGACGAGCGCGGCCGGGACACCGAACACCGTCAGAAGGATGATTTCCAGCCTCGTCCAGTCGAGCCAGTCCGGTAACGGGAACCAGATCGTAGCGAGCAGCGCGACGGCGAGGAGCCCCAGCACGACCGCGATCGTAACGGGGCGCAGCGCAGTGATCTTATGCATGATTCTTCTCACGCGCACTGGTACGTTGCCATGTTACCGACCGGGTTCGACAGGTCGTCCGGCCGTACTTGCTCCGCGTATGCGTCGTGATAGAGCGTTCCGTCGGGACCGAAGTAGTAGTAGGCGCCTGATCCGTCGGAGGCCCAATATCCGACGTCTCCGCTCTGCAGCGTGAATGCGTTCCAGTCGAGGTTGCCGTAGTCTTGCGCCGGAGGCGGCAGCGAGTCACTGTACGGCGGGAATCGGAGTGGTCGAGAACACGTCGTACTTCATCGCCCCCGACACCGGCAAGCGCTACGACGTGTTCGGCCCCTCGTACGCGGACGAAGTCGCCACGCTTGCGGGCGCCCCGATGCTGGCCCGCCTGCCGATCGACCCGAACCTCGTCGCGCTCGCCGACAACGGCCGCGTCGAAGAGATCGACGATCCGGTCGTCGACGTGCTCGCCGAAAAGCTGCAAGCCGCGATGGCGCAGCGCCCGGCAAAACCCGCGGAGACGATCTCGCTGATCTAGAATTACGGAGCGGCGAGGGTCGAGGTGAAGTAGAGCTTTACTTTGACGCCCGACGTGCCGCTGCCGGCGGTCGTGTAGGGATTTGACGAGGTCCACGGGCCGCCCGAGATATCGCCCGTGCACGCCGCGGTGGCGGTGAGGCAGCCGAACGTCAGCGTCTTCTGGCCGCCCTTGATGGGGACCAAATCGTTGTTCGTCGTGTTCCACTCATTCCACAGGCTGTAGGTGAAATGGAGCGACGGCTGCGTCGCTGCGACGAAGGTGAGCTGGAGCCACGGCACGTCGGTGCGGGGGCGGTGGTACTGTGAGGCGTCGCGGTACTGATAACCGCCGTTCCCGTTGTCGAGGGCGGCGAGCGTTCCGAAGTACGAGTCGGTGCCCGTGATCGCCGAGTTCGCATAGACGCTGAGCGTGCGCATCGCAAAGATCCTGCCGCTCGTCGGATACGCCGTCACGGCCGGAGGCTGACCGACCGTACTCGTATAGAGGTCCTGGCTCATCGCGGCGTAGATCTTCTTGTCTTTGAACGTCTTGACGTAGATCGAGTTATGCGAGGCGGTCCACTG
>Ga0208078_1000313_pt1 | contig 12865 bp, 9 predicted proteins | sample NGESurdeep072012_3_FD_184468 | JGI IMG/M metagenome (GOLD analysis project Ga0208078, IMG submission 184468) | Arctic peat soil microbial communities from Barrow, Alaska - NGEE Surface sample 53-2 deep-072012 (SPAdes) | ecosystem: Environmental > Terrestrial > Soil > Wetlands > Peat ...
GCGACCGACTTCATGAAGCCGATCGTCGTCCCGTTCTACTTCTTCGCCGACGGGAGCGGCGAAGTGCTCTTCCACGCGGTGCTGATCGTCCCGTCGCTGCTGCTCGCGCTCTTCATCGTGCACATCGATGTGCCCGGGCCGCTCGTGATCGGCACGTTCTTCGTGAGCTTCTTCCTCGGGTACCTGGTCGGCTTCTGCATCAACTTCATCCTGAACTGCGTCGCGTTCTGGACGCTCGAGATCCACGCGGTCCAACTGATCGTCACCTGGGTGACCGATCTCTTCGGTGGCGAGATCATCCCGCTGGTCATCTTTCCGGTGTTCCTGCAGAGGATCGCGTTTGCGCTGCCGTTCGCGGCGATGTTCTCGACCCCGCTGCTGATCTACGTCGGCGTGATCCGGCCCGAGCGCTACGCCGCCGCGCTCGGCCTCCAGGCGGGCTGGCTCGCCGTGCTCGCGGTCGTCGCGACGCTGATGTGGCGCGCCGGTGCGAAGCGCGTCATCGTGCAGGGCGGCTGATGCGGCACCTGCGCGTGATGCTGGGAGTCTACGTCCAGTACTGGCGCATCAACATCCTGACCACGCTCGAGTACCGCGAGAATTTTCTGCTGTGGTTCGGGTTCACGTTCATCTATCACGGCTCGGCGGTCCTAGCGCTGTGGATCGTGCTGAACCGCTTCCCCTCGATGAACGGCTGGACGTTCCGCGACATGGCGTTCCTGTACGGCCTGTGGATGCTCGCGCACGCGCTCCACAACACGTTCTTCTCGACCGTGGGCGACATTCCGGAACACATCCGCGACGGCGAGTTCGACCGGCTCCTCGTGCGCCCGCTCGACACACTGTTCCAGGCGATTGCGACGCCGGGTCAGGTGTTCCCCGACGAGCTGATCCTGGCGCTGATCACCTTCGCCGCCGCGACCTGGTACAGCGGCGTCCAGGTCGACGCGACGTTCCTGGTCTTCGTGCCGCTGATCGTCGCTGGCGGAGCGCTGATCGACCTCGCCTTCAACCTGTTCATCTCGACGGTCGCGTTCTGGTTCGTCCGCGTCGATGCGCTGCGCTGGATCGTCATCCAGCTGGAGCAGGAGTTCACCCGGTACCCGATCAGTATCTACTCGCGCGGCGTTCGGCTGTTGCTCACGTTCGTGGTGCCGTTCGCGTTCATGAACTACTTTCCGGCGCGGTTCTTCCTCCACAAAGCCCACGAGAACGCGATGCTTCCGGCCGAAATCGGGCTGTTGACGCCGGCGATCGGCCTGCTCTTCGTCGCAATGGCGTACGTGTTCTGGCGGTTCGGGCTTAACCGGTATTCGGGGGTCGGGCACTAGGCGGCTGTCGCTCGGTGGGGGCGTCGCACCACCGCCGAGCCGACTAGGTCGGAGTCGGTAAGGCCGCCGGAGCCGCCGAGTTGCGGTAGCGGTTGAGTTCGATCGTGTTCAGCGCGATCGAGGCATGCGCGACGACGCGCACCAGTTGTTCGCGCTCCTCGGGATCGAGGTCGAGACCGCTGACGTTGTGCCCGTAGACGACGATCCCGCTCACCGTGCGGTCGAAGAAGAGCGGCGCGGCGAACGTCAGCCGCTCGTTCGGGAACGAGTTCTGGATGATCCGAGTGTCGTTCCCGGTGAACGTCAGCGCGCCGCGGGTGCGCGTGATCGCCTGTGTCAGCTTGTCGGTCGGCCCGAGCTTGATCGTCACGTCCTCCGGCCAGTCGTAGCTCTGCGCGAGCCGATAACCGCCGTCGGGCTGCCGGCCGAGGATCCCGCCGAACGAGAGCTGCAGCGCGTGTGGGGCGTCTTGGAGCAGCGCGCGGTAGACGTCTTCGACGGTCTCGGCGTCGAGGATGTATCCGGCGATGAACTCCAGCGCCTGGCGCTGTTCGCGGCGGTCGCGAAAGATGAACCGGTCGACCACGTAGACCAGCGTCTGCACGATCTTCCCGGTGCACGCGCCGACCGCCAACGAGATCGGGATCAGGACGATGTACGCCAGGTCCGTGTTCTGGTAGAACACGTACGTTGCGATGTCCTCGAGCAGCGAGACCGTGCCGATGAACGCCGCGCTGATCGCGACGTAGACGACGGCGCGGCTGACGACGAAGTCGACGTTGAAGAAGCGGTGCCGGATCACCGCGATCCAGATCGCCACGATCGGCACGATCGTCGCCGAGACGAGCAGTCCGTTCTGCCAGCCGTTGATGCGGCCCGGATACCACGTGTCGGATACGAAGCGCGCCGCGCCCGCGAAGAGGAATGCCGCGGCGATCCAGCCGATGCGATGCCGGTCGTTCACGTGCGCGCGAACGAACGCGACCAGCAGCGCGGCCACGGTGAGCGCACTCAATGCGTAGGACGACATCTTCAAGGCTTGGTCGAAATGCTCCGCCGGCAGCGCTCCGTAGTTCAGCGACCACTGCGCGTAGGCGTTCAAGGTGCCGAGTCCGAGCGCGAGCGCGCCGGCGCACCAGGCGAAGACGCGCTCGCGCGGTGCGTCCGCATCGCCGTCGATCAGGCACAACGCGAAGAGCAGCAGCGCCGGCCGCACGGCCCCGCGGATCATGTCGTGGATCCACGCCGGGATCGGGCGCCACGGCATCGGGATCAGGGTGTCGAGCCACGTGTTCGGCGCCTCCACCGCGGCCAGGCAGAAGACGAAGAACGCCGCCGTCGCGATGCTCGGCTTTACGACAAAGAGCATTGCGCCGAGCGCGACCGCGACGATGCAGAGCACGATCCGCAGCATGTCGATCGACCGTAGCGGCACCGTCTCGGCGCGCGCGACGACGCGCACGATGCGCTCCTCCCCGTTCTGCGCGATCGGGAGGTAACGCTGCGGGTTGTCGTACGTGTAGCCGCGGCCCGCGAGTCCCGGCTTCCGGTCGAACGGCTTGACGCGATCGATGCGCACGCGGTCGCCGCGCGCGAGCGCGTCGCCGGCCACGTTCGGGGGCGCCGCGGTGCGTGCCGGCTTGCGCTGCGGTTTCGGCGACAGCCGCGTCGCGACGGTGGTGACGACACCGTCACCGTCGGTCAGGTAACCGAAGACCTGGAGCGGGTACACGAGGCGGATGAAGTCCGGGGCGACGCGCACGAGCGCCAGGACAACGAGGATTCCGACGACGATCAGCCGGATCGTCTGCGACCGGCTGAGCGAGACTTTCGGAAGGCTCGCCGGCTCCGAGGTCACGGCGCCGGACCAGTTCCCGCGGCCGGGCTCAGGATTTCGGCGGGCTCCACTTGCCGACCATCGAGCGGGCGATCACGATGCGCTGGATCTGCTGGGTCCCTTCGTAGATCTGCGTGATCTTGGCGTCACGCATCATCCGCTCGACCGGATATTCGGTCGAGTAGCCGTAACCGCCGAGCAGCTGGACGGCGTCGGTCGTGACGCTCATCGCGACGTCGCCGCATTTCAACTTCGCCATCGCGGCCCAGGTGGTGACGTCCGGCGCGCCTTCGTCGCACTTGCGCGCCGCTTCGTACAGCAGCAGGCGCGCGGCCTCGACTTCGGTCTTCATGTCGGCCAGCATGAACTGAAGGCCTTGCTGCTGCGAGATCGGTTTGCCGAACGCGACGCGCTGCTTCGTGTACTCGGTCGCGTAGTCGAGCGCGCCTTGTGCGATGCCGAGCGCTTGAGCGGCGATCCCCGGACGCGATTTGTCGAGCACCTTCATCGCGATCTTGAAGCCTTGGCCTTCTTCGCCGAGCATGTTCGCGACCGGAACGCGGCAGTTCTCGAACGCGAGCTCGACCGTCGGCGAACCGCGAATCCCCATCTTTTTCTCGAGCTTGCCGACCGTGAAGCCCGGCGTGCCTTTCTCGACGACGAACGCGCCGATCCCGTTCGGACCCTTCGCCGGATCGGTTACCGCGAAGACGGTGACGACGTCGGCGACGCTGCCGTTGGTGATCCAGATCTTCGATCCGTCGAGCACGTAGTCGTCGCCGTCGCGGCGCGCCTTGGTGCGCATCGAGCCCGCGGCGTCGGAACCCGAGCCCGGTTCGGTCAGCGCGTACGCGGCGATCTTCGCACCCGACGCGAGGTCGGGGATCCAGCGCCGCTTCTGCTCCTCGGTTCCACCGATCAGGATCGGGAGCGCCCCGAGCTCCTGGACGGCGATGATCAGCGCGGAGGACGCGCACGCCTTCGAGACTTCTTCGACGACCTTGACGTAGGTGACGAACGAACCGCCGAGCCCGCCGTATTCAGCCGGAAACGGGATACCGAGCAGATCGTTCTCGGCGAAGAGCTGCTTGATGTCCCACGGGAACTCGCCCTTGGCATCGATCTCGGCGGCGCGCGGCTCGACCCGCTCCCGGACGAGCTGCCGGACCACGTCGAGGATCATCGCCTCCTCGTCGGAGGTGTCGGGGCGTGCGGGTGCGATCGACATAGTCCGGAAGGGTTCGACGAGCACGATACGCGGCCCCGGCAGGTCGCGCGGGCCGCCGCGCGGATACGCCCGCATGGCGGGTCGTTTCGGTTCGCTGCTCGCGCTAGCACTGTTCCTGCTCCCGGTGGCGGCGCGTGCCGAGGGCGTCGATTTCACCGTCCGGAAAACTACCAGGTCGCGCCCTCGCCGACCGCTGCGGACCCCCCGGCTGGCATCTCGTCGCTCCGTTTCCCGGGTTCGGCAGTGCCTGGCTCGCGGGCGACCTGCACTCCAGTCTGATCCAGATGGTCTCCGCACCCGTGCCCGGTGACGATCTCTCGCCCGCGCTGTACAAGGGCGCGGCCACGGTCACGAGCGAGCGGTCGGAGAGATGCGGCACGGTCACGATCCGGCGCGTGACCGCAACCGCCCGGGGGAAGACGATCGAGTGGGCCGCACTTAGACTCCGGCCGGGATCTCCATCGTCTTCGGTTCGCTCGGCACCGCGAGCGGTGCGCCGGTGGCGGCGCGCACCTCGTCGACGCTCACGCCCGGCGCGAGCTCGCGCAGCACCAGACCCTCCGGCGTCACGTCGATCGCGGCGAGATCGGTGATGATCTGCTGCACGACGCGCTTTCCGGTGAGCGGGAGCGTGCACTCGGCGAGGATCTTGTGCGCGTTCCCTTTCGCGACGTGTTCCATCATCACGATGACGCGCTTCGCGCCGTGCACGAGATCCATCGCCCCGCCCATCCCCTTGACCATCTTCCCGGGGATCACCCAGTTCGCGAGATCGCCGTTCTGCGCGACCTGCATCGCGCCGAGCACCGCGACGTCGACGTGACCGCCGCGGATCATTCCGAACGACGCCGACGAGTCGAAGAACGACGCGCCGGGGAGAAGGGTGACGGTCTCCTTGCCGGCGTTGATCAGATCCGGATCCTCTTCGCCCTCGAACGGATACGGTCCGAATCCGAGGATCCCGTTCTCGCTCTGCAGCACGACGGTGACGTTCGGCGGCACGTAGTTCGGGATCAGCGTCGGCAGCCCGATGCCGAGGTTGACGTACTGTCCGTCGCGCAACTCCTGCGCGACGCGCGCGGCGAGCTGCGTTCGCGTGAGCGCCATCGGTTATACTCCCCGCTTGCGCGTGGTGACGCGCTCGATGCGTTTTCCGGCCGTGCCGACTTGCACGACGCGCTGCACGTAGATCCCCGGCAGATGCACTTGCTCGGGGTCGATCTCGCCCGGCTCCACCAACGTCTCGACTTCGGCGATCGTGATCTTCCCCGCCATCCCGCACAGCGGGTTGAAGTTGCGCGTCGCCTTGTGGAAGATCAGGTTGCCGTGGCGATCGCCGACGCTGGCGCGGACGAGCGCGAAGTCGCAGACGATCCCTTCTTCGAGCACGTAATCGCGACCGCCGAACGTACGCGTCTCTTTTTTCGGCGACGCGATCGCGACCGATCCGTCGGCGGCGTAGCGCCACGGCAGCCCGCCGTCGGCGACGAGCGTCCCGACGCCGGCGGGCGTGTAGAACGCCGGGATCCCGCAGCCTCCGGCGCGCAGCCGCTCGGCGAGCGTTCCCTGCGGCACCAGCTCGACTTCGAGCTCGCCGCTCAAGTACTGGCGCTCGAACTCCTTGTTCTCACCGACGTACGAGCCGGTCGTGCGGCGGATGCGCTTCGCGTCGAGCAGCCTGCCCAAACCCCAGCCGTCGACGCCGCAGTTGTTCGACACGGTGACCAAGTCGGTGGCACCTTGTTCGAGCAGCGCCTCGATCAGGTTGTGCGGTACTCCGTTCAGACCGAACCCGCCGACCGCCAGCGATGCGCCGCTGGGGACGTCCTTGACCGCTTCGGCGCTCAAAGCGACGACTTTGTCCATACGAGCTCGACTAGTGCTACGCGTCGGCGTCGCGGTCCCGCCCAAAAACCTCCCCGAGGGGAGAGTGGACGGTGCCGCAGACCCTGCGCTACGCTGAAGTGCGACCCGTGCGACAATATCGGCTACCCGTCATACGGAGCGATCGCGAAGCTTTTCCCACGCGCGACCTCGCCCGTGCGTGGACGCGCGCATTCGACTACATCGCCGAGCCCGAGCTCCGGTTGCGCGCGGTGCTTTCGGTGGCCGGCTCGCTCGCCAACGCCGAGCGCGCGATCGTCTTCGGTGAGGACAGCATCCTCGCCGGCGCTCCCGGCGGCCGCGACTCCGTTGCCGCGCGCCGGCTCTTCGAGCGTGCGCGCCGCGTCCTCGAGGACGAGCTGATCACGCCGGAGCTGTACGTCGCCCGCATCGCGCCCGAGCGCCCCGAGCGGGTCGCACTGCGCTGGCGCGAGCCGCGCCCGGACACCATCGAGATCGCGCGCGCGATCGTCGCCAGCTGCGGCTGGGCGCTGGAGCGGCGTGCCGCGGAACGCTCCCCGGCGAACTTGCCGGACGGCGGCGCGACGCTGCGCCGGCTGGAGCAGCTGGTCCACGACGCGCGCCGCATGAAGCGCTCGTTCGCGGTCGTCTACGTCGATGTCGAACCATCGCCGGCGGCGGTCCCGCTCGATGCGGTGCGCGACGCGGTCGCGCGCCGGCTGCGGCGCGAAGTGCGTGCGAACGACCATCTCGGCCACCTGGGTGGTGATGCGTATCTGGCGCTGGTGGCGCTCGAGCACGGCGAGTCCGAGGCGTATCCGGCCGCGCAGCGGCTGCTGCGCGCGGCGGCCGCCGCCGCCGCGGACAGCTGCGCGAACGTCGGCGTCGCAATCTGCCCCGAGGACGGCGAACGGCCCGAGGATCTGGTCGAGAAGGCCGGCGCCGCGGCGATGGCCGCGGCATCGGTCGGCGGGGTTCGCCCGTACTGGTTCCGCGAATCGGCCGGCCGCGAGCTCGGCGAGCGCGCCACGATCCGCGCCCGCCTGCGCGAGGGCGATCTCGGCGCGCTGCTCGAGGTTCGCTACCGGCCGATCGTCGATGCGAACACCGGCGCGCCGTTCGCCGCGAGCGCGGTGGTCGGTTGGCGGGACGCCGACCCGGCGATCTCGGCCCCGCCGCGCACGTACGCGAGCGCCGACCCCGACCCTGCGGGGCGCGAGGTGCTCGAGCGCTGGGCGATCGCGGCCGCCGCGAGCGACCAGCGTACCTGGCGCGCCGCCGGGCTGGACCTCCAGGTGCACCTGGAGCTGGCGACGACGAGCGACGCGGTGATCGATGCGATCGCGGCGGGATTCGGCGGCGACGGCCTGCACGGGGTGCTGGCCGAGATCGTCCCCGGCGACGAACCGCAGCGTGGCGCGCTCGATTCGGTCGTCCGCCGCCTTCGCGCGCTCGGCGCGCGCGTCGGCGTCGCGGCGTGGCGGACCTCGCGCCCGCCGTTCGACGGGACGAGCGGCTCGCTCGACTTCGTCACCGTCGACGGAGCGCACGACGTGCGTACGCTGGCCGAGCTCGCGCTGGCGTCGGTCGTTGCGCCGTTGGTCATTGCAACCGGCGTCGACGACCCCGACCGGGCCCGCTGGCTGGCGCGGCACGGGGCCAGCGCCCTATGCGGTGAGGGACTTGCCGCCCCAATGCCGTTGGAAGAGCTCGTTCGGTGGGCAAGGGAGCGGCGGGGCTCGCTCGGACAGTGAGAGAGACGGTCGGCCCTCTCCGGGCGGGGAGATTTTCACGGCTTCGCGGCGTAACGAGGGGCGCGCTGCCGCCGAGCCGGGAAGTTCGAGACCCGAGGACGTGGAGATGTTGACGCCTGAACGGCGACGGGAAACTGCCGAGACCGATGGCCTGGCTGAACTTTTTCATGCCGCCGTCGAGTCGCGGCGATCGTCGCAAGACCTGATGCGTGTCATCCTCGCCGGAGCGCTACCGCTCGCCGGCGCGGATCTCGCCCTCGTGTGCGGACCCGACGGTTCGCTGGTCTCGTATGCGGCATCCGACGGGGTCGCGGACGACTCCGCCGCCGCGCTCGCGGTCGAAGCGTCGCGCGTCCCGACGCGCGAGAGCATCGACGACGACCGTTACGTTGCGCGCCTCACGGCGACGGCGCCCTACTTCTTCGCAATGCGCTGGGCGCGCGGCCGCTCGGCGCATCACGATGTCGCGCGCGCGGTCAGCGGCGCGGTCGCGCGTCTGCTGCTGCGCACCGAAGAGGAGCCGGAACCGGTCCGCGAAGGCGCGATCGACCCGCTCACCGAGCTCCCCTCGCGCACGGCGACGCTGCGCCACCTCGACAACGTCCTCGCCGCCGCACAGCGCGGCGGCGGCCGCGTCGGAGTGCTGTTCATCGACCTCGACGGCTTCAAGGCGATCAACGACACGTTCGGCCATGCGGTCGGCGACCAGACGTTGATCGAAGCCGCCCGCCGGATGCGCGAGAGCGTCCGCCGCAACGACTTCGTCGGGCGGCTCGGCGGCGACGAGTTCGTCGCGATCCTGACCGTCGTCGACGACGAACTGGAGATGGTCGAGGCCGCGCAGCGGTTCCTCGAGCGCGTCCTGATCGAAGTCCAAGAGGGAGGCTTCACCAGCCTCGTGCGGGCGAGCATCGGGATCGCGGTCTCCCCCGACGACGGGCTCACGCCCGAGCAACTGCTCCAGCACGCCGACGAAGCGCTGTACGCCGCGAAGGAAAGCGGCGGGAACAGCGTGCGCTGGTACCGCGATGGGGTCAGCCAGGAAGTGCGCGCGCGGCGTGAGTTCCGCGAGCGGTTGCGCGACGCGAACTTCGAGCGCGACTTCATGCTCTGCTATCAGCCGATCGTCTCGACGTCGACGATGCGGGTCGTCGGCGCGGAAGCGCTCGTCCGGTGGAGGCACCCGTCGCGGGGCTGGCTGACGCCGCGCACGTTTCTCGATTTCAAAGGCGGCGCGATGGCGTCGTCGGCGCTCGACGTCAAGGTCGTGCGCGCCGTTGCCGATACGCTGCGCGCCACGCACGAAAAGATCGACGTGCGGATCCACGTCAACATCTCGAACGCCAACTCGACCGTTTGGTCCGAGCTCGAGAGCCTGATCCGCGACATCGAGGACGCCTCCAGCAAGCTCGCGCTCGAAGTACGCGAGGCGACGATGCTCGCCGACAGCGACGCGGGCGGCACGTTCCTGCGGCACGCGCGGAGGCTCGGCGTCCCGATCGGCCTCGACGGGTTCGGCGCGACCCCGACCTCGCTCACCGCGATGGCGTCGCTCCCGCTCGACTTCATCAAGGTCGACGGCCGCGTCACCAGCCCGTCCGCCGGCGACGGCCAGTGGAAGCGCGTCGCCCGGGCCGCGATCGGCGTTGCGCAGACGCTACAGATCCGCACGATCGCGGACGGCGTCGAGGACCGCGAGCAGGCGAGGTGGCTGGTCGACAACGGTGTCGAGCAAATGCAAGGCTACTTGATCGCCCAGCCGATGACCGCGCCGGACTTCGCCGACTGGCTCCGCTCCGCGCGGCCGGGGATTCGCGAACCGTGGTGAGCGATGCCGGCCGGGGTCTCAGGGACTAAAGACTCGGGACTATTAGGGGCGTTTATCCCAAACAACATAGCTCGCCCGGCGGGTGTTGCCGCCGCCCGGTTGCGAAATGTTGTGAAGGGCGTCACAGCCGAGATGGAGCGATCATGACCGGTGGGGCCATCGTACATGGCAACCCGCGATTTTCTGCGCGCGAGGATGATGCGCCGGGAGCCCTCGGCTACGCCGCCGACGTGTTCGCCGCGATCGCGGGAGCGGAGCGTTACGAGCTACGGTCGTACGTCGACGGCGCACCGTCGCCGCGCACGTGCGACGAGAGCGAGCGCGAATGGGCGGCGCTCCTGCGCGATCTCCACTTGCGCGACGAACCTCTCCCCGCGCTCGTCGTGCGCTCGCGCACCGGCGGTGCGATGTTCCTCGTCTTCGGACGGCACGGCGGGCCGCTCGGGGTGATTCGGCTCGACGTCGACGGCACGCGCGGATTCCGTCCGGCGCAGATCGCCGCGACGCGCCGTTTCCTCGACGAGCACGGTGGTGCGCTCACGCATTGGATCGTCGACGGCGCGGCACCGCAGTGGCGCCGCAACAGCGCACCGGTCGTCTTCGTCATCGACGAGCAGTTGCGGCCCGTCCTCGCGGAAGAGCCGGCGCTCGACGACTCACCGCTCCACGCCCTCTATCGTCCGCGCCAGGGGCACGCACCGCCGCTGCTCGCCGGAACGCTGACGCAACTCGTCGGCGAGCTCGCCGCGTCGCCGCGCGGGGCCGCCGTCTCGCGAGCGCTGCCGTTCGCGTTCGTGCGGCTGGCGCGCTTGGTCGGCGGTTCGTCACCGTTCTTCCTGGTCTCGGTCGAGCCGGCACGCCGGCGCGCGACGGTGCTGCGCGCAATGACGCGCTACGGGCTCAGCCGCCGAGAAGGTCAGGTCTTGGGTGAAGTGCTGCGCGGCGCGTCCAGCACCGAGATCGGCGAGTCGCTGTCGATCTCCGGTTCGACCGCCACGTTCCACCTCAAGCAGCTACTGCGCAAGACGAACTCGCGGAACCGCACGGAACTGACCTCGCGCGTCCTCGGCTGGGAAGAGCTGACCTAGCGGCTCACGCGAGCGAGAGCGAATCGACGCGTCCGGCGAGGCGCCATGCCGCGAACAGCACGAGCGCGGCTGCTTCCGCGATCGCGACGCCCGTGCCGGCCAGCACGCCGACGACGAGCGGGACGCCGAAGGCCGCCGTCGCGACGGCGCCCGCGACGACCGGCGGCGCGACCAGCGCGAACGAGAGGATCGCGCGCACGATCATCGCGGGCCCCCGCTGGTCGAGCCGGTTCGGAAAGAGCGCGAACACGGCGAGACCGACGGCGCGGGTGAGCGCGAGCAGACCCGTCGCACCGATGAAGACGAGCAGCGGCGCGCGCGCGTCGCGAGCGACGGCGGCGTAGCCGATCGCGACCAGCGCGACCAGCACGGCGTCGCGCCAGAGGGCGCCGGCCGCCCATGCAGCGAGGCGCGCCGCGAGCGGGACGTCGCCGAGCCAGAACAGCGGCATGCGCAAGGCGGGCGCCAGCCGCACTCCGGTCGTCGACGCGACGGCGATCGCAAGACCCGGCCCGGCGCCGGTCAGGATACCGAACGTCAGCTCCGGATCGTGGCGCGCGAGGGTCGCGAAAGCGGCACCGCCGACGAGCGCGAGAAGCGCGACGATCCCGGTGACCACCGGCGAGACGTTGCGAGCGAACATCAGCGCGTCGGCCCACACCAGCGCGAGCGCGCCGCGCAGTCGCGTGCCGGTCGCGCTGCGCACCGTCTTCGCATCCGGCTCGGCGGCCGCGTCGTCGCTGTTCGCCGTGCGCCGCGTCCGTACGCGCATACGCCACTCGAGGTTCGCAAGCGAGATCGTGTAGAGTTCCGGGTACGCATCGCGCGCCGCAAGCGCGAACGCCGCCGTCGCGACGAGCGCGACGGCGAGCGGGACCAAGACCGCGCGCAGGTCGCCGGCGGCGAGCGCGCTCATGACCGCGCCGGGATGCACGGCCGGCGCGTGGCGCAGCAGCGACGCGGTCTCGGGCAGCCGCAGCACCCGCAGTCCGTCGAGGGCGAGCGGGAGCGCCGCGGCCGCGGCGATCGTGCTCCCGGCCGCGATCATCGCGATGCGCGAGGCGCCGCGGGCGAGCGCGCGCGGAAGCGCGACGCTGGCGATCGCGGCACCGGCGGCGGCGAAGAAGAGAAGCTGCGCGAGGAGCGCCCAGACCGTCGTTCCCGACGGAATCCCGAACACGATGAAATACGCGAACCGGGCGAACCCCTGCGCGAGCGCGATCGCGACCGCGCGCATTTGGAGATACGCCGCGACGACCAGCGGCGCCATCTCGGCGCGGGTGAGCAGCAGCGCTTCGGCGCGCGAGGAGAAGACGCCGAGCCAGCGCGACGTCCCCGTCGCCAACACGACGCCGAACGCGAGCCCGAAACCGCACACCCAGAGGTCGTTTACGGCGAGCACGAAGAACGGAGGCGGCCCCGCCGTAGGGTGCGCGCGCGGCGTGGTCTTGAAGAACGCGAAGGCGAGGATCGCCACCGCGTAGAGCCCCCACATCGCAAGCCGGCCCGGGCGCGTTCGCAGCGAGCGGAGCGCGTTGACCAGCGCGTGCCGGTCGCCGTACGAGAGTGCGATCAAGCCGTTCACGAGCGCAGCCTGTCCTGACCCTTCGACGAGCTCAGGGGAAGGGAACCCGTGACGTCGAGGAAGACGTCTTCGATCGAACCGTCGCCGCGCCGCGCGCGCAGCTCGTCGATCGTCCCACTCGCTACCAGCCGCCCGCGGTCGAGCACCAGCATGCGGTCGCACATCGCCGCCGCGTTCTCGAGCAGGTGCGTGCTCACCAGGATCGCGTGTCCGTCGGAGCGCAACGCGGTCAGCAGCGCGCGCAACTCGCGCTGACCGAGCGGATCGAGTCCGACCATCGGTTCGTCGAGCAACAGCACCGGCGTGCCGCCGAGCACGGTCGCGGCGAGCAGCGTCTTCTGACGCATCCCCTTCGAAAGGGCGTTGCCG
>Ga0208078_1000315_pt1 | contig 12815 bp, 6 predicted proteins | sample NGESurdeep072012_3_FD_184468 | JGI IMG/M metagenome (GOLD analysis project Ga0208078, IMG submission 184468) | Arctic peat soil microbial communities from Barrow, Alaska - NGEE Surface sample 53-2 deep-072012 (SPAdes) | ecosystem: Environmental > Terrestrial > Soil > Wetlands > Peat ...
ACCGCATCGGCCAGACCCGTCTCGATCTGATGGACGATGGCGTAGTCAAGTCGAATCGCGAAGACCGCGGTCCCGAGCGCGGGCGCCGCATCGGCGAACGCTACCGCGAGCGCAGCCCGGTTCGGAATCCCGACGACCGGGTCGAGGCGGGCCAGTTCTTGCAGCCGTTCTTCGTTGCGGATGCGATCGGTCACGTCGAGCACCGTACCGATCATGCGAGGCCCGGTATCGTCCTCGATGATCCGGGCGCGCGAACGGCACCACCGGACCACCTCGCTCAAGACGATGCGGTACTCCGCGTCGAAGGGTTGCAGCGCGGCGATCGCGTCGCGCATCGTGACGGCCGCGCGAGCGTCGTCGGGATGCACGAGCGAGAGCAGCGCCGCGACCGGGATGCGGCGCTCGCCGGGCGAGGTCCCGAACATCTCCAGCATCGCGTCCGAACCCTCGAGCGATCCCGCTCCCGGTTCGAGCATCCAGCTTCCGAGGCCCGTCAGCGCCTCGGCATGCCGAAGCATCGCGAGGCTCGCGCTGAGCCGGCGGTAGGCCGTGCGCCATTCCGTCACGTCGAAGACGATCGTGATCCGCGCCTCGCGCCCCTCGAAGGGCAGCGGATCGGAGGTGGCGGTGCGCACGAAGAGGTCGTGGCCGGCGGCGGTGCGGTGGCGCGCTCCAGCGTGGCGCCCCGAAAGCTCGTCGATCGCGCCGGTAACGATGTCGGTGGGCTCCGGCGGATCCTCGTGCGGATGAATGTCGGACACCGTCATGCGCAGGAAGCGCTCGCGAGCGTAGCCGTACCTCCGCACCGCGGCGTCGTTGACGGCCAGAAACGCGAGCGTCTGCACGTCGTAGACCCACGCCGGCAGCACCGATTCGGAGAACGAAAAAGTCTCGCTGCGGTTCCGCTCACCCACGTTGTTCGCCCACACCTTCGACGCCGCAGACCACCCCGATGAGTCCGCATCCCAGCGTTTCCTCTCGGATTCCCGGCTCGCCGTCCGGTCCCTTCGGCGGAACAAAGAGTGCAAGGACACCGGCCGGCGCCCTGGCACGGCGTCTAGAGCTTGTAGGCGCTTTCAGATCGAGTATCGCTTGAAGCAGCACGACGTGCTAGTTCGCGTCCGCGTCGCGCCCGAACGTGGCGTCGATGTCGTCCATCACCTGAACGTGTGAAACCAGACGGCTCGACCCGCCGTGGCCGCCCCGGGACGTTTGCGATCGTGCGTCCCTCCATGCGATCGCGTTCCGGATGTGGCGGCGTTTCTCGGCTCCCTGACCAGCATCGTCCATCTGGTCGAGCGCGTCTGATACTCTAATGATCGGACTGCGTTTTACCGATCACCAGCGCTCGGTTGCCGCAGACGACGCCATCTCGGCTCGCGTCCGTGATTCTTTACGGGCCGGGCGTCGCGATCGCGCTGCGCATACGGTCGCGCCCGAGCCGTGCCGCAAACGTCTCGGCGTTCACCGGCGCGCCGAGCAAGAAGCCTTGCGCTTCGTCACATTCCATCGCGCGCAGAACGTCCAGGTGCTCGGCGGTCTCGACGCCCACGGCGACGACGCGAATCCCGCGCAGGTGCGCCAGCTGCACCGCGGCGCGGGCGGCCTCGGTAGCGAAGCGGTCGCTGCCGAGCTCGCCGACGAACGGGCGAGCGAGTTTCAGCGTGTCGACCGGCAGCGCGCCGAGATCGCGCAGCGAGCTGTAGCCGCTGCCGAACTCGTCGATCGCGATGCGCACGCCGAGCCGCCGCAGGGCCGCGATGGTGCGAAGCGACAGCTCGTCCTGGCTCGTCATCGACGGTCCGGTCAGTTCGATCTCCAGGGTCTCGGGCGCGAGCGAGGTGCTCTCGAGGATCCCGCTGACCGCTCGTATGAAGTCCGGATGCGAGATCTGTCGCGCCGACACGTTGACCGTCATGCGAATCGAAGCGAGGCCGGCGCGCTGCCAACGCCGGTTCTGCGCGCATGCCTCGCGCAGCACCCACTCGCCGAGCCGCACGATCGCGCGGCTCTCCTCCGCGATCGCGATGAACTCGTCCGGCGAGACGGGTCCGAGGCCGGGGCAGTCCCAGCGCATGAGCGCTTCGGCGCCGACGACGTCGGTCGACCGCAGGGAGACGATCGGCTGGAACGCGAGGCTGATGCTCCCGTCGAGCACGGCGTGACGGAGATTGCGTTCGATCGTCGCGTAGCGGTCATGCCGGCGTCCGATCTCGGCGTCGAAGAGCTGAATTCCCGTAGCGGTCGCTACGGCGTGCTCGAGCGCGGCTTCGGCGTCGCGGATCTGCGCCGCGAGATCGGTCCCGCCGGCCGCGATACCGATGCTCGGCGTGCCGCTGATCTCTTCGTCGCCGTCGGCCATCGGGCGCTCGAACGCGGCGAGCAAACGCTTGGCCAAGCCCAGCGCAGCGCGCGCGCGACCGCCACGCAGACGGATCGCAAAGGTGTTCTCCGCGTAGTGCACCAGCGTCGCGTCGCCGGGAAGCAGTCGACCGATTGCGTCCCCCGCGGCGCGTTCCGCGCGACCGCGCGCTGCTTCGCCGCGCTGGCTCGATCGCGTCGTCCAAACGACCCGCACCAGCAGCAGCGTCGTCGAGGCGCCGCCGGCGGGCGCGCGGTTCAGCAGGACGTCGCGGCTCGGCAATCCAGTGACCGGATCGACGAGGTCCCGAAAGAGCGCGAGGCGGGCGGGACGGCCGGCGTACTCGAGCGCGACCGACGCGCACAGTTCGACTTCGGCGAACGTCCCGTCACGACGCCGGATCCGCCCCATCGCCGGCGCCGACTCGTTCACTGCGCCTGGGACCAGCCGGTCGAGCGTCAGCCCCAGGAGCTCGTCCCGGGCGTACCCCGATGCGGCGAGCGCAGCGTCGTTGGCCGCGAGCAGCACCAGCGTATCGCGGTCGTAGATCCACATCGGGACGATGCCCGTGGTCTCCGGCGGCGTCATCGCGCGCTTTGGCATCAGAGCGATGGGTTTGCCGCGCGCACCCGCGCAGCTCCTCGACGCTCCCGCCGCGCGGTCAGCCGTGAGGCGAAGCGCTAGGGGTAGCGCTCGGGCTCGGCGACGGGCACGGGTCGTCATCGTCGGAACCGTTCTCTTCGAACGTGTTCGACGCGACCGCGGTGCTGGTCGGCGTCAGCGTGAGCGTCCCGCAGGCTTGCTCGGATCACGGTTTCAACTGTACGGCGTGCCGGTCACCCGGATCTTCGTCGCGCGCGCGTCCCGGTCGCTTGCGTACGGTGCGCTCGCCGTCGTCCTGGCGCAGGCGCTCGCTTCGCGCGGGCGCTCGCCGGCCGAGATCGGCGCTCTCGTGACCGTCGCGCTGCTCTCCGGTGCGGTATGGTCGGCGTGCAGCGGCGCGCTCGTGCGAAAGTTCGGCGCGGCAACGACGCTCGCCGCGAACCTGCTCGCGGCAGCGTCGTACCTCCTCGACGACCGCGTCGCTGCGCGGATCGGCTTGCTGCGCACGATGGTGTTCACGCATCTGCCGTCCAACGTGCTGCTGTGCCTGATCCCGCTCATGCCGACGTTACCGCTCGCGGCGGCCGTCCTGCTGGCGCGGTTCGCGCTCTCGCAGATGGATGTCCCGACACGGCAGGCGTTTACCTTCGCGCTCGTCCCGCCGCACGAACGCGCGCGAGCGGCCGGACTTGCGGCGGCGGTGCGCCCCGCGGCCGCATCGGTCGCACCGCTGCTGACCGGACTCGCCTTCCAGTTTGCGGCGCTCGGGCTTCCGTTCGGGCGTTCGGCGCGCGAGTTCGGGAACGGACGCCGGTGACGATTCGGCAGGCGTACGCGGCGCTGGGACTCGACGGTACGAGCGCGGCTCCGGGCGACGTACGGGTGCGGTTCCGCGATCTCGTTCGTGCCCATCATCCGGATCGCGCGCCCCCCGGCGAGCAGGAGCGTGCGAACGAGACGACACGCCTGCTCGTCGAGGCGTACTCGGTGCTGCGCCGCAGCGGCTACCCGCGCGTGCCGCGCGCGTCCCGCGCGGGGACCGCCGCCGGCGAGGCCGTCGTCGACGAGCCCCAGCCGCCGGTCGAAGTCGGCGCGGCGGATCCGCTGGCTTGGGTCGACGAGGTGTGGCGCGAGAGCGTGCGCACCCGGCCGCCCGAGGATGCGATGACCGCGGCGGTGCTCCGCGCGGCGTGGTGGGCGTTCGGCTCGCTCGTTCTCGCCGGCCTCGGATTCCCCGCGGCGATCGTCGGTGCGATCCTGCAGGCCTGGATCTTCGCCGCCCTCGGCGTCGTCGCCGCGGGGTTCGGGATTCGGCTCGCGCTCGCGGCATGGCGGATGGCGGTCGAGGTGCGGCGCTACTGGCGCGTCTGGGCGCGCGTCTCCGATCGCTCGGTGATGCTGCGCGTGAGGCGAACGCTCGCGGTCCGGTTCGGGCTGGCGATCGTCGCACTCGCGGCGGTCGCCGGCCTGCTGCGCTTCCGGTAAGGCGCTTTCGTGTAAAGCGATCTTCACGTTCGCGTTGGGGACGCGCGGAAACGGGCTCGAGTGTAAACCCCGCGTCAACCGGTGGTTATCTTCTTGTCGTTCCGGTCGCAAACGGTCATCCGCCCGGTCGCTTTGTCGACTACTATCCCAGAGGCCGCCACGGATGGTCGGGCGGTTTTCCGCACGCTTTGAGGAGTCATGGAAGATGCGTAGCATCGCGGCCGTAGCGCTGGTCGTTTTCGCGCTGGTCCTCCCCGGGATCGCGTCGGCCAAGCCGAACGTCACGCTCAAGTTAACCGGCTCGCTCGTCACCACTGCCGCAGACGGCAAGACGACGCTGACCGCCGTCGACAAGGTCCAGCCGAAGACCGGCGATGAGATCCAGTACGACATCGTCGCGTCGAACGCAGGCGACTCGCCCGCGCTGCGGATGGTCCCCGTCGGCAAGATCCCGGCCGGAACCGCCTACGTGGACGGGTCGGCCAAGGCTCCTCGCGCGCACGCCGAGTTCTCGCTCGACGGCGGCAAGACGTGGTCCGCTTCGCCGACGGTCAAGGTGCGGTTGCCCGACGGCACGACGGTGGTCAGGAAGGCCGATCCGTCACTCTACACGACGGTCCGTTTCGTAACCGACGGCGCGATCGCGCCGCATCAGTCCGTCGCCTATAGCTACGAGGTGCGCGTCAAATGAGACCGGCCTCGCACTCACCCAAGGAAGGGAGAACCGGTTCGATGCAATCGCACCTGCGATCGCTGCTGCGCTTGTGCGCGGTGGTCGTGGCGCCCGTCGTCGTCGGTCTCGGGATCGTGACCGCGGCGCCTGCATTCGCAGCAGCGACGCCGGCCGGCACAGCCATCTCGAACACCGCGACCGCCACCTATTCAGACGGTACGAACACCTACAACTCGCAGTCCAATACCGTCACGACGACCGTCCAGAACGCGCCGTCGATGACGATCGCGCCGCCGCAGGGCACCCCCGGCGCCAACACCGTCAGCCCCGGCGGCTCGGTGACCGACACCTACACGCTGACCAACACCGGCAACGCCGCGGGCTACTTCCAGCTCGCCGGCGCGCTCGGAACGGCCGACGGCGTCACCGCCGGCCTGGGCACGTTCACGCAGTTCGTCGTCAACGCGGGCGCAGGCAACCAGAACTTCGCCACGGTCGCCGCGGTCAACAACTACCTCTTGACCGGCAACGCGGGCGGGCCGTTCCTGACCGCGATCAACGGCACGATCACGATCGCCGTGCAGTACACGGCGAACGTCGGCGCGTCCGGCACGATAACGACCAACGTGACGGCCAACGTGACCCAGCCGGCCGGCAGCGGGACGTCGCTACAAACGTCGACCCCGAACACGGTCGGCCAGTACAACGACCCGGTCGTCGCCGACGCGCGCATGGACCTGCAGAAGCTCGCGGTGGTGGGCGGTACGGTCGCCGCACCAACGGTGCAGTACACGGTTCGCGCCAACAACGGCGGCAGCCGCGCGATGGTCGCGGTGAAGCGCGTCTCGCTTCCGGCCGGCGCCGGGATCACCGGCGACGGCGTGATCCTCACCGATAAGATCCCCTCGTACAACGCAACGCAGCTCACCCTCAACGGCACGCCGGCGTGGGTCACGCAGCCGACCGGTGCGACGTTCATCTACTCGACGGACGGCACGACCTGGACGACCAGTACGGTCGGTGCGGTCTACGTCGGCGCGTTCATCCCTTCGTCGGCGATCACCGGATCGTTCGGTGCGTCCAACCCCGGCTCGTCGCAGGGCAGCGTCACGGGCGCGCAGGCGCAGGCGGCGTTCACCTACACGATCAACGGCTCGACCGCCAGCGGCGCGGCGAACCCGACCGCGATCACCAACGTCGTGAACTCGATCTACGCCGACCAGTCGGGCTACATCGAAGGTCCCGGCCTGTCGGTCCAAACGCTGAAGAACGACGGCACGACGACTCCGGCGCAAACGGCGCCGGCGATCGCGAACTCCAACGGCGCGCTGACCGGCTCGGCGCAGGTCACCTCGGCCTGCTCGCCGGTCGCGAACTCGGTGCTGAACGGTCCGAACGGATTCCCGGGTGCGACCGGACCCGACACGACGACCAACACCGACTACACGGCCGTCAGCTATACCAACGGCGCGACGATCCTCTCAGCGGTGAACGGCGCGACCGTCTCGGTGCCTGCGGGCGCCGCGGCGATCACGATCGTCAACTCGCTGCAGAACACCGGCAACAAGGACGACACGTACAACCTCAGCGCGGCGACCGGGACCGGCCTCACGGCGCTCCCGGCCGGCTGGACGGCGACGTTCGCGAGCGCGGGTCAAGGCGCGAGCGGATCGTGCGGCGCGGTCGTCGCGGGCACCGTGATCACGTCGGTCTGCGTACCGTCGGGCTCGACGGTGAACTACCGCGTGCTGTACACGCCGCCCGCGGGTGCGACGACGTTCAACTCGTACGCCGGATACGGGGACGCCGTCACCGCGACGTCGACCAACGACAACACGAAGACCAACATCACGATCGACGAGATGTTCGTCGGCGGCTACCTCAAGCTGACGAAGGCGCTCTCGGTGGCCTCGCTCCAGCCGTGCGCGACCGCGTCGGTCTTCACGCCGGGCGCTGCCAACGTCAATCCCGGCGACTGTATCCTGTACACGATCACCTATCTGAACGTCGCGCCGTCGGGCGGGACGAACGACATCACCCTCAACGCCAGCTCGTTCGTCATCACCGAAGACGGTGCTGCGTCCGGCGGTGGCGGCGGGACCGCGTACACCAACAACTGGTTCGCGAACACGAACGGTCTCTTCGCGGTTCCGGTCGACTCGAACGGCGGTGCGCTGGGCGGGTACAATCCGGGCCCCGGAGCGGCCGGCTCGTCGAAGTTCACCGACACGGTCGGCGCGCTCGTGGCGGGTGCGACCGGGACGTGTACGTTCAAGGTCCAGGTCAAGTAACAATCCTATGCCGGGAGTCGTCGGGCGCCTTGCGCGCGCGATGGGTCTCGCCGTGTCTCTGATCGCTTCGGCGGCAGGGCGCGGCGAGGCGTCTCCCGCGGGCGTCGTCATCACCAACACGGTGACCGCGCAGTACAGCGACCCGCAGGGGTTGCACTACGGCGTGCAGTCGAACACGGTCGCCGTCTCGATCGCCGCGGTCTCGGCGATCGCCGTCTCCCCGAAGGAGACCGCGGTCGATCCCGTGACCGAAGGCTTTCCGGGCGGAACGCCGATCGTCCGCACGTTCACCATCTCGAACGCCGGGAACGTTGCCGATGCGTACACGATCCAGTCCGCGAATACCGGCGCCGGGACGATCAGCTCGGTCGCCTTCGTGACGCCGTCCGGGACGGTGCCGGTTACGCTCGGCAGCACGACCTCCCCGACGTTGCAGCCCGGCGAGTCGATCGCCGTGCAGCTGGCGATCGCGACGACCGGCGCTGCCGTCGGCACCGCGTTCCCGATCGCGTTGACGGCGCGCTCGACGAATGCCGCGCCCGCGAACGGGCTCGTGAGCGATAGCGGAAAAGAATGGGCGCTCGCGCAGCCGGGCGCGTCGATCGCCGGTCCGGGCGGTCCGGCGACCTCCGTCAACAAGCTCGTCGACCAGGTCCGCACGCACACTGCGACGCCCGGCGAGACCGTTACCTACTCGATCATCTTCAAAAACTACGGTGGCTCGCCGGCGACCAACGTCGTCATCGTCGACGACGTGCCGGCCGGGATCGTCGCGCTGCCGCAGACCGCGGCGCTCAACGGCACGAACATCGCCTCGTCGGCGACGCTCGCCGGACAGCGTCTCACCGTCAAGGTCGGCACGCTCGGCGTCGGCGTGGTCGATACGCTGACCTTCGATGCAACGGTCCAGAGCGGAGCGGCGGCCGGCGCATCGTACGTCAACGTCGCCTCGCTCACCGCGGACGGGTTCGCCGCGATCACGACGACGCCGGCGAGCGTCCTGGTCGGGCTCGGCAACGTTTGTTACGACGGGTACGCCGGCGGTGGTTCGCCGGTCAACGGCGCCACCCTGACGCTGCGCGACTTCGCGACCAAAGCGATCGTCACGCTGCCGGCGATCGGATCGTCACCCGCAACGTCCTCGATCTTCCGATCGCCGCTCGACTTCCTGATCGGTGTCCCTGCCGGCGGGCTCCCGCCGAATACCGCAAACCGCAACCCGTTCGCCACCGGCGCCGACGGCGCGTACAGCTTCGTCTTCACGCAGAGCCAGCTGGGGACGCTGGTGCAGCCGGCGCAGTACGAACTCGACATCACCGCGCCAGGCTACCGCGACCGCCGCATCCAGGTGACGATCAGCCCCGACGCGAGCGGGCTGCTGTACAACGCGACGCTCCGTGAGCTCGACGAGCAGATGCTCGCCGTCCCCGGCGGGTTCGCGCTCGTCGCGAACTCGGTCTCGCTCTCCGAGGTGTTCGGTCTGCTCGGGAACCTGCCGCTGTTCGCGCCGCATCCGCTGGCGGTTTCGAAGACCGTCGACCGCGACGCCGCGTCTGGCGGCGACCGTCTCCTCTATACGCTGCAGGTCGGAGCCCAGGGCAGTCAGTTCGGCGCGACGCGCGTCGTCGACACGCTGCCCGCCGGCGTCGTGTACGCGCCCGGCACGGCGCGGGTCGACGGCGTGCCGGTCGAGCCGCGTCGCGAGGGCCGTATCCTCACCTGGACCTTCCCGGCGCTCGACGGGCAACACACGATCATCTACGCGTGCGTCGTCATGCCGTTCACCTCCGAAGGCGCGACGCTGGTCAACATCGTCGATGTCGACGCCGTGTCGAGCACCGGCTTGCATGTGAGCAGCACCGCGAGTGCCGACACGCGCGTCGTCGCCGGTGCGCTCGGCAACCGCATCGTCATCACCGGACGCGTCTTCGTCGACCTCGCGAAGAGCGGGCGCTTCCGCGACGGCGACCGCGGCGTCGCGGGCGTGCGCATCTACCTCGAGGACGGATCGTCGGTGACGACCGATCAGTACGGCCGCTTCACGTTCCCCTCCGTCCATCCGGGCCAGCACGTGCTGCGACTCGATCCCTCGACGCTGCCGGCCACCGTGCGTGCGTTCGACGATCGCCGCTACGACAGCCCGCGCAGCCTCCAACGACTGCTGCACGGCATCTACGACGCCGGGCTGATGCACGACGTCAACTTCGCGGTGGACGCGGCATGACCACGCGCAACCGTATCCGGCGGACCGGCATCGCGTTCGTCGTCATGGGGATCGTGCTCTCGACGGTCAACGTGAACCCGGCCGGCGAGATCCAGGGTGCGTTCGCCGATCAGGTGCCCGCCGTCGCGCCCTCGCCGCAGCCGTCGGCGTCTCCGGCGGCCGCCGTCGCGACGCTGGAACCGCTCGGCGCGGCGGAAACCGTCGCAGCCACGGTCGCGATGCCGGAGAAGGCGCCCGAAGGCGGCGACCTCACGCACCTCACCTTTACCGCGACCGACGGGCTGAACGCATCGCTGGTCGCGCCGGCCGACGACGAGGTCGCGGGCTCGACGGCAGCGAGCATCGAGGTGCAGACCGTCGCGGGTGCCGGCGTCGAGCTCAAAGTCGGCGACGGCGTGATCCCGTTCTCGCGCATCGGCAAACGCACCGTCGACACGAAGAGCGGCGTCACCCGGTACACCTACTACGGCGTCGCGCTGCTGCCCGGGCCGAACACCGTCGCCCTGACGCCGCTCGGAGCGAGCGGGCTGCGCGGCGAGACGACGCTGCATCGCGTCTTCGCTCCGGGCCGCCCTGCGAGCGTGACGCTTGCCGCGAGCGGTCCGCTCCGCGCCGACGGAACCAGCGTCGACGAGATCCGCATCGAGGGTCGCGATGCGTGGGGCCATCACGCGGCGGCCGGCAGCGTCGTCCAAATCGTGCTCGTCCAGGGTGACGCCCGGCTCGAACGCGCCGGCGCCGCGCCGCCGGTCGTGGCGAACGCGGCGTCTCCGGTCCCGCTGAGCTCGGCGTCGCCGGGTATCGTCAGCAACACGGTGACGCGGCAGAGCGTCGACGTCGCGCTCGACGGCGACGGTACCGCGCTCGTACGCCTCATCCCCGGGCTCACCCCCGGCACGGTCGTGGTGCGCGCCGACTGCGGCGATGCGACGCGCGAGACGCGGCTCTTTCTCGCGCCGAACCTGCGCAAGCCGTTCGTGAACGGTTTGCTGAGCGCCGGGGCCGGCGCCGTCCCGGGGATCCCGGGCTCGGCCGACGGTGAGCCCGACGGAACGAACTCGCGCCGTGGCCGCATCGCCATGTTCGGGACGGGCGCGATGGGCAAATCACTGGCTACTTTCGCGTACGACACCGCGGACACGCTGCAGCGTAGCTCGCAGTACGGCGGCGCGCTCGGCACCTACAACGGCGATCCGAACGATCGGCCGTATGCGATCACCGGCGATGCCAGCCTTCGGCGCGACGATGCGCTCTCGCGCGACCATCTCTTCGCGCGCTTCGACAGCGGGCGCACGACCGCGCAGTGGGGCGAGTTCCGCGCCCGTACCGGGAGCGACACGAACGCGCTCGGAGGATTCGACCAGCTGGTCGACGGCGCGAAGCTCGAGCTCGGCGGTGAGGCCCGCCGCGCGTCCCTGTTCGCCGCGCGCAACGACGTCGGATACGACCGCCGCATCTTCGCGCCGAGCGGGCTCGCCAACGGGGTGACCCTGCGGCCGAGCATTGTGGTGGGCTCCGAGGTCGTGATGCTGGCGACGCTCGACGCGCGCAGCGGCGCGGTCATCGCGCAGAGCGTGCTGACCCGCGGCGTCGACTACTCGATCGAGTACGCGACCGGGCAGCTGCGCTTCATCGAGATTCCGCTGCCGCTCGACGAAGCGTTCAACCCACGGCAGATCGTCCTGACGTACGAGTTCGACGCGCCCGGCAGCGCCGCGCGAACGGTCGGCGGCCGCGCCGAAACCTCGTTCGGGCCCAATCACGCGATCAAGCTCGGCGTCGGCTACGTGAACGATAGTACCGGTGCGGGGAACATCGCGCTCGCGACGCAGGACCTTGGCGGATCGTTCCGCGGCGGCAGCTGGCAGATCGTCCACGCGACCAGCAGCGGTTCGCTGCTGGCAACCTCCCCCGACGCACCGTTGTCCGGCAACGGCGGGAGCGCCCTGCACGGGCAGTTCACCCGCGCGCTCGGCGCGGACCGCTTCTCGCTCCTGTACGACCGCACCGACGCCGGCTACAACGATCCGTTCGGCGGGCTTTCGACGCCGGGGTTGCTCAACGAGCGGATGGCGTACGCGCATAAGTATGCCGGCGGATCCGGCGAGTTTGCGTTCGACGTCGGCCACCAGGCGAACGCTGGGGCCGGGATCGCAGCGAGCGCGCAGACGACCGCGACGCTGCGGACGCGGCGCGCGCTCACCAAGCGCTTCACCCTTACCGGCTCGCTGGAACGCCGCATCGCGACCAGCTCCGCCGCCGGACCCTCGCTCGCGAGCGCGACCCCGGCGCCGCTGCCGGCCGGTTTCATCGCGCCGCCCGGCTCGTCGTTGCAGTCGTATCAGCCCTCCCCCTCGCAGTCCTCGACGCAGGCCTCGCTCGGCGTCGACTGGCGTGCGACGAGCGCGCTCGACGTGAGCCTGAACCGGCTGCAGACGCTCGGCGGAACCAACGACGTGCAGCCCGCGCAGACCGACGCCCAGGTGACGTACGATCTCGGCAAGGGCGGACGCGCGTACCTGCGCGAGCGCTGGAGCGCTTCGCCGATCCAGAGCTTCGCCGCCGCGACGCAGTCGCTGACCGCTGCCACCGGAGGGACGCGCGCGACGGAGATCGGCTTCCAGCGCAAGGTCGGAGACGCGACGACGGTCGACACGTCGTACCTGGTCGACCACACGGCGAGCGGCGGCGACCTCTACGCCGCGATCGGCGTGCGCGAGCGGCTCTCGTTCGGCCGAACCAAGGGCGACGCGTTCGTGCAGCACGCCACCGCGACCGGGGTCAACGGCGGCGGCTTCGACTTGTACGGGCTTTCACTTTCGTACGCCGACCCGGCGGCGCGATTCCGCGCCAGCGGGTCGACGCAGCTGCGGACCGGGAACGGCGCCGGCGTCTCGATCTCGCTCGCCGCGGTCGGCGCGCTCTCGCCCGACTTCTCGATGTTCGCGAGCGTCAACGACGCGCGTGCGGCGGGAAACAATCAGTCCGACGAGCGCGTCGGGCTGGCCTGGCGCCCGTCGCGCAGCGATGCCGGGGTCACGCTGCTCCAGTTTGAGCGTACCGACGGCACCGCCGTGCTGACGAACACGCAGAGCGGTGTGCTCTCGCTCGAGCAGGTGCTGCGCGTGCGCACCCGCACCGAGATCGTCGGGCGCTACGCGTACAAGACCGACGGCG
>Ga0208078_1000318_pt1 | contig 12781 bp, 9 predicted proteins | sample NGESurdeep072012_3_FD_184468 | JGI IMG/M metagenome (GOLD analysis project Ga0208078, IMG submission 184468) | Arctic peat soil microbial communities from Barrow, Alaska - NGEE Surface sample 53-2 deep-072012 (SPAdes) | ecosystem: Environmental > Terrestrial > Soil > Wetlands > Peat ...
AATCACGCCCGAGACAAACGAGAAAGTCCCGGGTGGCCGGATCTTTCCGCCGCCCGCCGTGATCTGCTGCGTATCGCCGAGGCCCGCGGTGCGGTTGATGGTCGCTTCCGGATCCGAGTTGAATTGGACCGCGAGAAGAAGCGCCATCGGGATCAGGCCGATCAGGAGCCAGCGGCCGAGCTTCTTCACATCCTCCACATCAAGGGCGCGGCCGATGACGAAGATGAGCGGCAGATGCAGGAAGTTCGAGCGGAAACCGAAGCCGGTCACGAGGAGCAACGGCTTAAGGGAGAGATAAGGCTCGAGGACCACCAGCGAAACGAGCCAGGACAGGAACGCGATAATCGCGAGCGTAAGCATGTAGCCGTTCCGAGGGAAAAGGCGCGCTTTGATGGCGAGCACATAAATAACGAGGACCACCGGATCGCGCACCACGAGGAGGACATCGGAAAACTGCGGCAGGATCCATTTCCGGAGCGTTCCCTCGAAAATGAGGAGGAAAAAATAGATCCAGATCCACCATTTGAGGTGGGTTAGAACCCTTTGGTTAGTCGCTGATTGCATGGAGAATTTTGTCGCCGTAGGCGGGCCACGTTAGTTCAGCAGCTTTCGCGCGCGCGGCTGTTCGCATCCCGGGTAATTTGCCACGATTTTCGAGGAACCATTTGATCTTTTCCGCAATCGCCGCCGGAGATCCGGCCGGGACAAGGAATCCGGTTTCGCCCTCGATAATCAAGTCTTCTCCGCCGGCGTTGCGGGTCACGATCAACGGCAGCCCGCACGCCATCGCTTCCTGCTGGACGAGGGCGCGGCCTTCCACAATGGATGGCAGGACCAGGACATCGCAGGAACGCATCAGGCTCAGAACAGCCGCGTGCGCCCGGGGCGGCTCATAGATGAACCCAGCGAATTGGTTTCGATAAAATTGCATCGGCAGAATCAGCGAGCCCATCACGACCAGTTCAGCCTGGCTCGAGTTCACCAATTTCATCGCGGCGAAAAGATCGGCCAGACCTTTTCGTTGCGAGAGCGCGCCGGCGAAAAGGAAACGCAGCGGTTTCTCATAGGTCCTATGCGACTCATCGGTCATATGGGGGGGAGAACCGAACGGAGCTACGACACACCGTTTCGCACGCCGCACCTCCTCGGGGAGCGAATCGAGCACGAACGAGCTGGGACAAACCACGATCTCCGCGAGATCGAGCTCACGGGTTTTGCGCGCCAGTTTTTCTTCCGAGTCACGCGTGCCGCCCAGGGTAGGTTCCCAGTCGGGATAGCGTTGCGCTTCGGCGCGCAGGAGGCTTTGGGCGGTTTGCCAGTAGGCGATCGGCAAATCGTAAATGCGCCGCAGCCCGAGGTCCCGTGCGGTTTCAAAGGAACGCACGGCGCAATCTTCGTAGGCGTAAACGCCGCGGACATTCAGCCGTTCGTAATTCTCCCGAAGATATTCCGCCGCAACCTGGTCGAGTCCGGTCCAGACACGATCGATACTGGCCCAGCCGGTTTCGTGTTTCGTTAGCGAGCGAACGCCGAATTTTTCGGCGAGCAATCGGACGATCTCGCGGGCGGGATGCGTTTTGATTTTGTAATGCGGGAGGTCGTAGCTGCGCCGCATCATTTCCGCGCGCAAATTTTCCGGGAGCGCTTGCAGGAACGGCGAGCTGTTCGACCAGCCGAGGGTGGTCAGAAATTTTCCCAGACGGTCAGCGCGATCAAGCGCGGCAAGGACCGCGCGCACGTTGGCGTTGCCGAAAGGATGAACGAACAAAATCATCGCAGCGCCTTTTTCATCTCGTCCAGATAAATGCCGGCGACGTGGCGCGGAGTGAACCGGGCCAAATGCAATGGTGCATCTTGGCGGAGCCGGGCGCGTTCGTCCGGGTCGGCGAGAAGTCGAGCTATTGTCCTCGCTAGCGCGGCGGCATCGCCGTTTGGAAACGTCACACCACACGGCCCGATCGCTTCCGCCAATCCGCCGCCAGCCGAGCCGACAACAACGCAACCGCACGCGATTCCCTCCAGCGCGACGATGCCGAAAGGCTCCTGCCAGAGCGAAGGGACGACGAGGATCTGATGTTGCCGCAGCAGCCTGGCCAGTTGCTCTCCCTGTAGCTGTCCGACGAAATGCACGTGTGATTGCAACTGCAAATCAGCCGCCTGTTTTTCCAGGGCCGCGCGTTCCGGCCCCTCGCCGGCGATCGTCAGGCGAGGCTTCGCTTCCAACAACTTCATCGCGTCGAGCAAAAGCCGGGCGCCTTTGTCCGACACCAAACGGCCTACGAAGATTAGCTCGCGTGCGCGCGGCTCAGACGGGGAATCCTTGAAAACTTCATCGTCGTACGGATTGCCGGCGCGGATAGACGGCACCGACAGCCTCTCGGCAATTGCATCGCTAATGGCGAACGAAGTCGCATGACGAAGAACGAACCGTTTCAAACGATGCTGCCATCCGGTGCTGCCGTCCGGGTTCGTGATCCAGGTCTGGTGCGCGATGAAGAGCGGCCGCCGCACGAAGAGCAACGGCCAGAGGGTGCGAAGCGAAATGTTGTTCTGAAAAAAAACATCGCACCAGCGGACGTGCCGGGACAGTTCCAGCAGGCCCGGCCGACGAACGACTGCGAATGGGAAGTCGCCCTCGCCCGCGGTTTGCGTGACGACTCGGACCTCGTGCCCCAGCCGGATGAACTCGCGCGCGAGCAGGCTCGTAACTGTCTCGATCCCGCCGGTGCTTGGGAAAAAATGATGCGAGCCGAGAAGGATTTTCACGAGTTCGTATCAGCCATCACGCGCGCAGCCAGGAACCCACGAATTCGCGGAAGGAAGGCCGTGAGCGCATTCTACCGGGCCGCAATTTAAGGAAGACGCCGAGCTGATGATCGATCTCGATGAGCCAGAAGCGGAAGCGATCCGCGTTCTGACGGGCCAGCCGATGAGCGAAGCGCGATGTCGCGGAAACTTCCAGGTCGTCGAGGACGATGATCGCGCCAGCGGGCGCCTGGTCCAGGGCGAGAAACAAGGCGTGCTCGCGCTTCGCCGGATTGGGCGGGCTATCCACGAGGATCAGCTTCGCCTGTTGCAGCCGCAGGAGGGATTCGCGTTGCGAGGCGACGTTGAAGGACTCGATCGGCCGCAGGCGATTCCAGCATCGGGTCAGCGGCACGACCTCGGAAAGGTCGGATGCCCGTTTGGGAATTGCGTCCTCCAACTGCTCCGTCCGGCTCAACCAGTCCGCGGAATCTTCGATGCTCGCGGTACCAGCAGACGTTCGTCGCAGCGAAATAGTGGAGCGGCCGGATCCAAACTCAAAGGCGTTCGATCCCGGCGGAAGAAGCCCCGCTACCTCTTCCAAAAAACGGCAGCTCCGCGGCGGAAGAATCCAAGCCGGGACTTCGTCGGTCGATCGAGCGGCGCCGTTGTATTCCTGGACGAGGCGCTCCAACTGATTTTCAAGGGTGGCATTTGCAGGAGCCAGGTGAGATTCAGCGATAGCCTTTCAGAACTCCTTTCACCATTTCGAGCCGCGTCTGCAGTCTCGGCTCGTTTTTGAACAGGGCAACCACGGCGAACCAGGCCAGCTCGAAGAGATGCCTGACGAACAGGAGAGGCCGGAGATAAACGCGCGAGACGGGATAGAATTGTTCGTAGAGATGAACGCGCGAGCGATACAGATCGAGTACCCGCGAGGCGCCGCCGCTTTTGCCGCCGGCCCCCTCGTGCTTCACGCAATAACCCATATCCACCCCAACTCGATAACCGGATTTCCGCAGCCTAAGGCTGAGGTCGATATCGCTTTGGCATTGCCAGTACCAGCGGTCGAATCCGCCGGTCGCATGGAACGCCTCCATGTTCACGAGCGTGCAACTGGAATGCGCGGCTTCCACTTCGACGATCCGCGCGCCGGGCCGCGCGACCGGGCCGCGCTGAAATTTTTCCCAAAGCTTAAGGGCCTGATTTCCCGCGCCGAAAATCCATGGCGGCATCATCGGCTGCTCGTAGCCGGTCTGCGGCTCGCCCTGGAAATTCGTCTGGCGAAAATTTACCCAGGCCCAGTTCTCTTTTTGAAACTCCGCGTAGCCGCCGGCGAAATCGCCCGGCTCGAAAAGAACGTCGGCATCGACGAGCAGCGCGTATTTCGTCCGGACAGCGCGCAAGGCGACGTCGGAAGCGTGGCAGAAGCCGTGGGCGAGCTCGATCCGGATCAGGCGCACGCCACTGCTCACGGACGGGAGGCGGCAGGGCCGGCTCGAGCCGTCGTCAACGATCACGATTCTCTCCAGCGTCCCGAGGTTCGTCTCAAACGAGTCCAGCATGTCGGCGGACATCTGCTCGTTGTTGTGCACGGTCGTCGCGAGGGTGAGATCGACGAAGTGCATCAGGTCAGCGCCTCGGCGTAAATCCGCGCGGCCTGGCGTGCGTCGCCGTGCGCGTGATACCAATCGTAGAATCGGCGGCGAATCTCGTGCACCTGACCTGGCGGCGGAAAATTGATCGCGCCGGCAGTGAGGTGATACGGACCGGGCAAGGCATCGCCATTGATCGCGATCGGCGCTTCACGATGGGCGAGGACGGGAATGACGCCATGCGCGCACAGGGCCGCGAAGGCCGTCGACTTGAGGAGCATGCCCGGCCACATTTTTCCCGCGCCGAAATAATCGATAAATCCGAAGGGTGATTGACGGAGGATTTCCGAAGCGAGATCGACCGTGACTTCGGAATAGTGATGGACCGACAAACTGGGACGGCTGCGTTTCAATCCATCGACAACAGCAGTGATTGAAATATCGGCCCGGCCGCCGACGACATCGATGTGCTCCGGCGCGAATGCCTTCGGAATTTGCGCGTGCAATTCTTCGAACAGGCGAAGCGAACGCGCGATCAGGGCGGTCCCGCCACAAATTGTCCAGCGCTTCGGCGAAGCGGTATTGAAATCAGTCAGCTCCGGTTCGCCGAAATTCGACATGACCGGAACAAGATGAACTTTCTTGTTTGCGTCATGCGCGTGAATCGCCTGCTCGATCGTGGCGTTGCTGACGATGCAGGCAGTCGATGCGTCGATCACGTCGTGCGCAATCCGCACCTGGAACGGCCGCAGCCAGAACGCGCTCTTCCACGGCGGGCCCGAGGCATAAAGTTCATGGAAAGTTGTTACCCAGCGGCCGCGCAAATGCGACCGAAGTTGTTTCACAAACGCGCGCAGCAAAAATGGAACACCGCGCGCCTGGTAGCCGTAGTTCACGTAATGCAAGATGACGTGCTCTTGATCTCGCGCCAGGTCCGTGCAAGCGGCCGGGTTCAGCCCTGAGATGACGGCGTAACCATCGCTCGAGGTCACCGGCGTTTTTCCGGCGACAAGAAAAGTCGTCCTGATTCCATGATCGTCGGAAAGAGCCCGGGCGAGGTTCAACGCATAATCGCCCACCCCATCAAAGCTGCCGGGAAGGTGCGGAACAATCTGTAGCACGCGCTCGTTACGAGTGCTCATCCTTCAGGCAAACAAGCGGCAATAATCCACGCGATAGTCGAGCGTCGGATCGCGGCGACCGATTTCTTTCGCTGGCGAGCCAGCCACGATCGAGAGCGGCGCGACCTCTTTCGTGACGACGGCGCCGGCTGCCACCACCGCTCCCCGCCCAATCGTTATCCCGGGCAAAATCATCGCCCGCGTGCCGATGAAGGCGTGATCCTCGATGCGAACAGCGCGCTCGCGTCCGGCGAAATTGGGGCTGCCAGGGTCGTGATCGGCCGTGAGAATGCAAACCTGGGCTGAGATCGAAACGTTGTCTCCGATGGTGATGCCGCCCCGATTATCGAGGCGGCATTCCTCGTTGATGGTGCTGTGACTGCCCATCGTGAATCCGCCGCGGTTATCGAAATGCGCGCGGCAGAAGATGAAACTCAACTCGCCGATCTGAAACTTCATGATCGAGCGATAGAAAAGCTTGCGCAACGCATGGCTCGGGAGATGCGCGACGATCCGATTGCAAACAAAGAGAAGCCCGTCGAACCACACTCGGCGCAGCCAGGAAGAAGATTTCATGGGTGGCTCATCGTTGGGTTAACCGGCGTCCGGTCCATGGGAACAAAAGCGTTAATCGCATTCCAGAACCGGTCGCGTTGAGCTTGCAGGGTAAAGTCTCTGTGGGCGAGAGCGAGCGCGTTCACCGTTTTTTGTTGGGCGATAGCCGGCTCATTGTGCAACTGGACGAGACGCGTGGCGAGCGAGTCGGCGTCGAGCCCGGTCTGGATCAACGCGGCGTCGTTTTCCACGAGAAGGTCCGCGACCGCCGCGACCCGCGGCCCGTGATACAAAATCGGCAGACCGCTTCCGAGATAGGTGACGAGCTTGGTGGAAAGGCTCAACCTAACGAACGGTTCGAAATTCGCGCCGAAAGGCAACGGCAAATACAACAGGTCGGCCTCCTCCAAGTCGCGCGCCACGTCCGCTTCCGAACCAAACGGCAGGATCCGCACATTGGGCGCCTGGCGAATATCACGGGCGTTGATTTGTCCGCACCGCAGAGTTGCGGAGATGCGCAGGGAAGGCTCGGCCGCCTGAGCGCGCGCGATGGCCTCCAGCAGCACCCGGAGGTTTTCCTCGTAGCTGATGTGGAACAGTCCCATGAAATAAATGCGCAACTCGTTTTCCCGCGCCGCCCGGGGTGCCTCGGCAATCTGCTCGATGCCGTCCGTGATAATAATGAACTCGCGCTGGCCATAACGGCGCGCGTATTCCTCGCCCATTTGCCGGCTGATCACGAAACGAAGTTGCGTGCCGGTCCAGACCTCCTTCAACGCCGAAGAAGCAAAGGACAGGTCGATCCCGCCTTTGGCGCTGTAGAGCAGATCGTCGTGCACCTGGAGGAAGTAGGGCAGGCCGAGTGCCAACGCGACCAGATAGCTATCGTAGAAATCGAGAGCGCGGTGCGGAATCGCGTGCAGGGCAATCGCGTTATGATCGCGGCAGGCTGCCCGTAACCGCCGACGAAAAGAACTCCGGAAGAACGGCGTGACCAGCTCCGGAAGGGCGTGCCAGCGGCTTCGTTCGATTCGGCTGAAGGATGGTCGCCGCGGGACGTGCAGCTCGCGGAATCGCTCCCGGGCCTGCGGCGGTTCCGGCAACGTGGAAATAATTGTCGGCGTCACGGGCGAATCCTCGAGCAGCGCGCGGAGAATACGGGCGCCGCCGCCAGGCGAAGAAAGGCCAAACGGCTGGGCGAACACAATCGAGGGCGACCGAAGATCGCGAAGGGCGGTGCGATAGGACTGGAGCGTCTCACTGGCGATGGCGGACCACGATCGGTCTGCAACTGTTTTTCGGCTGCGGTCGGCGAGGCTGCGATAGGACGAGGGATCGAGTCGCAGGATTTTTGTCACAGCCTGGGCAAAGGCCGACAGATCGCCGGGCGCGACCAGCAATTCGGGCAAGGCGCCACTCAAAATATCGCGTGGCCCTGGGATATCGAACGCGACGGTTGGGATGCCGGCGGCCAATTGCTCCAAGACAGCAAGGCCGAACCCTTCAACGTAACTGGGAAACGCGCCGACCGTCGCCGTGGCAAGCAAGTCTGGAAGTTCACCTGGATCATATTCCGAAACGAACTCGACCCTTTCGGCGTTTGCTCCGAGCTGCGCGCTGATGCGACCGGCTTCCACCATGGTGCCGAGAAACGTAAAGCGCGCGTCGGGAACATTTGCCCGGATCAAGGCAATAAGCTGCGGCCAATCGTAGGCGCCTTTGCGCGCGCCCCACATCCCGATGAAGCAAACTTTTTTCTCCGCCAGGCGCGCGTCGCCCGCCGCAGCCACCTCTTGGAATTCATCCAGACGTTTATGAGTCAAGCCGTAGGGCTCCACCAGGACGCGCGCCGCGCGGCCCTGGCCGCGAAGGTGCTCGGACTCGGCCACGTTCGGAACGTTGATCAAATTGGCGTGGGCCAATGCCTCCTGGCTGGCCCGAACGCGGCGGCGGCGCGCCCATTCATAAAAAATCCGGCCGCGCAAACGGCCGCGCGATCGGCCCGGCCAGCGCCGCGGAACGGTCTGCTCGAATTCATCGTAAAGCTGCGGGAGGCCGACCGACCGCGCGACGAGCAGCCCGCGAAATCCGAGCTGCGTTTTCGAGAAGGGCAGGTCGCCGACCAACGCATCCACGACATCGAAGCGGTCCCGGTTCCGGCGAATGAATGCCGCGGCTTTCCGCGCGAAGAGGAACTGGCGAACCAGGAATTTTGCGCCGGAACCCGCCCCTTTCGGATACGCATCGGAGAGGGTGAATTTTTCGACGACGTTTCCGGACGCGCGCCATTGCTCGACCAGTTCCAGGTAAACGCGCGCCGCGCCGAGACGCATGTCCCAGGGATGGCTGATGACGATGAGGATGCGGAGTGGTTTATCGGCGGTCACGATCGAAACTTTCCGCGAGCGAGAGTGCTCCAAAACTTGTGGCGAACCGGGTTGACGTAGTGACGCAGCACGATGTCGGGACTGGCGTAGCGATCGGCAAACTCGAACTGGTCGTCGAGTTTAAGAACGAATTTTGCCGGATCGAGCGGAGCCGCCCCGGCCGCGGCCATCGCGAGATGGGTCATGGTTTGGTTCGTAAAAAAATTCGGCGCAGCGGCCAGTTCCAGGAACCGGTCGAGGCTTCTAAACCAATCGATTTTCCGAGTGAGAAAAAGGACGCCGGTATTAACCGGATTTTTCTTTTCGTCTTCGCTGCGATAAAGCCGTTCGTCGGCGGAGAGCCGGCAATCGGCGAGATACAAAGCCGGGGCGGCGCTCCGACCCGGCAACGACGAAAGGGTTCGCGCGCCGGGGAAAAAAAGGACGTCGGAATCGATGTAAAGCGCGGGGCCACTTCGCGGCAGCGACATGACCAGGGCGAGTTGTTTTCCGGTAGGATGGGTGGCGAGGTAGGACGCTGCCGCCGGCGGAATTCCTTTCGGCTGCCAATCACTGGCCGGCGAAACGCGAACGCAGGGATCGAGGCGCTGAAGTAATTCCAGACTGCGCTTGGAATGAGTGCCATCGGAGACAACGGTGAATTGTCGCGGCCGGCCGGCGAACCGTAGCAGAGAACGAATCGAGGCGACCTGTTCTGGCAGCATCTCTTCTCCCGAATAGGAAAAAATTTCGAACGGCAACGTGGCCGCGACCGGGATCGATCGACGCACGATTGTCCCCAGCCTCGCGCGATAAAGGCGGCGAAACCAGGCGCCCTCCGCGCGAGCGAGGTGATAGCCATAGTTCGGCATCGTCACGCCTCTTTCACGCGCAAGGTGGCGAAGCCGCGAAAGCTCAACGCCAGGTTGAGCAGCAGATTCGGAATCGCGGAGAGCAGGTTAAAAATGAGAACGCTGCGGACGCTCGAGAAATCCGTGATCGGGATGAGCGCGATCTGAACCGTCAGCGTGAGCGGAATGTAAAGCCAGGAGCCGGCGATCCATGCCTTCGATGCGTTCAACGTCCAGAACGTCCCGGTCAACGCGCCGATGACCGCGCCGCTTACCATCAACACTAACTCCCGTTCCAGGTGGGCATACTTGCCGCCGAGGACGTAGAGAAACGCGCCCGGGAAAAGCAGGGCGGCGCCGATGAGCGCGACACTGAAAGCGGTCACCCCGCCGACGATCGCCGCATATTGCCAGCGCAACCGCCTCGGATCATGGCAGCGCGCGAAAGCCGGCCCGAAAACATTCGTGAGCAAATTGGTCAGGACGGTAAACACCATCGCGAGCCGGCCGAGCGCGCCGACTTCGGCGACGGAGCTGACGTCGCGCCCGAAAAAGCTGATCAGGAAAACCGTGATCTGCCCCTGGAAACAAAAGAAGATGGCGTTCGCGGCGAGCTTGCGAATGAAATGCTGCATCGCGGCGCGATCCTCCTCGTTCTCCGGCGCGTCGAGATCGATCACGCGCGCGGCGTAGCGGCGCAGCATCCAATATTGCAGGAACAAAGTCGCGGACCCGACGGCCACGGCGACGGCGGAATCCAGGAACACGAACATCAGCCCGACCAACACGACGAGGCGCACTCCGGCACCCACCAGATCGATCGTTTGAATGCGCCGGATGTCCGAGAGCAGCCGGGGAACCGCGCTGAGCACGCCAAGCGAAAGCTGGACGGCGAGACCGATGAGCACGAGCGCGATCAGGACCAGGGTAAACGGAATCGGCGCGCCGTTTTTGACGAGCATGAGGAAAAGAATCGGCGTGACCGCGATCGCGGCGATGGCGCCCAGTTTGCGACGGAGATTGCTGGCCGTCCGGACAAGCTGGCCGAAACGGTTTCGGTCTTGCCAGACACGGCCGCCGATGGAAACCAGCCCGACACTGATGCCGATATCCGCGAGGACGTTCAACGTCCCCTGCATCGTGTTGGCGATGGTGAAGTAGGCGTATTCCCGCTGGTCGAGATGGCGGATCAGGAGGATGCCGCTGAAAAATCCGACCACCTGCACGATGGCCTGGACGATGGCGAAATTACCGACGACCCGCGCGCGATGGAGCGCGCGGCGAATGATCGGCGCGGAAGCCTCATTCAGCACCGGCGACGAAATCGGGCCGAAGAAACTCATCGGTGGATTCCGCGCGACGCTGGACCGTCCGAGATCGCGGTCCGTAAATCGGGACGCGCGCTAGGAGGACTGGATTTGTCTCGGCTGATGCTGACGATGCGCGGTCGCAACGTCTTCGTGTTCTTCAACCGCCACCGGTGTGTTGTAGTACTCCGAATACTGGTAGTAATAATATTCCGGCAACGAGGTATCGACGTAATTGAGAATGACGCCGGGCACATTGACCTGGCGATTGTAAAGCAGCTCGAGCGATTTCCGGGTGAGCCGCGCGGAAGTGTAGGAGAGGCGAACGACAAACAGAGTGGCGTCAATCTTCGGCGCGAGGCTGGTGGAATCGTCCGCGGCGAGGACCGGCGAACTATCGATGATGATGTAATCGTAGTTATTGTACATCTCGCGCAGGATCGTATCGGTCGAATCGCGGAGGAGATGCTCGCTCGGCTGGCCGAGAGTTTTGCCGCGCGGGAGCAGGAACAAATTCGGGTAAGTCGTCGGCACCACGACCTCCTGCCAGTTCACTTCCTGTTTCAAGACTTCCGAGAAACCGATTTTCGAAGAAATACCGAACGCTTCGCGTAACGCGCCCCGGCGCAGATCGCCGTCGATCAGCAGGGTGCGGGCGCCGGAAAGCGCCATGGTGATCGCGAGGTTCGACGAGATCGTCGACTTGCCTTCGTTAGGCACGGAGCTGGTGACGAGCATCGTCTTGGGCCGCGGACCTTCATACGGCATGAAGAAAATCGACGAACGCACATTACGATAGGACTCCGCGAAAACATGCCGGGCATCATCCGGTTGGAGGAGGGTGACACGGCCCTTGGTCTTCTCCTTCGGAATCTGGCCGAGGACGTTCTCCGAGAAATGATGCTGGAATTCACCGAACGAGGCCATGCGATCATCGATCCGGTCGAGCAGCAGCAGGATGCCTAGGCCGGCCAGGACTCCGCAACCCAGGCCGATGAGCAGGCTCTTGATCAAACCCGGCCGCACCGAGATGGGGCCACTGGCCATTTCCATGATGGAAACCTGATCGCCGCTGTCCACGCTTTGGGAGACGTTGACGTCCTTGAGGCTGTTGGTGAGGCGATCGTAAAGCGTCTTGAGGCGTTCCGCTTTCCCTTTGATCCGGTTGAATTGCGCGAGGCGCTGGCTCAAATCGAGCGCCTTGGTTTCCCACTCCTTGATGTTGCTCTGGAGGTTCTCCATCTGTTTGCCGATGGATTTCCGGCGAGTGTCGAGTTTCTCGACCGTGTCCTGCCGATAAAGCTCGATCAGTTTTTCCTGCTTCGTGACCTCGTCGTTGAGCTTGATGATTTTCGGATGCTTCGGACGCAGATCCTTCGAAAGCGTTTCGCGTTCGGCCTTGAGCAACTGCAGCGCTTGCTTGGCCTTCAGGTAATCTGCTTCCGGGCCGACATCGGAAAATGCCATGCCGGGCGGTTTATCATCGCTGGACTGAGTGTTCGGCGTGGACGGCATGTCGTTCTTGCCCTGGGCGCGGTCGAGATTCTGATCGAGATCGAGAAGGCTCAGGAGATCGTATTCGGTCTTCAGCTGCGCGTATTGCTGATTCAACCGGACCAGATACGCGGCCGCGCTGTTTCCTTCTTCCTGAATGAAGCCGATGTTGTTCTGCTTCTGGAAGTCGATCATTTCATCCTCGGCGGCGCGCAAATCTTTCTCGACCTGGATGAGCTGCTCGGTGATCGCGGTCGTCACCGTCGAACCCTGGTTTTCGCGCATGCCTTTTTTGAAATCGAGATACTTCTGCATGATCGCGTTCAAATACGCCTGGGTGTAGTCCGGCGTGCTGCCGACTGCGATCAAATCGAAAATGGACGTGCGCGGTCTCTGCACCGCGGTTATCTCGACCATGACGGGCTGCATTTCCGGGTGGGTCGAACGGACGAGCTGCTCGGCACTGCGGCGAACTTCCTGGCTCTGCATCAGTTGAATCTGGGTGCCGTAGAAATTGATGTTGTCTTCGCTGTAGACCGCGCTCTGGCTGATGTTCAGCTTGCCGGCCAGCATCATTTTGCTGCGCGACTCGAATGACGGCGGCGTCTGGTAGATGAGCCAGGCCTGAACGAAGAGCCCGAGGCAAATGGTCAAAACCGGAATCCACCAGCGCCGGAGGAGCAACGCCTTGTAGCGATGAAGCCGGGTGATGAACGCGGTGCTCCAGGGAGCGGAAGCGGGCCGATC
>Ga0208078_1000319_pt1 | contig 12768 bp, 10 predicted proteins | sample NGESurdeep072012_3_FD_184468 | JGI IMG/M metagenome (GOLD analysis project Ga0208078, IMG submission 184468) | Arctic peat soil microbial communities from Barrow, Alaska - NGEE Surface sample 53-2 deep-072012 (SPAdes) | ecosystem: Environmental > Terrestrial > Soil > Wetlands > Peat ...
CCACTCGGGCCAGTCATCAATCCGCCCATCACGATTCCCGACAAACTTCCGCCCATCGACCTTCCGGGCGGACTCGCGCCGGCAGAAAGTCTGTTCACGATCGGTGGCGGCGATCGCGGCTCCGGTGAAATATCCACCAACGCCGGCATCGACTCGGGCGCGCCATTCTCCGCGTCACAAGTCGAGAAACCCGCGCTTCCCCGCGCCGGAAATCCATTTCCCCAATACCCGTCGATGCTCGAGAGCTCTCGCGTCGAAGGCACCGTGCTCGCGCAGTTCGTCGTCGACACGCTCGGCCGCGCCGACATGAGCACCTTCAAAATACTTGACTCGAGCAACGATCTCTTTTCCGCGTCGCTCCGATCAGCGCTCACACAGTGGCGCTTTTATCCCGCCGAGGCCGGCGGCCACAAGGTGAAGCAGATAGTTCAACTCCCGTTGAAATTCATCGGGCCCAACCATTGAGATAGGTGCGGGGATCGCCGTGTGTTCAGCTATCGAAGGTCGAAAAGAAGTGATACAATCGACTAGCGGACGCTGCCAGAATGCGCGGCACGATGTGTGAATAAATGCTAATACGGCCTTCATGATTTCTTAATGTGGGCTGCATCCCATCGAGAACTACGTGTCGTAGGTTCAGTCCCAAGTACGTAACAGTGCTCGTGAACTTCATTCCGATCCCAGGCGCATGTTCAACAACCTGATCGAGTCGAAGCCGCAAAGGAAGGGAGGTTTTGGCGGCACTTTCGTCAGCGTCGCGTTGCACGCGATCATCATCACGCTCGCGGTCTACGTCACCGCGCATGCTGGCGAAAAGATCGTCGAGAAGAGCCGTCAGGAAGACGTCGTCTTCGCGAAGGCGCCAGAGCCGCCGCCGCCGCCGCCGGATGAGCCGAAGCCGCCGCCGCCGGATGTGGTTGCCGCACCGCCGCCGCCGAAGGGCTTCCAGGTGCTCACCGCGCCGATCAACATCCCGGACAAGATCCCGGATGTCGATCTCTCGAAGGCCGTCACCGATGAAAAGGATTTCTCGGGGAAGGGCGTCGCAGGCGGAAAGGCGAACGGCGTCGTTGGTGGCGTCGCGCAGCCAACCGATCAGCCGTACTTCGAGTTCCAGGTCGAGAAGCCCGCGCTGCCGCGAGAGGGCAACCCGAATCCGAAGTATCCGTCGATGCTGGAGAGCTCCCGCGTCGAAGGCGAGGTGCTCGCGCAATTCGTCGTCGACACGCTCGGCAAGGCGGACATGAGCACGTTCAAGGTTCTGCAGGCGAGCAACGATCTGTTCGCGTCCGCGCTCAAGACAGCGCTCCCGCAGTGGCGCTTCTATCCGGCCGAGGCGGGCGGGCACAAGGTGAAGCAGATCGTGCAGCTGCCGCTGAAGTTCGTCGCACCCAATCATTGAGCTGATCACAGCACTCTCACTTTTCGTCTTTTTATTTCGGAGAAGGTCAAATGGGCATCTCGTTACTTGCGCTCTTTCAATCGATGGGCGGCTTCGCGAAGGGAATCGTCCTCGCGCTCGCGATCATGTCGGTCTATTCGCTCACCGTGATGGTCCAGAAGTGGTGGACGTTGCGTAAGGCGCAGGCCGAGACGCGCAAGTTCGCTCCCGAGTTCTCGCAGTTCCTGGAAGAGGACAACCTCAACGAGGCGATTCGCCTTGCCGAGAGCTATAAGAAGTCCCACGTTGCGCGTGTGCTCGGCGGCGCGCTCGGCGAAGTGAAGCCGCTGCTGCAGGATGGCTCCGTCACGGTCGCCGACATCAACTCGGCAGAGCGCGCGGTCGAGCGCAACATGATGATCATTCTCTCCGAGCTGAAGCGCGGCCTCGCGGTGCTCGCGACGGTCGGTGCCACGGCGCCGTTCGTCGGACTGCTCGGTACGACGATGGGAATCGTGAACGCGTTCACGGGTATGGCGCAGTCGGGCGCGGGCGGAATGGGCGCGATCTCGGCCGGTGTCGCCGAGGCGCTGATCACGACGGCATTCGGTCTGCTCGTCGCGATTCCGGCGGTGTGGGCGTTCAACTACTTCACCACGAAGATCGACAATCTCTCCGTCGAGATGACGTACACCTCGAAGGAAATGATCGACTATCTGATCAAGGGCGTTGCTGGTGAGTTCGGCCGTTCGCGCTTCACCCGTGAGTTCAACACCACGGGCGGCTCGGGCCCCATCTCGCAGTAGCCCAAGCCACTCAGAGGAGGTAGCTCATGGCCATGTCAAGCGCGGGGACGGGCGGCGGTGTCGCGTCGTCCCCCAACGTCACGCCGATGATCGACGTCATGCTCGTGCTGCTGATCATTTTCATGGTCGTGACGCCGCTCATCAATGCTGGGTTCCAGGCGCAGCCGCCCGTCGGCATCAACCTCAAGTCGCATCCAGAGGAAAATGAGGATCAGGTGCTCGGCATCGATGCGTTCGGAGAGTACTATCTGAACAAGAAGCACATCGACAAGAACACACTTCCACAGCAGCTCAAGGCGATCTTCGATGCGCGCACGACGGACAAGATCCTGTACCTGAAGGCAGACAAGAATCTCGACTATTCCAAGGTGCTCGACGCGATCGATCTCGCCGCGCATAACGGAGTTCGCGTGCTCGGCGCAATTTCGGATCAGCAGCCGGGAACCGAATCGACGGTCGCGGGAGACTTCCCGAAAACCACCAAGAAGCCGTAGGAGAATCACATGGCAATGACGAGTGGTGGGAATACCGGGCTCTCGAACGACATCAACGTCACGCCGATGATCGACGTGTTACTGGTGCTGCTGGTCATCTTCATTATGGCAGTGCCGATGATGCGGAAGGCGATCGATCTGCAGCTTCCGGATCCGACGCCGCAGCCGATCAATACTCCCATCGCATCCGATCAGATCGTGCTCCAGGTGCTGCCTGGCGGCGCGTACAAGATCAACAGCGAGGCCGTGCCGAAGGACAAGCTGGCCGAGCGACTCAAGACGGTTTACGAGGGGCGTCCGGACAAGATCATCTTCGTGAAGGGCGATCCAACCGTGAAATATCAGGACGTGATCTTCGGCATGGACCAGGCGCGCGGCGCAGGCGTCAAGGTCATTGGAATTCCGCCGAAGGACGTTCCGAAGTAACGGCAGCGCGCGCAACATTGGTTGCGCTGCTCTCGTAGGATATCGCGACGGACCCACCTCCCGGTGCGTCCGTCGCGCTATTTTTGGGGGTAGCCGAGGTCATCATCGACATGTCGCCGTACGAGGCTCCGAGCGAGTCGCCCGTTGCACGTCCACCGTATCGCCCGCCCGTTGGAATTCCGGCGCGCCGGGATTCCAAATGGGCGGGCGCGATCTCTCTACTCCTGCACGCACTGCTCATCGCGCTGATGATTCTCCCGATCCTGCTCGTGAAGGACGCGGAGGATGCAACACGCGGCGCCGGCGGCGCGGGCGCGGCGGGCGGCGGCGGTGGCGGGAGCAGGGGCGGCGCGCGCGATCCGTACGTGCACGAAGATCTGCGCTTCGTGCACGTAGCGCCGCCGCCGCCGCCACCGCCCGCACTGCCGGTAAAGCCGAATCCGTTGGTGCCACCGGTGCCCACGCCGATTCCTCCCAAGCCGGTGGTCGTGCCGCCACCGGCAGTGCCTCCGTCCACTGCTGCGGCGGCGGAGGTCAAGCCGGACACCACCCCCGTCACCGTCGCGGCGGGCAACGCGCCGGGGCCAGGGAATGGCGCCGGCGTCACCGGTGGCCCTGGCGCCGGCCCAGGCACGGGAGGAGGGACTGGCACCGGGATGGGCACCGGACGCGGATCGGGCGTCGGCCCAGGGAATGGCGGGGGAGAGGGAACCATCTTTCCGCCCACGGCGGAGCTCCTGCTCATCCCCGAGCTCCCCGTGCCCGGCGGTCTTCGCGGCAAAACGTTCGTCGTGCACTTCGAGATCGATGAGACGGGGCGCGTCGCCCGCGTCGACATCGACACCGGCAACTCGAGCTACGATCGCCGCCTTCGCGATCGCTTCATGCAGTACAAGTGGCGCCCCGCGCACCGCGCGGATGGCACTCCGGTCGCCGCCGGCGTCGACGTTCCGCTCGGGCTCTAGCCCTCGATTCGCACCACCAGCGACCTAGCGCACCTGCTGACTGGGCCGTTACTTTCCCCCCGATTTACTGCCCGCCGCGAGACCGCTAGCTGTCGGTCTGGCCGGCGGCCCTGCCTGCGCACAATCCGCATCGATCGAGGAAGCACATGGCCGCTGGGAACGTCGAGCGCGATGGTACGCTGTCTCCGACCGAATTCGTCCGGGCCATGACCCTGACGGACGCGACGATGCTCGTTGCCGGCACCATGATCGGCTCGGGCATCTTCATCGTCTCGTCCGCCATCTCGCGCGCGGTCGGATCGCCGCTGTGGCTTCTGATCATCTGGGGGCTTACCGGGCTCATTACGCTGCTCGGCGCGCTCGCCTACGGGGAGCTCGCCGCGATGTACCCGAGAGCAGGGGGACAGTACGTCTTCCTCCGCGAGTCGATGGGTCCTCTCATGGGTTTCCTCTATGGGTGGACCCTTTTCCTTGTCATCCAGACGGGGACGATCGCCGCTGTTGCCGTTGCCTTCGGCCGCTTCGTCGGCGTGCTCTGGCCCGCGATCACCCCCGACCGCTACTCGTGGTTTCCGCAGGCCGACGTCTGCTTCAAGGCGCTGGGCTGCGTCGATCCCTCGGCGGCGATCCAGATCGGGCTCACGCCGCAGCGCCTGATCGGCCTCCTCACCGTCTGGATTCTGACGTGGGTGAATCTGCGCGGCGTGCGCGAAGGGAAGTTCGTGCAGACGTCGCTTTCCATCGTGAAGGCCGGCGCGCTCGCGATCCTCATCATCCTCGGCTTCGTGGTCGGCCGCAACAGCACGGCGGTCGCAGCGAACTTCGGCGCGGCGTTCGCGGCGGGGCCGTCGATCACCGGCGCCTTCGTGCTTGCGGCCGGCGCGGCGATGGTCGGCTCGCTCTTCTCGAGCGACGCGTGGAACAACGTCACCTTTGCGGCCGCCGAGGTGCAGAATCCGCGGCGAAATATTCCGCTGGCGCTGGTGTTCGGAACGGGGTTGGTGAGCGTGCTGTACATCCTCGCCAACATCTCGTATCTGCAAGTGCTCCCGCTGCACGGCGCCGCGGACGGCGCGACGGTGCTGGCGCGCGGGATCGAGCACGCGACGCAGGATCGCGTGGGCACGGCGGCGGCCGAGCAGGTGTTCGGGCCGAGTGGCGCGACGTTCATGGCGATCGCGATCCTGATCTCGACGTTCGGCTGCAACAACGGACTGATTCTTTCCGGTGCGCGCGTGTACTTCGCGATGGCGCGCGACAAGCTGTTCTTCCGCCGCGCGGGCTCGCTCAACGCGCGGGCGGTTCCGAGCTTCGCGCTCATCGTGCAGTCGGTGTGGGTGTCGCTGCTCTGCCTCACCGGCACGTACGGACAGCTGCTCGACTACGTGATCTTCGCAGCGCTGCTGTTCTACGTGCTGACGACGATCGGGCTGTTCATCCTGCGACGCAAGCATCCCGAGATCGAGCGACCCTATCGCGCCGTGGGGTATCCGGTGCTCCCGGGGCTGTACATCGTCCTCGCGGGCGCGGTGTCGATCATTCTGCTCCTCGCGCCACAGACGCGCACGCAGGCCCTCTCCGGGCTCGTGATCGTGCTGATCGGCATTCCGGTGTACGCGCTCTGGCGCCGTGTGGAGGCCGCGTAGCATGCCCCACCGCGCAGTCGAGCGCGTTCGACCGTCGTTCGTCCCGCTCGCTGCCTTTGGCGCGGCGGCTTCTGCACCTCACTGGAGATTTTCACTGATGACCACAATGCACCATTCGCTCCTACGCACTGTCTCGCGCTGGCCGGCGATGCTGCTTGCGATGCTGGCCCTTCCGCTCACCGCCATGCGCACGCTCGCGCAGGAAACTGCCGGCGGCGAAGCGAATCTCAAGGTGCCCGACCTGTCGCAGGTGACGTTCCTCAACGGAATCCCGGGCGACAAGCTACTGCTCTGGGGGCTGCTCATCTGCGCGTTCGGTTTGATCTTCGGCGTCGTGATCTACGCCAAGCTCAAGGCGATGCCGGTACACCAGTCGATGCTCGAGGTGTCCGAGCTGATCTACGAGACGTGCAAGACGTATCTGACGACGCAGGGGAAGTTCATTCTCCTCCTCGAAGTGTTCATCGGCTTCGTGATCGTGCTCTACTTCGGCTACCTGCTGAGCTTCACGCCGATGCGCGTCGCGATCATTCTCGCGTTCAGCCTGCTGGGCATCGCGGGGAGCTACGGCGTGGCGTGGTTCGGCATTCGCGTCAACACCTTCGCGAACTCGCGCACGGCGTTCGCCAGCCTGCGCGGCAAGCCGTATCCCTGCTACGCGATTCCGCTCAGCGCGGGGATGAGCATCGGGATGCTGCTCATCAGCATCGAGCTTCTCATGATGCTGTGCATTCTGCTCTTCATTCCGGGCGACTACGCGGGCCAGTGCTTCATCGGCTTCGCGATCGGTGAGTCCCTGGGCGCCGCGGCGCTCCGTATCGCCGGCGGTATCTTCACGAAGATCGCGGACATCGGCTCCGACCTGATGAAGATCGTCTTCAACGTCAAGGAAGACGATGCGCGGAATCCGGGTGTGATCGCGGACTGCGTTGGCGACAACGCCGGCGACTCGGTTGGTCCGAGTGCCGACGGCTTCGAGACCTACGGTGTGACGGGTGTCGCGCTCATTTCGTTCATTCTCCTGGCGGTGCCGGATTCGACGGTGCAGGTGCAGCTGCTCGTCTGGATCTTCGTGATGCGCATCGTGATGATCATCGCGAGTGGGGTGTCGTATCTGATCAACGCTGTGATTGCGAAGGCGCGCTTCGAGAATGCGGATGTCATGAACTACGAGACGCCGCTGACGACGCTGGTGTGGCTGACCTCGATCGTGTCCGTCGGCTTCACGTATTTCGTGTCGAAGATGATCATCCCCACGCTCGGCGATGGCACGCTTTGGTGGAAGCTGTCGACGGTGATCACGTGCGGAACGCTCGCGGGCGCGATCATTCCCGAGCTCGTGAAGGTGTTCACCTCGACGACGTCGCGGCACGTGCGCGAAGTGGTCTCGTCGTCGCGTGAGGGCGGCTCGGCGCTCAACATTCTCTCCGGGCTCGTGGCCGGAAACTTCAGCGCGTACTGGCTCGGCATCACGATCATGGGGCTGATGGCCGCCGCGTACTACGTGAGCATTGGCATTCCGGCGATCATTCCGGGGACGGCAGTTACGGGTGGGATCATGCTCGCGCCGGCGGTCTTCGCATTCGGTCTCGTGGCGTTCGGGTTCCTGGGGATGGGCCCGGTCACGATCGCCGTCGATTCGTATGGACCGGTGACGGACAACGCGCAGTCGGTGTTCGAGCTCTCGATCATCGAGCAGATTCCGGGAATCGAGCAGGAGCTCGAGTCGAAGTACGGCATCAAGGTGAACTTCGAGCGAGCGAAGCATCTGCTCGAGGAGAACGACGGCGCCGGCAATACCTTCAAGGCGACGGCGAAGCCGGTGCTGATCGGTACGGCGGTGGTCGGCGCAACGACGATGATCTTCTCGATCATCGTGGCGCTCACGAAGGGCCTGCAGCCGGAGCTCATCGGCAACCTGTCGCTGCTGCACCCGCCATTCCTGCTCGGACTGATCACGGGTGGCGCGATGATCTACTGGTTCACCGGCGCCTCGATCCAGGCGGTGACCACGGGCGCGTACCGCGCGGTGGAGTACATCAAGAAGAACATCAAGCTCGAGGGCGCGACTAAGGCGTCGATGGAAGACAGCAAGGCCGTCGTCGAGATCTGCACCAAGTACGCGCAGAAGGGGATGCTCAACATTTTCATCTGCGTGTTCTTCGCGACGCTCGCCTTCGCGTTCATCGAGCCGTACTTCTTCATCGGCTATCTCGTGTCGATCGCGCTGTTCGGATTGTACCAGGCCGTGTTCATGGCGAACGCCGGCGGCGCGTGGGACAATGCGAAGAAGATCGTCGAGGTCGAGCTCAAGCAGAAGGGAACGCCGCTGCACGAGGCGACGGTGGTCGGCGACATCGTCGGCGATCCGTTTAAGGACACGTCATCGGTGGCGCTCAATCCGATCATCAAGTTCTCGACGCTGTTCGGCCTGCTCGCGGTGGAGCTGGCGGTGTCGTTGACTGCGCAGCGGGGCCAGAACTTCAGCCACCTGCTCGCGCTCATCTTCTTCCTCATCTCGGCGACGTTCGTCTACCGGTCGTTCTACGGCATGCGAATCGAGTCGGCGTCGTAATCTCGACCATGTGAGCGCGGTGCGCTGATGCGCATCGCGCTCACATGTTTTTTCACCTCTCCAGCCCGGGCTCCGCATGGCGTCACTGTTCAGCCGCAAGCCGATCGCCGATCTGATGTCCGAGGCGGACAACCCGAATGCGCTGCGCCGGTTGCTCGGCGCCGGCGATCTGATCATGCTCGCGATCGGCGCGGTGATCGGCGCGGGCATCTTCGGGGCGATCGGATCGGCGGCTGCCGGTGAGGTCGTGAACGGCGTCATCGTGCGGAGCGGCGCCGGTCCGGCGCTCGTCATTTCCTTCCTCCTGCTCGGCTTCGCCTGCGCGCTCGCGGGGCTCTGCTACGCGGAGCTCGCCGCGATGATCCCGCAGGCCGGTAGCGCGTACGCCTACTCGTACGCGACACTCGGCGAGTTCGTCGCGTGGATCATCGGATGGGATCTCATCCTCGAATACGCGGTGGGCAACGTTGCCGTCGCGATCTCGTGGTCGGACTACTTCAAGACGCTGCTGGCCGGGATGGGGATGGTGATCCCTCCATGGCTCGCGACCGGCTATCGCACGGCGCTCCTGAGCAGCGATCCGGGAGTGCACGCGCTCATGGACAGCGCGCCGCACGTCATGGGCTTTCCGATTCTCATCAATCTGCCGGCGTGCGGGATCGTTCTCGCGATCACCTGGCTCCTCGTGATCGGCGTGCGCGAGAGTGCGCGCGCGAACAACATCATGGTGGCCGTGAAGCTGGTCGCGCTGACGCTCTTCCTTGTCGTCGGCGTGCAGCACATCAATCCCGCGAACTATCACCCCTTCGCGCCGAACGGCTTCACCGGCATTCACCACGGCGCCGCGATCGTCTTCTTCGCCTACATCGGCTTCGACGCGATCTCGACGGCGGCCGAGGAGACGAAGAATCCGCAGCGAAATCTCCCGATCGGGATATTGGGAGGGTTGGCGATCTGTACGCTGATCTACATCCTCGTCGGCTTCGTGCTCACCGGCATGGTTCCGTACACGACGCTCGGAAACTCGGCCGATCCGCTCTCGTTTGCGCTGACGTCCGTCGGCATGACGAAGGTGGGTTGGCTCGTCGCGCTCGGCGCTGTGTTCTCGATGAGCGCTGTGCTGCTCGTGTTTCAGTACGGGCAGCCGCGCATCTTCTTCGCGATGGCGCGCGATGGGCTGCTGCCGAAGTTCGCGGCGAAGGTGCACGGGAAATACCGCACGCCATACATCACGACGATCATCACGGGCGTGTTCGTGGCGACGTGGGCGCTGATCGGCGATGCGAACGAGACGTACGATCTGACGAACATCGGCACGCTGTTCGCTTTCATCCTGGTGTGCAGCGGCGTGGTCGTGCTGCGCTACACCGACAAGGATCGTCCGCGCCCATTCCGTGTGCCGTTCCTTTATGTGGTCGCGCCGCTCGGCGCCGCGCTCTGCCTGTTCGTGATGTGGGGGCTGCCGCACAAGGCGTGGGTGCGCTTCGGCTGGTGGCTCGTGATCGGACTCGTGCTCTACTTCCTGTACGGCTATCGGAACTCGACGCTCCGGAGCGGCAAGGGGCCGGTTTCGAGTGAGTAGCACGGCGGCACCGGGCGGCGGCGGGATCTTCCGCCGCCTCTCGCTCACGCACTGGATTTTCATCTCGATGGTGATCGGCGTCGTGGTGGGAGTGGCATTCCCCGACGCCGTGCCCGGGCAACCCGCACCCGTCTTTCAGGCGGCCTCGCTCAAGGTGCTGTCGACGATCTTCCTGCGCATGATCAAGCTGCTGATCGTGCCGCTGATCTTCTCGACGCTCGTGGTCGGGATAGCAGGGCATGGCGACGACATGAGGCGGGTGGGGAAGCTCGCGCTGCGCTCGATCATCTACTTCGAGATCGTGACGACGCTTGCGCTCGTGATAGGGCTCACGGCGGTGAACCTCATCCGGCCGGGCGATGGCGTGAACATCACCGGCGCGTCGGCGGCCGTCGGCAACGACCTCGCGCAGAAGCACGTGACGCTCACCGGCGTGCTCGAGCACGTCGTGCCGCAGAGCTTCTTCGAGGCCGCGGCGAATAACGAGGTGCTCCAGATCGTGTTCTTCTCCGTGCTCTTCGGCGTTGCGCTCTCGCGAGCGCGGAAGAGCTCGAAGCTCACGATGCTCGGCTTCTGCGAGAGCCTGTCCGAGATCATGTTCAAGCTCACCGATCTCGTGATGAAGTTCGCGCCCTTCGGCATCGGCGGGGCGATTGCGGTCACCGTGGGCACGAGCGGGATCGGCGTGCTGCGGCATCTCGGACTGCTCATCATCACGTTGTACGCCGCGCTGATCGTGTTCGTCGTCGCGGTGCTCGTGCCCGTGGCGCTCCTCGCGCGGATTCCGATCGGGAAGTTCTGGCGCGCGGTGAAGGAGCCGTGGCTGATCGCCTTCTCCACGGCGTCGTCGGAGGCGGCGCTTCCGCGCGCATTCGAGGCGATGGAGCAGTTCGGCGTTCCGCGGCGCATCGTCGCCTTCGTGCTGCCCACGGGCTACTCGTTCAACCTCGACGGGAGCACGCTCTATCTCGCGGTCGCATCGGTGTTCGTGGCGCAGGCCGCCGGTGTGGAAATGACGCTCAAGACGCAGTTGCTGATGATGCTGACGCTCATGCTCACGAGCAAAGGAGTTGCAGCGGTGCCGCGTGCCGGGCTCGTGATTCTTTCCGGTGCGCTATCCCAGTTCAACTTGCCGCTCGAAGGCGTCGCCGTCATCCTCGGCGTCGACGCGGTGATGGACATGGCGCGCACGTCGATCAACCTGGTGGGGAATTGCCTCGCCACGGCGGTCATGGACCGCTGGGAGACGGTGCGCGGCGAACGATGACGCGACGCTGCTGCCTGGTAGTCGCTGCGATTGCGCTCGCCTCGCTCCCCGCGCTCGCGCAGGCCGGCGCGGCGAGAACGATCAGCGCCACCGAGGTTCACCGCCTCGAGTCCGCGCTTGCCGACGACTCGATGGAGGGGCGGCTCACCGGATCGCCGGGCGGCGCGCGCGCGGCGCACTACATCGCGACCGAGATGCGGTCGATCGGTCTGCTCCCGAAGGGAGATAGCGGCTATTACCAGCTCGTCCCGGTCGCAGTCACCGACAGCGCCATCGCGCTGCGCTCCAGCTTCTCCGACAGCGTTGCCGGGCGCCACGAGACCGCGTACAACCTGCTCGGACTGCTCGAGGGCAGCGATCCGAAGCTGGCCGGCGAAGTGCTCGTCGTCGACGCGCACTACGATCACCTCGGCATCGGCGCTCCCGTGGCCGGGGATTCGATCTACAATGGCGCCGACGACGACGCGTCTGGCACAGTGTCGGTGCTCGCGGTGGCGAAAGCGCTCGCGCGTGGCCCGCGCCCGAAGCGCTCGATCCTCTTCGTGCTCACCACCGGCGAGGAGGAAGGGCTGCTCGGCACGCAGTGGCTCCTCGCGCACTTCCCGCTTCCATTCGATAGCGTCGTCGCGAACCTCGAGACCGAGATGATCGGTCGCCCTGATTCACTCGCCGGCGGTGCGGGGAAGGCGTGGCTCACGGGCTACGATCGCTCCACGATGGGTGCGATGCTGAAGCGGGCGCGCATCCCGATCGTGGCGGACCCGCGCCCGGCTCAGCACTTCTTCGAGCGCAGCGACAACATCGCCTTCGCCGAGCGCGGAATTCCCGCGCACACGCTCTCCTCGTTCAATCTGCACGCAGACTATCACCAACCGTCCGACGATCTCTCGCGCATCGACTTCGCGCACATGACGGCGGTGATAAATTCCGCGATGCGCGCTGTCGATCTTCTCGCGAACGGACCGCTCCCCGTGTGGAATCCCGGCGGGCGACCGGCGCCACAAGCGCACTGACCGCTCGTGCCGGCGTGGGCCTAGCTCGCCCCGAGCTCGACGCCCATCTGCATCGCGCGCCGCACCGCACCGCGCACCGCGACGATGGGCGCCGAGTGCACCTTGCTCCCCGGTACGGCAGACTTGAGGCGATGCTCCACACGTCGCCGCAGCGCGCTCCCCGGATCGAGTAGCCCGCCGCCCAGCGCCACCTGCACCGCCGCGCGCTCATCCTCGAACAGGCTCCGCGCGAGCGTGCGCACGTGCAGCACGAGCTCCTCCGCGGCGAGCCCCAGCAGCGCGTTGGCGCGCAAGTCGCCCGCCTCCGCGCTCGCCACCACCACAGGGGCGAGCGACGCGATCTGCGACACGCTCGCGCTCGCGGCCCACGGAATCAGCGACTCCACCTCGTCGAGCTCCGCAGCGGTGAGAATCGCGCCAACGAGCGACGTATCCGGCTCGCGGCCATCCGTCGCCGCCGTCACCACGGACAGCGCGCGCCGCGCGATCCAGTAGCCGCCCCCCTCATCGCCAATGAACGGGCCCCAGCCGCCCACGCGCTCGAGCGCGCCCGCGGGCCCGCGCCCGTGCGCGATCGATCCCGTGCCCGCTATCAGCACGATCCCCGCCTCCT
>Ga0208078_1000323_pt1 | contig 12742 bp, 10 predicted proteins | sample NGESurdeep072012_3_FD_184468 | JGI IMG/M metagenome (GOLD analysis project Ga0208078, IMG submission 184468) | Arctic peat soil microbial communities from Barrow, Alaska - NGEE Surface sample 53-2 deep-072012 (SPAdes) | ecosystem: Environmental > Terrestrial > Soil > Wetlands > Peat ...
CTTTCCTGATTCTTTCCGAATGAACGAGCGCCGCAAACCATATCCATTCGATCGCCTCGAGCCGAAGTGGCAGACGATCTGGGATGAGACCCGCGCTTTTCACGCCCCGAATCCCGGCGAAGAAAATTTCGATCCAGCCAAACCGAAGTTCTACGTGCTCGATATGTTCCCCTACCCCAGCGGCGCAGGCTTGCACGTCGGCCATCCGGAAGGCTACACCGCGACCGACATCATCGCGCGCTACAAGCGGCTGAAGGGATTTAATGTCCTTCATCCCATGGGCTGGGACGCGTTCGGTTTGCCGGCCGAGCAGTACGCCATCAAGACCGGCCAGCATCCCGCCCTCACCACACGCGAGAACGTGGCGAAGTTCAAAGCGCAACTGAAACGGATCGGCTTTTCCTACGACTGGGAACGCGAGATCAACACGACCGATCCCGCCTACTACAAATGGACCCAGTGGATTTTTCTCCAGATCTACAATTCCTGGTTCAACCCGGAGACGAAAAAGGCCGAGCCGATCTCGACCTACCGCGGCGACGATCCAGACAGCGTGCGCCTGGCCTTCGTCGCGGAAGTTGCGGTGAATTGGTGTCCGGAACTGGGGACCGTTCTGGCCAATGAAGAAGTCATCGATGGCAAGAGCGAGGTGGGCGGCTTCCCAGTCGTGCGCCGGCCGATGCGCCAATGGATGCTGCGCATCACCGCGTTTGCCGATCGCCTTCTCGATGGATTGGACGAGTTGGACTGGCCGCTCTCGCTCAAGGCCCTGCAGCGAAATTGGATCGGCCGTAGCGAAGGCGCGGAAATTAACTTCGCGGTCGCGGGGATCGCCGATCCCGACCAGGGCATCCGCGTTTTCACGACCCGGCATGACACTCTTTACGGCGCGAACTACATGGTGCTCGCCCCAGAGCATCCACTGGTCGATCAACTGACCACCGAAAATCGAAAGTCCGAAGTTGCGAGCTACCGGAAACAAGTCGCCGCAAAATCCGATCTCGAGCGGACCGATCTCGCCAAGGAGAAAACCGGCGTGTTCATCGGTGCTTACGCCATTAACCCCGCCAACCAGGAGAAGATCCCGATCTGGATCGCCGACTACGTGTTAATGGGTTACGGCACTGGTGCCATCATGGGCGTTCCCGGGCACGACGAACGCGATTTGGAATTCGCGCGCAAGTTCGGGATGCAGGTCATTCCGGTGGTCCAGGCGCCGGGAAAAACCGCTGAGGAATCGATCGGCTTTCTTGAAGATGGCGTGGCAATCAATTCGCAGATCATCAACGGCCTGCCAACCCCGGAGGCGAAAAAGAAAATTCTGCACTGGCTGGAGGAGCACGGCGTTGGCCGCGCGGACGTGCGCTACAAACTCCGCGATTGGCTCTTCTCACGGCAACGCTACTGGGGCGAGCCGTTCCCGATCGTTTGGGAGAACGGCAAACATCAGGCGCTATCCGAGAACGATCTCCCGCTCGAACCGCCGGCTCTCGAAGATTTCAAACCGACCGGCACCGGCGAGCCGCCGCTGGCGAAAGCGAAGGATTGGATTCACTACTCGGAAACCGCGACGCGCGAGACCAACACGATGCCGCAATGGGCGGGCTCGTGCTGGTATTACCTGCGCTTCTGCGATCCGCAAAACGATCGGCGTTTCGTTGGCGAAGAACCGGAGCAGTACTGGATGGGCGGCAAGCAGCCGGGCGGTGTCGATCTTTACATCGGCGGCGTTGAGCACGCCGTGCTCCATCTGCTTTACGCGCGGTTCTGGCACAAGGTGCTCTTCGATCTCGGCCACGTTTCGAAACCGGAGCCGTTCCAGCGCCTCGTGAATCAGGGAATGATCCTCGGCGAGGACAATCGCAAAATGTCGAAGCGCTGGGGCAACGTGATCGACCCGCTCGACGTGATCGAAATCTACGGCGCGGATGCGTTCCGCTGTTACGAAATGTTCATGGGACCGCTCGAGCAGATGAAGCCTTGGAGCATGAAAGGCGTGGAAGGCGTGTCCCGATTCCTGGCGCGCGTCTGGCGTTTGATGATGACGGAGAACCAGGCCGGCGAATGGGAATTGTCCAGCGCGGTGCAGGAGATCGAGCCCACCAAGGCGCAGCAAAAAATCACGCACGCGACCGTGAAGAAAGTCACCGACGATATCGAAGCGCTCGCGTTCAACACTGCAATTTCGCAGATGATGATCTTCGTGAACGCGTTCACCAACGCCGAGGCGATCCCGGTTTCGGCGATGCGCACTTTTCTCGTCGTACTGAATCCGTTCGCGCCGCACATCACTTCGGAGCTTTGGCACATCGTTGGCGAAAAATTTTCCCACCCGAATGGAGGGATCGCAGCGCAGAGCTGGCCGGCCTACGACGAACAATTCCTGGTCGAAGACGAGATCGAAATCGTTCTCCAGGTGAACGGGAAGGTGCGCGATCGAATCAAGATGCCGCTCGACGCGAGCAACGAAGAATTGGAAACGGCAGCGCGGGCTAACGACAAAGTGCGGAACGCGGTGGGCGCCCAGGAGATTCGCAAAGTCGTGGTCGTTCCCAATAAACTTGTCAACGTCGTCGCAGCCTAACTACGCTGCGATATGCTCAAGGAATTCAAAGAGTTTGCGGTCAAGGGAAACGCCTTTGACCTCGCAGTCGGCGTGATCATTGGCGCGGCCTTCGGCTCGATCGTCAGTTCTTTCGTCAAGGACATCATCATGCCTCCGATCAGCCTTTTGACCGGCGGACTCGATTTCTCGAACAAATTCGTCGTGCTCAAGGCCGGGAAAGACGGCGCTGATTCGTTCACGAACATAGCGGACGCGGTCAAAGCCGGTGCGGTCACCTGGAACTACGGCAACTTCATTACCCTCATCATCAATTTTCTCATCGTCGCGTTCGCGATTTTCCTGATGGTGCGGGCGTTGAACAAAATGAAGAAGCCGAAACCGGGTACGCCGGCGGTCGCGAAAGATTGCCCAGCCTGTACGATGTCGATCCCGATCAAGGCGACGCGCTGTCCGCATTGCACGTCGGACCTGTCGGGCGCGGCTCGCGCCTAGGCCGCCGCTTTTTTTGCAGGCAGCGGGAAGACGCGGTCTTCCGTGCAAAGCCAGACGCGGCTCGACTCATCCGGCGTCCACTGGACGCCGCTCGCCCAGGGAGAAAACGCCGGCATAATCCAGCAGGTGGATTGCTGAACGAAGGCCGGACATTTCAGGCGCAATCCCGCGCCGTCGGTGATCACGGCCGCGGGATGATGATGCCCGATGACCTGGATACGGTCGCTGGCTTTCTCCGCACAATGACCGTGATGAAAATGGAAGCGGTCCGTCTCCCACGACTCCACCATCTCCACGTAGCCGCCTAATTGCCGGTCGTGATTTCCCATTACCACGACGACCTCGCAACGCGTCGCGAGAGCGCGTAGGAGCTGCGCTGCTTCGCGGGCTGCGGACTTGTCGTGCACCACATCGCCGAGGACGATCAGACGGCGCGGCTCGTATTCATTCATGATCGCCGTCAGCCGATCCGAGATCGATGCCATTCCCCACATCGGCACGAGACGACCGGCCGCGCGCTGGCTCAATTCGTAGCCGAAATGCAAATCCGCCACGGCGAGCCAGCGCTCCGTTTGATGGAAAAGCGCGAGTCGCCCATCGAGGAGAATCTCATCGGCGACGAGCGCCTGGTTCGCGCGTAACGAGGTCATTGGAAGGCAAAACGGCCGGGCAAATTATCGCTTGCGCGTCTCGGCATCAATCGCTATTGAGCGAGTTTCCGTCTCCCATGAAGACCCTGCCTAAAGTCATCGTGCTCGGCGTGTTGGCGTGCGCCGCTGCGAGTTGTGAATCGCCCAAAAACGCGCAAGGACCGCAAATGCGTCCGGCCACCATCACCGGCGCGCGCCGGATCGCAAACGTCCGCACCACCGCCTACACCCACACCGAAACGGGCGGTCGGCGCAACGCCATCGGCGTCCGGTTATCCGGAGCGAACGTGATGAGCGCGGCGTCGGATTGGTCGCGTTTCCCGCTCGGCACGCGTTTTCAAATCGTCGGCACGACGGACCGTTACGTGATCGATGATTACGGTGGCGCGTTGATCGGGACCAACACGATCGACTTTTACAAAACCAGCCGCTCCGCGATGCGGCAATGGGGCGTGCGCAAGGTGGACATAGATATTATCGAGTGGGGCTCGAAGGAGCAAAGCCTCAAGGTCCTGAAACCACGCGGAAAAAATCGCCTCATCCGCCGGATGATCGCCGGGCTCGAACAACAGAAGACCTGAGCGGTTTGTTTTGACCGCCGCGCCACGGCGCGACACCTTGCGCGATGAAGATTCTCGTCGTCGGAGGCGCTGGTTACATCGGCAGCGTTTGCGCCGAACTGCTCCTCGATGAGGGACACACGGTTTGCATCTTCGATAATCTTTCCGAAGGACATCGCGCCGCCGTCGATTCGCGCGCCGAGTTCATCGAGGGCGATTTGGGAACGGCCGGCCAGATTCAATCGGCACTCGCGACATTCGCGCCCGACGCGGTCATGCATTTCGCGGCCAGCGCGCTCGTGGCCGAGTCGATGGAAAAGCCGTCGAAATATTTCCGAAACAACATCGGCAACGGCCTGAACCTGCTCGACGCCATGGTCGCCGCCGGCGTGAAGAATCTCGTTTTTTCATCGACCTGCGCCATCTTCGGCCCGCCCGAGCGCCTACCGATCGACGAGACCTTGCCAAAGAATCCGATCAACCCTTACGGCGAATCAAAACTGGCCTTCGAAAAAATCCTGCGCTGGTACGGCGAGATCCACGGTCTCCGCTTTGTGTCGCTGCGTTATTTCAACGCCGCCGGCGCTTCGGAAAGGTTCGGCGAAGAACATCGCGTCGAGACGCATCTCATCCCGAATGTGTTGAAGGTCGCGCTCGGCCAAAAACCGCAGGTCGAAATTTACGGCACTGATTACGACACGCCGGACGGGACCTGCATCCGCGACTACATCCACATTCTCGATCTTTCGCGGGCCCACATCCTCGCGCTCAGCTCCACCAAGAGTGAATTCTATAATCTTGGGACCGGCGGCGGCACGAGCGTGCGCGAGGTCATCGAATCGTGCCGCAAAATAACCGGCCATAAAATCCCAGTCGTGGAGAAACCGCGCCGGCCCGGCGATCCCGCTCGGCTCGTGGCCGCGTCGGACAAAATCCAACGCGAACTAGGCTGGCAACCGAAGTTCCAGCGCATCGACGCCATTATTGGGAGCGCCTGGCGCTGGCATCAAAAATTTCCGAACGGCTACGGGAATTAATTCAAAAGAAAGCGCCCGCGGAAACACGTTCCGCGGGCGCTTTGAATTTCAGTTACAAACTACTGCTGCAGCCTTAGGGCTTGACCGTAGTCGTGGTGGTGGTCGTCTCTTTTTCGTAGTACGACACCGGCTTCTGCAGCGTGATTTTGCGCACGACCATGCGGTCGCCGTCTTTCACGTAGGAGTACTTAACCGGCATGTCTGAACGCAGGTATTTCCAGTCAACCGTCGCACCTTCGGAATCAACCAGAACGGTTTCCTTCGGGTTGTAGTAATACTTCACCGGCTCGGTACTCGTCGTCGTGCGAAAACTGAGATAGTCAGTTCCCGGCGTGTAGGTGGTGATCGTTCCCGTTCCGTCAATCGTGCTGGTCGACGTGGTGGTCGATGAGCTGCTGGTGACAGCAGGATTAGTCGTGCTGGTGGTGGTGGTCGCTGAGGTTTGAGCGAAAGCTGAGGTGAGCGCGATTGCGCTGACGGCTCCGGCTGCCAATAGTGTAGTCAATCTGTTGTTTTTCATATTTGTCCTTTGCTTTGTTAAACGGATGCTCTCCGTCGTGCATTTATCCGACTGCTCGAAGCTGGAGTTTATTCAACCGCACTCTCTGTTCGTAATTGGAGAGGGCCACGGCTGTCTCACGCCATGAGTGCGATGCAACCGCTCCCGGGTTTCCGTGATTTCCTGCCAAACGACTGCGCGCGGCGAAATTACATCTTCGCCAAATGGCGCGAAGTCGCGTGCCGTTACGGCTTTGTCGAATGGGACGGGCCCGTTCTGGAACCAACCGAGCTCTATACGAAAAAGAGCGGCCCCGAGATCGTCGCTCAGCTTTTCAATTTCACCGACAAGGGCGAGCGCGAGGTGGCGCTGCGACCCGAACTCACGCCGTCTTTGGCCCGGGTCGTTGCCGCGCACGACCGCGAATTCAAGAAACCGCTCAAATGGTTCTCGATCCCGCAATGTTTCCGCTACGAGAAACAGCAGCGTGGAAGGCTTCGCGAACATTTCCAATTCAATGCTGATATCATCGGCGAAGCGTCGCTCGATGCCGACGTAGAACTGATCGCACTCTGCGTCGATCTGCTGCGGGGATTCGGCTTTAGCGCGAATGACGTTGTCGTGCGGGTCAGCGATCGCGAATTTTGGATGGCTTTTCTTCGCGTGCAAAAGGTGCCGGAAGAAAAATGGCAGGAGACTTTGCAGATCATCGACAAGAGCGAGCGCGAGCCGCGAGAAAAGACGGCAGCGAAGCTCGGGCCGCTGGCGGAACCAGTCTTCAAGATTCTGGCGGGCGAGGGCAGCAGCGAAAAACTCGACCGGCTGCTCGAGGCTCTCCGCGTCCGCGGCCTGGCGGACTTTGTGCGGATCGACCTCGGGATCGTCCGTGGGATCGCTTATTATTCGGGGGTCGTTTTCGAAGCGTTTGATCGCCGTGGCATATTGCGCGCGCTCGCCGGGGGCGGCCGATACGATAACCTGATCCATCAACTGAGCGACGGCGCCGTGAGCCTTCCGGCCATCGGTTTTGCCATGGGCGACGTCGTCCTGGGGGAATTGATCGATGAAATCCCGGCCGCGAAGAAGCAGATGGAAATGGCCACGGCCGCGCAACGCGAACTCGACATCTATATTGTGATCGCCAAGGAAGAGCGCCGCGCGGATGCGCTCACCCAAGTTCAAGCCCTGCGAGATCGCGGCTATCGCGTCGATTATCCGCTGGCTGCCGCGAAGGTCGGGAAACAATTCCAAACCGCCGAGCAACTCGGCGCCCGGGTCGCGATCCTGTTCGGCGATGAATGGCCACAGGTGAAATTGAAAGATCTGCGAACCAGCGAACAAACTCTGGTGGCGCAGGAGGAAGTTGCTGCGAAACTTGCCGCTCTTTTGGGATCCTGATGTACCGCACTCATCACTGTAACGAGCTTCGCAAAACCGATATTGGCGCTACCGCCATGCTCGCCGGTTGGGTCCACATCGTGCGCGATCATGGCGGCGTCATCTTCATTGACTTGCGCGACCGCGAAGGACTCACGCAGGTAGTGTTTCGGCCGGAAGAAAACGCGGAGCTGGCCAAGGAAGCGCATCATCTCCGGCACGAAGATGTCATCCAGGTCGAAGGCAAGGTTTCGGCGCGCGTGCCGGGCACGGAGAACCCGAAATTGCCGACCGGCGATGTGGAGCTCGTTCCCAGCAAACTAACGATCCTGAACCGCGCGGACGTTCTTCCATTCCCGATCGATGCCCAGGCGCCGAATGAAGATCTCCGGCTGAGCTACCGCTACGTCGATCTGCGCCGGCCGCAAATGACGCGCAATCTTCGGATCCGCCACAAAGTCACAAAGGCGACCCGTGATTTCCTCGATGAAAAAGGTTTCGTCGAAATCGAGACACCGATTCTTTCGAAGAGCACGCCCGAAGGCGCGCGCGATTTCCTGGTCCCAAGCCGGCTGATCAAAGGCAAGTTCTACGCTCTGCCCCAGGCGCCGCAGCAATACAAGCAACTGCTGATGGTGGGCGGCATCGAAAAGTATTTCCAGATTGCGAAATGTTTTCGGGATGAAGATCTGCGCTCCGATCGCCAGCCGGAATTTACCCAGATCGATATCGAAGCGTCGTTCGTCCAGCCGGACGATATCCTCGCGCTTGTGGAAGGAATGCTCGCGGCGATTTTTCGCGCCGGGCGCGGGGTTGAAATCGCCACGCCGTTCCCGCGCATGACCTACGCGCAGGCGATGGATGAATTCGGCAGCGACAAACCGGACCGCCGTTTCGCCATGCGGCTGACCGACCTGGCGGAGATTTTCCGCACCAGCTCGTTCAAAATGTTTCGCGGCGCGCTCGATGCCGGCGGCGCGGTGAAGGCGATCAACGCCAAAGCGTTCGCCTCGCTGACGATCGGCCAGAGTGACGAACTGACTGCAATGGCGAAACTTTACGGCGCCAAAGGACTCGCATTTATCAAAGTCGAAAACGGTGAATGGAAATCGCCGATCGTGAAATTCTTCACCGATGCCGAAAAGAACGCGCTGCGGTCGAAACTTCTCGTCGAAGAGGGCGACCTGATTCTGTTCGCCGCCGATAAATGGGAAATCGTTTTCGAAGTGCTCGGCCGAATCCGTTCGCGGATCGCCGAGATGCAGCAGTTAACGGCCGGCTCGGACCAGCTCGACTTCCTCTGGGTCACCGATTTCCCGCTCATGGCTTTTGATGCGGCGGAGAATAAATGGAACGCTGTCCATCATCCTTTCACCCGCCCGAAAGCGGAAGACGTCGCGAAGCTGGAAGCCGGGGACCTCGCCCATGTCCGCGCGGAAGCGTACGACGTTGTTTTGAACGGAGTGGAGCTCGGAGGCGGCAGCATCCGCATTCACGAGCCCGATTTGCAGGCGAAAGCTTTCGCCGCTCTCGGCGTGAGCGAGGAAGATCAGCAGTCGCTTTTCGGCCACATCCTCCGCGCCTTTCGCCTTGGCGCCCCGCCCCACGGCGGCATCGCGTTTGGGCTGGATCGCATCGTGATGATGATCTGCGGCGAAGAAAGTATCCGGGACGTGATGGCGTTCCCGAAAAACAATCGCGGCCTCGACCTGATGTCCGAGTCGCCAAGCGACGTGGATGAACGCCAACTCCGCGAGCTAGGAATCAAGCTCGCTGACGACAAGAAGTTGTAGAGCCGCTAAGCCGACTCGGGGACCGTATGCGGACGGCTCTTGAAAAGAATCGCGATAAAGAATGTGACGAGAGTTCCGAAGAAAATCCACCAGGGGAATTCCATTTCAGGCAGCCAGCTGGGCTGCTCGTAAAATTTCGTCCGGAAGAGGCCTGCGACCTTATTCGGCAGCCCGCTCAGAATCGCTACGACCACAAAGCCCATGACCATGGCGAGAATGTTCCCGAAATCGTTGCCCCGATTCTTGGTGAGCATTCCCGCAAAGAAGACGCCGAGCAACGAACCATACGTGTAACCGAAAATACTCAGCACGATCGGAATGATCCGAACGTTGGGATAGACGATGACCAGATAGGCCGTCGACGAAGCGACGATGATCATCAGGACGGAAAACCAGACCGTTGCCCAGCGCACGGCGCGCAAGCTCTGCGCGTCGGTCGCTGCAGGGTTGATGTAAGGCTCGTACCAATCACGCGTAAAACTGGTGGCGAGCGCGTTCAAGGCGGTACTGAGCGAACCCATCGCGGTGGCGAAAATTCCGGCGAGGAGCAATCCGCGAAGACCCACTGGCATTTGATAGAGAATGAAATGGCAAAAGGTTTCGTTCGGACTTTTGGGCAGCGTCGGGTCGGGATGAGCCTGATAGTAAACCCAGAGCAGCAACCCGATGCTGACAAAAGTGAACGCGAGCGGGATGTCGGCGAGGCCCGATAGAATGAGAGAGCGGCGGCTCCGTCGGATATCCTTCGCGGTTAACATGCGCTGCACCATGTCCTGATCGGTCCCGTGCGTCCCCATGGTGATGAAGACTGCACCGATCAAACCGGCGAAGATCGTGTACTCGGTTTCGAACATGCCTTTCCATTTGTCCCAGCCACTCCGGGCGGGATCAAGACCGGTGGCAATGAGATCCGAAACATGGAAATCGCCGCGGCGTTGTACGATTTCGTGCCAGCCGCCCGGAATCGAAAAGTAGAGTAAACCGAGAGCGATCAATGCGCTTCCGATCATGATCGAGGCTTGAATCAGATCGGTCCAGATGACCGCCTTGATTCCGCCGAAGGTGGTGTAAATCGCCGTGAGAATGACGATGACAATTGTAGCGCCGAGGTAAATCCAGAGAGTCTGCGTTTCGTTCGGGCGAGCGCCGCTGATCATTTCATAGGCCAGGGCGAGCGCGATGGCCGCGACATATAACCGCGTCCCGGAAGCGAGCAGGCGCGTGATCATGAAAACCGTGGAAGCCGCGTTTTTGCTCGCGACCCCGAAACGCGCGGTCAGGTATTCGTAGATCGAAAAAACTTTGTAGTCGTAATACGGCTTGATGAAAACGTAGCTGACGATGATGCGGCCGATGATGGTGCCGAAAGCGAGCTGGAGGTACGTGTAATCGCGATGGCTGAAACCTTCCCCGGGTGTGCCGAAGAAAGTGCCGGCGCTCGTTTCGGCAGCGACGAGCGAAGCCAGCACCGCCCACCACGGAATGCGCCGGCCGCCGAGCGCGAAGTCCTCGAGGTTGTCCTCCTTGCGGCCCATCCGCAGGCCGATGAAGATGATGATGACGAAGTAGAGAACGAGAACGCCGATATCGATCGCGAGGCGGCTATCCACGGGAAGTTAGGTGACAGAATTTTTCGCCTGCGCAAGGTGTCATCGTGACATTCGCCCCGATTCTGGCGCCGGATTTCGATCTCGAAAAGACGCTTAACTGCGGCCAGGTCTTTCATTGGGAAAAGAGCGGCGCGGGTTTTGTGGGCGCGATTGGCGAGACAGCCATCTGCGTCGAACAGCAGGGCCGCCGGCTCTGCTTCACGGGCGCAACGGTGAGAGTGACCGCGAATTATTTCTCGCTCGATCACCCGCTCGCGAAAATTTGCAGGTCGTTCCCGCGCGATCCGGCGATGGCAGCGGCGCGCGATTTTTGTCGCGGGCTGCGCATTATCCGCCAGCCGGCCTGGGAATGCCTGGCGACATTCATCACGTCATCGATGAAGCAGGTGGCGCATATCCGGCAGATCTCGCTCGCGCTGCGCAAGCGACACGGAGAGGCGAAACAAATCCTCGGACACGAGGTCTTCACTTTCCCATCAGCAGAACGAATCGCAGCGTTGACGGAACCAGAATTGCGCGGGTGCGCGTTGGGTTATCGCGCGAAGAACCTGCTGGCCACGGCGCGGCGCGTGGCCAGCGGCGAGGCGGACCTCGAGGAATGGCGCAAATTGCCGGACGATCTTTTACGAGATCGGCTTTGTGAGCTGCCCGGCGTGGGCGCGAAGGTGGCGAACTGCGTGATGCTCTTCGCCTACGAGCGGCTCCGCGCGTTTCCCATCGATGTCTGGATCGAGCGTGTGCTGAGGCAGCAATATTTTCCCCGAAAGCGAAAGGTCACGGCGCAGGAGCTTCGCACCTTTTGCGACGATTATTTCGGTGAGCATGGCGGTTACGCGCAGCAATATCTTTTTCACCACGCCCGGAAGGGGGGCGCGGTGTTGAAGTAGGGGCCGGCAGGTTGTTCCGCGCGGGATGTAGGATATGATTTGCCGGTGAAGAGCAGCGCCGCCCGCGCCGCCCCGAAATGAGCGAAGAAAAGAAACAAGGCCGTAAACTCGGGTTCGCGATCCTGGTCTCACTCATCCTTCATCTCGCGGTCGGATTTTCCCTCGCAGCTTTCGGCAATGTCTCCACGCCGGCGATTCCGCCGGAGGAAACGCCGTCGGAATTGACGATCATGGATTTGTCGCCGGCGCGGCCGCCGGTGGAGAAAAATCCGCAGTTCGTCGAGACCGACAAATCGAAAGAGTCGGCGGAGAAACCGAAGGAGCAGACTTTCGAGTCGAACGCGAATTCCCTCGCGGCCAGCGAAGCGACGCCGAGCGGCGATCTGCCGTTGCCGAGCCAGAATGGAAAGGATCTCCCGCTGCGCGATCTGGAGACGCACGATTTCTCGTTGCAGACGCAGGGCTCGCAACCACAGCCGAAACAACCGGAGCAACCCGAATCCAAACCGGCTGACAGTCCCCCGCCAAAATCAAAACCGTCCGAGCCGCCAAAATCGACGCCGAGCCCGCCGCCGGCCGCTACTCCGGAACCGGAACAACTCGCGATGCTGACATCCACCCCGCCGCCGCCCATCAAAGCGCCGGATGAAACCGAGCCGTCGCCGTCCCCGGAACTCGCTCCATCGGTCGCGCCGGTCGCGCCGCGCCCGAAACCGGAAGCGCCCAGCTCCAGTTATCAGGCGCAAAAACAACAAACGCGGATCGCCGGCAGCATCTCGAATCGCGGGCCATCATCGGTCAACGCGGTCGGCACGCCGCTGGGCCGTTATCAGAAAATGCTCTACGACTCGGTCGGGGCGCGCTGGTATCAGCACACGGCCGAGAGACACGACCTGATCAGCATCGGCACGACGCGATTGACGTTCTCGATCGATCGCTCCGGCCGTGTGAGCAACCTCAAGGTGATCGAAAACACGGCGAACGAAGCCTTCGCCATCGTCTGTATCCAGTCCGTCCAGGAACTGAAGATGCCGCCGATTCCGGAGGACGTGGCGAGCACGTTGCCGCCGGAAGGTTTGCAGCAGGAGTTGACGTTTGTCTTATACGCGAACTAATGATTGCCCGACTCGCGCGCTCCGAATGACCGACATACTTCATACGATGATGAGTTTCATGAACAAGGGCGGCCCCTTTATGTGGCCGCTCCTGCTCTGCTCGATCGTGACCGTCGCGACGATCGTCCTGGCGACGCTGACTTTGCGCGAGCGCAA